>Ga0315273_10009185_pt1 | contig 12518 bp, 10 predicted proteins | sample YL17G02_0_MG_FD_205753 | JGI IMG/M metagenome (GOLD analysis project Ga0315273, IMG submission 205753) | Sediment microbial communities from Yellowstone Lake, YNP, Wyoming, USA - YL17G02_0 | ecosystem: Environmental > Aquatic > Freshwater > Lake > Sediment | place: USA: Wyoming | collected... | reverse complement strand
CTACGAGGACCTGGCGGAGGCGGAGTTGCCCGCGGTCATCAGCCAGCGGGCCCCGTACGTGGTCAGCGACGACGCGGGGCTCACCGCCCTGCGCGGGCGCGTCATGTTCATGGCCGCGAACGGGTATGAGCGCTGGGGCGCTGGCGTGCTCGGGCCCGTGATCTCGGGCTTCTGCGACTGGGTCGCGGAGCGCTGCGGCGAACTGGGCCTCACGGAGATCCTTTGCCTGATGCGGGAGGGCCGGATCCTCAAGCAGGTGCTGGACACGCAGGCACCCGGGCTTCGGACGCACGAGTTCTTCGTCTCGCGCTACGTGGCGCTCAAAACGGCAATCCTCGAGGGCAGCGAAGTGGAACTCGCGCGCTTCGTCCTGCGTCCCTCGAGCCAGAAGTGCTCGAAGCTCCTGCGCCAGCTCGGACTCGTGCCTGCCGACCTGCCGCGCGTGGACGCCCAGGCGACTCTCACGCCGGAGCAGACGATGGCGCTCGTGCACCGCATCGCGTGCGACCCGTGGGCGCGCGGCAAGGTCATCCGGGCCAGTGCCGCGACGCGACGCAACCTGCTCGCGCACGTCGCGGCCGTGCTGGGCCCCGGGCGGGAGCGCCGCATCGCGATCGTGGATCTCGGCTACCACGGCACGATCCAGAATGCCCTGCAGCGGATCTTCGACCACGAGGGCACGGGCATCGGCACCCACGGGCTCTACCTCGTGACCGGCGCCGGGGTGCAGGCCACGCAGGCGAGCGGCGTGATCGCCGAAGGCTGGCTGGCCGAGAATGGGCAACCCATCGCGATGGCCCATACCTTCCTGCGTTCGCCGCAGATCGTCGAGCAGAGCCTGATGGCTGATTGCGGCACGACCCTGGGACATGACGAGCAGGGCGAACCGGCCCTCGACGAGTTCCGTGTCCCCGTTGAACAGCGGCGCCAGATCGCCGAGGTCCAGCGCGGACTCCTGCTCTGGGCGCTCGAGTGGGCCCGGCACCGGGCGGCGCACGACATCACCGGGACGCGCTCTCTGCGGGCCCTCTACCAGGCGATCTGCATCCGCTCGGTCGCTCGGCCACTGGATCTCGAGCTCGGGCTCTTCGGCGGGTGGCAGTATGACGAGAACTTCGGCTCGGCGGTGACGCGCGCGCTGGCGGAAGCCCCGGACCTGCACGAGTGGGAGCGGACCCATCTCTCGGCGCACCAGCTGGCGAGTCTCCCGTCCCGGCAGGTCCACTGGCCGTTCGGCTTCGCGCACGGCATCAGCCGCACGATGGGCGAAGCGGTGGCGGGCATCTTCTTGCGCACGGTGAAGCCGGAGGCGTTCGACTCGGCCGAGCCGCCGCGTCACCTCGCCTTCTACTGCGACTCGGGCCAGGGCTTTCGCGCCGAGGAGGCGAGCGTCGAGACGTATCGACTCAACAACCGCGGCCGCCTCTGGCACCGGATCCGCCTGCAGACGGGAGACCGCGGGATCCTCCGTTTCGGGTTGACCCTTGGACTCGCGGGCGAGCGGCTCCAGCTCACGGGGGTGCGCGTGCACCGGCGTCCCGCGAGTGGGGACGAACAGGTCGAGACCTATCCGCACGAGGTTCTCGAGAAGTCCGGCTACCGCCAGCTCCACGGTGACCTCTACCTGGTCGAGGAGGACTCCGCGCTGATCGTCGTCCCGGCCGCCGGGCTCCTCGGTTTCACCGGCACGGTGGACGTGGACCTCTTCTTCTCCATCCACCGGTAGGGATCCTCCATGCGGGCGCGTGTCGCAGCCGGGGTCAAGCACCTCCGCCAGGGACCCGCCTGGCGACTGGAATGGCCCGGTCGCGCTGTCGTTCGAGGTGATTTGCGACGAAGTGGCCACCCGCGAGCCGCGGGCGGCTTCAGGGTGTTTCTGCACCGAATCCGAGCAGGAGGCGAACGATGAGCAAGATCCTGATCATCGAGGACGAGCCGGACATCGCCAAGGTCGTGCGCAAGCGGCTCATGGACCACGACTACGAAGCGATCTGCGCGCCGGACGGCTACTCCGGTGTGCAGCTCGCGCGCAAGGAGGCGCCGGACCTGATCATCCTGGATCTCATGCTTCCCGCCGGCGGCGGACTGAACGCGCTGCAGAACCTCAGGCTCTCCCCGAAGACCCAGCTCACGCCGGTGGTCGTGCTCACGGGGATGCAGGATGCGGAGTACAAGAAGAAGGTGCTTGATGAAGGAGTCGACGCATACCTGGAGAAGCCGTTCGAGTCCAAGGCCCTGCTCCGGACGATCGGCTATCTGCTGAAACAGAAGAAGCCGAACTGACGATCGTCCCGCAAACGGACCGGTTCACCCAGAGTCGCCCCCGCGCGGGCGCGACCGCCGCTGCGTTCCTGGGCTCCGGACGGGCCTGCGTCCCGGGCGGCATGCAGCGCGGATCGGGTGCCGGCACGGCACGACAGGAGAGAGGTCGATGACCCGGAAGACCGGACGGTCCAGGACCAGCCAGATCGGCACGGCAGGCCTGCCCGGCAGCGACGAGGATCTCACCGGGCTGCAGGAGAAGGAGAGCGCGCTGAAGCTCCGGACCGAGGAGCTGGACCGCTTCTTCGACCTGAGCTCGGATCTGCTGTGCATCGCGGACACGAGCGGCCGTTTCCGGTGCCTGAACCCGGCCTGGGAGAAGACGCTCGGGACCCCCCGCGAAGAGCTCATGGCGGGGCGCCTCCTCGACTTCATCCACCCGGACGACGTGGACAACACGGTCTGGGCCATCACCCAGCCGACCACACGGCAGGAAGTGATCAACTTCATCAACCGCTTCCGGTGCCAGGACGGCGCCTATCGTTGGCTCGAGTGGCGCGCGGTGCCCTCCGGCGGGCTCTTGTACGCGGCGGCGCGGGACGTCACGGACCGGGAGCAGATCGAGACGGCGCTGTGGGAGAGCGCCGCGGAGATCATGGACCTCTACAACAACGCGCCCTGCGGCTATCACTCGCTGGACGCGGACGGCGTCTTCCTTCGCATCAATGACACCGAGCTCTCGTGGCTGGGCTACTCGCGGGACGAGGTCGTCGGAAAGAAGCGCTTCCCGGACCTGCTCGCCCCCGGAAGTCTCCAGGTCTTCGAGGAGAGCTTCCCGCGCTTCAAGCAGAGCGGCTGGGCGCAGAACCTCGAGTTCGAGATGGTCCGCAAGGACGGGAGCATCCTGCCCGTGCTCATGAGCGCGACCGCGGTCAGCGACGCAAATGGCCGGTACGTGATGAGTCGCTCGACCGTGTTCGACGTGACGGACCGCAGGCGTGCCGAGGAACAGATCCGGCTCAACGAGCTGCGGCTCGAGAGCATGGTCCGCATCGCCCAGTACCGGGCGCACGACGTCCAGGCGCTGCTGGACTACGCCCTGGACGAGGCCATCACGCTCACCGGCAGCACGATCGGCTACATCTGCGACTACGACCAGGATCGCAGCGAGTTCAGGCTCAGCTCGTGGTCGAAGGGCGGCGCGCGCGAGAGCGCCGTGACCGCGCCCCGGACCGTGCACCCGCTGGAGACGACCGGGCTGTGGGGGGAGGCCGTGAGACAGCGGCGGCCGATCGTCGTGAATGACGCCCGGGCGCTGCAGCCCCCGAAGCAGGGCAGTCCGGACGGGCAGGTCCAGATGCGCCGGCTCATGACCGTGCCCGTGCTCGACGGTGACCGGATCGTGGCCGTCATCGGGGTCGCCAACAAGGACTCGGACTACGACCCCTCCGACGTACGCCAGTTGGTGCTGCTGATGGACTCGGTCTGGCGCGTGGTCGAGCTCAAGCACGCCGATGAGGTGCTGCGGCAGTCCGAGCAGAGACTGAACCTGCTGATCCAGCAGACGCCGCTGGCGGTGATCGAGTGGGACACCGATTCCCGGGTCGCGCGCTGGAATCCCGCGGCGGAGCGGGTATTTGGCTACACGGCCGGCGAGGCCATCGGACGGCACGGAAGCTTCATCGCGCCGGACGGGGGCTGGCCGCTCCCGGAGAGCGCCCGCGGTGATCTGCTGACGTACGGCGGCGCGCGAAGCATCCTCGAGCATGTCACGAAAGATGGCAGGACGATCCTGTGCGAGTGGCACAGCACGCCGCTCACGACCGAGGACGGGAAGCTCATCGGCGTCGCGGCCCTGGCGAGCGACATCACGGAGATCCGGAAAGCGGAACGGGAAATGAAGGAGACGCTGGAGATCAAGTCCCAGTTCATCTCCACGGTCTCGCACGAGCTGCGCACGCCGCTGACCGCCATCAAGGAGAGCATCGAGATCGTCCGCGAGGAGACGGCCGGGACGCTCACGACGGAGGCGGAGGACTTCCTCGACGTCGCCCGGAGGAACATCGACCGGTTGTCGCGGCTCATCCACAACGTGCTGGCGTTCCAGCGGCTGGAGGCCGGAAACGTCCGGCTCGACCTGAGCCCGCAGGACCTCAACGAGATCGTCCGGGAGGTGGCGGCGGCCATGAGCCCGCTGGCGGCGCAGAAGGCGCTGGAGGTCTCGCTCGCGCTGGATGAGACGCTTCCGCGGGTCGAGTGCGACCGGGACCAGATCACGCAGGTGCTGACCAACCTGGTCGGCAATGCGATCAAGTTCAGCGACCGGGGCCGCGTGCTCGTCGCCACCGGAGCGAGCGACAACCGGTTCATGGCGACGGTGACGGACACCGGGTGCGGCATCGCGCAGGAGGACCTGCCCAGGCTGTTCCAGAAGTTCCGCCAGCTGGGTCCCTGGGACGAGAGGGCGGCCGGCGGCAGCGGACTGGGCCTGGCGATCTCCAAGGAGATCGTCGAGCGTCACGGTGGCAGCATCTGGATCGAGTCCGAGTTCGGCGAAGGAACGTCGGTCCGATTCGTCCTGCCCATCGGGACGGGCGGGGGCTGAGCGCACCTCACGTCACGGAGCCGGCGCTCAATCGTGGCCGAGCGCAGGGTGCCTCTGATAGGTCACGATTGAGCGCCGGCTCCGCGACTGCCGATCAGAGGCACGATACGCTCGGCCCCGGCGTGCGCGGGCGACGCGGCAGCCGATCTCTCTATGGTATGCTGCCGACGGCCGAGTTCAGACTCCGCCTGGGTCGAGGGCGTGTCGGTTGGATGGGCCGGGTGTGCGCGGCCCCTTCTTCAGAACCCAGGCCGACTGGTGGACCGGACGGAGTAGTCCCCGACCTCATGCCCCTGAACGCGACGACATCAACCGCTGCACGTCCCGTTGTTCGGGACCGCGATGTGCTCCGCCTCCTGCGCGGGCTCTGTGAAGCGGCGCGCGAGACGGCAGGTGTGGACCACTCCTGGGCCGGGCTTCTGGGTGCGGAGGGCGCCTCGTTCCTGCAGGCAATCGCGACCGGGAGCGGGGTCCGGAAGGCCTGGAAGGGCGAGGCGCATCCGGCCGTCACCGGCCTGCTCCGCGACCTCGTCGAAGGGCGAGAGGTCCGGCTCCGCGAGCTGGACGGATGTGCCGAGGTCTTCGGCATGCCACCGTCATCCCGCTTGCAGCTCGTCGTCGCCATCGCGACCCCCACGCGGGCCTACGGCTGCCTGTGCCTCGGCGGGGGCGATCGCGCCGCGTTCAGCAGCGCACAGGAATGGCTGGTCCACCAGCTGGCGACCCGCTTTGCCCATTCCTACGAACGGACGCTGCAGGGACGGAGTTCCCCGCCTGGACGACGGCCGACGACTCCCATTCAACCCCGCCCCGGCCTGGCCCCGCCGGCGAGGATCGAGGAAGAGCGCCGCCACGCCCGGAGGCTGATGGAGGTCGGGAGACTGGCGGGCGAGGTCGCCCACGACTTCAACAATCAGTTGACGACGATCCTCGGTCACGGGGAGATGATCAGGCGCAAGCTCCCGGCCGAGAGTCCGCTTCATCGGCACGTCGGCGAGATGCTGGAAGCGGTGGATCGGGCCGCCGGGCTCACGCGGCAGCTCCAGACCTTCAGCCATCGTCAGGCCGCGCAGCCCAGGGTGCTCGATCTGAACGCGGTCGTCTCGGAGATGGTCAAGATGCTCGGGCGGGTCACCGACGAGCGCATCCGGATGACGACGACCATCGCGCCCGACATTGAGCGGATCGAGGCCGACCCGGGTCTGCTCGAGCAGCTGATCGTGAACCTGATCGTCGACGCCCGTGACACGATCGGGGGCGCGGGCCACATCAACGTGGAGACCGCCCGATGGTCCCCGGGCGACGACGCAGCCATGACGTCATCGCCGCTGCAGCGCGACAGCCGCTGCGCACAGCTGATCGTGACGGGTTCGAGCCCTGACGTGGACGCCACGCCGAGGACCCGAGGACTCAAGCCCGCGGCGCCGAAGATGCCGTCCGGCGAGCGCCCGGGGAACGGCCTCGCCGTGGTGCTCGGCATCGTGGAGCGACTCGGCGGACACCTTGTCGTCGAGGACGGGCCCGGTAAGAGGACGACCTGCCGGGTCTGCCTGCCGACCTCCGCCGGGGAGCGGCAGTCCGTGCCCGGCGAGGCTCCCTGCACAAGCCTGCCGCGCGGCACCGAGGCCCTGCTGCTCGTCGAGGACGAACCGGCGGTCCGCGAGTTGGAGGTCTGCGTCCTGCGCGAGCAGGGCTACCGCGTACTGGAAGCGGCGGACGGGCAGGAAGCCCTGGAGATGCTGCAGGGCCCGCTGGATCCCGCGCCCGACCTGCTGGTGACGGACCTGGCCATGCCGAGGCTCGGCGGTCGCGCGCTCGCCGACCTGGCCCGAAGGCTCTACCCGCAGATGAGGATCCTCTGCATCTCAGGCGACGCCGGGGATGCCGGGATCACGGACGAGTTGCCGGTCACCGCAATGGCGCTCCTGCACAAGCCGTTCACGATCGAGGAATTGACCGGGAAGATCCGTGAGGTGCTGGACGGACCCCCGGGATAGGACGTCCCGGGACGCCTCAGTCGCGCGGTGCGCGAGGCGGCGCGAAGTCTCCCCGGGCTGCGCCCGGCGCGAGCAGGAGGGCGAGCAGAAGCCCTGGACACCGCGGGCGCCAGTGGGCGCACGCGAACACCGCGAGCCGTGGCCGGCCGCGCTTGCTGCGGACGAACATGTCGTCGTCCATTCGCCGCTCCCCAGGGACCGCACCATCCATGGCGATCGCCTGCGAAGGTTCCCCTCAGCGCTTGCCGGGGGCCTTTGGCGGGTTCAATTCCTCGGCGATGGACTCGACCACGGCCCTGCGGACCTCGGGACGGTCGTAGAACCCGTTGTTGAGTCGCTCGAGCACCTCGCGAAGACGCCCGGGCGGCAGCTGAGCGACGAGCTCGAGCCGGTTCTGCAACTGTTCCTGGAGACTGCGCGCGGCATCCGAGATCTGGACCTTGTCGGGCGTCGCGCTGGTCACCTCGGAAGTCGAGGTGTCTGCGGGACGCGCGGGCGAGAGCGGTGCATTCCTGTCGAGCCGGCCGGTGCCCGCAGTGGGCGTCGAGCCGGGCTTCGTCGGTTGGATGGTCATGGCCTTCTCGCTTGCAGGCCGGGGTGCCGGGCCGGAAACCCGCCCGGCAGGGTAGTGTACCCTGCTGGTGGTCCGGCCGCATCGGCCTTACCCGGATTATCGGTGCCCCCTTGACGGACTTTAGGGGGAGCGGCAAGAACTGCCGGCTTCCCTGCCGTAGACGGGTCGGTCAGGGAGTGGGAGCGGAGAGCCCGGTCCCAATGTTGCGGTTGATGTCGATCAGCGCCTGCAGCTTCTCCGGCTGCGGGTCGGCCATCAGCTCGAAGGTGCGCCTATCAACGAATCTGCTGAGCTTCAATAGGTTGACCCGGATGTCCACCGGCATCTCGTGCTCGGGCTGAGCCATCTCCGCCTGGAACAGCGTCCAGAGGCGCAGGTTGTGGCGCAGGGCTTCGTCCAGGGCTTCGGCCCGGCCCGGAGCGTCCCAGGACCGCTGGCAGGACTCCAACATGTGGGCGCACTTGAAGAGGGCGGCGGCTTCGAGTTGACGGCTCGAGCTTGCGGTCTTGGTGCCCTGCTCGTACGCCTGCCGCGCGCTATTGAACATCGGGCACCAGTTCACGCTCGCGCTGAAGCAGCCCGTGAGCTCCCTTGAGCGCCTGGTAGATGCGGCCCGCGCCGACCTGATCCTCGATCGCCTGCAGCGAGGGGGCCAGGCTGGGAGCGGCTTGCAGCACCTCGGAGGCGAGTTCAGCGTAGGTCGCCTGGTGCTGGGCCGAGCGCTCCTGGTCCACGTACATGAGCTGAAGCGCGAGGTAGATCCGCTCGCACGGTGTGCGAACGGCGCTTGGGCTCAGGATGTCAGGTTCCCGGAGCACGGGGACTTCGTTCTCGATCAGCAGTTCGCAGCGCGACTCGCCGTTGCGGATCACCGCGCCGCCGACGATGACACGCTCGTGGGGTCTGAGGGTCAGGCGGAGAGCCATGATGGTCCTTGGGTCGTGAGTGGCGGATGAGCTGGATGGACGGGCGGGCCCTGTCCCCGCGGCCTATTCGTTCAGGGTGCCCGTGAGGGGCGGCGGGCTTTCGCCCGCCGCCCCGTCCCAGGCCGGGTTCCGACCGGGACTAGAACAGTCGGAGGATGCTCTGCTGCGCCTGATTGGAGAGCTGCAGCGCCACGACACCAAGCTGCTGTCGAGTCTGCAGGGCCAGCATGTTCGCGCCTTCCTCGTTGGTGTCCGCTGCCGTCAGTGTGTCGGCCCCCGTGGTCAGCGTGTTGATGAGGTTGGTCGTGAACTCCTGGCGAGTGGTGACCACGCCAGAGCTCGAGGCCAGCGTCTTGCCGCTCGTGCGCAGCGTGCTGAGGGCGGCGTCGAGGTCCGCGACGGCCGCGTCGACGTCCGTCGAAGCTGCCCAGTCATTCGCCGCGGCGGCGATGCCGAGGCCGGACGAGGAGCCGTCGAACCCGGTGATCGTCAGCGATGAGCTTGCGTCCTCGTTGAAGTCCACGACCAGCACGGCGCTGTCGAGGAAGTTGGTGCCCTTGTAGCTGGCATCGCCGGCGAGCTCGTCGATCTGAGTCATGAGCGCGTCGAACTGATCCGCCAGGGTCGCAGCGTCGGCCGTGCTCGCGCTGCGGGCGGCCGCGGTGAGACCCTTGGCCTGCTCGATCAGCTTGACGATGGCGTCAATGCCCTGCGAAGCGGCTTTGACGGCCTGGATCGCCTCGCCCATCGCATCCTTGCGTGCGGCGAGGTCACCGGCACGGCTGCGGTGAGCGGCCGCGGCGAAGTAGGCCGCCGGGTCGTCCATTGCGGTGTTCACGCGCTTGCCCGTCGCGAGCCGCTCGGTCGTGCGCGACTGCAGCGCCGAGATGAGCTGGAGGTTGACGAGGTTCCCGCGCATTCCGCCGGCGAGGGTGATGTCATTGATTGCCATGGTCCCATACCCCTTTCTAGGGTCTGAGGAGTCCGACGGGCCTTCTGCCCGGTGCCGGCCCAGTGCCGACACCACGAAGAATCGGCGGCTGGAGCGGGAACTTTAGGCCCCACGGGCCCGGGCCGAGGAAGGCTAGCTCGGTGCGTGGGTCGGGCTTGCGAGATGCAATGCCGCGGGGGAAACCGCCCTGCCGGGCGGGAACGGCTGGATCAGCGCAGGTAGTCGAGCAGGTTCGTGGACATGACCTTGCCGATGGCCGCGTAGGCCCGCTCGAGCGCCGACTGGGCCATGACGGCCTTGATCGAGGCTTCAGCCGGGTCCACGTCGCGCAGGCTGTCGCGTTGATCGAGCAGGTTCGCCGCGCGCAGGGCCAGGCTGTTGGTCGTGGCCGAGATCTGCTGGAGCCGGGTGCCGGTCTCGGACTGGGCCAGCACGATCTGGTCCTCGGCGGTCTGAAGGTCGTTCATGGCCGCATTGATGGACGCCTGGGTGCCGGTCCGCAGCTCCTGCTCGAGGTCGGCGAGTCCCTGCAGGGCGCTCGAGAAGACACTGTCTCCGCTGTGGTTCGTGGGCACGAACACGCCGCGGTCGATCTCGACCTGGCGCACGACGTCGTCGCCGACGTAGGTGCCATCCGGCTGGAACGGCGGGACGGTCGAGCTCGCGCCGCCGAAGATGTACTCGTTGCCGACGCGGGTGTTCCCGTAGGCCACCAGCTCCTGGCGCAGTTGCTCGACGGCCGCGGCCATCGCCTGGCGCTGGGGATCCGTCACGTCCCTGCCGGCCACGCCGACGGCCAGGCCGCTCGCCTGCTCGAGCAGGCCACGCGCGCCGGTCAGCACCACGTCCTCGGTGCCCATGCGGGTCGAGGCCTCGATGCCGTTGCGCCGGAGCTGTTCGAGGTCACGGACCTCGGCTTCCGAGCGCATGATCTGCGTTGCGGCGGCAGGGTCGTCCGAGACCGTGCGGATGCGGCGGCCGGTCGCCACCTGCTCCTGCAGGCGGGCGAGCGTTTCCTGGTTGCCGCGGATGGAGCGCAGTGCGCTTTCCTGGAGCATCCTGGTCGAGATTCTCATGGGGTCCCCTGAAGGTAGTGACAGTACTTCCAGTATCGGTTAGATTCCGCGCGGATTGAGTCCGTCCTGACTGGAGAGGACCATGTCCACGATCCTGTGTATCGACGACGAACCTTCCGTCGGGGTCACCCTCGAACACACGCTGGCCGAGTTCGGCCACCAGGCCATCCTGGCGAGCAGCGTGAACGAGGGGCTGAAGGTGCTCGCCCAGCAGTCCGCCGACCTCATCCTCTCCGACTACCGCATGCCCGACGCCACGGGGCTCGACCTGCTGGAGGCCCTCCGCCAGCAGGGTTTCGAGATCCCCGTCATCATCATGACCGGCTACTCAAGCATCGAGCATGCCGTGCTCTCGATGAGACACGGCGCGGTGGACTACCTGACCAAGCCGCTGCGCCAGGAGACGCTGCGCATCGCGGTGACCAACGCCCTTGAGGTCAACCGTTTGCGCCGCGAGAACGATGAGTTCCGGCGCGAGCTCAGCTCCCTGCGCGGCCCCCGCGCCATCGTGGGCGAGAGCGAAGCCCTGCGCGCGGTCATGGAAACGATTGCCGCCGTGGCTCCGACCCGGGCCACCGTACTGCTCGAAGGGGAGTCGGGCACTGGCAAAGAGTTGTTCGCCCGTGCCCTGCACGAGCAGAGCCCGCGCCGCGATCAGCCGTTCGTGACCGTCAACTGCGCGGCCCTGCCCGAGGGCCTGGTGGAGAGCGCGCTCTTCGGCCACGAGCGCGGCGCCTTCACCGGCGCGAACGCGCGCGCCCACGGGGCCTTCGAGCGCGCCCACCGGGGCACTCTGCTGCTGGACGAGATCTCGGAGATGCGGCTGGACCTGCAGCCGAAGCTGCTGCGCGCGATCCAGGAGCAGGAGATCGAGCGTGTGGGCGGGCACCAGCTCCTGAAGGTGGATGTGCGCATCGTGGCCACCACGAACCGCGACCTGCTCGCGGAGATTCGGGCGAACCGCTTCCGCCGGGATCTCTACTACCGCCTCAGCGTGATGCCCATCCGCACGCCGACGCTGCGCGAACGGCTCGATGACGTCCCGCTGCTCGCCGAGTACTTCGTGCGCAACGCTGCGGCATCACTCGGGATCAAGCCGCCGGAGATCCCGCCCGAGACCCTCGAGCTGTTGCAGCGGCGGACCTGGCAGGGGAACATCCGCGAGCTCGCCAACGTCATCGAACGCGCGGTCATCCTGTGCCGCGGCGGCCGGCTCCTGCCCGACGCGGTGAGTGAGGTCCAGGGCATCGGCTTCGCCACCGGTGTCCCGGCGCCGGTTCCGGGCGTTCCGGCCGCGGCGCCGATCAACCTGAAGGCGCTGGAGCAGATCGCCATCGAACGCGCGCTCGCGGCGACCAGTGGGCATCGCACGCGCGCGGCCGAGCTGCTCGGCATCAGCGAGCGCACGCTGCGCAACAAGCTCAGGCCCGGGGCGAAGGCGGCGGAAGAGTAGGGAGGAGCGCGGCGCGCGGAACCCAGCGCTGCGCCGCGCTGCAGCCGGTCGCCATGACCGGCAAGCCCATCCGGGCCTCTGCGGCAGTATCTGCCGAACTGATCCCCGCAGCCTCGCCGCCCCGTTCCTCGGGCCCTCCCCGTCGCGGACGGCGCGCCGCGCGCAACTCGCGCCGGAACTGCCGGTTCGCTCCGTTCGGGACGCCTGCCGGTCTGTCGCCCGTGGGCCGCGGCACACGGGTTGCTCCTCCCCGGCTCGCTGCTTCCAGCGAACGGGAGGAACGATGCTCAAGGCGCTGTTTGGTCCTTCGACCACCATCAGCATGCTTCGCGGCGGACTCGAGGAGACGAGCGCGACGCACCGCGCGATCGCCCAGCGTGTGGCCGGGGCGCTCCAGTCCAGTTCCAGCGTGGAGTTCCCAGATGCGCTCGCCGCGCAGAATGCGCAGCAGCGGGTCAGCGAGGCGGACCTCGAGAATGACATGACCGCGCTCGCCGACACCCAACTGCGGTACGAGGCCGATGCGAAGCTGCTGAAGGCCGCCTATGCGCGGCTCCGATCGGCGTTCCGTGGCTAGCATCCCCTCCTTCCCGCTCTGGCCGCGGCCCGTCCGCCGGCTGTTCGGCCCGCTGGAGACGAGTGCGCGCGGGATGGGGACCCAGCAGCGCTTCCT
>Ga0315273_10009182_pt1 | contig 12521 bp, 5 predicted proteins | sample YL17G02_0_MG_FD_205753 | JGI IMG/M metagenome (GOLD analysis project Ga0315273, IMG submission 205753) | Sediment microbial communities from Yellowstone Lake, YNP, Wyoming, USA - YL17G02_0 | ecosystem: Environmental > Aquatic > Freshwater > Lake > Sediment | place: USA: Wyoming | collected... | reverse complement strand
ACGCGCCCTGGGCGGTGGCTCCCGTGATCCACGTCACGTGGTCGGGGCTCGGCGCGGCGGTGGTCGTACGGAGCCAAAGCGACGGAGTCGCCGAGATGGCGCGGTTCCCGAACGCGTCGAGCAGCGTCAGCGTGACCGGCAGCGAGTCGCCGGCGGCGCCATTCGGGGGCGCGCCCACCGCCACCTGCGCCGCACCTGCGGCCACGACGGTGAAGAAGAGCGAGTCCGCTCGGGCGGAGTCGGGAGCGGCGCTCCCCGTGGCATGGAACCGCACCAAGAGCGCGCCGGGCGCCGACCCGGCGTGCACCATGAAGTCGACGATGCCTGAACCGTCGGCCGGGTCGCTCCCTGGCACAATGCTCCCCGAGCCCGACGGGATGGACGCGGCCACCAAGCCACCCGGCGTCGCGTTCCCGTGGAGGTCGGTCAGGAGTGCGCCGACCGCGATGGAATCCCCGGCCGCGAGCGTGTCCCGCGCCGCGGGCGAGGCGACGACGCGGTACGGCGCTCCGGGCAAGACCGCGACGGGACCGTGGGTCACGGAGCGCGAGGAGACGTCGCTCACACGCACGGTCAGCGCGGCCGCGAGTGTCGGCGTGACCGCAACGGTCGCGACCCCGCCGGCCAGGAGAACCGAATCGGGAACGATGGCCCCGCCGGCGAGAACCGTCGGACGCAGCACGTCGCCGTTCCGATCCGGAAGCGGATTGCCGTACGCGTCGAACGCGGCAAGCGCCAGAGCGAATCCGACGCCCGAGGTTACGGGACCCGCGGGTCCCGATACCGTGTAGTGATCCAACGGGCCGTGCTCGAATACAAGCCCGGGGCGCGCATCGAGGGGGATCCCCCGGACCCGGACCAGGACCTGGCCGGTGTCGGCGATCGTCGCGGCCGCGCCGAAATCGATTCCACCGTCGGCATCCGTCGCGGCGGCCAGCGCGGTCACCGTGGCGACGGCGCCCGTGATCGTCACCGTGATCGAATCGGCTGGAACGCCGGAGAGCGCATGGCCCTGCGAATCGCGGAGCGTCACCGTGATCGCGCTTCCGGGAGCGCCGACCGGAACGGGCGAGACCGCCGCGACCGAGGAGCGCGAGGCGCTCACACCACCCGGCACGAGACGGATATCGAGATTCCCCGAGGCGCTGCCGCGGACCGACGCGGCGGTCACGTGCGCCGTACCCAGGGAATCGCCGCCGAAGAGCGTGAACGCGATGGAGCCGCCGAGCGAGAGCCGCTGCACGCCGGGCGTGGCCGCGTCCTGGTCCGCGCTCGCGATCTCTCCCAGCGCCGTCGCGACGGTGTACGCCTCTCCGTCCTGGACTTGGTTCCCGTTCGCGTCCTCGAGCCCGGCCGCGCTGATCGCCAGTGTCGCGACGCTGTCTGCGGCCAGCGAGTCGGCCGAGGACGAGAGTGCGATCACGCCCGCGGGCGTTCCGCTAAGGAGGAGAATCGAGGCCGCGCCGCTCGCCGGAGGGCTCCCCCTCTCCGAGACCATCGTCGCGCTCCCCACACCGCTCACCGCGCCCACGCGCAGGTACCCGCGCACCTCGCCCGCAGCGTCGGCGAGAAGCTGCGCTCCGGGCGCGCCGGGATCCTGGTCCGTCGTCGGCGTCAGAAGCACGCCGCCGTCGAGGATGAACCGCTCGGATGCCGCGACGGAGTTTCCGAACGCATCGCGGACCACGCCCGAGACGACGAGCGTGGAATCGGCGCCGTTCGCGACGAGCGTGTCGGGGAACGCGGTAAGCACGATCGGCCCGGCCGGCGCCGCCGGGATCGTGAGGACATTGCTCGCCGCGGTTCCCAGAAATGGCGACGACCCGTCGGCGTCCATCGCGCGGATGCGCCCCGCAGAGGAGGTCGTCTGCGTATCGCGGAACAGGAATCGCGCCGAGTCCGCCCCGGTCGGCAGGGTGATCTCGTAGATCGCGCCACCCGAGAGATTCCGGAACGATCCCGCGGGCCGATCGGTCCAGAGCGTCAGCGTCTGGGGCGATGCGAGCGGAGCGGGATTGTCGAATCCGTCCACGACGCGAACCGTGACGGTGTCGGGCACACCGGCCGTCAGGCGGAGTGTATCTGGAGCCAAGATGAGCCTGTCGGGAGGCGCCGGCGACACGACAACCCGGTGACGCTCCGAAATGAAGCCGGTGGAGGAATCGATCGCCGCGAGGTAGTACGTGCCCGTGCCCCGCGCGATGAGCGTGCCGGAGTACGTCCCCGCCGAGAGCGTCGCGGACGCGGCCACGAATTCCGGGTCGGCGAGCGCCGTACCGGTCGAGTCCGCATACGCAAGGAACGTGAACGAGTCCAAGGAGCCCGCGCCACTGGTGATCGTGTTTCCGTCGGCATCACGCGCCCGCCCGGTCACCGCGAACGCCTCCCCCGCGGTTCCGCTCGCCGCGGAGGTCATCGTCAGCGTCTGGTAGGTGCCGTGGGTGACGGTGATGAGACCTGTCGAATCGGCCCAGGAGCCGCTGTCGCCCACGGCGTAGCCGGTGCCCGCAGAGCTGAGCGCGAGGACCGTTCCGGTGCCCGAGGCCGGAATGGGCACCCCGATGCCACCGGTCACCCCCCACGTGCCGGAAACGAAGCGGGCCGAATTCCCGTAGGCGTCGTAGCCGCGCAGGTAGAGATGGGTCGTGTCCTGATCGGTCGTGCGCGCCAACGCCCCCACCGCCGCGAGCGTCGCGTCGACGACCCTCACCGATGCGACCGGGCCCGGCACGACGGAGAGCGACGGCGACGACGCGAGCGGCGCGGGCGAGCCCGTGAATTCCGGGTCGCTGAGCACCTGGAACGCAACGCTCGCGGGCGCGGCGGTCTGCGCCCTCGCGGAGGCGAGACCGCCTCCCACGCCGTAGAGCACGCTGACGGCGTCCCCCGACCGGAAGCGCTGCTTCGGAGGGGCGCCAAGATAGACGCGGATCGTGTGCCCCGAGATGACGACCGAGTCGACTTTGCTGGTGTCGGTCCACGCCACGTACCCGGGAGACGTGGGGCTGGTCCTCTGCGGCTGCGTCCATCCGGCGGGGATCACGACCTCGATCATGCCGCCCGAGTTCGCGAAGTTCTCCGTCGCGGCGTAGGTGACGTTCCAGGTTCCGGTGGCTCCCGCGACGACCGTGGAGGAGGGCAGGATGATCGCGTCTCCCGACCCCGGCACCGCGCCCGCCGCGGTGGCGCGGAGCGCGAGCAGGAGGAATCCCAGCGCGAGCGACGCGATCGCGCGCGGAAGGCGGACGCGGGGGCGGGTAGCGTGCCTGGGCGCGCCTCGCCGTTTGAAGCTCTCGGACATGGACCTCGGATCGGTATGGGGTTTGCCGCCGGAGCCCTGCGCCCCGGGGACTTGGCGAGAGAGAGAACCGCAAGAGGCATGCCACGGAAGGACTTATGAAATCGATGGAGGCCGAGCCTAATCGGCTGGAACGGAGAGGGTTGCAAGTCTTTCCCGCGTCGCGTGTTCCGGACGCGGTCCCAGGCGGGCGCGGCAGTGCAGAATGCAACGCGCGACCGAGAATGCCCCGTCCGCGCGGCCGATTCTCAGCCGGACGGCTTGGGTCTGGCCGCTACTCGCGCGGCCAGCGGATCTCGCCGACTACTTTGCCGGGTCGATGCTCTTCAGCGGCCGGCTCCGCCCGTGGGCTGCGGTTCGCGAGTCCGATGAAGACCACCTGGATGATCGTGGCAAGCCCCAGCACGCCCAGCCCAACATCGAAGACTTCCTTCAGACGATGCTGGGTCGGCTGGCTCCAGGCCGAGAGCCCGAGCAGCAGGAAGCCCAGCAGGAGCGTGGTCAGAACCCCGGTGAGCTTCCCGAAGAGGGTGGGCTGGATGCGCACGGGGCCGTGGAACAGGTACAGGTAGGCGGTGCCTCCGGCCAGGATTCCGTACCGCGTCAGGACGAGCGAGGTGACCCACCACGGAACCACCCCCTCCTGCGAGAGCACGACGAAGACCGAGGAGTTGAAGAGAATGTCGGTCAGGGGATCCAGCAGCGCGCCCACGTTCGACTCGAGGTGGAACACGCGAGCGACGACGCCGTCCAAGACATCGGTGAAGGCACTCGCCGCGAAGAGCCAGACGACCGAAGTCCAGAGGTGCAGGTGGGCCAGGAGCACGATCGCCGGGATGGAGACCAAACGGAGCATGGTGATGGCGACCGGAAGGGGCATGCGGATGACCCGCTGACCGTCGGACGAGCCGTGCAAGAGGCCGATGTGGATGAGCACCCAGAACGAGGCGAGGAGGAGCAGGAGGCTGGAGGCGATGAGATACGCGACGCCGATCCTCCGCTCGAGCTGCGAGGAGAGGACGAGCGCGGCGCCGAATTGAATCGTGAACAGGCCGAGCGCCGTCGTGGCCACGGGGCGAACCAGTTCGGGATGTTCGGGGAGACCGCGGGAAACGCGGGCCAGGGTCACGCGGAAGAATTTGACGGCCGCACCCCAGGAGTAACCCTCACGACGGAGGTCCCGGAGCAGGTCTTCCGCGGACACGAGCTACGGCACCCTGAGGGTGGCCTCGGCCATGGAGCGCTCCGCGCCGTAAGTCTCCTCGTCCAGACCGTAGATCTGGACGGTCTCGGGCCGCGCGCGCCGATGGAGGAGCTGCGCCTCGACGGTGAGGGCGCCCTTCGCGTCGATGAGCGGGATGTCGTAGCGTACTTGGGCGCTCCCTCCGGCCTTGATGCGGCGATCCGCGATCACCTTTTCGGCGGTCCAGGTCTCGGCGGGCCAGCTCCCCAAAACGTTCGCGAGCATGAGGCCGAAGACGGAGGCATCCCACTCCTGGAACGGATCGTTCTCCCAGATGATCTTCCCCTCGGCATCCTTGACGCGCACGCGGATGAGGAGCAGGTGCTGGTCGTTGCCGGTGGGGATCGAATGCCCGGCGCCCACGTTCGCCACGACCGCGTAGAAGCGCAGCGAATCGGCCCCCCGCTTCCCGAGACGAAGCGCCAGCGTGGCCGGATTCTTGAGCTTCGGGTTACTGGCATCGATCGCGAACGAGTGGTTCGCGACGCGCGGCCGCACCGGTCCATCGGGCGAGTTCCGCCCCGACTCACCGGGCATGTGGCAGTCTTGGCAGGTGACGCCCAGCTTCGCGTACTTGGAGCGCTTCCACTCACCGAACGTGTCGCTGATGAGAATTCCGTGCTGGTTCGAATACTCGTGGCAGCCGCCGCAGAAATTCGACTTGGTCAGGAAGTCGCCGTAAACCGACTTGTGGTCAGTCGTGAAGACCGGCTGGCGGATGGTGCCTAGATAGCCGCCCAGTTCGAGCGTGAGAGGCGGAACGCCGTCGGCCGGACCGATACCGGAGATTGCGTGGCAATAGACGCAAGCAACCCCCTCCTCGGAAACGGGCCGCATCTTGTCGAAATCGTTCATGACGTACAGAGCCGTTTCGTGACAGGGCCCGCACTTGGTCAACGTCGCTCCGCGCGTCTCGCGGAGCGAATTGCTGTACATCCGGCCGAAGAGCTCGTTCTTGCCGCGGTCGGCCTTGGAATGGCTCGAGGACGACCACTGTTCCGTGATGTCCAAATGGCAGGGGCGGCAGTTGGTCGCGGACTGGAGGTTCAGATCGGTCAGGGGCACGGGAGGCGGGGTGTAGCCCGAAACCGCCCACGCCGCGGCGACGAGCGCAAATAGATGAGTCAGCGGAGTGCTTCGGGTCCGGATCAAGGTACGCTCATGGTACCCCGCCCGGCGAAGTCGGGTCAAGCTGCCTCCTGTGACGCGCGCCGTACGGGAGCCGATGGCGCCGCGACGCTCACGTCCGCTTCAGCGCGGAACGGGCCGCGGCGAGCCGGGCGAGCGGGACGCGGAACGGGCTGCAGGAAACGTAGTCCAGACCCGCATCCTCGAAGAGCGCGATCGAGGCGGCGTCGCCCCCGTGCTCCCCGCAAACCCCCACCTTGAGACCGGGCTTCTTGCGGCGCCCCTCGAGCGTGGCGCTGCGCACCAGCGTGCCGACGCCCTTCACGTCGATCGAAACGAACGGATCCTGCGGCAGGATGCCCGTGCGCACGTACTCGGGAAGGAATCGCCCGGAGTCGTCGCGCGAGTAGCCGAACGTCAGCTGCGTCAGATCGTTCGTGCCGAAGGAGAAGAAGTCCGCGTGTTCCGCGATCTCCCCCGCGAGGATCGCCGCGCGCGGGACTTCGATCATCGTCCCGATCGTGTACGGGAACTCGACCTTCAAGCGCCCCATCACCTCGGTCGCCACCGCCTCCACCTCGGCGCGCTGGAGGGCCAGTTCCTTGGGATCGCCGACGAGCGGGATCATGATCTCGGGCATGACCCTCTTGCCGGAGCGAATCACGCTCGCGGCGGCCTCGAAAATGGCCCGCGCCTGCATCCGCGTGATCTCGGGATGGAGGATGCCCAGTCTGCATCCGCGGAATCCGAGCATCGGATTGAACTCGTGCAGCTCCTCGACGCGCGTGAGCGTCGCGAGGAGGCGCTTCTTACGCGCATCATTGGTGCGCGCGCCGCGAAGCGCGGCCAGCTCGCGCTGAATCTGCTCGCGCTTCGGAAGGAATTCGTGGAGCGGCGGATCGAGCGTGCGGATCGTGACCGGGCAGCCCTCCATCGCGAGGAAGAGGCCGCGGAAATCGGAACGCTGGAGCGGTAGGAGCTTCTTCAGCGCGGTCTCGAACGCGCGGATCGGCTCCCCTCCCTTCCCCTGTGCCGCCGCGAGTTCCTTCCTCAGGCGCGGCTTCTCCGAACGCGCGGCCTCGGCGAGGTCCCCTTTGATCCGCTCGATCAGGAGCTTCGCCTGACGGGCCTCCTGGGCGTTCAGGATCATCGTCACGACGTGGGGAATGCGATCCTCGGCGAAGAACATGTGCTCCGTGCGGCAGAGCCCGATCCCCTCGGCGCCGAGATACCGCGCCGTGCGTGCGTCGCTCGGCACGTCGGCGTTGGCGCGCACGCGCAGCCGGCGCACCTCGTCGCACCACTTCATCAAGAGCTCGAAGCGTTGGTAGAGCGGCGCCCGCTCCGGCTTGAGCTTTCCGGTGAGGACGCGCACCACCTCGGAGTCGCTGGTCGGCGCGTCGCCCAGGAGCACCTCTCCGGTCGAGCCGTCCAGGGAGAGGAAACTCCCCTCCTTCAGCGCCCGTCCGCCCACCTTGAGGACGCGCGCCCGCTCGTCGATCGAGAGCGCGGTGCAGCCCACGATGCAGCACTTGCCCATTCCGCGCGCCACGACCGCCGCGTGCGAGGTCATGCCGCCGGTCGCGGTCAGAATCCCCCGCGCCGAGTTCATTCCCGCGATATCGTCGGGAGAGGTCTCGGCGCGCACGAGGATGACCCGCTCCTTGTGCCCCCGTCGCACCGCCTCCTCCGAAGTGAAGACGATCACGCCGGAAGCGGCGCCGGGCGAGGCGGGAAGGCCCTTCGCCAGGATCTCGTGCTTCCTGCGCTCGACCGGATCCAGCACCGGATGAAGCACCTGGTCCAAGTGGTCGGGCTCGACGCGCTCGATCGCCTCGCGCTTCGTCAGAAGCCCCTCCTCGACCATGTCGACGGCGATGCGAAGAGCCGCCTGCCCCGTGCGCTCGCCACGCCGCGTCTGGAGCATGAACAGCCGCCCCTCCTCGACCGTGAACTCGAAATCCTGGACGTCGCGGTAGTGCCGCTCGAGACGCGAGGTGATCTCGCGGAGCTGGGCATAGGCCTCGGGCAGCTCGAGTTCCATTCTCTCGATCGACAGAGGTGTGCGGATCCCGGCCACCACGTCTTCCCCCTGCGCGTTGAGCAGGTACTCGCCGTAGAAGCGCGGCTCGCCGGTCGCGGGATCGCGCGTGAACCCGACGCCGGTCGCGGAGTTGGGGCCCAGATTGCCGAAGACCATCGCCTGCACGGTCACCGCGGTGCCGAGGGTCTCCGGGATCCCGTTCAGGCGGCGATAGTGCATCGCACGCTCGCCGTTCCACGAGCGGAACACCGCGTCGCGCGACCGCGCGAGCTGCTCCCGCGGGTCCTGCGGAAAGTCGGCGCCGATCTCGCGGCGAACGATCCGCTTGAAACGCTCGACCAGATCCTTGAGCTGTTCGGCTTCAAGCCCGGTGTCGTCCTTCGACCGGGCGCGCTTCTTCGCGAGCGTGAGCTCGTGCTCGAAGATCGAGCGGGGAACGCCGAGCACAACGTCCGAGAACATCTGGATGAAGCGGCGGTAGCTGTCGTACGCGAAGCGCGGATTCTTGGACTTGCGCGCGAGGCCATCCACGGTCTGGTCGTTCAACCCCAGGTTCAATACCGTGTCCATCATCCCGGGCATCGAGACGGGAGAGCCGGAGCGGACCGAGACCAGGAGCGGGTTTTCCGGATCGCCCAGGCGGCGGCCGAGGAAGCGCTCCAGCCTTTGCAGGGCCCGCTCCTCCTCCTCGACGATCGAGTCGAGCAGTCGTCCGCCCGCCTCGAAGAACTGGCGGCACGCTCCCGTCGTGATCGTGTAGCCCGGGGGCACCGGGATGCCGGCGTTCGTCATCTCCGCGATACCGGCTCCCTTGCCGCCCAGGATGTCCCGCATGCGTCCCGTGCCGTCGGCCTTGCCGTCGCCGAAGAAATAGACCCACTGCGTCGGCGCGGCAGTCTGCTTCTGCGTTTGAGTATCGGTCGTCGTCATTGTGTCTCTCGCTCCAGTACTAGCGCGGACCGGACCTCGCCCACTTCGATCCCCGCATGATTGCGGAGCACCGACACTTCCGGTGGGGTGGGCCGGCCTCGTTCGTCAAGGCTGAGAATTCCAACCTGATCCAGCATGCCCACGACCGCGGGTTTCAAGGCGCGGCGTGAGCCATCGATGATCTTCAGTGCGATGCCGATGCCGCGCTTCGGGTGCCCCGTCGCGTGGACGCCCTCGGCGCCCACCTTGCAGACGATCTCGCCGCGCATGTGGCGCATCAGCAGGGTGTCCAGCCGTCCCTCCCCACCGACGTTTTCCGCATGGGCCTGCATCGCGTCCCGAATCTGGGCAAGAGCCGGGACCGGCTTCCCCTCGGCATCCACGCCCGTTGCCAGGAGCGCGAAGGCGTGCGCCAGCGTGGAGAGCAGGACCCGGGGGGTCGGAGCTCCGCAGCCGTCGATCGCCGGGACGGGATCGAGGAAGCTCTTCTTGGTCAGCGAGGCGAAGCGGTCGAAAATGGCGCGCTGGACGGGGTGCGCGGGGTCGGTGTAGCTCGCGAGCGGGGCGCCGAGATGGCGCGCGAAAAGAAGCATCCCCGCGTGCTTGCCGGAGCAGTTGTGGCGCAACGGCCCCGGCTCTTCCCCGCGCGCGCGGAGCGCGTGCGCGGACGCCTCGTCGTAGGGCTCGTGGGCCGCGCAGCGAAGATCGGCGGCCGAAGCGCCTGCCCGTTCGAGGATGGTCAGAGCCAGCGCGGCATGCCGCTCGGTCCCGCTGTGCGAGCCGGCGATCAGAGCGAGGGCGTCGGCCCCCAGGCCCGACGCGGCGAAGGCCCCCGACTCGACGAGAGGCAGCGCCTGAAACGGCTTGAACGCGGAACGGGGGAAAATCGGAAGTTGAGGATTCCCTGCCCATGCGCGAAGTCTCCCGCTCGCATCGACCACCGCGACATGGCCATAGTGGATGCTTTCCACATGGCCCGCGCGGAGGAAGTGCACGAGCGGGGCGGGGTGGGTCGATAAGACCACCGGACCGTCCACGAGGGCGTGCGTCTCCGGCATGATGAATTGAGGCGCGCGGTTTCCCGCGGGCTCTCAGCGATCGATCTGGGCTTTCTGAAGCCGGCCCGAGTAGTCGATGTACACCGATTTCCACTCGGTGAACGCATCGATCACGGTCGGACCGCCTTCGCGGTGTCCGTTTCCTGTTTCCTTGACCCCGCCGAACGGGAGCTGGACTTCGGCGCCGATGGTGGGACCGTTGATGTAGGTGATTCCCGCCTCGATGTCGCGGATGGCGCGCATCGCGCGGTCCACGTCGCGGGTGTAGATCGAGGAGCTGAGCCCGTAGGGCGTGTTGTTCAGCACCTCGATCGCTTCCGTAAGCGACGAGACCGTGAGGATCGAGAGCACGGGGCCGAAGATCTCCTCGACCGCGATCCGCATTCCGGGCTTCACGCCGTCGAAAATGGTCGGCTTGTAGAACCAGCCGTCCTGGAGAGCGCCGTCCTCGGCCGGGCCTCCGCCCGCGACGAGCTTGGCGCCTTCCTTCTTTCCGATTTCGACGTACTCGTGCACGCGCTCGCGCTGCTCGCGGTTCACCAGCGGTCCGACTTCGCTGCCGGGATCGAGGCCGTCACCGAGCTTGAGTTTCGTGGCGCGGTCGACGATCCGACGCACGACCTCGTCGTGAACTTCCTTCATCACGATCAGGCGGCTTGTCGCCGTGCAGCGCTGGCCGGTCGTCCCGAACGCGCCCCACAGCGCCCCCTCGATCGCCAGATCGAGGTCGGCATCATCCATGATGATCTGCGCGTTCTTGCCGCCGAGTTCGAGCGAGACGCGCTTCAGCGACTTGGCGGAACCCTCGGCGATGGTCTTGCCTACCTCGGATGACCCTGTGAAGGAGATCATCTTCACTCCGGGGTGGGTCACCAGCGGAATCCCGACGGCCGAACCCCCACCGTGGACGATATTGATGACACCCTCGGGAATTCCCGCCTCGGCCAGGATCTCGACCAGGTGGTGCGCCGAAGCCGGCGTGTCGGTGGCGGGCTTGATGACGACCGTGTTCCCCGCGACGAGGGCCGGGAAGATCTTCCAGGAAGGAATCGCCATGGGGAAATTCCACGGCGTGATGAGTCCGCACACGCCGATCGGCTGACGGATGGACATGGCGAACTTGTTGGGAAGCTCCGAGGGCACCGTCACGCCGAACAGGCGACGCCCCTCGGCGGCGATGTAGTAGCCCATGTCGATGGCTTCCTGGACGTCGCCACGGGTCTCGGCGAGCACCTTGCCCATCTCGCGGGTCATGGTGCGCGCGAGCTCTTCCTTCCGATCGCGGAGGATCTCGGAGGCGCGGAAGATGAATTCGGCGCGGCGGGGCGCGGGGACCAGGCGCCAGGATTGAAACGCCTTGGAAGCGGCCTTGACGGCAGCATCCACGTCTTCCGCGCCGGAAGAGGGAAACACTCCTACCAGCTCACTGCTGTGTGCGGGGTTACGGTCCTCGAAGGTCTTGCCGGAGCGGGCGGGCAGCCACGCTCCGCCGATCAAATTGAGGTACGTGCGCGGAGTCGAATCCGCGGTCTTGGGCCGACTCTGCGAGGCGGCGTCCGGCATCGCCGTAGGGGCGTTCATCAAGTCCTCCTGAACCACCCTAAGGCCGCGAGGCCGCCGGGCGGACTACCGAATGACGACGAAGTGTCCGGTCTTCTTGAGTCCCCCCGGGGTCTCTATCTGGAAGATGTAGATTCCCGAGACGACGTCTTTTCCTTCCCCGTTCTTGAGATCCCATGCGAGGTCCCCGGTGACCCCCCCGGAGTTCGCGCCGGGGTCCTGCTTCAACTCGCGAACGAGGTATCCGTTCGCCGTAAAAACGCGCACCGTGGCGTCGGCCACGAGATGGATGAAGTGTACCTCGTGGCCTCCCCCGGTGTCCCACTCCGCGGAGCCCCTGAATGGGTTCGGTACGACCGCCACCTGTTCCAGATTGGCGGCCGGGGGGGCCGAGGGCTGGACCGTGACGATTTCGGCGGGATCTATCGCGCTCTCCGTGAAATCGGACTGGACCAGGCGAACGGTGTCGATGGAAGTCACCGCGTACTGGGAGGTGAACCCTCCCAGGTTGGCTTCGTCGACAAACAGCCGGCAGCTGTCGCAATTGTCCACCGGTTGCCCCGGGGGGTAGTCGAGGAAGTACTTCCCCGGGGAAACCTCGTTGTTCTTGAACCCTTTGAAGAATATCCCGGTGCCGTAGAAGACGAACTGGCTCAGGTCGCACGACCCCCTAGTGGAGAAGCAGACGCTCGTAACCGTGTCTTTCGACTTGTGTTGCCCCACGACCTCGAACGGCGCGGGGCTGATGCCCAGCAAGGTCCTCCGGACCCGGTAGCCCATCCAACAAGGGTTTCCCGACTCGCTACGCGCCCCGTTCCAGACGAGAAGGACGGTGTTCTTGCCCAGTTCGGACGCGAAATAGCCGCGGACCATGTTTGGGCTGCGCGGCACAGGGTCGCAGATCACGACGTTCGTACGGACGGTGTCGATTCCGCCAAGTCCGTCATCGCCGGTGAACTCCACGGAGTACGTGCCGGCCTGAGTGGAGTCGGGTGTCCAGCGGAACGTTCCGGTGAACGGCGCCGCCGTGCTGTCGTTGTCATTGAACGTCGCTGGATTTATGGGAAATGTGAACACCGCGCCCGACGCACTGAGCGCCACGTGATCACCGTCTGGGTCTGTCGCCGAAACGTCGAATTTCACAAAATCCCCCTCATAATAGCCCGCAACGGTAGGCGGCGCCGCCACTACTGGAGGCGAAGAGGGCTGTGCCTCGGCCCGGTTGGAAAGACCCGAAGCCGCCATCGCGATGAACAGGGG
>Ga0315273_10009181_pt1 | contig 12521 bp, 8 predicted proteins | sample YL17G02_0_MG_FD_205753 | JGI IMG/M metagenome (GOLD analysis project Ga0315273, IMG submission 205753) | Sediment microbial communities from Yellowstone Lake, YNP, Wyoming, USA - YL17G02_0 | ecosystem: Environmental > Aquatic > Freshwater > Lake > Sediment | place: USA: Wyoming | collected... | reverse complement strand
GGGCTGGGCGGCGGGTTGTGGCCGTGCGGGCTCGGGGGCAGGGCGCTCCAGCTCCAGGCCGAAGATCTCCTCGATGTCGCTCTCCTTAAGGCGCGGGCGCTTCCCGCCCTTCAGCACGGCTTGAACGACCGCCTGGGCCTTGGCCTCGATCAGCTCCGTGTGGTCCACGCCGCGCAGCAGGAACAGCAGTTCCGGGCTGGAGTCCAGGCGGGCGCCCACCCCGTAGAGCGCGGCGGCGATGTGCTTGCACATGAAAGCCCAGTCCGGGCAGGAGCAGCGCATCTCGATGTCCCGCGGCGCGGGGAACAGGCCACCCTGCCGGTCGGTCACGATCTTCATCACCTCTTCCGAGAGGCTGCCCTGCAGCAGATCCAGCGCCGAGGCGATGCGCCCACTGCAGCGCTCCAGCAGCGTCCGCCAGGCCGCGGCGGACAGAGGGCGGATGTTGATCGACACCTCGTACAGACGGGTGCCGCTGACCCGGGCCCGGACCCTGCCGCGCTGGATCTCCAGATGGCAGACCGAGCCGCCGCGGAGGTAGGAGCGGCCTCGCGGCAGGCGGTTCTCGTAGTCGCTGTAGCTCTCCAGGTTTTCGCACCAGGCCCGGCCCCAGAAGGTGTGGGCGATGGCCCGCCCTTCCAGGATGACGGGTTGGAGGTCGAGGCCCTGGCGGTGAAGCCTGTCCATGGCGCGCGCGGCTTTCTCGCGCCTCTGCGCGGCGCTTACGTAAGGGCTCCTATCCGCGTAGCGCATCCCGCGCTTCCTTGCTCATTCCTCAGCTCTCGCGCGCCCCAGGTCCAGGCGCACCGTGTCGAGGAGCTCGCGGTCGCTCATCTCGGTGAGCAGCCCCTCGCCCCCTGCCTGCAGCAGGTCCCTGGCCAGGGCGGTCTTCTCCTCGATCAGGGCGTCGATCTTCTCCTCCACCGTACCCCTGCAGACGAACTTGTGCACCAGCACGTTTCGCTTCTGGCCGATGCGGAAGGCGCGGTCCGTGGCCTGGTTCTCCACGGCCGGGTTCCACCAGCGGTCGAAGTGGATCACGTGCGTGGCGGCCGTGAGGTTCAGCCCCGTGCCGCCGGCTTTCAGGGACAGCACGAAAAACGGCGGCCCGTCCTCGGCCTGGAAGGCTTCCACGATCCGCCGCCGTTCCTTTACGGGGGTCCCGCCATGCAGGACCAGCCCGGACCTGCCGAACACCCCGGCCAGGAAGGAGGCCAGCGGCTCGACGGCTTCGCGGAACTGGGTGAAGACCAGCGCGCGGTCCTGGCGGGCGGCCAGCTGCGAGCCCAGCTCGGCCAGGCGCGCGAGCTTGCCGCTGTCCTGCGGCGGCCAGCGGCCCTCCCCCCGCAGGTGCGCGGGGTGGTTGCAGACCTGCTTCAGCTTGAGCAGCGTGGCGAGGATGAGACCCCGCCGCTGGATGCCCTCCGCCTCGCGCAGTCCGGCTTCCAGCTCCTCGACGGTAGCGCGGTACAGCGCCGCCTGGGCCCGGGTCAGGCTGCAGTAGGCGCGCACCTCGGTCTTGTCCGGCAAGTCCGTGATGACGCTCCGGTCGGTCTTCATGCGGCGCAGAAGGTAGGGCCGGACCAGGGAGCGCAGAGGCGCGTAGCGCTCCCCCTCCCGGCTTTCCAGGCGCTTGACGAACTCCTTGAACCGGGAGGCCGTACCCAGGAGGCCCGGGCAGAGGAAATCGAACAGGGACCACAGGTCCGAGAGGTTGTTCTCCACGGGGGTACCGGTGAGCGCGATGCGAGCGCGGGCACGCAGGCGTTTGACCGCACGGGTCTGCCGCGCCCCGGGATTCTTGATGGCCTGGGCTTCGTCCAGGACCAGCAGGTTCCACTGCACGGACTCCAGCCAGGGCTGGCGGAGCACCATCCCGTAGGTGGTGAGCACGGCGTCGGTGAGCTCCAGTTCCGCCGGGCCGAGGCCGGTTTCCGCCGGAGGGAGCCCGCAGCCCATCGAGGGGTGCAGGAAACGCACACGCAGGGAGGGCGCGAAGCGCTCGATTTCCGCCTTCCAGTTGGCCAGCAGGGAGGCCGGCAGAACCAGGAGCGAAGGTTGCCGCGCGGACCCGCGGCGCTGCTCCAGGAGCAGGGCTAGCAGCTGGATGGTCTTGCCCAGCCCCATGTCGTCGGCCAGGCAGGCGCCCAGGCCCAGCCCCGCGAGCAGCCGCAGCCATTGCAGGCCGGCGAGCTGGTAGGGACGCAGCTCCGCGCGCAGGCTAGAGGGTTTCACCCCGGTGGCGGGGGGCCGCGATCCGTCCCCGGCCGCGGCGCGCAGGCGGGCCAGGGCTTCCGCGAGGCGCGGGCCCGCGGCCAGGGACGACCACTCGCGGACGGAGTCCTCTTCGGGTTCGCCCAGGTCAGGGGGGGCGCCGGCCAGGAGGCGCATGCCTTCGATGAAGGTGATACCCCCGGCCGCGGCGCGCCGCTCCACCTTCTTCCAGTGGGCGAGGGCCGCGCGCAGCCGCTCGCGGTCCACCTCCACCCACTGCCCCTTGAGGTACACCAGGCCGTCGGTTCCGGCCAGCAGGGAGCGGCATTCCCCCTGCGTGAGCGCCGCCTCCCCGACGGCCAGCTCGGCCCTGAAGTCCAGCAGCGCCTCCCCGCCGAGCAGGCCGTCGGTCCGGGAGCCGATCCGCACGGACACCCGCGGGCGGGGCCGGCGGGCCCACCAGTCCGGGACCCGGACCAGCACCCCGCTTTCCTCGTACAGCGGCACTTCGCGCAGGAAGAGGTAGGCCTCCTGCGGGCTCCAGGCCAGGGGGTGATAGATGTCGTTGGATTCCAGCAGCTCCCTGACCAGGGAGCTTTTCTCCGCCGCGTTCTGGATGGGCTGCAGGAGGCGGGTCAGGGCCGGGCGGTTGCGGGCGCCTGCCAACTCCTGAAGCGCTCGGAAAAGGGGCTGATAGCGCAGGCGGGCGGAATCCGACAGCCGAGGGGCGTAGGTGGCCAGGAAGGCGAAGGGATAGTCCGGGTCTTTGCGGTTTTCGGCCAGGTGGAAGCATACCCGCCCGACCTGCCGCCACAGGGGGGCGCGCTTCTTGAGCAGCGCCTCCAGGCCGCCGGCCGCCTCGGCCTCGGCGAGCATGTACTCGTCCAGGTAGATCCACAGCCGGGCCAGCACCTCCTGCGTGAGGTACTCGGCCCCGGGCATGGGGGGGGCGCCGAGCAGCAGTTCCGCCATCTCGGCCTCGCCCGGCGGGAGCAAGGGCTGCGGCGCGAGGCCCCCGGCGGGGGTCAGGCAGCGCAGGTGCAGACAGCGGCCGGCCAGATCCCGCCAGTAGGCGAGCACCGGGGGCAGGCCGCCGCTGGCAGGATGAGCGGCCAGCTCGAATAGTCCCGCCGCCTCGCTGAGCTGGAAGGCCGCGAGCGCTCGCGCCAGGGCGGGCGGCGCCTCACCCGGGCCGCCTTGCTCGACGCGCAGATGCCCCGAGGGGGTCAGGCGCAGGAGTGAGGGCGAAAGGGCTTCGGGGGACACGGACCAGGATTATAGCGGGGCTGCCACCATGCTACAAGGCGGGAGGAGAGGCGGCGGTATGCCGCGTGCCTCCGACCCGCAATACCCTGCGCCTCACGGAATCTGGCAATCAATATGGAGATTTACTATAATAGTCTTAGGGCTGTGTGTCCCTGGGCTCAAGATGCTGCTGCGGCAGGGAGGATGAATAGCATGATAACGGCGGGAGCTGTTTTCGGCAGGAACCGCTGGAAGCATGCCGTGGTGCTCATCCTGTTGTTGGGTGTTGGCAGTACGCCGCTGCTGGCGAAGGGAAAGACGGAAAAGGTGAACGAACCCAGCGAGCATGCTAGCGGATTGGCCGCCGGGCAGAGGGATGCCAGGGGCAGCGGTGTCTGGGTGCTTTCCGGGCTGAACCTCGGGCCGACCAGACTGATCCTCCCCTGGGTCATCGGTACGGAAGTGCCCGGCGGCAACTTGGTCGGCAAGTCCGCGGTGTATGTCGGCGGCTACGTGGACGAGTATCAAAGCAAGGCGAAGCCGAAGCACTTCTCGTATTCGCTGGCAGGGGTGGCGGTCACGCCTTCGAATTCAGATAAGAAAGGATGTAATCCAAACGGCCCATCTTTTGATAAGTATGATATGGAAAACTGCCTGGACTGTGGATGTCAAATTCTCGATGGTTTGTCAGTTTTGTCAGCTTGTGTCCCTCATGGCTCGATTGGAAGTTGTAGTTTTTAGAATCAACTTACGGGTAGGAACAATTCTCTTTAAGGGTCTGATCTAATGCCTGAGGCTTCCGAAAGCCGGTGGGATGGGAGAGCTCATTCCCTTCAGGCGGGCGCTTGACCTTTGTCTCGATAAGATATACATTCCACTGGTTGATTGAGATTTCAGAAGATTCCAGCCTCCGTAAGATCCGCTGTCAAGCCCTTCCGGAACGCCTAACCAGGCTAAGGCCGTAATCCTCTGGTTTCGGAAGCGGTTCATTAAAGCTGAGTTCAGCCGACCCGCAAGTATTCTATCCGCATTGGAGAACCATGCACCAACCCAATTTCGACACGCTCAACCTGATTGAGCCCATCCACCGCGCTCTGCGTGCCCAGAACTACTCCGTTCCCACCCCGATCCAGACCCAGGTCATCCCCCTGCTGCTGGCCGGCCACGACCTGATGGCCAGCGCCCAGACCGGCAGCGGCAAGACCGCGGCCTTCGCGCTGCCGATGCTGCAGAAGCTGGACGCGGACCGCAAGCGCCCCGGACCCAAGACGGTGCGAGCCCTGGTGCTCGCCCCTACCCGGGAGCTGGCCGCCCAGATCTTCGAGAGTTTCGGCGACTACGGCCGCTTTCTGGCAATCAAGAAGGCGGTGGTTTACGGCGGGGTGGGCAAGAAGCCCCAGATCGACGCCATCGCCCAGGGCATCGACGTGCTGGTAGCAACCCCCGGGCGCCTGCTGGACCTGCACGGCGAGAGGCGCGTGCGCCTGGACGCCGTGGAGATCTTCGTGCTCGATGAGGCGGACCGCATGCTGGACATGGGCTTCATCCCGGATGTGCGCCGGATCATCGACCTGCTGCCCAAGCAGCGGCAGTCCCTGTTCTTTTCGGCCACGCTTCCCGGCGAAGTGCGGCGCCTGGCCCAGAGCATGCTCACCGATCCCAGGCACGTGGCCATAGTCCCGGAGACCGGGTTCACACCCCGCATCGAGCAGCGCGTGCTGTTCGTGGACAAGGAGTCCAAGACCCCGCTGCTGCTCAGCCTGCTGCAGGATCCGAGCATCGAGCGGGCGCTGGTGTTCACCCGCACCAAGCATCGGGCCAACCGCTTGGCCGAGCAGCTGCAGAAGGGGCGCATCAAGGCCGACGCCATCCACGGCAACAAGACCCAGTCGGCCCGGGAGCGCGCCCTGGAGGAGTTCCACTCCGGCAAGATCCGCGTGCTGGTGGCCACCGACATCGCCGCTCGGGGCATCGACGTGGACGACATCAGCCACGTGATCAACTTCGAGCTGCCCAACGAGCCGGAGAGCTACGTGCACCGCATCGGCCGCACGGCGCGGGCCGGCAAGGCGGGGGTGGCCATCTCGTTCTGCGACGAGTCGGAGAGCGGTTTCCTGCGGGACATAGAGCGGCTGTTGGAGCAGAGCGTCCCGGTGGGCCGCAACCACCCCTTCCACTCGGCCTCCGCGGCCGCCGTGAGGCCGGAGGTCTTCGCCAAGACCGGCGGGCGGCGTTCGCCGGGGGGCGGCATGCTGTACGGAAACTCCCGAAATAGGCGCAACCCCCGCCGCTTCCGGTAGTCGTAGTTGGATGAGTAAAAGGATCCTTCTCGTCCACCCGGAGTTTCCCACCACCTATTGGAGCTTCGACCACGCCCTGCCCTTCGTCGGCAAGAAAGCCTCGCTGCCGCCCCTGGGGCTGATGACGGTGGCGGCCATGCTGCCCCCCGCCTACGAAGTGCGCCTGGTGGACCTGAACGTCACGGCGCTATCGCCCGCCGACGTGTCGTGGGCCGACCTGGTGTTCCTGTCGGCCATGATCGTGCAGAAGGAGTCCTTCGACGAGGTGACGGCCCTGTGCCGGCAGTTGGGCAAGCCGGTGGTGGCCGGCGGCCCCTACCCGATCTCGATGTACGGCCAAATCCAGGGGGTGGACCACTTCGTGCTCGACGAGGCGGAGCTCACCCTGCCGCGCTTCCTCGAGGACCTGGAGAAAGGCCGCCCCGGACGGGTGTACCGTGACGAGCGCAAGCCCGATCTCAGCGGGACCCCGGTCCCCCGCTTCGACCTGATCGACGTGGCGGCCTACGACAGTATGCCCCTGCAGTACTCGCGCGGCTGCCCCTACAACTGCGAGTTCTGCGACATCATCGAGATGTTCGGGCACGTCCAGCGCACCAAGAACCCGCTTCAGTTCCTGCGGGAGCTGGACGCGGTGTGGGCCACCGGCTTCCGCGGCGGCGTGTTCATAGTGGACGACAACTTCATCGGCAACCGGCGAAAGACCCGGGAGCTGCTGCGCGCCGTGTCCGGCTGGCAGAAGGAGCACGGGCACCCCTTCCCGCTGTCCACCGAGGCCTCCATCGACCTGGCCCAGGACGAGGAGCTGCTGGACCTGATGGTGGAGGCGGGATTCGTCATGGTATTCGTCGGGATCGAGACCCCGGACGAGGCCACCCTGGCCTTCACCCAGAAGACTCAGAACCTGAAGGCCGGGATCCTGGCCAGCGTGCTCAAAATCCAGGCCCGCGGCATCGAGGTGACCGGCGGATTCATCGTGGGCTTCGACACCGACGCCCCGGACATCTACCAGCGGCAGATCGACTTCATCCAGGAGGCCGGGATCCCGATCGCCATGGTGGGGCTGCTCAACGCCGTGCCCAAAACCCAGCTGTACAAGAGGCTCCAGGGCGAAGGGCGCCTCTTGGCGGACACCACCGGCAACAACACCCACACCCTGCGCCTGAACTTCGTGCCCCGGCGGCCGGAGGCGGAGGTGGTGGAGGGCTATAAACGCGTGCTCGCGACGCTGTACTCCCCGGCGAACTACTTTCGGCGCTGCGCCACGCTGCTGGAGCGGCTGCCCCGCCGTAGCCGGTCCGGCCGGCCGGTGAGCTGGTCGGGCATCAAGGCGCTGCTGCGCTCCCTGGTGCAGCAGACCTTCTCCCCTTATGGTTGGCATTACCTGCGCCTGCTGGCCGGCGCCGCCTTGCACCGTCCCGCCCTGTTCCCGGACGCGGTGGCCTACGCCATCAAGGGCCACCACCTGTTTGTGATCACCGAGGAAATCCTGAAAGCGGATGCCTTCTCCCGCCGGCTGGGCGACACGCGGCAGAGCTTCCAGCCGCAGGTGGCCGCGGCGCTGGATGCCGGGGAAGCGGTCGCCGTGGCCTCCCTGGAGCGGCGCATCCTGCGCCTGCTGGAGCAGGCCCAGCGGGAGTACCAGCGTTTCGGCCGGGAAGCCCAGGTGGCAGTGCAGGAGGTCTTGGGCGAGTTCGCCGCGGCTTGCGCGGCCTGGGTCCGCAGCCTGCGCCTGGCGCGGGTACGCGTCCGCGCAGGGTGAAACCCGGCTATTGCCGGCGTGAAAGCCGCAATAGCGGGCTGCGCGCCGCAATAGCGGGCTGCGCGCCGGCGCGCCGTCAGTCCAGGACCGGTTTCAGCTGCTCCTCCTCAGCGCGGGCCGCCCGGCGCCCCTCTTCTACCTTCACCCGCAGCAGCAGCACGATGCCCACGATGAAGAACACGATCAGGCTTAAAACCGCCGGGCGGCTGGAGCCGAACAGCGCGGCGACCCCGGCGAACACCAGCGGCCCGAGCAGCGTGGCGAACTTCTCCATGATGCCGAAAAGGCTGAAGAACTCCCCGCTTTTGGCCGCCGGGATCATGCTGGCGAACAGGCTGCGGCTCAGCGCCTGGCTGCCGCCCTGCACGCAGGCCACCAGCCAGGCCAGGCACCAGTAGTCCAGCACCGAGTCCAGAAAGAAGCCGTAGACCGCGATGGCCGCGTACACCACCAGGGCCAGGACCAGGCTGGCCTTGGTGCTCAGGCGGGCGGCCGGGGCGGAGAATAGCGGGCGGCCCAGCAGGAAGGCCAGCGCCAGGCACACGGCCTCCAGCGCCAGGATGAGACCCAGGACCAGCGGCAGGCTGCTCCGCCTTCCGGGCTCCAGTACCCGCACCGCCCCGAGCGCCAGCCGGGTGCCGGCGCTGCGCGTATCCTTCTCGCCGTGGTTCGCCAGAGCCAGCGTGTGCCGTCCGGCCTCGGCGGCCGCCAGTTCGCGGGTGAGCTCCCAGCGCGCCGTCACGCTGTAGCAGTTGAGGAGCAGCGGGCGGCCGTCCTCGCCGACGAGCGGGCGCCCGTCCAGCTCCACCTGCCAGATCCCGAAGTCGGGGCCCGCGGCGTAGGTCAGGGCCAACGCCTGCCCGTGGAACTTCAGCTCGATGCGGTCCCCCGCCCGCTTGCCGGCGCGGTACACCCGGTCGGCCCTGGCGTTCAGGGTCCGGGCAGGCACCTGCTCGCCGACCCAGGAGCCGCGGTAGACCAAGGCCGGGTCCTCGGAGGCCAGCAGCCCCTGCCCCGCGAACCCGTCGCCTCCCGTATAGGGTGGCGGGGTGGCGCCGGTCCAGCTGCCAGGCAGCCAGCGGGTCCCGACCACCCCCAGCGCAGGCAGCAGCACCAGGTTGGCGAGCACGAAAGCCAGGAAAACGGGGCGCAAGCGGGCGCGGCGAGAGCCGGCCGGTTCCCTCTTCGGTCGCGGCAGGTTCCCGAAGATCAGGCTGAAGGGAATGCCGGCGAACTGGACCAGCAGAAGCACCAGGATCAGTTCCGCGCTGCCCAGTCCCAACTCGGCGCCGTAGATGGCCGCGATGCCGATGATGGTGCCTATCCCGTCGATGTAGATCAGGTAGGAGAGCAGGTACTTGAACAGCTCCTTGTAGCGGCGCATGTCCCTGAGCGTCTCGCCCAGGCGCCGGAAGGTGGCCGCCAGCAGGCGCTGCCCGGCCGGGCGCGTGGTGAGGGTGCGCGGCTCCGGCACGACGGCCAGCACCGGGATGCTGAACAGGGCCCACCACAGCGCCACGCTCACGAACGAAAGGCGCGGCCCCCAGGTGCCGGGCAACAGGCGGATCATGGCCACGTTCACGGCCAGCAGGATCCCCCCGCCGAGGTAGCCCAAGGCGTAGCCGCGGGTGGACACCGAGTCCTGGTCCGCGGGCCTGGCTACGTGCGGGAGCAGGGAGTCGTAGAAGATGATCGAGCTGCCGAAGCCCAGGCGCCCGAACACGAACAGCAACGAGGCCAGCAGCCAGTCCCCGCTTTTCACCAGCACCAGCAGGCCCGTGCAGACCACGCCCAGCCCGGCGAACAGCGACAGAAGCAGTTTCTTGCCCCGGATGATGTCGGAGACCGTGCCCAGCACCGGCGCGATCAGCGCGCCCAGGAAGATCGAGACGCTCAGGCCCGCGGACCAGTAGGCGGTGGCCACGCTGGGGCTGGGCAGCGTGGAGCCGGCCACCTGGCTGTAGTACACGGGCAGCACCGCGGCCAGGATGGTGGTGGCGAAGGCCGAGTTGGCCCAGTCGTACAGGGTCCAGGCCCGGATGCGCCGCCGGTAGTTCTTGTCCAGCTCGCTCACTTCACCCTCCCGGCGCCAGTATTTCCGCCCGTGCCCGCCCCTCCGCGCCCGGGAGCGTGAGACCCAGCAGCGCGGCCAGGGTGGGTCCCAGGTCGGTGATGGCCATCTCCTCCAGCACCGCGCCGGACCGGATGCCGGCGCCGGCGGCCACCAGCAGCGAGGTGTACCCCTCGCGGTCCGGCCGGTAGCCGTGGCAAGCCCGGTGATTCGCCGGCGCCGGCTCGCTCACCTGCGGCCGCAGGCAGGGCGAAAAGAAGAACCCCGGCCGGGCCTCCAGCACGAAATCGATAGAATCGCCCAGCCCCAGACGGCGGATCGCCTGCCCGCTGTAGACCTCTTCGATACCATGACGCGGGTCGGCGCGCAGCCGCTCCAGGCACTTCGCGACCCGCCGGCGTAGGCCCCGGTCGGACCGGTCGCGCAGGTACAGGTGCGCCGAGCCGTCCGCCGTGTTGGCCCAGGCCTCCCAGTCGCGGCAGCGCCCGCGGCGGTCGAGGGTTATGTGCCCCGCGCGGGCTAGCGCGGTGTTCAGGTTCACGGCGGTGTGCACGTCCAGGTAGGCGTGGTCGCCGAACACCACGAAGGCCGTGCGCGGGTGGCTGCCGGCCTGAAGACCGGCGTCGAGGATCTGCCCCAGCCGGCGGTCCTGCTCCTTCAGCACCCGAGCGACCCCGGGCCCCTGGAAGCCTTCCCGGTGGCGTACGGAGTCCAGGTCCAGCAGGTGGACCAGCAGGAGGTCGGGGCGCCTGGAACGCAGCAGGTGGGCGGCGGCCGCGGTCGTGAAGTTGTCCAGGTGGTAGCGATCCAGCCCGCGCAGCAAGGTGCGGTAGAGGCGCAGCATGTCCAGGATGAAAAGCGGGGAGCCGGCGGAGGCCACCCGCCAGGCCAGGCTCTGCCCCGGCGCGGTGGTCATAATCTCGGGAAGCACCCAGCGCTGCCGGGAGCGCCCGGCGGAGGGCCAGAACAACGAAGCGGTGCTCAAGCCCGCGGCCATGGCCCGGTCGTACAGGGTGGGCACGCGGATGGCTCGGCGGTACCAGAACCACTCCGGCTGCTCGCGCCCGGGCTGGAAGCGAGTGTTGGCCAGGATCCCGTGCCGTGCCGGGCGCACCCCGGTCAGCGCGCTGGCGTGCAGGACATAGGTCTGGGTCGGGTAGACGCCGCGCAGCCGGCGGCATAGCGCTCCGCCCCGCAGCAGGCGGCGGAAGGCGGGCAGGCCGCGCAGGGCGTCCAGGTCGGCGGTGGCCAGCCCGTCCAGCGAAATCACCACCAACTGCCGGTTCTTCCCTCCGCTCACCGCCGCGCGCCTCCCCTCGGATAACCGCCAAGCCGGAAGCTATTGTAGGGCATGCGGCCCCCCTTCCTCAAGCGCGGCGCTGGAATGCGGCTTGACGCCGGGGTGCGCGCGGCGGTAGCGTAGGCTCATGACAACCCAGGAGCTGCAGAAGCGTTTCGCCGCCGCTCCCGCCGAGCTGGAGGCGAAGCTGCGGGGCCTCAGCCGGGAGCAGCTGCGCTTCCGTCCCTTTGCCGACGCCTGGACCGTGCACGAGCAGGTCGTGCACCTGGCGGACGCCGAGATCAACAGCTCGGTGCGCCTCAGGAAGATCCTGGCCGAAAGCGGGGTGGCGGTGGACCTCATGGGCCAGGACAAGTGGCTCGCCGGCCTGGACTACCACGCCCAGTCGCTGGACCGGGCGGTGAGCCTGTTCCGCCTGCTGCGGGAAATCTCCTGCGACCTGCTCTCCAGGGTGCGGGAGCCCATGTGGGAAGGCAACTGGATCCAGCACCCGGAGCGCGGGAAGGTAACCCTGCGGCAGTGGCTGGAGATCTACCTGGAGCACTCCGACGCGCACCTCGGCTACATCGAGCGCAACCTGCGGCTGTGGGCGGAAAGCGCAGGAAAACCGTGAAGTACGCCATCATTCTGGGAAACCTGGGGAACACCAACGATCGCTTCCTCGCCAGCGGCTACAAGGATCAGCCCACCAAAGAGGAGATGCTGAAGCGGGCCGCGGCGATCGAAGGCGTCGAGGGGGTGGAGCTGGTCGGCACCTGGGACGTCACCGCGGACAACGTCGAGGAGGTGGGCGGCCTGTTGGCCAAGTACAACCTGAAGTGCGCCTCGATCATCCCGGACCATTTCGCCCAGAAGCGCTGGGGCAAGGGAGCGTTCTCCGCCAAGGACCCCGGCATCCGGGCCCAGGCCGTGGAAGAGACCGCGAAGATGGCCGAAGCGGCCCTCGCGCTTGGCTGCGACCTGATCAGCCTCTGGCCGGGGCAGGACGGCTACGACTACTGCTTCCAGGCCGACTACCGGCAGGAGCGGTTGTGGATCGAGGAGGCCGTGCGCTCGCTGGCCCGCTCCTTTCCAAAAATACGCTTCGCCCTGGAGTACAAGCCCAAGGAGCCCCGCACCCACTCCTACCTGGCCCGCTGCGGCGACACCCTGCTGCTGGCCCAGCGCGTCGGTGAACCCAACGTGGGGGTGACCATCGACACGGGCCATTCCTTCGTGGCCGGCGAGAACGTGGCCGAAGCGGCGGTGATGCTGTCCATGTACGGGGACAAGCTGTTCCACCTGCACTTCAACGACAACTACCGCTTCTGGGACGACGACATGATCGTGGGCTCGGTGCACTTCGTCGAGTACGTGGAGCTGCTGTTCTGGCTGCGCGAGATCGGCTACCGCGGCTGGTACTCCATGGACCAGTACCCGTACCGCGAGGAAGCCCAGGGCGCCCTGCGGGAGTCCATCGAGTTCCTGAAGGCCATCGACCGCCTGCTGGACCAGAAATCCATGGAGGAGATCCGCGAGCTGGTCCGCCGCGGGGATGCCGTGCAGTCGACCCGGTGGCTGCGGAAGCGCTTCCTGTCCTGAAACGGACTTCCCGATTCCGGGGAGTTCGGGCTGCCGCCTTCCCGCTGT
>Ga0315273_10009178_pt1 | contig 12524 bp, 16 predicted proteins | sample YL17G02_0_MG_FD_205753 | JGI IMG/M metagenome (GOLD analysis project Ga0315273, IMG submission 205753) | Sediment microbial communities from Yellowstone Lake, YNP, Wyoming, USA - YL17G02_0 | ecosystem: Environmental > Aquatic > Freshwater > Lake > Sediment | place: USA: Wyoming | collected... | reverse complement strand
GATTTAGCTGAAATCATGGTGGAATTTTTGCAACCCATACAGGAGCGTTATAAAAAAATTCGTAACGATCAAACCTATTTAGATCAAGTATTGCGCGATGGTGCTGCAAGAGCCAATGCCATAGCCGCACCCATGTTGGCCAAAGTGCAAAATATTGTAGGGTTTAAAAGATAAAGGACAAAGCTAATGAGCTGTCAGAATCATAAAAGGAGCAAAATAAATGAATAAGAAACTAAAGCTTAAATTCAAAGCAATTGATAAGATAACTGGAATAAAAATACCCGAGATTTTTATCCCCATAGAGAATGAATACATAGGTTTTTATAAAGATATATTAGCTTTATATGAAAACAAGCCAATAAACCATATAGAAGATAGAATGCATTTAGCTTGGATAAAAACCGATGACTGCGATATATATCAATGCAAAGGGAAAGATGTTATAGGTAATTTGTTGTGGGAAAGATTATAAAATGAAAAAATATAAAAGAGAAATGTATGACTAAACAAGAGCTACACAACATTATTATTAACACATTACAGCCGCTAGGGCTGCATGATAAAAATTCCGAAGCATTAATTATGGGAATATGTGCGACAGAAACTGATTTTGGCAAATATAGGAGGCAAAAAGGCTTTGCTAAGAAATCTTTAAGACAGGGAGGGTTGGGAATCTATCAAATAGAGGCAGCCACGATGGATGATATTTTGTATAACTATTTATTGCCAAGAAAACATAATTTATATACGCCTGTTTTAAATCTTTGTACTTCTAACATGTGCAACGAGGAGAATCTTATTAGTAATGATATTTTTGCTACAGCTATATGTCGTTGTTTTTTCTTGCGCTTTAAAGAATCAATCCCGGACGCCAACGATGTAGAAGATTTGGCTAGATATTGGAAACGCTACTATAATACAGAAAAAGGGAAAGGAACGACAGAAGATTTTGTAACTAAATATCATAAATATGTTTTAGAAGAAAAGTTGTAATTGTTAAAAATAAAACTATAATTGGAAGAAAACCTATGATAGATATTGAAACGCAAATTTTAACTCTCAAAAATGGCAAGGAAATCAATCTTAAAGATATAACGTTTTTAGACGTATATTATAAAGATGTTTTTAACACAAAATCAGATGTGGGAGAAGTACAGTGGTGGGTAGATTTGTGTATAAAAGGAATAAAAGTATCGATAAAATATGATAATATAGAAGAGATATTAGGTTTAGCGCAAGCCATAGCAATGGCTAAAGGGAATTTTAATAGATTGAAAATGTATTGGTACGAAGACCAGGATAATAAAATCATTACAAGCTAGACAAGGTTGCATTTTAGATATATAATAGGGTATGAAAAAAAGATTTTTAGAAGCTGGTGATGGCCAAAAAAGCGCTAAGCGTTTGTACGGAAGCATATTAATAATACTAGGCATTACCCTCCATTTAATTACATATTATCTTAGTCTGTTTTATATTGTAAATGACACTAGCACAGCTGTTAGCATCGGAAATACCTTTATTGGTATTGGGGCTGGATTGCTAGGGCTAGGTATAATGGATAATATAGGCATAAGAAAAAGAGATAATGATTAATATTTACACGATAATTGCTGGATTAGCTTTATTAATAGTTTGCGTATTATTATTAATGAGCTGGCGCGCTGGGCGTAAAAAAGAACGGCAGAAACAAATAGAAAGAGAAAATATTTTACTCAAAGAGGGTGTAAAAAATGTTGAAGAGATTAAAGCGCAACAAGCTGCTAATTATACTAATGACATTAATGCCGCTCACGACAGGCTGCATCCATTCGAACGCGACTAAATTACCTATGGACGATTTTTGTCTATGGGCTAAGCCCATCTATTTGACCAAAGCAGAAATCGCAAGCCTTGGGGCTTATAGCTCTAATGAAATAGCAGATTACAATGATGCTTATTTTGCAAAATGCGTAAATAAAAAGTAATTAAGCTCTACGATCTCTATCAATCAAAACTGCTATATTTTTATCCATAGACGCAATGAGTGTATTGGTGGTTTCCAATGCATTAGCAAACTTCTCCTTAATTTCTTTTATCTCTTGATTTGTTGCGTGCCTGAACTCATCAAAATCTTCTTTGTTGACTTTTTTAGAAATACTGTTTATACAATATCCAGCCAAAAATATAAATATTGTTTGCGCAAATCCGAGCGCCCATTCAATTAACATTTGTGAGTACCTCTGTCCAATTCAATAAGAGCTAGCATCGCAAAAATTGGGCTTAGATCAATGCCGGCCGTGGCCAAGTCAAATAGCATGCTTGAGGATACATTTGTACTTGGAGAAATTCCCAAAAAGATATAAAATAGATAATTGGTAAACATTAAAGACATGCTAATTACGCTCAACCATTTAAATATTTTATAAGATGTGCTTTTCCTTTTTATTTTATGCAGTAAAAGAAAGTTAATTGAAAAAATTGTTACAATGACAGTCTCTAAGCCAGTTATGTGGGAAAAAAGTAATTGATTGTCTATTGGGAAGCGACCAAAGAATAGATATGCTAGTCCGTAAATTATTATCGCATTTATACACAGTATGCGTAATAATTTTTTAAAAATCTTATTCATAAAACGGATTAGGCAATTTACATTGATAATCAGCGGCGCCATTCAGGTCACCTACTTGATCTCCTATATTTACTAATATATCATAACCACTAGCAATAAGCTTTAATCTTGTATCGGTTTTAAATTGTTCGGTAGTTCTTTTATCATTTTCATTTTTAAGGTATATATTAGAAGTATTGGTATATCCAGCATTTTCTAACAAGAGAGAAACAGTGTCTTGGTAATTGGTTGTGCGCGAACTTATAACAAAAATATAAACCTTATTAACCAAACAATAATCATAAAAATCTAGAACAGCTTCTAAAGCTGGAAAGTCTGTCTTTTGCCAAGCTATTAATAACCAATCATATGGAAAACCATAATCATTTGCTTTCATTAAATCATATTCGCTAATCATGGTTTCATCAATATCTAAACATACAGCTGGTTTTTTACCTGTTGGAAGATTTTTTAATCCATTGTCAAGAGCTGTGTAAGCCCCATCCAGAGCATCATCTATATCATAAAAATATTGTGAGCTACTGTAATAGGAGTCGAGATAATTCTTATATTGCTGTAAGTTAGTAATTTCCATTATTATTCATCTCATTTATTAATGCTTACTTAATGTATTTTCTGTAACAACATAAAGATATTTATATTGAAACATCATCCATGATTATTATTTTTTTATATATTATTCAGGATTAATTATTATTGCCAATATGTCACATTCTTCTGGCGGTAATTCATGATCAGTAATATATGTTTCAGCGTCCTCTTTAGTATCAAATAAAAGAGTTTGCCCAGGATTCTCCGGGTCTTCTATTACTCCACCATCATAAGTTATTTCATATTTTGTTTGAATATCAGTCATATTTTCACCAATTAATTTTATTAAAGAATAACAACTCCTTTTACTATAGCTCCTTCCAATTCATCCTCTATTATAAATTGTTGAGCTGCTTCTTCAGTATCAAATAAATATGCATGCCCAGGATTACCCGGATCTTCTACGAATGCATCTTGATACCATACTCCATATTTATCAGGGACATTGTTTTTATGATTAGATACGGTTTCATCTAGTAAAGTTATTTCTTCTGCATTTAATTCTGTTTCAAGCATAACTTTAACTTGAGAGGGATCATCATTATATCCTGCATAAAAAATAAAGTTATTATTTGGAAGTTTAAAAAAAATTTCTTTTGGTAAAGAAACAAGAGCGTTTGTAGGATCAACTCTTTTAATATTCTCTATATTGTACAGATAATATACATTCTGACTTTCATCAGAATATTCAGTTAATTCCCGCGTATAAGAATAAATAAAATTATAATTTGTCATATAGTTACCTCGATATAAATTCAACAACAATTTCAGTATAATCCATATTTCCCCCGATACTATTTTGATCTACTTTGACGCCACCCTCTGTCCCTCCTTTAGCGCTAGACAATAATGATTCAAAATGCAATTCATATCTATTATTTGCATATGCAGTTAAATCATAAGTGCTAGTTAAATTATTAGCTGTGTATTGCGTAATAGATTCACCTAAATTATTGTTATATTCAACAGTTAAATCTATATCTCTAGCCGATCCAGCCGCTCCAGGAGACGGATAACAAATCAAATAAGCGCTTAGAATCCTTTCGCACTCCTCTGGGATCAAGAAATTAAAATTAAAACTCCCTGTTCCACTAACTGTTCTTGTTCTTCTAGCTCCTAAAGCTGCGTTTGTCTCTACCGGAAATCCGTGACTTTTTATTGGTATTAGTCCAGGGAAATCAATATGTGAATATTTACTACTACCATTAAATGTCATATTAACTGTTACAGAACTAGCATAAGTAGTTGTTCCAAATAACAATATTCCAACTTGATTATTAGGTTGCCAATCTATAGATGTTGTTGGGCTATATTCTCCTTTTGGAGTGCTAAAAAATGTTATCTCTTTAGCTGGAGTTGTATATTGAATATCTCCACTTGTCATTTGATATAACTTAAACCATTTATTATAAGTAACTGCAGCCTCACTAACGTATCCTGCCGGTACATTTATTACCACTTGCGTTGGAGATGAATATCCTATAATTTGATACAAACCTTTTGGTGTTTTTAAATATGATGCAATAGTTGGATCAGCATTAGCGTCTCCAGCTACAAATGAAGCGACAGTTGCAGTTACATTTCTTGAGCTACCGCTTCCAGTAATAGTTACCGTTGCTGTTCCATAAGATCTAATAGACATTATATTTTTTAAAAACTGTGTAGTGTATCCAGCATGTAAAGCACTTAAATAAGCCCATATTTTACCGATAGTTATTCCAGCATAAAGCCCATAATAATTCATACCAGAATTAACATATTGAAATCCAGCAATTAAATCTGGGGAACTTCCTGATGATATAGACCTAGATATATTGCTTTCTGTAGATCCGTCTGGAGTAGTTGTTAAATTATAAATAGGATTGTTATTTTCAGCTCCTGCGGCTACGACTACTGAACTATCAAAATAAAGTTGAGTTCCTCCATTATATATTTGTCCTATAGTTTGCTTTATTGAGGTGGAATCTCCAGACCAATCAGAGAAAACTTCATTAACCGCCCCTACTATAGTTTTATTAGTAGTATTAAATGATGTATTGGAAACGTCGCCCATATTAATTGCTGTCGTAACATAAGTATCTTTTATACCTCCATTTAATTGATAAGGAACATTACATACCCAATCGCTAGATAAAGCAGTACTCATTGATCCTATAATATTTTGTGGGGATGTAGCATCTAAAAATTCCATTGTTACATTAGAAGCAGATAATTGCATTTTTATTCTTACAACGCCGTCGCCACTTGTCCAAATTGAATAACCTGGCGTGCCATATGATTGATAACTATATGACCCGTCATTAAAGTAACCGCATACAGTTAGAGCTGAATAATTACTTGAACCAATGAATTTTGTATCTGTAACAATAGCATCACTTGCTATCATTGGTTTCATATATGGATAACCATAGGTAGCAGAAGTATTAACTCTCTTCATTGCTGGAAAATATATTGATCCTAAAGTATCGTTTACAGTAATATTACTAATATTAAGAGTATTAAAAGTTATAGCTCCCCCGCTCCCCGCCATAGTAACGGTAGCTTTACCAGTAAATTTACCAATATTAGCATAAATTGGACGACCTTGGGCTGATAAAGTTTGATTAGTTGATAACAGACCATTTATTTCACCAACATTAAGTACCAAATCACCAGTTCCATTATTTACAAATATACCAACTGGAGCTGGCGTTCCATTGAAATAAGCATATTTCCCAGTAATTGAATAAATACCGCTCCCACCATTCAAAAATCCTCCACTTCCTCCTATATAATTAATTTCTAAAGTATCAAATAATACTGAAGGAGAAAAACTTATAACATATCCTAAACACACAATTTTAGCAGATGGCGCTATAAGAGGAGAATATAATAATTGACCATTTCCAAAAGTATAAGTGGCTTTATCTAAAACATAAATTGGCACATTAGATATAAAACTAGCAAGATATACCGCCGTGGCAATACTAGATACGCAAGTATCTATAGTTAATCCATTACGTTCTATCCATCTCGTATTTGTTTTATCGGCAGCAATCTGCACTGGCCCAATAAATGTTTGTCCTGTATTAGTTTTAGCAGGGTTGTTATCGGTAACGGTCACACCATTTGGTATCGTCCAACAATCTCCTTGTGTCACTCCTCCCCATCCCGCTGGAAAATCGGCAGCCACATTAATAAATCCAGTGCCAGTGGTGCCACCAGGATAATATGTTTCCGCTTTATCAGAACCAAATTGCTTGACGTATAAAATATTTGAAGGAAATACATCGCCAGCAGCTTCAGTACTTAATTCCGTCCATGTATGCGGTGTTCCAGGGGGAGCCCCAATTGTAGTTAATATATACATTTTTCCAGTATCTGTCGCATAACCCCACTGTCCTACTACCATTGAATATGTATAAGCATAATTTTCTAAAGCTGACAAATTTGCAGCAATAATAGGTACTTTTGAAATATCCTTTCCATCCGCTAATTTAAAAGAGCCATTAGGTGCAAACGTACCATTTATTAAAATATCTGACATATAATTTACCTCTTAAGAAATATCTATTGTTAATGCGGACACCAAAGAATTAGTTGATCTATATCCTTTGTAATTGGTTGCTATGCTATAAGCATTAGTAACACTTTGTGTTACCGCCGCTTCCATTCCAATGGCAAATCCAGTTGCATGATCTTTAAATATTGTTGGTTGTACAAATGTACTTGGAATCCAATACCAAAAATAACCTCCACCAGCAAAAGAAACTTGAGGTGGAAATACCGTTGTTAATGAACTATTTGCCAAAGCTAAAATTTGTGCATTAGTAAGAGTAGTGTTAACATCCATTCCAGAATGAACACGCCAATACCAATTAACTGTAAAGTTTCTATTAAATGTAGTTGGTGGCACATGAGTATTAGTTCCTTCTATTTGCCATACGTAACTATCTTGAGTTACCAATTGAATCGGACTTGGGAATACATACGCTTCGCTTCCGTCATTTGCCAAACTTGTAAATAATGTTGCACTACCAGTAATATCATAAATATTGATACTATTTGTAGCTACATTTCCGCTATTAGAAGTTACCCAAACAAATGTTTTCGCTCCAGATATTGATACACCAACTTCTATTGTTGTAGCTTGACCTGAAATACTAAAAGAAGTAAATGCAGGATATTGATACGGATATAACAATGCTGTCCACATATCGGAATTTGCCTCTGCTGAAAATGTACTACCACTTGGAATGCCTCCCAATGTTGATGGTGTCGGTGCTGCATTGGTATATTCAAGAGAAGTTTGTACAAATGCATCAGTGGCTGTTTTAGTAGTATTATCTCCAGCGGACTGCGTTGTTGCTGTAGTGCCATCTGGCAATGCTGTACTAGAAGAAATCTTACCATTACTATTTGTTTGTAATATTCCTTTATCAACCAAAAGATCACTTAATACTGTATCACCAAATACTTGAAAATCATTAACTCTGGAATTATCTTTTGATAACTTTATATCTTGTAAAGTATAACCAGAACTATAATTTGAAGTATGTTGTACAGCATTAAATACTATAAAATCTTTAATATATATATTTGATAAAAAAGTTGGATTAGGAATAAATTGACCAATAAATAATAATAATGTAGGAGCACTAGTTCTAATCCCTGTTCCAGATTGTGTAGTCCCAAATTGATTGCCATTAATAAATAAACGAGTTGCCCCAGTAATAACATCATAATTTAACTCAAATTCATATTCTGTTGAAATTACTGGGCTCCATACGCCAAATGAAGCGTTTGAAATTATTAAAACACCAGCCCAATCTGCAATATTTAACCTTAAAGTTCCATCAACTGCATGCCACAAACTAATTTCATTAATATTAAGTCCTATTGTTTTTCCTATAGAAAAAAATGGACTTATTGCAATTGGCGAACCTGAATAATTTGCAGTAACTTTAAATTTAAAAGCACCTACATTTGAGCTATTGGCATTATCTACAGCACTATATGATATATATCTAACGTCAGAATGAGCTAAATCTAATTTTCCTCCTGAAATTGCAGCTCCACCTATAGATGTTCCGGTTAAACTTCCTAATCCATAATCTCCATCAATATAGGCAGAAAAAGTTGAGTAAAATGTAGAACCAGCTGGTTGATCAAAAGAATATTTTTTGTCGTCAGGTAATACTACATTTTCTGAACTATGCGGAGTTAAATTTGTCCCGTCACTATCCCATAAATCGGAAGTTTCCATCAACTCCCAATCAGTATCTGTTGTCCCTGCAGTTCCTGGTTCATTAATTAATCTATACTTATTCATCGTATCGATAGTTACAACCTCCATGCCGAGTTGATCTTTACGCCTATCTTTAGTAATAGCATTTCTAGCCGCTATATCTGCTACACTGCGCAAAGAACCTCTTCCATAAGTAGGCTCAGTTACTGCATAAGTATCAGTTGAATCTGTAGGGGCTATAAACCCGCCTACTCTTACACTACCCGGTATTACTGCCATATTATTCTCCTGTTATGCCACAATGATGCTGATCGCAGCACCCAAAATATTTGTTGATCTATATACTTTATAATTAGATGTTATGCTATAAGCATTATCAACGCTTACAGTAACAGCTGCTTCAAATGGGATATCAAATCCTGTCGACGCATCTTTAAATGATGTCGGCTGTGGTAAATCCTCATTAACGCATAAATATTTATATCCACCGGCGGCGAACGAATAAGTCCTTGCCGTTGTTGGCGTTAATAAACTACTTACTAATGCTTTAATTTCTGTTTGATTTAAACTTGTATTAGTACTAGTGCCATAATGCAGTAACCAATACCAATTAGCTGTATAATTTCTGGTAAAAGTTGCTGGTGGTACATTTGTATTAGTAGCTTCTATCTGCCATACATAAGAACCAGGAACGTCTAATTCAACTCCTCCTCCAGGCAAAGTGCTAAAATCAAAAGTAGCAGGACTTGTAATTGAATGTCCTGTAACTAAAGTCTGTGGAATTATAGTATCGTAAATATTAATACTATTTGCTGCAGCATGAGTTGGATCTGAAATTGTCCAACTAAACGTTTGGACACCCGTAACTTTTTTACCAACTTCCTGAGTTGTAACCCCTCCAATCGAAAATGCAGTAAAGGTTGGTAAAATATATGGTCTTAAAATTTTATCCAAAACGTCATTAACTGCGTCATTAGTTAAAGATGTTCCGGCTGTAATTCCTCCGACTGTTACTGTAGTTGTACCTGTATATTGAGTAATGTCTACTACTCCACCTTCAGTCAACACTTTAGCATCAGAAGGAGCAGAAAGATTAGCTGTTTTAGAATATGTAAATTTATTTCCCGGAGGAGAACCATCTGCTTTTTCAGCCACACCTAGCAATCCATCAACATCTGTAGTTGTTGTTAAATCTTTAAAATATTTACCTATTGCCATATTATTTACCTCTTAAATCGTTTATTATTAAGGATATTCATTTGTTAAGAATGGATCCCCACTATTATCTAACAAATGGTCGCTACTATTATCTAACAAATAAAAATCCGTTGGCGGAGGCATAGGAATACCAATAAATGACGTTTGTACAAAAACTCCTCCATTTACAAATAAATTAGGGACTTTAGCGCCAATGGCATTACTAAATTGCATATAAAGATACTCCAATAACAATTGATGTATCTGAAGTAATAAAACTTAATACATCCCCCGCCTCTACTAATCTAGCTGCTGGATTTAAATCTGAATAAGTTGCCGCAAAAGAACCCCCTGGAACGGAAGCGGTCTGATTATCTGCCACCCATACTGTAGAACCTGGCTCAAAAGCAAATACAGCCAAATAATAAGCATTGTCAGACGGAATAGTTAATGTTTGACCAACACCTGCCAACAAGGTGGTATTGAAATTTGTATCTGAAAATTGTAACCCAAAACCGTTGTATCCGTTTATATCTCTTGTCATATTAAATTTTGTTGTCATATTTTTCTCCTAATATTTTATATAATAATAAACCGCAGTATTTTTAGGTCTACTTTCATTTTGTTGGTCATCCTTTGACATAAAGGTCATTCCGGCCATTCTATATTTAGCTCCTACACTATCAGTTGATGTAAACGTATAAGGAAGACCTGCTCCACCTGAATCTTGCCATAAATTATGCGAATGAGATTTATTATTATTAAATTGAAACCCTCCAGGAGAAGAACCATATTGTCCTGGAACTAAAGACCATCTTATGCTGCTATCAGTATCTACTATACCGGTTGAATCACTGCTTCTTAAAATGTAACCTCTAAAATCTGGTAAAGCATAATAAACACTATTAATAGCTATTTGTGTTTTAGTAGCCACTTGAGTATTTGTATCAGTAGATAACAAATCTACTTGTATACCAGTTCTGCTAGCAAGAGCAGGATCCGTTCCTACTCCATTTATTGTATACCAAGCATAGTAATCAGTTGTTAAAGTAGAAAATGTAAAATAACATCCAGCAGTCATACCGCTAGCTGCTATGGTAGCAATACTACTTACATGCCAACCGTTTAAAGCACATCTTGTTTTTTCTTCAACTACCTCAATTGAATCAGTAGATTTTATATTAACTTGAACTTTGTATTTATAATGTCGCCCAAGAAGTGGAATTGCAGGGTCTGGATCTGCTCCAACCCCGTCTACCGTGTACCACCAATAACCCACATAACTATTACCCGAAACAGCATCGTATGGAATTTGATGAGGTGTAATTTGGAATATACCATATTCTCCAGCTAGAACTGCATTTCCAGCTGTTACAGAGTTTCGTTCTATAATTGGAGTATTATATGCCCCATCATCTATTACTGTTTTTGAAAATCCAGTTGGAACGGGTATTGTTACATAATAAGCGTCGGGATAAGTAACAAATGGGGCGTTACTAATATCAGTATCTGTGTTGTTAGAAACTATATAAAAATTACCTAAACCTCGAGTATAAGCTGTTATTTCATATCCACCAGCATACCCAGTATGAACAACACCAAAAGTAAATCCCGTTGAAACAGCTCCATTAGCAGTATTAGTTACAGAACCCTTAGCGTTAGTTGTCAATACTAATTCATGGGTTGGAGTATATCCTGTAAATGATGTTACAAACGCATTACCAGTTCCATACCTAGGAACCCTTCCGTTAGTATTCCATATTTTATTTAATAATCTAGAGTGAGGGATCCCTTCAGGAGAATATTTTATCGTAGTAAATTTTGTTCCGTCACACAAATGATATGAAGGGAACGTCCCATTATATATTTGTGTCATAATAGAACCAACAGATGAATCATCTACCTCTACACCATTTCTAGTTTTAACCAATGGAAGGTATAAATCAGATCCGTCAGTAGAAAATTGAGTCTCTCCAAACATGGATTGATAATCAAATTCATTATTAGTTGTAACTGGAAAATCAGTAATATTTACCTGTCCATCAGTTAAAATAAAATTAGTGAAATTAATATCAAATACATTGTCGGTAGGAAAATTAACATGAATGGAAACGCTACTATTAGCACCTATTGTTTTCCCAGAATTGCTACCAAAAGTAAAAGATGTTGTATAGATATTATATCCAGGTAAAATAGTGAATATTTTCTTTAAATCATCAGTAGCAGTACTTCCTCCAACTCCATAATCTTTATAAATACTAATTTGAACTTGCGTTGCAGTAATATTGTTTTGTGCTGCAAAAGAAAAAGTATAGTACTGTGTATCAGATGAAAATTTATTTACGTCATAATTAAAAATATAATCTAATCTTTTATAAATATCTGTTAAATTAGGAGTATTACATTTTATTCTTACAGAATATTGAGGATTACCAGGAGGATTAGCTATCCATGACCCAAAATTTTCAAATAAAACATAATCTTGTGCTGTCGATGTAGCTGATCTATCAAATTTCCAAATTCCTGGAGCAATTACAGTAATAGGATTAGTAATTTCTCCAGCATCATTTACATCAGTTGCTACAATATCATTATGTAAATAAAATTGTCCGTTGGCAGTATAATTTTTCATATCTACCAATTCAGCAGCTCCTTCGGCAATATTTGGTTGCCCTTCTCTAGTAAACTGCAAGACACTTCCTGCGCTTTCAACTGTAACATAGTATAAATCTATATTACCCAAAAGATCATATGGATAAAAATAGGGAATAATATCATTACCTGACCCATCCTGAAACGTGCCTACACTACTTAATATCATAGGATTGGGTAAAACAGTGTAAGTATAATTAGGAGGAATACCGCTTATTTGATACATAGGCTTTAAAGTAGTGCGAG
>Ga0315273_10009177_pt1 | contig 12525 bp, 11 predicted proteins | sample YL17G02_0_MG_FD_205753 | JGI IMG/M metagenome (GOLD analysis project Ga0315273, IMG submission 205753) | Sediment microbial communities from Yellowstone Lake, YNP, Wyoming, USA - YL17G02_0 | ecosystem: Environmental > Aquatic > Freshwater > Lake > Sediment | place: USA: Wyoming | collected... | reverse complement strand
GCCGCTCCTGCTCCTTGCGCAGCCGTTCGGCCGCCTCCTCCTGCATCTTCTTGATTCGCGCCGCCTCGTCCCTCTCCGCCTGGAACTCGTCTGGGGATTTCGTGTAGTTGAACAGGTTCCTCATCTTTGCCTCGTCCATTTCCGGCAGCGCGTTGACCCGGCCGAGGGCCAAAATCGGCACGTCCGTGCCGGGCGGAAGGGCCGAGAGGTCCGTGGCCCCATGCGCTCCGCCCGGGCCCGCCTCGGGGGTGGCCATGCTCCTCCAATAGAAATAGCCGATCGCGGCGGCCAGGAAAAGGCCGAGGATCAGCTCGCGGCGGTGCATCAGGCGGCCCCCCTCCCCCGCGGAGTGGCCGCCCCGCGGCCTTTCTTCTGCACGAGCCACGGCGCGTCGAAGTAGGTCGCGACAACGACCTGGAGCGCGAGCTGCGTGCCGCTTTCCTGCGTACCTGACAGGGCGATGCTGTCCACCACGAGAAAGTTGCCGGAATTTTCCACCCGTTCGATGAACCGCCTCAGGTTCTGGTAGTCCCCCCGCAGCGGGAGGCTGAAGGTGAACCGCTCCACGCGCCCCTCGGGAACCGGCGCGGTGGCATTGTGCACCTCCGTGGGCTCGATGCTGAATTCCTGGCAGATCTTCGTGATCTCCCGCTGAATTTCCACCATCTTCTTCTGCTTCGTCCCGAGGATCTCGCCGTAGAAGCTGTCGAGCCCCTTCTCGGCCCCGCTGATCCGCTCGGAGGCGGCCCGCAGCGACTCCGAGCGTTTCCTCGCCGCGGTAAAATCCGTCTCGAAACTGTCCCGCTCGCTGCGCAGGGCCACGGTCTCCCGCCCGCGCGGAACGACGAGAGCGAGGTAGACGCCGAAGTTGCCGATGAGGGCGACCAGCAGGGTCAAAACAATCCTGCGCGCGTCACGGCGAAGGTCGAACAGTGGCCCCGTCATCGAGCGCCTCCCCGCGCGCGCCGGTGGGGGGCTGCAGGGGCCGCGGCGGCAGCCGGCTTCGCGGGCGGATCGGCTTCGTTCCCGGCGGCCGGCGTCTCCTCGGCGGGCGCTTCCCCGGCGGGAGCTTCCTCACCGGATTCGGCGGCTGCCGGGGTGACGAACTGACCCGCCACGGTTTCCGGCGTCACGGCTGCGGGCTGTCCGTCCGGAGGGGCATCCTCGGGATTGGGAAAGTAGTTGAAAGAGAGGGTGAACATGAATTCCGCCGCCTGGGGCGTCTTCTGGTAGCCGTCCGGGTAGACCCGCCGGAACATCGGATGGTCCTGCAGCCGCTGCTCAAGCTCCCACAGGTTTTCGAGATCCTTGGCGATCCCGCGGGCCCGGATCAGCACGCCCTCCGGCGTCACGGCCGGCCTCAATTCCAGTAGCCGGACCTTGTACGGCTGCGCCTCCTCGAGGGAGTTGAGCAGCCTGGTCCACGAGAACTCGCGCTTGAGCAGGATGTCGTTGGCCGCCTTGATCCGCGACCCGAGCTCGCCGAGGTTGCGCGAGTCGATCTGTCGGCGCAGCCGCTCCGCCTCCCGCTCGACCTGCTCCATCTTCCCGCGCCCGTCCGCCAGCTCGGCGTTCAGTGAAGCGACGGTTCGCGAGTGCCGCCCGAAGGTCACAATGTTGTAGCCCGTGAACAGGACCACCAGGACGACGGCCGCCACGATCCCGATCGAGGGAAGGATATTGTTGTGAAACGGCCGGGAGGCGAGGTTCAGATCGAGCGGCCTCATCGCATCCTCCCGCCCGTGATCCCCAGGGCCGGGGCCAGCCGTGCCAGATGGAACGGAGCGGGCCCGCCGGGCAGCGCGACCCGGTCGGACAACTCCACCGCGTGGAACGGCGCGAGCCCCACATCGCCCGCGAGATCGGGAAGCGATTCGGCGAGGGGATCGAGGTTGCGAACGAGCGCCGGGACGGGAAGTCGCCCTCCCAGTTTCTCGGCGTAGTAGGACAGCGAGGTCGTCAGTTCCCTCCGGAGGCTGCGGAGGCGGCCGGCGACGTCGGCCTCCTCCCCCACCATGTGAATCTTGCAGCGGAAGAACATAATCTCCCCGCGGCGGAAGAGGGCGAGCGTCGAGTATTCCGGCTCGCAGTTCAGCAGGGCGGAATCCCCCGGGCCCGACGTGTCGGCCGCTCCGAGGGCCGTCAGTTCAGCCCGGAGCAGGTTCGCGAGCTCCAGCGTCGAAAAGCTGACGAGTCCGGGCCGCAGCCCCGCTTCCGCCAGTAGCCCCTCGTGCTGCTCGATGACGGACCGCATCGCCATCACCGTGATGACCTGGTCACCCTCGGCCGTCGGAGTCAGCCGCTGGAACGAAACGGCAACGTCCTCCGGCTTGAACGGAAGGGTCCGCTTGAGCCGGAAGCGGATCAGCTCCTCCGCCTGCGCGTGGGAGCGGGGCAATCCGGCCACCGACAGCAGCGTCACGCGGCCCGCGATGTCGGGCAAAGTGAGGGCCGCGCGCCCTCCCTTGACGCCGGCTTCCGCGACGGCCCGCTTCAGGGCGGTGAGAACCTCCGCCCGCTGGATCACGACGCACTTCAGAAGCGACGACTGCACCGCCCCCTCGGACAACTCGACCGAGCCGTGGCCCAGGCAGCGAATGCCGCGCCGTTCCTTCCGGGCGCGGACGACCGTCACCCGCCGGGAGGAAATCTCCACCCCCACCGACGGCACGGAGGCGCGCGTCAGCCCCTCAATCCGCGGCAGCCGCGCGGAGAGCGTCTGGAGAAGCGCTTTCACGTCGATGTTCGTCGCCACGAGTCCTCTAGTCGATGAACGTCACCTTGTTGATTTCGCGGAGGGTGGTCTTCCCTTCGAAGGCTTTTTCGAGGGCCGACTCGCGCAGGAAGGTCATTCCCTCTTCCTTTGCGGCCCGCTTGATGTCGGCGCCCGGGCGCTTGTCGAGAATCATCTCCCGGATGCGGTCCGACATGTCGAGCAGCTCGGCGATCGCCGTGCGGCCCCGGTACCCCGTGCCGTTGCAGTCGATGCAGCCCCGCCCCTCGTGGAAGGTGAAGTCGGAGTAGGCCTCGTAGTCGAGCGCGGATTCCTCGAGGGCCTGCCGGGACGCCTTCACCGACTTCCGGCACGACGGACAGATCAGCCGGACGAGCCGCTGGGCCAGGATGCAGTTGAGCGCCGAGACGAAGTTGTAAGGTTCGACCTTCATGTTGATGAACCGGCCGAGCACATCCACGACGTTGTTGGCGTGGACGGTGGTGAAGACCAGGTGGCCGGTGAGGGCCGACTGGATCGCGATGTTGGCGGTCTCCTCGTCGCGAATTTCCCCGACCATGATCTTGTCCGGGTCGTGGCGGAGGATCGAGCGCAGTCCGCGGGCGAAGGTCAGGCCCTTCTTTTCGTTGACCGGGACCTGCGTGATGCCCGGAAGCTGGTATTCGACCGGGTCCTCGATCGTGATGATCTTGTCCTCTTCATTGCGGATCTCCGACAGGGCCGCGTAGAGGGTCGTCGTCTTGCCCGAGCCGGTGGGGCCGGTGACGAGCACCATCCCGTAGGGCTCGGTGATGAAGTGCCGCAGCCGCTTGAGGTCCCGCTCGTTGAACCCGCAGATGTCGAGCGACAGCGACTTGAATTCCTCGTTCGCCGACTCCTTGTCGAGAATACGGATGACGGCGTCTTCGCCGTGGACGGAGGGCATGATCGAGACGCGGAAGTCGATCGCCCGGCCCTTGACGCGCAGCTTGAAGCGCCCGTCCTGGGGAATGCGCTTCTCGGAGATGTCCAGCTCCGACATGACCTTGATGCGCGAGATGATCGTCGCGTGGAATTTCTTGTCGATCGGCTCCATCGCCTGGTAGAGCACGCCGTCGATGCGGTATTTGATCACGACTTCCCGCTCGCGGGTCTCCACGTGGATGTCCGAGGCCCGCCGCTGCAGCGCGTTGAATATCGTCGAGTCCACGAGCTTGATGATCGGGGACTGGTCGGAGGTCAGCTTGTCGATGTTGAGCGTTTCCTCGCCGTCCTCGTCCTCGCCGAGCAGCTGGAAGCGGAAATCTTCGGTCGCCTCGTCGAGCACGCGCTGGGAGGATTCGCTCTTCTTGAGGATTTCCTGGATCGCGGTGCGGGTCCCGACCGCCACCTCGATGACCTTGCCGAGCAGAAGCTCCAGCTCGTCGATCATCAGCACGTCCGACGGGTCGGACACGACGATCCAGAGCCGGGAGCCTTCCTGCCGGTACGGGACGAAGTTGTACCGGAACATCAGGTCCACCGGGATCGAGCGGAACAGGTCGTGATCGATGTGGAACCGGTCGAGGTCCACGTACTCGATTCCGAGCCGCTCCCCCATCCGGCGGGCCTGGGATTCCTCGGAGGGAAATTCCTCCCCCTCCTCGGGGATCATCAGTGGGGATTCTTCTTGCATCGCGTTGTCGGCGCCGCGGCGCCCCCTCGCTTCGTCGTCTCCCATCTCAGAAAGAGAAGCTCTTGCCGCCGTAGGCGTTCAACAGCGGCATGTAGATGGACAGCAGGATGCCGCCCACGAGCACGGCCATGAAGATCAGGACGAGCGGCTCGATGATCGAGACGATGTTCGTCAGCCGCGCGTCGATCTCCTCGTCGAGGAAGTCGGAGACGGAGGTCAGCATCTCCTCCAGGGCCCCGGTGGATTCCCCGACCTTGATCATCTCGACGGACATGCTCGAAAACAAACCCGTCTTTTCGAGCGATTCCCACAGCGACTCCCCCTCCTTGACCTTCCGGGCGACCCCTTCGATCGCCCGGGTAAAAACGACGTTGCCGGCGGCCCCGGCAGTCATCTCCAGGGAGGTCACGAGCGGGATGCCGCCCGACACGAGCGTCGCCAGCGTGCGCGAGAAGCGGCTGACGGACCACGACGACCAGACGCTGCCGAGCAGCGGAACCCGGAGCTTCAACATGTCCAGGGCGTACCGCCCGGGCGTGGTCTGACGCCAGAACGCGAACGCCAGCGCCGTGCCGACGATTGCGACCAGGATCAGGACGATGTTGCCTCGGACCGTCGTGGCGACGGTCACGAGGATCTGGGTCGGCAGCGGCAGGTCCTTCGCGCCGAAGTCCTTGTAGAACTTCGCGAAGTTCGGAATCACGAAGTAGACAAGGATCGCGATCAGGCACGCCGACAGCGACATCAGGACCAGCGGGTAGATCAGGGCGGAAACGACCTTGCGCTGCAGCCCGAGCATCGTCTTGACGTAGGCGATGTAGCGGCGCAGCACGGTCACGATCTCCCCGGAGCGCTCTCCCGAGGCGAGGGTCGAGGAGTAGATCTTCGGAAACAGCCCCCCCTGCGCCGCGAAGCTCTCCGATAGCGACTCCCCCGACTTGATGCGGTTGCGGATGTCCTCGAGGGCCACCCTGAACACCGCGTTCTTCCGCCGCTCGAGCAGAAGGTCGAGGCTCGCGATGATCGGCAGCCCCGCGCGGATCAGCGCGGAGAGCTCCTGGTTGAAGAGGAGAAATTCCTTCGTCGAGATGCGGGGCCGGAAGGGGGACAGGTTTAGAAGAAACCGCCCGACGCCGCTCTTCCGGCGCACCGAGATGACGAAAAGATCCTTCCGCTCGCACTCCCGCCGCAGGGAGTGTTCATCGTCGGCGACGACGATTTCTTCGAGGATGTCCCCTCCGGGAGTCCCCAGCCGACAGGCGAACTCAGGCACGGCTGCCTCTCATTCGAGCACCCTCGCCCGGATCGTCAGGAACAGGGCGTTCTCGCTCTTCTCGCTGCGGGCTGCCACGACGGTCAACAGGCGCCCCGGGCGAAGGTTCAGCTTGCTGGCGTATTCCTGCTTCCAGCGCGCCGCGCCCGCCTCCGTGACCTCCTTGCGGACGACGAAGGGCTCGATGCGGATGACCCCGTGCTCGTCGTCCACCGACTGGATTCCCATCTCGATCCGCCAGGCGCCGGCGGCGCCACCCGCGCCGAGCGTCCGCGTGGTCGCCGCCCCCTCCGACGCGGTGATCGACACCGAATCGATGAGACGGTAGTTCGTCCACTTGGTGATGTCGGGCAGGACGTCCGTGATCCCGCGCAGCTCGCGCGAGAGGTTCTGCGAGGGGGCTCCCGGCTTGCCCTCCCGGGAGCCGACGAGCAGGTTGATCGTCACCTCGACGTTGCGGGGCGGCACGTCGAAGGAGCGCACGACGTCCGCCACGCGGGCGAGAACCGCCTCGGTGTCCTGCACCGTGAGGGTCTTCAACGCGGGCTGCAGGGTGTAGGAACCCGCCCCCGACAGCAGGGGCTGAACCAGCAGGGCGACGTCGCCGGCGTTGCGATAGCGGATCGTGAAGGTCCTGGCTCTTACGGGCGAACTCTTCGTGACCTCGCCGGGCCTGGCAGCGGCCTGGGGGGCGGTCACGTCGGAAGCGGGGGAAGCCAACGGGAGCAGAGCCGCCGTCGCAGCGGCGAAAACGACCGCGGCGAGCGCGAACGACGCGGCCCGGCGGGCCGCCCGAAGCGGAAACGAGAGTCTCACAGGTCCATCGTCTCGTCGAAGATGAGCACGACGTCGCTTCCCTCGCCCTCGCCGCGCGCGGCTGCATACGGCGCCGCTGCGGATCCTCCGGGGTCGCCGAGGGTCAGGTGAACCACCCTTGCGGTGGGCGAAGCGACCTCCATGGGAGGCGGCGCGGAGAAAGAGGCCGGGGCGATGACAGTCAGATTGCGGCCCAGACCGGAGGGCGCGTTCACGGGGCCCTGCGCCTGCAGGGGCGCCGGGACCAGCGCGGGTCTGCGGGACACCTCCCAGCCGGCCACGAGGGCGACGAGAACAGCCGCTGCGAGCCCGAGGGCCGGAACGAGCCGCCTCGGAGCCAGAACGCCAAAATCGAGGAGCCGGCGAAAAGCGCCCGACCGCCGGGATTCCTCTTCGATGGCCGTCCGGATGCGGAGGTTGAACCCCGTCCAGTCCGGTTCGGGAGCATCGAAAGCGACCGACGCGGCCGCGAGGGCGAAGAGCAGGGACGGTTCGGCCGCGAGGGCTTCGCGCCGGCAGGCGGCGCAGGCGACCAGGTGCCCGAGCCAATCGGCCCCGGCCGGGCCGGCGCCGGGGTCGGCCACGCGAGCGCGCAGGTTGAGACGGGAGAGATCGCAAGTCATCGGAGTCCGCTCACTTGGCTTCCGGTCGAAACATCCGGGCGTACTCGGGGAACTTGCGGGCAAGCGTTTCTTGAAGAATCGCCCGGGCCTGGAACAGCGTGTTCCGCACAGTGGAGGAGGTCACGCCCAGTGTTTTCGCGATGTCCGCGGCGGAAAGCCCCTCCACCTCGCGCATCGTGAAGATGGTGCGCTGCCGCTCGGTGAGTTCCCCGGCCACCGCCTCGTAGATCCGCCGCAATTCCGCCCGATCCAGCGTGTCGGCGGGGGTCGGCGGGGCGAATTCCGGGGCCACGACCTTCTCGGGACCCTCCCCCGGGCCCTCGAGCGGGACCACCCTCACCGGCCGGGCCTGGCGTCGCAGGAAATCTATCGCCTGGTTGGTTGTGATGCGGTGTAGCCATGTGTCGAACTTTCTCTCCGACCGATATCTCCGAAGCACCCGCCACAGCTTCACGAAAACCAGCTGGGCGACATCTTGTGCGTCCTCGCCGTTCCGCACGACCTGCCAGGCCGTCCGGTAGACCCGGTCGCGCTTCAGGACGACGAGTTCGTCGAAGGCGTCGAGGTCTCCGGCCGCCGCCCGCCGGACCAGCTCGGCTTCGTCAGCCATGCGTTACCGGGTTTGGGGGCGGAGCAACCGGCCCACCTGCAGATACGCGGACCCTGAGAGAATCGTCTAGAGGGGATGCGAGGCGGCCCTTTGGGTTCCCGGCGCTCCGCGGTGCTCGGCGGCCGCCTTCGCGGCGAGATGGGCAACGTGGCGGGCCCGGAGCTTTCGGATGATCGGAAGGGTCAGGAGGTAGGTGGCCCCGCCCGAAACCAGGGACAGGGTCGAACTCCCGAGGACGAAGGGCATGAAGAGCGGCTTGAGGCCGCCCATGTAGCCGGAAAATGCTTCCAGGGAGTGGAAATCCATCCGATCCGGCAGGCTGAAATCCGGAGCCCCGGCGCCGGTCATCACGCTTCCGAGAAAGAGGCCCGAAGTGATGATCGGCACGAGGGTATAGGGGTTGTTCGCGAAGGTCCCCGCGATGACGGCCAGCCGGTTCAGCCGCAGCGGGAAGGCCAGCGCCAGGGCAATCAGCGTATGCAGACCCACAAGGGGACAGAAGGCCACCCCGACGCCCACAGCGAAGGCCAGCGCCGTCCGCTCCGGGGTGTCGTTGGTGTGCAGTATTTTCCGCGCGATCTCTCGCGCCCTTTGCCGACTGATCCACATGACTCGTCGTCGAAGTCGCAGAAGTCGGACCAATGTAACCCGCGCGCCCGAAGGCGGCAAGCGCGCTGTCCTGATTCGTTCGCCTCGCGCTGAGAGCGGCCCGCGCTCCACAGCGAGTGCCTCCCCCTCTCGGGCGAGGCAGCGACCCTTTCAGCGGGAACTGCGGAAGGGGTCCCAGCCGGTGTCGGAAAGAGGGCGCCGCCGCCGGTCGGCCTCTTCGAAAACGAGCCCTTCGCGGGAGCGGGTGATCTCGCCGATCGGAATCAGGTCCGAGCCGGCCCGGCGCGCCAGACGCCGGAGCCGGGCTTCGGCGGCGCTCGGCGCGGCGAGGAGAAGTTCGTAGTCCTCTCCCCCGCCGAGGGCCGCGGCGAGACCCCCTTCTGGCCCGAGAAAGCGCTCCGCCGCCGGGTGGACCGGAAGGAGCGACCCCACGACCCGCGCGCCGGCCCCGCTCGCCGCGCAGAGGCGCCGGAGGTCGATCGCGAGCCCGTCGGAGAGATCCATCATCGCGTGAACCAGCCCGCTTCGCCCGAACGCGGCTCCCGCGCGCAGGGGCGGACGCGGCCTCAGGTGCGCGAAGACCGCGAGCGACTCCAGGATGCGGTCCCTCTCCTTCGACGAGGAGCCCCGAATAGACTCGCCGGGGCCGAACCGCTCCGCGGCGGATCCATCTTTCGTTCGCGGCCCGGAAGGCCGATTCAACCTATCGCGGCGGGTTCCCGGGCCTGCCTCCCGGCCCCACGTGAGAGCCGACCTCCAGGGGCGGCGTCCCCGCCGCAGCAGATGGAGCCCGGTGGAGGAGCCCCCGAGCGGCCCCGTTACGAAGAGACGGTCGCCGGGGCGCGCTCCGCTCCTGAGAATCGACCGTTTTCCCGCGGGGCGACCGAGGACGACGACGTCGAGAACGAGTCCTCCCGCCGACCGGGACAGATCTCCCCCGACGAGGGGGATGCCGATCTCCTCGGCCTCTTCGTGGAACGCGGCAAGAATCGACTCCGCCCGCCGAGCCGCCGCCGGCCCCGGCCCCGCGCCGAGCGACAGCAGGCATGCTTCCGGGATTCCGCCCATCGCGCCGATGTCGCTCGCCGCCGCGCAGAGAGCCTTTCGCCCGATGAACGGCGCCGGGACGAGCCGGGAGTCGAAGTGCGTCCCCTCGATGAAAAGATCGGTCGTGATGAGAAGCGGCGGTCCCCCTCGCCTGGGCCAGACCGCGGCGTCGTCGCCGATCCCGAGCGCACCCGGAGGAAGCTGCGCCCCGGCCCAGCGGCTACGAATGCGTGTGATGAGATCGTTCTCGGTCATCCGCGGTGCCTCACGGCCTCCGCCCGGATTCGCCGGCTCAGTTCCGCTGCGGTGCCCGCGACGGCAGATTCAACTCCGCCAGGACCGAGTCCTGATCCACCGCGGGAACGAGCGCGTCCACGTCCCGTTCCTCCATCAGCGACCGCTCCAGAAGCGCAGCCGCGAAGACCTCCGAGACGTGCCCGACGAAGAGGAATTTCATGTCCCGCCGCACGGAGGCGGGCAGGTCCACGAGGTTCTTCCGGTTGACTTCCGGCATCACGACGGTCTTGACATTGGCGCGGCGGGCCGCGAGGATTTTCTCCTTGATCCCGCCGACTGCGAGCACGTTGCCGCGAAGGGTGATCTCACCCGTCATCGCCAGCTCCCGGCGAATCGGCCGGCCCGTGTAGGCCGAGACCAGCGCGGTCGCGAGCGTGATTCCCGCCGACGGGCCATCCTTCGGGATCGCCCCTTCGGGAACGTGAATGTGCAGGTCGAGCCGGGAGAAGCACTCATCGGGAATCCCGTATTCGCTCGCGTGGGACCGGGCGAAAGAGAGGGCGGCCTGGGCGGATTCCTTCATCACCTCGCCCAGCTGCCCGGTAAGGATGAGTTGCCCCTTGCCGGGCATCGTCGAGGCTTCGACAAAGAGCACGTCCCCTCCGGTCGCCGTCCAGGCGAGCCCGGTGGCCACTCCGATCTGATCGAGTGTAAGCGCTTCCTCGGGGCTGACCTGCTCCGGCCCGAGGAGCTTCTCGAGCCGCCCGGCAGTGATCCGTGTCAGGCCCTTGTGTCCCTCGGCCACCTCGCGGGCGACCTTTCGGCAGACCGAGGCGATCTGCCGTTCGAGATTCCGCAGGCCGGCTTCCCGCGTATAGCGGGAGATCAGGGCGCGCACGGAGCCGGGCTGGAACTCGATCCGCCGCCGCGTCAACCCGTTCTCCTCGACCTGCTTGGGGATGAGGTGGCGGAAGGCGATCTCGGCCTTCTCCTCCTCGGTGTAGCCGGCGAGCTGGATCACCTCCATCCGGTCGCGAAAGGCGGGATGAATCGGGTCGAGCAGGTTCGCCGTGGCAATGAACAGCACGCGCGACAGATCGAACGGGATGCCGAGGTAGTGATCGCGGAAGCTGTTGTTCTGCTCCGGGTCGAGCACCTCGAGAAGCGCCGCCGAGGGGTCGCCCCGGTAGTCGGCGCCGATCTTGTCCACCTCGTCGAGCATGAAGACGGGGTTCGCGGTGCCCGCCTGCTGCATGCCCTGGATGATGCGGCCGGGCATGGCCCCCACGTAGGTGCGCCGATGGCCGCGAATCTCCGCCTCGTCGCGAACGCCGCCGAGGGAGATACGGACGAAGCCGCGACCGAGGGCCCGGGCGATGGACTTTCCGAGGGAGGTCTTGCCGACTCCCGGCGGGCCGACGAAACAGAGGATCGGCCCCTTCATTTTCGGCTTCAGCTTGCGCACCGCGAGGTACTCGAGGATCCGTTCCTTGATCGGGCCGAGGCCGAAGTGATCCTCGTCGAGGATCTCCAGTGCCTTGCGCAGGTCGAGGTTGTCCTTCGTCTCCTTGCTCCACGGCAGGCCAACGAGAATGTCGAGGTGGGTGCGCAGGGTCGCCGTCTCGGCCGAGTCGGGGTGCATCCGCTCTAGCCGCTTGAGCTGCCGCTCCATCTCCTCGATCGCGTGCTTCGGCAATTCGGCCTCGGCCGCGCGCGCGCGGAGCTGCTCGATCTCCTGGGCCAGTTCGTTGCCCTCCCCCAGTTCGTGCTGGATCGCCTTCATCTGCTGGCGGAGGTAGTACTCGCGCTGAGACTTGTCGATCTCGTCGCGGGCCAGCGTGTCGATTTCCTGCTGCATTGACAGCTGGTCCATTCCGCGCTTCAGCAGCTCAGACAGCCTTCGGAGCCGCGCGAGCGGGTCTGCGATTTCGAGAACCTCCTGCGCCTCTTCCACCTTGAGGTCGAGGTTCGACGCGGTCAGGTCGGCGAGCCGGCCCGGATCCTCGAGGTTGTTGGCAATGACCATGACCTCGGAGGGGATCGATTTGCCGAGCGAGGAGTACTTCTCGAGGGCCGCCTTCACCGCCCGGACAAGAGCGGTCTTCTCTCCGTTGCCGCCGGGGGGTGTGGTCTCGTTGAGCCGGCTGATTCGCGCGGTGAAAAACGCCCCCGTGGCGGAAACGTCTTCCACCGCGGCGCGGCAGACGCCCTGCACGAGAACGCGGATGCGGCCATCGGGCAGCTTCAGCATTCTCATGATGACGGCAACGGTGCCCACGCGGAACAGGTCCGCCTGGCCCACCTCGTCCTTCTCCTTGTCCCGCTGGGCGACGAGAAGAACCATGCGGTTTTCCGCCAACGCCGCGTCCACGGCCCGGATGGAGGAGTCGCGGGCGATGGACAGCGGGGAGATGATGAACGGATACACCACCATGTCCCGCAGCGGCAGGACCGGAAGGGACTTCGGAATCCGGATGGATTCCTCGGAGCCGTGGCGCTTTTCGCCCATGGAGCTAACCCTCGGTGACCGGGATGCGCACCTCGCCCCCGCGCCGGTTGTCGACCTTTGGAAAGAGGATGATCAGCAGACCGTCGCGCAGCGTCGCCGCGGCCTTGTGCGTGTTGATCGGAGCGGTCAGGGAGATGATCCGCTCGAATCCGCCGAAGGCGCGCTCGCCCAGGTGGGTGCGGCGGACCACGCCATCGGCAAGCGGCGCTTTCTTGGCCCCGCGGATGATGATGTTGCCCCCGTCGACCGAGAGCGTCAGCTCGGCGAGCGTCACGCCGGGCAGTTCCACCTGCACGGCGAGATGCTCGGGCCCTTCGCTGATATCGGCGTTCGGGATCCATGCCCGCGAACCCTCGCCCGGGGCTTCCTCAAGCTCCAGCAGGTTGTCGAACAACCGGTTGATCTCGCTCTGG
>Ga0315273_10009176_pt1 | contig 12525 bp, 10 predicted proteins | sample YL17G02_0_MG_FD_205753 | JGI IMG/M metagenome (GOLD analysis project Ga0315273, IMG submission 205753) | Sediment microbial communities from Yellowstone Lake, YNP, Wyoming, USA - YL17G02_0 | ecosystem: Environmental > Aquatic > Freshwater > Lake > Sediment | place: USA: Wyoming | collected... | reverse complement strand
GCTCGGCGGGCCTGCCCAGGCCCTCGAGCGGGCCGACGTGCCGGCGAAGTACCAGTGGGACCTGGCGTCCCTCTTTCCGAACGAAGCCGCCTGGGTCGCCGCCAAGCAGGAATTCGCCAAGGGGATGCCAGCCCTGGCCGCATGGCAAGGCAAGCTCGGCGGCTCGGCGTCCGACCTGCTGGCCGGCATGACGGCGTGGGAGCAGTCCGCTCGCCAGGCCGAGCGCCTCTACGCCTACGCGTCGCAACTCTACGACCAGGACACGCGCGTCGGCCGCACCCAGCAGATGCAGCAGGAGATGTCGCAGGTCTACTCGACCTTCGAGTCGACCGCGTCGTTCATGCGGCCGGAGATCCTCGCGCTCGGCCGCGACCGGATAGATGCCTTCCTCGCCGCGGAACCCAGGCTCCGTCAGTACCGCATGTACTTCGACGACATCCTGCGCGCGGGCCCGCACACGCTGAGCCCGTCCGAGGAGAAGGTGTTCGCGCGCATGGCGGCGCTCGGCGAGGCGGGCGGCACCGTGCAGTCGGTCTTCCGCAGCGCCGACCTGCCATTCCCGGAGGTGACGTTCTCGAGCGGCGAGAAGGTGCGGCTCGACGCCGCTGCCTATTCGAAGTACCGCGCGTCGCCGAACAAGGCGGATCGCGACCTGGCGTTCAAGGCCTTCTGGACGGCCTACAACCAGTACACGCGCACCTTTGCGACGACCCTGAACGCGCACGTGCAGTCGCACGTCACCTACAAGGACCTGCGCAACTTCCCGACGTCGCTCGACGCGGCGCTGTTCGACTTCAACATCCCGCGCAGCGTGTACTCGCGCCTGCTCGACGACGTGCACGCGAACCTGCCGACGCTGCACCGCTACCTGAAGCTGCGCCAGAAGATCATGGGCCTGCCGCAGCTGGGGTACGAGGACCTGTATGCACCGATCGTGCAGAAGGTGGACCTGCAGTACACGCCCGAGCAGGGGATGCAGCTGACGCTCGACGCGTTTGCGCCGCTCGGCGCCGATTACGTCGAGATCCTGCGCAAGGGCTACGGCGACCGCTGGGTCGACTTCATGCCGAACACCGGCAAGAGCCCTGGCGCCTACAGCAACACCGTGTACGGCGTGCACCCGTACCAGCTGCTGAACTACAACGGCGCGTGGGACGACGTCTCGACGCTCGCGCACGAGTCGGGTCATTCGATGCACTCTTACCTGTCGTCGGCGCAGCAGCCGTACGCGACGGCGTCCTACTCCACGTTCGTCGCCGAAGTGGCCTCGACCCTGAACGAGAACCTGCTGCTGCACCACGTGCTCGACCAGACGAACGACGACCGCACCAGGCTGTTCCTGCTGTCGAGCTACCTCGACAGCATGCGCACCACGCTGTTCCGCCAGACGCTGTTCGCCGAGTTCGAGCTGAAGATCCACGAGTCGGTAGAGCGCGGTGAGCCGCTCACCGGCGAGTCGCTCAACAAGCTCTACCTGGAGCTGCTGCGCAAGTACTACGGGCACGATGCGGGGGTGGTGCACGTCGACGAGCTGTACGCCGCCGAGTGGGCCTTCATCCCGCACTTCTACTCCAACTTCTACGTCTACCAGTACGCCACCAGCATGATCGGCGGCATGTCGCTGGCCGATGGCATCATCGGCAAGCCGGCGGTCGCGTCGGGCAAGGCGCAGCAGAATCGCGACGCGTACCTGCGCCTGATGGCGGCGGGCTCGTCGAAGTACCCGATCGATCTGCTCAAGGACGCGGGTGTCGACATGACGACGTCCGAGCCCTTCAACGCCGCCATCCGCGAGATGAACGCGATCATGGACGAAATGGAAAAGATCTACGCGCGGGGCAACGTCAAGTGAGCAGCGCGCGGCGCAAGGGCGCGTCGATCTACGCCGGGCTGAGGCAGCTCGGCGCGGCAACGTCGCAACCGGCGTCGCCGGCGGCGGCGGTGCTCGAGCGCGTGCCGAACCCGCATCCACGCAAGGTGTTCCTCGCGCGGTTCACTGCGCCCGAGTTCACGTCGCTCTGCCCGATCACGGGCCAGCCCGATTTCGCGCACCTGGTGCTCGATTACGCGCCGGCGAAATGGCTGGTCGAGAGCAAGTCGCTGAAGCTCTACCTCGCGAGCTTCCGCAACCACGGCGCCTTCCACGAGGATTGCACGCTGGAGATTGCCGGGCGGCTCGTGGACTTCCTGCAGCCGCGCTGGCTGCGCATCGGCGGTTACTGGTATCCGCGCGGTGGCATGCCGATCGACGTGTTCTGGCAGTCGGGACGCCCGCCGGCCGGGTTGTGGCTGCCGGACCAGGGCGTGCCGCCGTATCGCGGCCGCGGCTGATGGTTCTTCTTCCTGCGGGGTGACAAGGTGAGAGATTTTCGATTCTTCGTGCATGCGGCCGCGGCGGTGTTGCTTGCCGGCCCGGTCCAGGCCGATGTCCACGCGGCAGCGCACGCGGCCGACGCAACCGCTGCGCGCCAGCCCAAGGTGGTTGCCGCCAAGGAGACGCCTGCGAAGCGTGCCGCGGTGAACTCGATCGACCGGCACCAAGCCGACCTGGTCGGCCTGTCCGACAGGATCTGGGCCTACGCCGAGACTGCGCTGCGCGAGACTCGCTCCGCCGCCGCGCTCGCCGATTACGCGGAACAGCAGGGCTTCAAGGTCGAGCGCGGCGTGGCGGGCATGCCGACGGCGTTCGTCGCAACCTACGGTTCGGGCAGGCCCGTGATCGGCGTCATGGGCGAGTACGACGCGTTGCCGGGCGTATCGCAGAAGGCGAGTCCCATCCAGGAGCCCTTGCTGGAAGGCGCGGCGGGCCACGGCTGCGGTCACAACCTGTTTGGCGCCGCGAGCCTCGGTGCGGCCATTGCGATCAAGGAACAGATTGCGGCGGGCAAGCTCAAGGGCACGGTGCGCTTCTACGGCACGCCAGCCGAGGAAGCCGTCGGCGGCAAGGTCTACATGGCGCGCGCAGGCCTGTTCGACGGCATCGATGCCGTGCTCGCGTGGCATCCCAGCGACGAGACCCAGGCCGACATGGTCTCGAGCCAGGCCATGGTGGATCTCGCCATCGAGTTCCACGGCCGGTCCGCTCACGCAGCCGGTGATCCATGGAACGGCCGCAGCGCCGTCGACGCCGCCGAACTGTTCACGCACGGCATGGACATGATGCGCGAACACATCAAGCCCACCTCGCGCATCCATTACACGATCGTCTCGGGCGGCGACGTGCCGAACGTCGTGCCCGCGTATGCGAAGGTCTGGCTCTGGCTGCGCGACTGGAAGCGCGACGAAGTCGAGGGCCTGCTGGCGCGCACGCGCAAGGTCGCAGAGGGCGCCGCGCTGGCCACCGAGACCACGGGCACCGTGACCGTCCAGGCGGGCTCCTGGGACATGCTGGTCAACGAGACCGGCGCGCGTCTGCTGCACGCGAACCTGCTGTGGCTGGGCCCGGTGGCCTACACCGCCGAGGAGCAGGCCTTCGCAAAGCAGATACAGAAGGCAACGGGCGTACCTGAAGTCGGCATGTCCGCAGCGGTGAAGCCGCTCGAAGGGCAGGAGCTCGAGGGCGGATCGACGGACGTCGCCGACATCAGCTGGGTGGCGCCGACACTGCACGTCTCGGTCGCCACGGCGCCGAAGGACGCACCCTGGCACGCGTGGCCCGTGGTCGCGACGGGCGGCATGTCGATCGGCCACAAAGGCATGCTGCGCGCGTCGAAGGTGCTGGCGGCCACGATGGTCGACCTCTACCAGCAGCCGCAGGCGCTGGCCGCAATTCAGGCTGAATTCAAGGCGAAGAAGGGCGACACGGTCTACCGGCCCTACATCCCCGACGGCCCGCCGCCGGTGCCGAAGGACTGACCGCGGCATGGTATAGTCACGCCCCTCCATGGTGGCTCGCGTCGGATCCCTCGCGACGGCCAGCCGTAAACCCCGCCAGGCCCGGAAGGGAGCAACGGTAACGGCCACGCCGGGTGCCGGGGGTATTCTGGCGCGGGCCGCCGCCTACCCTGACCGCGCAGCTTTGCCAGAGCCCGACGCCCGCCGATGAGTTACCTGGTCCTCGCCCGCAAATGGCGCCCGCGCACGTTCGACCAGCTCGTCGGTCAGGACCACGTCCGCCGTGCGCTCACCAACGCGCTCGACTCCGGCCGCATCCACCACGCGTTCCTGTTCACGGGCACGCGCGGCGTGGGCAAGACCACCATCGCGCGCATTTTCGCCAAGTCGCTCAACTGCGAGAAGGGCGTTTCCTCGACGCCCTGCGGCGAATGTTCGACGTGCACCGACATCGACGCCGGCCGTTTCGTGGACCTGCTCGAAGTCGACGCCGCCTCGCGCACCAAGGTCGACGACACGCGCGAACTGCTCGACAACGTGCAGTATTCGCCGGCGCGCGGACGCTACAAGGTCTACCTGATCGACGAAGTCCACATGCTCTCGACGCATTCCTTCAACGCGCTGTTGAAGACGCTCGAGGAGCCGCCGCCGCACGTGAAGTTCCTGCTCGCGACGACCGACCCGCAGAAGCTGCCGGTCACGGTGCTGTCGCGCTGCCTGCAGTTCCACCTGCGCCGGCTGCCGCTGCCGCTCATCTACGACCGGCTGGCGCTGATTGCCGCAGCCGAGAAGGTCGAATTCGAGCCGGCTGCGCTGCGCGCGATCGCGCGTGGCGCCGAGGGCAGCATGCGCGATGCGCTCTCGCTGCTCGACCAGGTGCTCGCGTTCGGCGGCGGCCGTGCCCTCGAGGCAGAAGTGCGAGCGCTGCTCGGCACGCTCGACCGCAAGCACGTGCAGGGCATCCTGACGGCGCTGGCCCGGAAGGACGGTGCGGCATTGATGCGCCAGGCCGCGCACCTCGACGAGCGCGCGCCCGACTATCACCAGGCGCTCGGCGAACTCTCGGCGGCCATCCAGCGCATGGCGCTGCTGCAGGCGCTGCCGGACCTTCCGCCCGGTGAAGACGAGGACGAGGACAAGGTGCTGGCCGAACTGGCCGGCCTGTTCGCGGCCGAAGACCTGCAATTGCTCTACCAGATTGCGCTCAACTCGCGGCGCGACCTCGATTACGCGCCCGATGCGCGCGCCGGCTTCGAGATGGCGCTGTTGCGCATGCTCGCGTTTCGTCCGCAGGGTCTTGCAGCCGCGGCGCCCGCTGCTGGTGGTGACGCTGGGGCAGCGCGTCCAGTCGGCGCGCCCCGCGCAGTGCCACGTGGCTCCGGGCCTGCGGTGAAGAGTGCGGCAGCGACAGACTGGGATGCGCTGGTTGCGGCCATGGGCCTGCAGGGCACGGCGAAGCATTTCGCGGCGAACTGCGTGATGCTCGAACGCAAGGGCAACGTGGTGCGCCTGCGCCTCGACCCGGCCGGGGAGACGTTTCGCCGGCCGCAGATCGAACAACGGCTGACCGAGGCACTGTCACAGCACTACGGCGCGGCCATCCGGCTCGACATCACCCAGGCAGAAGCGCCGGGCGAGATTCTCACGCCGGCAAAGCGCGACAGCCTCGCAGCGGAAGAAAAGCAGCGCGCGGCAGAGCAGTCGATCGACAGCGACCCGGCCGTGCGCGCCATGCGCGAAACGTTCGGCGCCACGGTCAAGCCGGGTTCGGTCAAGCCGCTCGGCTGAGCGTGCCGCAGGCCTTCCCGGTCACCATTCACTGATCACCCACCATCTCCCCTGGACGCTAAGCACATGATGAAAGGCGGCATCGGCAACATGATGAAACAGGCGCAGGCGCTGCAGGAGAACATGCAGAAGGCGCAGGCGGAAATCGCGGCCATGGAAGTCGTCGGTGAGTCCGGCGGCGGCATGGTCAAGATCACGATGAACGGCAAGCACGAGGCCAGGCGCGTGCAGATCGACCCGGCGGTGGCGCTCGATGACCGCGAGATGATCGAAGACCTCGTGGCCGCAGCCATCAACGATGCCGCGCAGCGCGTGGAGTCAGCTACGCAGAAGCGCATGTCGAGCGTGATGGGCGGGATGAACCTGCCGCCCGGTTTCAAGATGCCGTTCTGAGCTGCCGCCCGCGGCCACGCCTGGATTCGACGCGACGCGCATGCTGTACCCACCCTCGCTCAGCCGGCTGATCGAAGCCTTTCGTTGCCTGCCGGGCGTCGGGCCGAAATCGGCGCAACGCATGGCGTTCCACCTGCTCGAGCGCGACCGCAACGGTGGCGGCGAAATCGCGGCTGCCGTGGCCGGCGCGATGGAAAAACTCGGTCACTGCCGGCAGTGCCGGATGTTCGCGGAGGGTGAACTCTGCCCGATCTGCGCAGCGACGGGTCGTGACGGTTCGCTGCTCTGTGTCGTCGAATCGCCCGCCGACGTCGTTGCGATCGAGCAGACCGCCAGTTTCCGGGGCCGCTACTTCGTGCTGATGGGCCACCTGTCGCCGCTCGACGGCATCGGCCCGGCCGAGATCGGCATCAGCGAGTTCGAGAAACTTCTCGGCGAGGGCGAGGTCAAGGAAGTGATCCTGGCGACCAACCCGACGGTCGAGGGCGAAGCCACGGCGCATTTCCTGGCGGAAGTCGCCGCGCGGTTCGGGCTGCGCGCTTCACGGATCGCCCACGGCGTGCCGGTGGGTGGCGAACTCGAGTACGTCGACGGCGGCACGCTGGCGCATGCGCTGGCGGGCCGCACCCCTGCCCTTTGATGATGAGGACGAACATGGCTGCTGCACTCCGGAATCTGCTCGTCGCTTCGCTGCTGTTGGGCACCGCGCCGCTCGCATTGGCAGCGGATCCTGTGGCTGCCACGGCAGCGGCTCCTGCCAAGGCGACGGGCCCGGCCGCAACGTCCGGGCAATCCGCGCCGGTGACGGAGACGCCGTTCGACAGCGCGAGCCGGCGTTACGAGGAAGGGCACCAGGCCGAAGCACTCGTGGAGTTGCAGAAACTGGCGGAGCAGGGCGACGCGCGGGCGCAGTACCTCGTCGGCCTCGACCTGATCGAAGGCACTCACGTCAAGCGCGACTACGCGCAGGGGTTTGCCTACATCCTGCTGGCGACGGAAGACACGCAGTGGGGCGACCTGGTCGCGCCGCGGGCCAGGGAAGCGCGTGCCGTGGTCGAGCCGCAATTGTCGGGCGCGGACCTGATCCACGCGGACGCGCTGGTGGCTGCGTACAAGCAGAAGAAGAAGTAGGACGCCCTCATCCCAACGCTCTCGCGCTGCAGCGGGAGCGGGCCGGCGGAATCAGGCCCTGGCTTCGTTGGCGAGGAACAGCCAGGTTTCGACGACGGTATCGGGATTGAGCGACATGCTTTCGATACCCTGTTCGAGCAGCCAGCGCGCGAGATCCGGGTGGTCCGACGGCCCCTGGCCGCAGATGCCGATGTACTTGCCCGCCTTGCGGCAGGCCTTGATCGCCATCGAGAGCACCGCCTTGACCGCGTCGTCGCGCTCGTCGAACAGGTGCGCGACGATCGCCGAGTCGCGGTCGAGGCCCAGCGTGAGCTGCGTCATGTCGTTCGAGCCGATCGACATGCCGTCGAAGAACTCGAGGTAGCGGTCCGCCAGCAGCGCGTTGGTCGGGATCTCGCACATCATGATGACCTTGAGGCCGTCCTCGCCGCGCTTGAGCCCGTTGGCCGCGAGCAGTTCGACGACCTTTTCGGCCTCGCGCAGCGTGCGCACGAACGGCACCATCACCCAGACGTTCTTGAGGCCCATCTGTTCGCGCACGCGCTTCAACGCACGGCATTCGAGCTCGAAGCAGGGGCGGAAAGCCTCGTCCACGTAGCGTGAAGCGCCGCGGAACCCGAGCATCGGGTTCTCCTCGACCGGCTCGTACCGGCGGCCGCCGATGAGGTTCGCGTACTCGTTGGACTTGAAGTCGGACAGCCGCACGATGACCGGCTCCGGCGCGAATGCCGCGGCAATCGTGCTGATGCCTTCGCAGAGCTTCTCGACGTAGAACTCGACCGGGTCGCCGTAGCCGGCCATCTGGCGGCGGATGGTGTCGCGCAGGTCGGGATCCAGCGAGTCGAACTCGAGCAGCGCCTTCGGGTGCACGCCGATCATGCGGTTGATGATGAATTCGAGCCGGGCCAGCCCCACGCCCTGGTTCGGGATGGCGGCAAAGTCGAACGCACGGTCGGGATTGCCGACGTTCATCATGATCTTGACCGGCAGCGACGGCAGCGAGTCGAGCTCGATCTGCGACTGGCTGAACTCGAGCTGGCCGTCATAGATGTAACCGGTGTCGCCTTCGGCGCAGGAAACCGTGACCGGCTGGCCTTCCTTGATCTTTTTCGTGGCATCGCCGCAGCCGACGACGGCCGGGATGCCGAGTTCGCGCGCGATGATCGCCGCGTGGCAGGTGCGGCCGCCGCGGTTGGTGACGATGGCCGACGCCCGCTTCATGACCGGCTCCCAGTCGGGGTCGGTCATGTCGGCGACGAGCACGTCACCGGATTCCACGCGCGCCATTTCCTTGATGTCGCGGATGACGCGCGCGGGACCAGCGCCGATGCGCTGGCCGATGCTGCGACCGGTCGCGAGCACCTTGCCTTTCTGCTTGAGCGTGTAGCGCTGGATGGTGCGGCCGGCGCGGCTCTGCACCGTTTCCGGGCGCGCCTGCAGCACGTAGATCCTGCCGGTGTCGCCGTCCTTGCCCCACTCGATGTCCATCGGGCAGCCGTAGTGGTCCTCGATGACGAGCGCCTGCTTCGACAGCTCGACGATGTCGGCGTCGGTGATGCAGAAACGCATGCGGTCGGCTTCCGGCACGTCGACCGTCAGCACGCGCTTCTCGGCCTGCGCGGCCGGCGCGTAGATCATCTTGATCGCCTTCGCCCCGAGCGTGCGGCGCAGGATCGGCTGGTGTCCGTCCCGCAACGCGGGCTTGTAGACGTAGAACTCGTCGGGGTTGACCGCGCCCTGCACCACGGTTTCGCCCAGGCCGTAGGAGGCCGTGATGAAGACGACGTCGCGGAAGCCGGAGTCGGTGTCGAGCGTGAACATCACGCCGCTCGCGCCCAGGTCACTGCGCACCATGTACTGGATGCCGGCCGACAGCGCGACCAGCGAGTGGTCGAACCCCTGGTGCACGCGGTAGGAGATCGCGCGGTCGTTGAACAGCGACGCGAACACCTCGTGCACGGCCTGGACGACGTTGTCGGCGCCGCGCACGTTGAGGAACGTCTCCTGCTGGCCCGCGAAGGAGGCTTCGGGCAGGTCTTCGGCCGTGGCGGAGGAGCGCACGGCGACGGCGACGTCGGCGCGGCCGTCCGCCATGCGGGCATAGCCCGCGACGATCTCCTGGTGCAGGCGAGCGGGAAAGGGCGTGGCCAGGATCCAGTCGCGGATGCGGGCGCCGGTTGCGGCGAGCTTCGCCACGTCGTCGACGTCGAGCGCGTCGAGCTCGTGCTTGATGCGGCCGGCGAGTCCCTCGTGCGCGAGGAAGTCACGGTAGGCGTCGGCCGTGGTCGCGAAGCCATCCGGCACGGTGACGCCGAGCTTGGCGAGGTTCGAGATCATCTCGCCGAGCGACGAGTTCTTGCCGCCGACTTCGGCCACCTGGTGCCGGCCGAGGCTGGAGAACGGAAGCGTGTAAGGACGCACGGGCGGCCCCCTTGCTACGTCAACGAACTAGGTGAAACACTGCGCGAGTGCCCCGCGCCATGGGAACCGCCGTGCCGATGAATCGCCGAACGGTATTTTTCGTATCTGACCAGACCGGCGTCACCGCCGAGACGATGGGTCACAGCCTGCTCACGCAATTCGAAGGCCAGGAATTCAGGCAGGTGACTCTGCCATTTATAGCCACCGTTGACAAGGCAGAGGAAGCCGTAAGAAAGATCAACGCGACCGGCGCCGAAGACGGCATGCGGCCGATCGTCTTCAGCACGCTGGTGAAGGAGGACCTGCGGCGCGTGGTCAAGGCGAGCAACGGCCTGTTCCTCGATTTCTTCGACGCGTTCCTCGGTCCGCTCGAGGGCGAGCTGATGATCAAGTCGAGCGAACGCGCCGGTCGCGCGCACGGCATCGCGGACCAGCTCGTCTACAGCACGCGCATCGAGGCGACGAACTTCGCGCTGGCCGCGGACGACGGCGCCGTCTCCGCCGACTACGACCGCGCGGACGTGATCCTGATCGGCGTGTCACGCTCGGGCAAGACGCCCACCTGCATTTACATGGCGATGCAGTACGGGGTTTTCGCGGCCAATTATCCGTTCACGGAAGACGACTTCGACGGCAAGCAGCTGCCGCTGTCCGTGCGCGGCCACACGCCGAAGCTGTTCGGGCTGACGATTGCGCCGGCGCGGCTGCAGCAGATCCGCAACGAGCGGCGGCCCGGCAGCCGCTACTCGGCCATCAGCCAGTGCGAGTTCGAGGTGCGCAGCGCCGAGAACCTGTTTCACCGCCACGGGATTCCGTCCATCGACACGACGGAATGCTCGATCGAGGAGATCGCGAGCCGCATCATCGACCGCAGGGGGATCGAGCGCCGGTTGCGCCCCTAGCGCGCCCGACTGCGATGCGCCGCACAGGTTGCAGTGGCCTTGCGCGAGGTTGCCGAAACGCTGTGTTATATTCGGCCGATGTTGCTCGACCACCTCTGCATCACCTCCTGGCGTGCACGGCCGGTGAGCTTCGTGAGCCTGATGTCGCTCTACGAGAGCAACTACCTGCGGCTGCGCGAACTCGCGGGCGACGTGCGCCGGCACCATGGCGCGGTGGTCTCGGGCGTGAGCAGCGACTGCGACCTGCACCTCGCCGTGCTCGAGCACACTCCTTACACGTCGGCGCTGCGGCTCACCTATGTTTTCGAGGACGCGGACGCCACCGTGGCCGATCCGGACCTCGAGATCCGCGTGTACCACGACGCGCGGCTGGCGGACGTGAGCGCGTGCGGCCGCTGGATCCGCCACCAGAGCCTCGACCACGTGCGCAAGGGCATTCCCGCGCAGCTCGGAGAACGCTGGCTGCGCAACATGCTGCTGAACAAGTGGCTCGATTACTGCCTCGAACGCGGTCACGAATTCACGCCGGCCGCGAGGGTTGCGGCGCATGCGCCTGCCTGAAAGCCTGCGACGGCTGGCCGACCGGCTGGCGGGGCGCGAGCCCACCATCGAAGACGAGCGGCTGCTCGAGCTGTTCCGCAACCGCGTTGAACTCAAGAAAGAGCTCAACGCGCTCGACGACGATCGCCACCGCCTGCTCGACCGGCTCAAGCTGCAGGAAGGGGCGACGATGCGCGTCGAGGAGCAGATGGCTGCCCTCGAGCAATACCTCGGCCGTGCGGATGAAGGCTACAAGAGCCTCGCGTACTTCCAGCTCAAGGCGCTGTGGCGTGGCGCCTGCCACCGCCTGGAACAGTTCAGCTCCGAACTCACTCGACAGCAGAAGGACCGCGAGCGCAAGAGCCAGCTGGCCGAGTTCGAGCGGGGCCAGCGCGAACGCATGGCCGGCCTGGACCGCGAACTGGTCGAAGGCAGGGTGCTGGCGGAACAGCTGCAGGCGGAACAGAAGCTGGCGCGGCAGAAGCTGGCGCAGCTCGCGGGTTTCTGGAATTACTTCCGTCGTCGCCGGCTGCTGGACGAGATCCAGTCACGCGAACAGCGCATCGTCGCGGCAACGGCGGAACTCGGCCGGCTGGACGAACAGCTGCAGGCCATCCAGTCGGAACCGGCCCCGTTGTTCGAGGGGCTCAGCATCGAGGGCCGTCGCGCCATCAACGTGGCCGTCATCGCCTACGCGGAAATGCTGCACGACCGGCTTACGGCCGGAGGCCTGGCCGAGCTTGCACGCCAGAGCACGCTGAAGCGGGTCTTCGACGCGCACTACGGCACGCCGCAGGAATGCCAGGGCCTCATGCACAAGGCGTCGCACGCGGCGGCGGACCTCGACCGCATGAGCGACGACCTCGCCGAGATCAAGGCGCGGGCCGACCGCCTGCGTCAAGCGGTCGCGTATCGCAACGACGAGGAAACCGTGCCTTTGCCGGAGTCGATCGGGCCTGGCGACGCGAACGCCGGGGCCCGGCGGACTGCCCCGAACGTGCTGCTCGACGAATACTGGGAAATCTATCGCGCGCTGGTGCGTTGACCGCGCTCCCGCCCCTGTGCGGAATCAGCTGACCGTTGCGTGCGTGTCCGGTGCCGGCAGGTGGCCGCGGTGCTTGATGCGACGCAGATACGTGTGCTTGCGCCGCTGCACATCCTTGCGCAGCTCGCGGACACCAAGCGTGAGCACGGTTGCCGCGACGGCGAGCAGCGCCAGGCTGGCGAGGAGCAGCAGGGTCGTCTGCAGCGGGCCGGGAGGCTCGTCTGCGATGGCCGCGCGGCCTTCCTGATCGGCTTCGAGCGCCGCCGCGCGCTGGGCTTCGAGCTTGAGCAGGGCGGCCTTGTCGAGCGTCTGCGGCGTGCCGGCCGGCGCCGGCTGGGCGGAGGCCGTCGCAACACCTTGCCCGGCCAGTTGCCTGTCCCGCTCGATGCCGTTGAAGAACGCCTCGACCTGCTTGTCGTCTACGGCCGCCTTGGTGCCCTGTGCATGGCCTTGCGGTGCAGACAGCACGGC
>Ga0315273_10009175_pt1 | contig 12525 bp, 8 predicted proteins | sample YL17G02_0_MG_FD_205753 | JGI IMG/M metagenome (GOLD analysis project Ga0315273, IMG submission 205753) | Sediment microbial communities from Yellowstone Lake, YNP, Wyoming, USA - YL17G02_0 | ecosystem: Environmental > Aquatic > Freshwater > Lake > Sediment | place: USA: Wyoming | collected... | reverse complement strand
GACAAATCCACTTTGACTGTTCCAGGTCTTGGTGCCCTCAGGGGCTAGCATTCCGTGAAAGGTCCATGGCCCTTCGATACGCGGGGCGCTCGCGTAAAAATTGTCACTGCCGCGCCAATAGGTTCCTTTCGAGCCGAGCAAAAAATAGCCGTCGTCTGTCTTGAAAAAACCTGGACCCTCTGATTTGCAATATCCCTCGCGCTTAACAGCGGCGCCCCAAACATCGGCCACCACCTCGCGCTCTATACTCAGAAAGTCATCCGACAGCTTGTAGATCTTGCCGTCTGGCACAACTAGGTAGCCCGACCGATCATCATCGACGAAAACATTCACATCGCCGGTGGCCGGATTTTTACCGCCAAACCTCAAGGCTCCGACATAAGTATAAGGTCCAGCAACATGATCCGCTGTCGAGATGACATATTGATTGGAAAATCCGCCCCATATCATGCTTTTAACGAGGATAAAATATTTCTTGGTCAATGCATTGTAGTAGAGCTTGGGACGCTCGCCGATGCGCCAGGAACTAAGTAAGGAGTGTTTGATTGGCACAATCGGCGTGCCGAGGAATCGCCAATTAATGAGATCGCTAGAAGCATAGAGATTCACTCCGGCAAAGCGATCTTCCGAATTAGTGAAGCTCACAAACGCATCGTTACGGTCTGTGCGCTTTTCGCCGACCATGTAATAGGTATCACCCTCTTGGTAGATCCCAATGCCATGGGCGTTGATGGTGTTTCCATCAGTATCGAGCCGCGGGCTACTCGGATAGATCCCTTCTGCTTTGCCGACGTACGGTCGTGGCTTATGATCTTCTGCAGCTTGGGCCAAGGTTAGCATCGCACCAATCAAGCTTAGGCAAATGAAGATCGCGATTGCCAGTGAGCGATGGATGGTCGCCTCCTATTGAGGTTTAAGTCTCTCTAGACGCCTCGGTACGAGGGAACAAAATCTTAAACCTCTTGGCACCCAGCCCATTATATTAAGGAGGAATTCGGGCAAGTGTTGTTCAAGTGTGGTCGGCCCACTCGGACTTGAACCGAGAACCAACGCGTTATGAGCACGCTGCTCTAACCGATTGAGCTATGGGCCGTTCTTGCAAGCTTTCATAAAGTAGGGATAGCCAGCATTACTGTCTATCCCTTTCTCAAAACTTTCACTCTGAAATAGACTCAGCTCTCGATGAATGCCCGGAGCTTCTTGCTACGCGATGGGTGGCGCAGCTTACGCAGGGCCTTGGCCTCGATCTGGCGGATCCGCTCCCGCGTCACATCGAAGTTCTGGCCAACTTCTTCAAGCGTATGATCGCTCTTCTCGCCGATGCCAAAACGCATCCTAAGTACCTTCTCTTCGCGGGGAGTCAGGGTCGCTAGGGCCTTGGTCGTCTGCTCAGAGAGGTTGTGGTTGATCACCGACTCGCTCGGTGAGTGCTGAGATTTGTCCTCAAGGAAGTCGCCAATGTGGTTGTCCTCCTCCTCGCCGATCGGTGTCTCCAACGAGATAGGCTCAACGGCAATCTTTAAGACCTTGCGGACCTTATCGACCGACATCTCCATGCGTCCAGCAATCTCTTCTGGAGTCGGCTCGCGGCCCATCTCCTGGACCAAGTAGCGGCTGGTGCGAATCAATTTGTTGATCGTTTCAATCATATGCACCGGGATCCGGATGGTCCGGGCCTGGTCGGCGATAGCACGGGTAATCGCCTGGCGTATCCACCAAGTGGCATAGGTTGAGAATTTATAGCCGCGGCGGTATTCGAACTTCTCGACGGCCTTCATCAGGCCGATATTGCCCTCTTGAATCAAGTCGAGGAACTGCAGGCCGCGGTTGGTGTATTTTTTGGCGATCGACACCACCAAGCGGAGGTTGGCCTCGACTAGCTCGCGCTTGGCGTTTTCAGCCCGTCGTTGGATCTCAGCCAGCTCATTATAGACGGACGAAATAATCACTGCATCCATGCCACTGTCGTGGCTAGTGCGGTTAATCGTGTCTTCTGCTGCCAGACAGTTGCGGACAATCCGCTGCCACTCACGATCGCTTGAATGGCCAAAAGGCTTGTCCGGCGACTTGTGGATATACGCCAGTAATTCGACGCGGGCAGTGTTTAGGCGCTTGGAGTAGTAGTTAAGGTCCTGCTCAGCTTCACGAATCGCATTGGCAAACTCGGCGAGCTGGTTGATCGCGCCGGTCATGAGCTTGCGGTTGATGTTGAGGTCGCGGAAGGCTTCGAAGACGCCGACACGCGATTCTTCGAGCTGGTCGGTGTGCTTCTTGGCAGCACTCTTCTTCTTGCGAAGGAGCTCGAAGTCATCGACGAGCTTCAGGACCTTTCTGGTGGCCTTGCGCATCTTGTCGGCGTGGAGCTGCTCATCTTTGGAGGCCTCGTCATCGTCAAAGCCCTTGATGAAGCCCTTCATGCGGATCTCGTCCGCGACGAAGGCACGGGCAGCGCCGACGATGGTGTCGATGCCTAGTTGCACGTGCAGCAAGCCGTTGAGGATGCGATTCTCTTCCGATTCAATCTTCTTGGCGATCTCAACTTCGCCTTCGCGCGACAACAGTGCGACGCTGCCCATTTTACGCAGGTAGATCCGCACCGGGTCGTTGGATTTGCCCATCGACGAATCAGCAGCTAGATCAACGGCTTCGCGCTTCTCGGTGTCGGGCTCCTCGGCGTCTTCGCTGTCGCCTTCACCTTCAGCATCACCGCCGGCGACCGTGGCCTCGTCATCGTCATCGCCGCCGGCTGCGGACTTATCGCTGCCTTTAGCGCCGCGGTCGTTGACCTCGATGCCGGCATCACCAAGGGCGGTGATGATATCGTCGACCAAGTCCGACTTGATTTTTACTTTAGCCTTTTGCAGGGCGGTATCGATGTCGCTAAAGGAAAGGTCGCTGCGGCCGCCTTCAGCCTGCTTGACAAGCAAGGCCACTACTTTTTCGAGGTCGGGATTGAAGGCCTTTTGGCTGCCTTCACCATGGCTACTTTTGCCTGGGCGTCCCCCTGGACCTTTTGGCGCAGGTTTGGCAGGAGCCCCTTTGGGCGCGGCGGTGGGCTGATCAGGGCGATTAAAGCGCGCGCCTGGCACCACTGTTCTTTTGCTGGGCTCAGGAGCGGCTGGAGCAGCCGTGGCCTTCCCAGGCTTTTTTGCCACTGGTGGCTTATCTTTAGGTGCCACTGGTGGCGCTTTAGCTGCTGTTTTAGCTGGAGCAACGGGAGCTGCTTTCTCCGGCTTTTTAGCGGTGATGGGCACCACAGTCTTAGTAGTGTTGTCGTCGTTTGCGGACTTAACGGTTGGTGCTGTGACCTTGCCCAATTTGTTCACCACTTTTCTCATCGTTTGGCTGATCGATTTCAGATTGGGGGTTAGATCGGCGTCGTGCTTTGCAGGCGCCTTGGCTAGCTGTGAGGACGGCGAAGGCGCCGCCAGCTTCCGTGGTGCCTGAGCGGTAGACGGTGCCGAAGGCGCATCCTGGACGACGGTTTTCAACCGATCCTTTTTCGACTGTGGCTTTGCCTTTGTCAAATTATCTTTGCTGCTAATTTCACTTTTGGTCTTAGACATGCCTAACCTGTGACCCCATTTCGGTGGCTGTGCGGAGAGGGTTGGCGCTGTTTGCGATCAAAGGACCCATGACGCGCCCCGAGTTGGCAAAGCCTGCCAAAGACATATTGAAATATTTAATATTCCTGAGTTTGGCAACGATAAACCGAGGGCCCAGCCTCTGTCCAGAGTTAGTTTACGGCCTAAACGGTTTAATTTCAGAGGGTAAGCCGCTGCCGCAGCGATGATTAGTGATGACGCTTTAAGCCGGGTGCAACCATTGATTAGGGAGCATCGAGTACGATGGCCTGCGGCTGGCGCGTCAATTCATGAATAGTTTTAAGGATATCAGTCACCTCGGTGCGGCGACTAGGGTCTACCGCAGCCCGGCTCATTTCGGCTTTGAGTCGGCTGATGGTTTGTTTCACCCGGCGCTGCCGGACATAGCTGACCACTTGGGCGATGCTGTCACGGCGGTTGTTGCAGATAAAGGCCGGCGTAGCAGTATGCAGGCGAGCGAGCAGCGCGGCGCCTTCAGGGTCAAGCGAGAGCGACCAATAATGATCGGGCTGGGCACTTGGCGCTAGTCCGCGCTCGAGTGCGGCGCAAAATTCGCCAAGCAAAGCAAAATGTTCGCTGCCTAGGTCAAATTCTTGGCGAATCAAATCCAAAATTGTCTTGGGATTTAACTCCCCCGGCTGAGCATGGTAAATATGTCCGAACAGGTCAAAGCCCATCAGATCCAGCGGTGGCCACGCGACCAGCTGCGCCTTGGCGATCTCCGCCTGCGACGCCTCTGCCCCAGCCCTATGACGTCGGGGTGCTAGCTGCTGCGAGCCATGCAGCTGACTTTCAATGTGTGTCGCCGGTATACCGGTCAGGTTGGCGATCCGGGCGATGAGGTAACTGCGCTGCAGACGGTCGGAGACGTGCGCCAACCATGGCACGAATTCACTGCTGACGACGCTGGGGATGGCCAGAGATGGCGTGGACTTAAGGCGCTCACGCACGGCGAAGTCGAGCAGGTCGACGGCGTTGTCCAATTCGGCTTCGAGCGCTGCGAGGCCATGTTTGCGAACAAAACTGTCAGGGTCTTCACCGCCGCTTAGGGACACCGCCCGGATATGCACTTCCGGTACGGTCAGGGCGATATTGACCGCTGCAAGAGTGGCCCTCTGCCCGGCCGAATCGCCGTCGAACAGTAAGATCACCTGACCCGTGGCATGGCGCAGCAGCTTTAGCTGGTGCTCGGTAAACGCGGTACCTAAACAGGCGACCACCTCGGGCAGGCCAGCTTGCCATAGTTGCAGGGTGTCCATGTAGCCTTCGACGACGATGGCGCGTCCGCGTTCACGCATGCGGCTGCGAGCCTTGTCGAAGCCAAACAGCGTGCGCGACTTATCGAACAGCTTGCTCTCGCGGCTATTTAGATATTTCGGATGGCCACCATCGAGGGTGCGGCCGCCGAAGCCGATGATGCGCCCCTGTTGGTCAGCGATCGGCAGGGTGAGGCGGGCACGCAAAAAGTCAAAGGCGCGGCCGTCTCGAGCCGAGGCCGTGGCCAGTGAGCAAGCGGTCATGTCGTCCTCGTTGTAGCCCTTGCTACGCAGATGGCGCACCAAGCCAAAACCTTCAATAGGAGTCATGCCAAAGCCGCAGGCCGCGATATGTTCTAGGGTGAAACCTCGGCCCAGTAGGTAGTCGAGGGCCGCCTTACCGTGCGGACTCTGCAGCGCGCTAGCATAAAACTCCTGGGCATCGGCCATCATTTTAAATAACGACACATCCTGGCGCCGGCGGCCATCGCGGCTGCGCGAGGCGTCTAGCTCTGGCACCTCGATGCCATATTTCCCCGCCAGAAAACGTAGGGCGTCGACAAAGCCCAGGCCTTGGGTTTCGCGGACGAAGTCGATGGCGTCGCCGTTTTTTTTGCAGCCAAAGCAGTAAAAATGATCGTCGTAAAGGTTGAAGCTTGGGGACTTTTCGTTATGAAATGGGCACAGGCCGACCGGTCGTCCCGAGCGTGTTTCAAGACTCACAGTCTCACCAATCAGCTGGGCCAAGGTGATGCGGCCAAGGATGCGTTTTTTCACATCATCTAAGGAGTCGGACATGGGGCCTTTGAATCTAGTGCCGAGCGGTAAAAAGGCACAGCATAGCCGCGGTCGAGCCAGGCGTCTATACGGCAGGTCCGTGCCGGAAGCTCGGCAATTAAAGCCTCATCATTCCTGGCATGTTGCCCTTTTATTGCACTGATCCACCCAGGTCATTTGGCGCCACCGGACTATTGCGCTAGGCGTTTGGCAAGGCGATCGCCGAAATCACAGAGATTTTTGACATTGGCCAGGAGAGCGTACTCTGGCTGCTCTGGTTTGTCCTTGTGGCCTTGAATGATGCCGACAAAACGGTGCTGTCGGGGTTGTTTGCAGAGGTTTTTGGGATCCTGCTCGTCGTCGACCTCGGTGAGGCTGGCGGCGGCAACGAAGGTGACGTTGTCGTTCTTGGCAGTGCTCTTATAGGTCGGGCCGAGGGCATGGATGAAGTCCTGGATGATCTTGGCAGTGGTAAAGCGGTGCTGTTCCTTCTTGTAGTAGACGATGCCAAAATAGGGAGTGACGCTGGCGACGTGTGCATCGATCAAGTAGTAGGCGCTGAGGCCGGCAAGAAAATCCCCTGGTTCGGCGTCAAATTCACAGGCGCCGGTCGGAAAATAGGTCAGGCCTGAGGCTGCGCGCGGGTCATAGAAGACGCGGCCAAAGCCAGCGACATCGACTCCGGCGGTCGCGGGCTTGGTCATTTTAAGTAACTGCATAAGATCCTTGGGCTTTAACTCGGCAAGTCCAGCAAAGTTCTGTGGATGGTTGCCAAAAAGGATGTATTCCGAAAGTGCCGGCTTGCGTGTCGAGGTCTTGAGCTTATCGCAATTGAAATTGGGCGGGGTTAATGCCGACAACGGCAGCGAGCGATTCAGGCCGATGCTAGCGAAGTAGAGCATGCCGGCCTCGGTGAAGAAGGGTACAGGCGTGCCCGGATCGAAGGTGGTGGCCACCAGGTAACGCTTGCACTGCTCAATGGCCTGGGTAGCCGCAGCGCTTTTGCCGCCGGCGCTTTGAATGGCTTGTTTTTTACAGATGATATACAGGTCGGCGCCGGGGAAGTTCTCCTTGCAGCTGCTCAAGGCCACCGCGAATTTTTTCTTGCTGAGATTGCCGTCCTTTAATTGCTCAATAGCATCCTTGCGGCAAGCATTGAAACTTTTGCGTGTCTGGCTCATCTCTTTGATCTTTGCCGGAGACAAGCCAGATTTCTTGGCGTAAACCGGGCCCGACGGGCAGAAAGTCAGGATCACCAGCGCTGTTGCCGGGGCTAGCCTAAGCAGAATGCGAAGCGAAACGCGCCAGATACGTGGCAGGTGGCGCAAGATAGCTATCATAAGACGACTTTCTTGGGTTCTCGTCGGGACATTCTTGAATTATACAGACAAGATAACGAATGCGCGACGGTTTTGCCAGAGCGGACCGTAGGGGGGGGTGACATGCCATCATTTGATATCGTCTGTGAACTGGATATGCAGGAGGTTGACAACGCAGTCAATCAGGCGGCTAAGGAGATTGCCCAGCGCTTTGATTTCCGCGGTGGCAAATCTGACCTAAGCCTCGATAAGGTCGCCAAGACGGTGAAGATCATCGCCGATGACGAGCTTAAAATGCGTTCGATTCATCAGCTACTCGAGGCGAAGCTGGCCAAGCGCGGCTTAGATCTACGAGCATTAAAGTATGGTAAAGAGGAGGTTGGCAGCGGTGGCATCCTGCGTCAAACCGTCGAGCTAAAAGCCGGCCTCGACAAAGAAGAGGCCAAACAGGTCACCAAAGCCATCAAGGATTCGAAGCTCAAGGTTCAGGCTCAGGTCCAAGACGATGAGGTCCGGGTGACGGCTAAAAGCATCGACGAGCTGCAGGCGGCGATTGCCATGTTGCGTAGCGCCGAATTAAAGTTTCCTGTGCAATTTACCAATATGCGAAGCTAAGAGAGTCACCACCCATGGGTTTTAACTGCGGTATCGTCGGTCTGCCAAACGTTGGCAAATCCACCATTTTCAATGCCTTGACCGCCGCTGGCGCAGCGTCGGCCAACTACCCCTTTTGCACGATCGACCCGAATGTCGGGCGAGTCGATGTGCCGGACCCTCGCCTCGAGCAAATCTCCTCGGTGGTGAAGACGCAAAAGTGCATCCCGGCCAGCATGGAATTCGTCGACATTGCCGGCCTGGTGCGCGGCGCCTCGCAGGGTGAGGGCCTCGGCAATCAGTTCCTCGGTCACATCCGTTCCACCGATGCCATCGTCAATGTCGTGCGCTGTTTTGAAGACGCTGATATCACCCACGTTGAAGGTTCAGTCAATCCGATCCGCGACATCGAGACGATTCAGGCCGAGTTGATCTATGCCGATACCGGCACGGTCGCCAAGGGCCTCGAGCGCTACCGCAAAATGCTCAAGTCCGGAAAAAAGGACGCGATTGCCATCTGCGCCATGCTCGAGGCGTTGGACGCTCATCTGCAGGGTCTTAGACCCGGACGCACCTTTGATCATCAGCCTTTTGTCGGTGATATGCAGGAGGTAGACGACGCCTGGCGTGATCTACACCTGCTGAGCTCGAAGCCAGCGATTTATGTTTGTAACGTCGACGAGGATTTAGCCACTGGCGTGGGCGATAATATCCACACTAAAGCGGTGCGTGCGCATGCTATCAAAGAAGGGGCCGAGGTCATCTTGTTGTGCGGCAAGCTTGAAGAAGAAATTAGCACCATGGCTGCTGCCGATCGCCAGGAGATGATCGCTGATCTGGGCATGGCTGAGCCGGGTCTTAACGCGCTGATTAGGGCGGGCTACGCCACCCTCGGGTTACAGACCTATTTTACGGCAGGTGAGAAGGAGGTTCGGGCATGGACCATCCATCGCGGCGACAAGGCACCGGCGGCAGCGGGCAAGATTCATTCGGATTTCGAGCGTGGCTTTATCCGTGCCGAAGTGTTTGCAATTGCCGATCTGCTCAAAGCCGGCTCGCGGGTTAAGCTTAAGGAGCTTGGTCAGCTACGCTCGGAAGGCAAGGAGTATGTTGTCCAGGACGGCGACGTCATGGAGTTCCGTTTCAACGTCTAATACGTTAGTAAACGGCGTCGGTCAGGTCCGGCGGCAGGCTGCGGCGCTGGGTTTTTTGGCATATTTTTGCCGGATTGATGCCGGCCTGCGGAATGCCGAGTTGACCACTGTCGACCGGGCTCATCACGCGCAGCGCAGCGACCGGCTTGCCGTCGATGCGGATCAAGGCATAGTCCTGTTTTGCAGCCAGTTCGCTGGTCAGACTAAAATAGCGTTGTGCTCCGCTTGGTGTCAGCGTTACCAGCCAGGTGTGATCGCTTTGCGCCAAGGCTGGGCTGATCTCCTGGATGTCGCTACCGGTTAATGATATGCGAGGGTCTGTATAAAATTTTTGTCCTTGCACGGTGACGCTGGTCGCTCCAGCGGCAAGGCGTTTAGCTTGCCTGTAAGCGCGCTGTATGCTGAATTTGCCGCGGCCATATTCTAGGCATTTAAGCTGAGTATAATCGGCCGCCATCAGCTTAAAGCCAGTGCGGCACGGGATGCTGCCGGGATCAAGCTGCAGGCAGCGGACGAAGCTTCGCATGCCGCTAAGCTGGTCGCCCCCGGCGCTGGCTAACTTGAGCGCTAAATATTCATGGGCTCGTGATTGATTGGGGAAGGCGCCGACCAAAGTCAGCCCTCGCAATACAGTGGCGGCAGGCGTGAAGGATTCACTGTCACCAGTAGCGCTGCCGCTGATCCTAGTTTGTAAATCCCGCTCGACGCGGTCTAGTCCCTTGGCGACGGCTAGCTGCACCTCAAAGTCCTCGGGATGCTCCTTGCCGAACTGCTGTAGTAGTTTTCCCAGTAAGCCCTCGTCGGTCGGGCTGAGCGGCTGATGGTTGACAAGTCCGCCCAGGATCGGCCGCAGGGCATCGATAGCCTTTAGCTCTTCGCTGCTAGCTCCGTCGCGGGACTCGCCCAGATCGCCGAGCACCACGGCTGGGGTACGATCGACCGTGCCGTTGAAATATTGAAATCCTGCGAGCAGACTTTGTTTCGCCGACCTGCTTGGGCTGGCCCCGCTAGGCTCGCCTTCTTGGCCGTGCCGTGCTGCGATGCAGCCGCAAAGCTGCAGCAGGAAGAGGATGACCACTCCTAGATGTGGGGCGGTATGGTTGGTCTTCGCCAAGTCATCCTCGTCTACAGTTTTCGCCAGCTAAGGGCCCGTCAGGAAATGACTTGACCTAATGCGCAAGTCATTTCCTGACGGCTCTTAAGCGCCAAATATAGCATCATGCGTCCTTGGGACGCGATCAATTTTCTTAGAGACTCGCTTCTGAATGGAAAACGCTTAGGGCCCGTCAGGAAATAACTTGCGCAGTTGGGTGTCAGCTGACGGCCGTCTGCGGCCGATTTCAAAGCGAAAAATCCTCGAAATACCCGAGGTATTCCTCCGGTTTTTCGCTTTGAAATCGACCACAGCCAACCATCATCTGACACCCAACTGCGCAAGTCCTTTCCTGACGGGCCCTTATCGCAACGACCGTGGTATCACGTCGCTCAGTCTATTTAACGCATCTTGAAGTGGGTCTAACTGCGCCGCAGATGCTAATGGTGCCAGACCTGGTAGGTCAAATGCGACTAGTGGCGTCGGCTTGGACACGAACTTGACTCCGAGATTTTGGCACAGACGCCGCCAGGCTGGTGGCGGTGCCCCAAGCTCGGGATTGGGCATCGCTGCTAGCGGCACGCCTGCTGTAGCCTGGCAGGCTAAGACCAACTCCACCGCGGTGGCTGGCGACCACTTATTGATGCGGCACAGCCAGCCTGTGGTATCAGGCGTCGGCAAGAGGTCGAGGGCGCTCTGCATTTGGCCAAGTAGGCAGCGATGGATGCGTTCACCGGTTGTGCCTTCAAGCTCCTGCGTGCTTGTCCAAGGCTCTAGCGGCGGTGGGCTTGCTCCCGGTTCAGTCGAGACGATCAGCGCTGCTGCACCGCCTGTAGGCAAGTAATTGGAGACAAAGGCTCCGCTATGGACTCGGGCCAATGGGCCGTCGCACCATGAGCCATTGTGCCAGCCGAAGGCGCTGACTAAAAAATAGTCGCCCTCAACTGCATTCAACTGCGGCCATTCGATGGGTTGGTGCCAGGGTCGAACGGCAACCACTAGCCGCAATTCTAAAGGAAAAACGTTTACCAGGTAGAGGCCCTGGCCGAGGTCCTGGCTGATGACAGGGGCCACCTTTGTCGGGCCCGTCGAGTTTGAGGTTAACGTCTTACCGTCGTTTTCCAGGCGCAAGTAGAGCCAGGGCACTACGGTCTCAGGTACCGACTGGGTCGACGTTAGGATGGTTAGGCCGTGTGTTGTTACAGAGCCCTCTTTGAGGACGTTCGTCCTATCAAAGCTGCTCGGTGCTATACCTCGACTGAGAATCCACCGCATTCGTTCCACCGTTGAGTTGCAGGTGTGCCATTGCCGCGAGTTGGGTGCGTTTCGCGCCAGCCTGTTGCTATCACGTTTCTGCTCCACGTGGTACGGGGTACCGATGTAGGCCACTTGCATATCTAATCTATATGATTATTTTTATGGTGCGTCCAATAGGTTGGCAGGCTATGCTGCGCCGAATCAGTTATGAATCAGGGATAAAATGCCTTTTTTGAGCCAAACTGAGTTAGAATAATGACTCATGCACTGCTATGATCCGGCTTCGCTACAAGTATTCACGCTCCGCGCATCATATAGTCCTCATATGACCCCTCTAACACTTTAGGATTATGCTTTGACCATCGACGTCGAACAACTCGCCGATCTCACCGCTCCGGCCTCACTGGGAGCTCATCGGCCGGCCGCCGGCTCAAATATCATCCTCATCGGTGCCAGTGGTGCCGGTAAGTCCAAGGTGGGATTCCTCCTTGCTAAGTTGCTCGGATATGGGTTTCTCGATCTCGACGAATTGGTCGAAGGCAAGGCGCATGCGACTGCTGAAGCCATCTTTGCCAGCCATGGCGAGGAGCACTACCGTCGTTTGGAGAGTGCGGCAATCATGGCCTTGCGAGGACTGCGCAGTCACGTGATTGCCACCGGTGGTGGTGCGGTTATGGCCGCGGGTAACTGGGATTTACTCGCCCGCCTAGGGACGATCGTGTGGCTGAATACCCCGGCCGATGAGATCGCGCGGCGCTTAATCGGTGTCGAGGCGGAGATGGCCAGACGCCCGTTATTGGCCGAAGTCCTCGAGGTCAAGGATCGAGAGGGCCGGTTGCGCCAGCTGACTGAACGCCTAAGCGCTTTAATTGGCAACCGCCTCGAATTCTACAAGCAAGCCGACTTGGTCGTCGCTGATAGCTTTTCCACCCCGGAGTCAACTGCGCAGCGCGTCCGTGCGGTGTTGGTCCAGGCCTCCGTCCTTAACCTGCCCACAGAGCAGCAACCCTATGATCGCTGGCACGTTCTATAGACCTTCATAACGGCAGCCCCCGCCGCTATCTTTTCTTCGCACAGGCAGCCATGCCCGACGTTTCCAAAGCCTTAGAAAAAATCGCCGCGGCGCCATGGCGTCCGGGCCTGGTAGTGCTCGGTGCCAGTTTTCTGGCCGCCACCGCTGTTTCAACCGTCATGGGTTATTTGGTCCAGCCCGCGCCGGGCAGCGCCAGACCGATGAGCCGGCCGGCGAGTAGTAACTTTAGTGTGCCCGAACCGACGGCCACCTTGACTAAGGCGTCGATCGAAACCATCGTCAAGCGCAACTTGTTTAATTCCGAAGGGGTGGCCGGTGCAGGCCAGCAGCTAGAGGGAGGAAGTAGCCAAGATGGTAAGGCGGCGGTGATCCTCAGATCGACCCTGCCGATCGTCCTCATGGGCACCATTTATGGTGGCGATCCCTTATCAGGGATC
>Ga0315273_10009174_pt1 | contig 12526 bp, 11 predicted proteins | sample YL17G02_0_MG_FD_205753 | JGI IMG/M metagenome (GOLD analysis project Ga0315273, IMG submission 205753) | Sediment microbial communities from Yellowstone Lake, YNP, Wyoming, USA - YL17G02_0 | ecosystem: Environmental > Aquatic > Freshwater > Lake > Sediment | place: USA: Wyoming | collected... | reverse complement strand
ACTGACAGGATCTTTATACACCTCTGATACGATTGAAGCCGTAGGCCCGGCGGCGGTCAATTGCACGGTAACGTAGACGTCCATATTGTTGATGGACTGAGGCGTGGCGCCAAAGGGAGTCTCCGTGCTGTTCATGGCGTTTATTTGGGGGAAGTTGCCCATGATGCGGAGCCAGCGCGCGGCCATCCAGACCCCTGATTCCGCGGCCTGAAAAGCCTGCTCGTTTTCAAGGGCGGCGGTTTCATTGTTGAGGCTGCTCGTGTTGACCTGCATGAAGCCGATGCCGGCGATCGCCATGAGAATCGAAATCGCGACCACGCCCACCAGCACGGACCCGCGGCAGTTGCCGCGGCTGTTGCCGCGGCTGTTGAGAAAACGGCATCGCTTATAGAGTGTTAATTCCTGCATATGTACGCCTCCCGTTTTGACAGGGCAGTATCTTTGAGTGAAAGAAACGTGGAAAAAACAGACAAGTTCAGAGTTAACCACTTTCTGTCGGCCGTCAGCGAAAAACCGCTGCCTGAAGTTACCTGAACAGCGTTGGGGCCGACTTTGAAATTTATCCATGTAGCGCCGACATATTCCTGGAGCGCGGTGCCCACGATTTTATATCCCCCGGTCTTGGTGCCGATGGCGTTGTATACATCGATTTGGCTTATGCCGGTTGCCGCCGCAGCGTTCGCTGCCGGCGGCCAGCTTTCGCTTGAGGTGAGGACCACATTGGCGAACCTTGCGTTCTGGCTGATTTGCGAGACGACCGTCTCATACTGCATCTGGATTCTGGCGTTGAGCGCGCCGTTCGAAACTCCATTGTTGTTCATCTGCAGAATGGTAAGCATTACCGCCCCCACCACCACCGATACGGCGCTGGCCACAATGGCTTCCACCAGGGTAAAACCACGGGCGTTTATTATTCGCGTTGAACGTCTGCTAACCATTTGTTGATGCTCACCGTTTCGTTGCCGGCGCTCCCCAGTTCGGCCCAGTTTATGGCCGCTGTAATTACACGGTAGGGCACGCCGTTGATTGCGGGCTGCTCCGCACTGATTGCAACCGTCAGATTTCCGTGTATATTCACTTTCTGATCTATGACGGTATCTTTTGGCGTCGGGGAGGTTATTGTAACAAGATTATTATAATTTTCCGGTAGATACTGCGAATTTTCAAGCGTCCGCTCGATGATCCCGCGCGCCATGCGCCGGTGCTTGTCAAGAGCGATCATCTCCTGACCTTTCCGCACCATGGCGACCGTGGCGAAGAGCGAAAGCGCAATCACCACTCCCGCGACGAGTATTTCTACCAGCGTAAAACCTTTGTTATTGACTGGGAGCATACTCACCGGTAATTGGCCGTGTTGGTGATGGCAGTGCGCTTTAAATCCGTTACGGTGATGTTGTTTCCGCTCACGGTTATGGAATAGGAGCTGTTACGGTAATATAAGCTCAAGGTAGTGCTGTTGGGCAGAAAATCCGTGTTCGTCAGTGTGGCGTTGGTCCTTCTCCAGTAACTGTTGGCCGCCGCTGCCGAGGTTTCGGCCAGATTGTTCACCGTGCTCTGGCGCTGGTCGCGTATGTAGCCCGAGTAGAGGGGAATGCCGATACTCGCCATAACGGCAATGAGCACGCCGACCACGATCATTTCCACCAGGGAAAACCCCTTTTCATTATTCATAGATTCAAATCCCTTTGTGTCAATAAAACTACCGGAATAAGCAGTACAGCTTATTCCGGTAGGAAATGAGACGAATCAACACCTCAGGTCAGTTCGCGAACGTATAAATAGCCGCTCCATTAGTTCCATAGGTCGTAAAATAACACGTTGTCGTATTGGCGCTAATGACCGCAGTGAAACCAGCGGGAATGACAACCTTATTAGGATCGTTCGCATCATTGGCTACGCTCGGAAACGTGACTGTGGCGACGTTGTTTAAGGTGGAAGCAAAGTTACCCGCCGGAATAGTCAGCGTCTGCTGTTTGGTGGCGCCGCACGCGCTGGACAAACTGCCGCCAACGTTATTGCCCACGTTGATCCGTGAGTCCCTGATATAACCCATGTACAGGGGAATAGCGACTGCCGCGAGCACCGCGACTATGACTGCGACCACGATCACTTCTACGAGGGTGAAACCCTTTTCTTTCAGTACCAACATAATAAAACCTCCTTATAATATGGTGAGAGTAATAATAAATGTGCCCATTCGGGTCACATGGTAATCTTCACAGGGTAAAAAGCCGTAGTTTATTGTCGTTTTCCTCCTTTCCCGCTGGTTTCCAAAGAGACAGATGGTGCACAACCGCTCACAGATATAGTATACCCCCTCAGAGCGGGAAAGTCAACAAAATAGATGAACCGCTGAAACCTCTTAATAAATAACATGATACGCCGGTATCACTTTCGCGCGTTACAATATCCTGCCGTCAATGCCCGGTGATCGCTTTTCCGATTGAGAAGACCGGCAGGTAAAGACAGATAAGTATGGTGCCGACGATGCCGCCGAGTATGATGATGAGCACCGGCTCAATGATCGCGGCAAGGGAATCCACCGTGTTCTTGATCTCTCTTTCGTAAAACTCGGCCGCTTTGCGCAGGAGTTCGTCAACCCTGCCGGATTCCTCGCCCGTGGCCGTGAGCTGTATCACCATGGGCGGAAAGACCCCTGTTTTGGCGATGGCCTGGCTTAAAAGCTCGCCGCGCCGCAGACCCGCGTATATTTCCTCAAGCGCCTTTGAGTACACTTTGTTGCCGACCACGGCGCCGCAGATTTCAGTGGCCTGAAGGATCGGCGTGCCGGCCTCAAGGAGGAGCGCCATGGTACGGGAGAACACCGACCAGATGTTTTTCTTGAGGATGATTCCGAAAATCGGCAGATAAAGAAGATATTTATGAAAAAGAAACTTGAATTTTTCGGTCATCATGGCCATCCGGAAACCGATAAAGAGCGCCAAGGTCAGGAGCAGAACGAGGGGAAGATTGGTGCGGAAAGTGTCGGATATATTGACGAGCGCGAGCGTCGGCCCCGGCAGTTTGGCGCCGAAGCCGGAGTAGAGGCCCTCGAAAACCGGCACCAGCTTCCACAGGATGCCGGCCACGAGGAGCGCGACGAACCCGAATATGAACGTCGGGTAACGCATGGCGGACACGACTTTTCCGCGAAGAGCTTCGGTGTACTCCATGTAGGTGGCGAGCTGGTCTAAAACCTTGTCGAGCGCGCCCGCCACCTCGCCCGCGTGACAGATCGATACGAAGAGGTTGCTGAAGGCGCCCGGATGCCGGGCTATCGAGTCTGAAAACGTGTTGCCGTGGGAGATGTCGTCGGCGACCGACGTGATGATTTTTTTGAAAATAAGTTTTTCGCCGGTGGCGAGCTGTTCGAGCGCTTTGACAAGGGGGACTCCGGCCTCGACCATGGTGGCGAGCTGGCGGGTGAAAAACACCACCTCGGTGTACGGCACCTTGTCTTTGGTGAATGCAAAGCTCGACTTGAACCGTTCGGTGAAGCCCTGCTGCCGGCGGCTGCCGTCAAAGTTGAGCTCGTCAACCTGTATGGGGACAAGTTTTTTTTCACCCAGCCGTTCAATGACTTCGTCAACGCTCTGGCCTTCGGTGTTGCCGGTGATGATTTTGTCGTTCGGGTCGCGCGCTTTGTAATAAAATCGGGGCATCGGGTTCCTTTCCTCTTAATGGTAATTGCGGCCGGTGTTCCTGATCCTCGCAGTATCACTTCAACTCTTTTTCCATCTCGTCAATTTTCTTTTCCATCTCTTTATAGCCGGGGTAATCGTCGTACGTGTTCATTCTCCGGGACAGCCGGTCCTTGGGCTGGCGGAGAATGATTCCGACCGAGATCCCTATGGAGGATTCGGCCGGGCCGTTCGTCCAGTTCATGTCCATGCCGCTTGAAGCGTCAAAATCGGCCATCATATAGACGCCTTCCGACGGCGTGTGCAGCATGACCGAAAGATAGCCGCGTTTCTGTCTGCCGTTTGAAAAGCTGAGCGCGTCTTCGCTCCCTTTCTGCATGCTGCCGAACATGAGCATAAACCGCGCGCCGGCTTCCAGGTCAACGTATTCGCCGAGCGAAACGATGAAGCCGGCATTGGGGACCACGACCGGGCCCGAATAGACGTACGATTTGTCGGAGTTTTTAGTGTAAAGATAGTGGGCCTTTGCGCCGGCGGTGACCCGGAGCGTCTTTTTCAGGAAAGCCGGCGAAAAAACGTTGATGCCGAGCGCAGGGGAAAAATTGAGGCTGCCCTTGAACTGCACCTGCCGGCACGTATCGACCGATATGTTCGCTGCGCCGAAACCTGCCGAGAGCAGAACGTAGGGGAGCGGCGCATACCGGACATTGACGTGGTGCACGCTTTCGTGCGCAGGCACGTTCAGCGTAGTGATTTCCGCGCCGCGCCATACGCCGCTGTAGTCAATGCCGACGCTGGTTGAAGACATGTCCTGGACCGGAATGCCGGCTGATACGGCCGATAACAGCCCCGCGGCCGCGATTGTGGCGAACATCAGTTGAGTTCTTTTCATTGCGTCGTCCTCTCTGAGTATAGTTACCCGTTCTTTTACAACCGCACTGCCTGCCGAGTGCCGTTCGTCTCGATACGTCCCCGAGGGGCCACTCGACGAACGGTGTATCGAGACAGGCGCTCCCTTCCGCCTAATTCCCTACGATCACCGGCAGCACGAAGCGGGCGCCGCTCCGGTCGCGCACGCCGTTCGATTCGACATTGACGGAAACGATGAGCCGCCGCGCGAGCTGGCGCGGATAGGTCAGTTTCACGTTGGCAACGCCGGCCGTGGTGGTGGCCGAGGTGTTGATGACAACGCCGAAATCGTTGTTTTTAAAATTAAAAGGCTCATTGAACCAGTAAGGCAGGCATTCGTATTCATACCAGAGCCGGTCGCCGCTCGCCGGGATATCGTATCTGCCGTTGTGATTGACGTCCCTCACCAGTTCCGACGTGTTCCAGACGCCGTCAGGATAGAGATCGGCCCAGATCATCACTCCACCCACCTCGATATACCGTTCGCACCCGGTGTATTCATAGCTGTACGTAGTGTCATACTCCCATCCGACGGTATCGGAATTGAATTCCAGACGGCAGACGTGAATGATGCTGTCCATCAAGAGGGTGTCGGGTGGAATTATCTCAACCAGGTGAATAAGCGAATCATAGCAGAGGGTATCCAGGGTGGTATCGGTTACAATGAATTCACGGCAGACAGTCACCTGAGTGTCTTTCCAGACTGTATCAGGCTTTGTTGTATCCGAGATGACGTGACAGATCGAATCATGGCAGATGGTGTCGATACCGATGCTGTCAATCCTCAGATAGGTGTAACAAAAGTTGGCCAGAGTGTCTCTCTCGATCGTGTCAGGCGGGTTTATGATGCAGTGGATGATCGAATCGTAGCAGACAGTGTCGAGGACAGAAACGGTGATCGGCGTGGTGTTGATAATCGGGGTGTACGCCAAGCCCGTATCTACAATACCGTTGCCGTTGAAATCGAACCACATATCATGACTGTCCGGATTAAAATCGCAGCGGCCGTCGCCGTTCACGTCGTCCCCGCGGCTGGCTACCGCGTGATTATAATCCAGCGTAAGGTCGTTTTCATCCATTTTATAATTATTATTTATGTCCTCGAACGGGATGTCTCTGATGTAGTAACCGTAAACGGCATGAGGATCAGTACCAGTAAGGCCTTCCCAGCGTATAAAGTATTTACGGTGCACGGCCATGCCGGAAACAACGGAACTGAAGTTGACCCGCGTGCCGTCGGCCACCGGGTTGCCGTTTATGTCGCACACCACGGCGCCCATGAAATAATCGAACGTCGTCTCGTTCACCTGTCCTGCTTTAGGCACAACCACCGTGTCTTCATTCGGGTGGGAGACCGAAATGGCGTATGGTTCGCCGGAGATGGTCAGTTTGCTGGTGTCGGCCGTGTCGGCGACCGAGGCCGTGACCACCACGCTCCGGTACATGCTGGGGACCGATCCCGCGTAGAGCTGTGCCGTGGCCCTTCCGTTCTGGGTGGTGGCCATGGGTTTGTCGATGTATTCGCCGCCGCCCGGGCCCGCGAGGATCAGGAAGTTGACGTCAGCGAGATTCACCAGGTTGTTGTTGGCGTCCCACGTGGTGGCGGTGAGCGTGGCGACCCCGCCGTTGACGCTGATGTTGTCCGGCGAAATGGTCAGTTTGATTTTTTTTACAACGGCCGCCCTGAAGGCCACCTTTGCCAGCGCGTTGCCCGCCGTTGTCGAGGCCTCAACGGTTGCGGTGCCGGTGAAACCGGCGCTCCTGAGCCAGGTGGATGCCTGGCCGCTGACGTTTGTCACCACGCTGTCCCGCGTGATGGTCCCGGCATTGGCGTAAAAGACCACCATTGCGCCGGCGACGGGCGCGCCGCTTCCATTCAGATAGGTTGCGGTGAGATAGGACGAATCAGCGCCGCCGACAACGATGGTGTCTTTTGATACGGTCAGCGAGATTGCATTGTTGGTGAAGAACAGTTCCACCGTATCGCCGGTATTCAGGCATGAGGCGGAAACGGATATACGGGTCGCCGAGGCGGAGGTGACCCTCACGGTGGCGCGTCCGGTTGGATCGAGGTACGCTCTCGTTTGTGTTGAGTTGTTTTCAAACAGGCCCGGAGCGGCCGTATAAAAGATCACGGAGTCGTTGCCGATCGCGTTGCCTGAACCGTCTTTGAGGATAGCGGTCATGGTTGCGTAGTCGCCGATGTTCAGGTCGGTTTCACTGGGCTCGAGCATAAGGGTGACCCCGCTGAAAAGCACGGACGTTGACGCGGTGTCGTTGGTTTTTGAGTCTGTTGCCGTGATGACGCAGGTGCCGTTTACCGGCCTTGCGCGGAGCCATGTTTTCGCGTCGCCGTTCCCGTCGACGACCGCGAACGGACCTATCATGCCAAGGTTACAGGAGAAATAGATGGTATCGCCGGCAGCCGGGTTGTGTTTTTCGTCCATAACCATGGCCGTGATGGTCGAGGTATCGTAATTGTCCGCCTTGAGCTGTGTTTTTGACGAATAGAGCGTAAACAGGCGGCTCCCCACCACCGGTACCGAGGTGCTGTCAAAAACGACCGAGACCGAATCGTTAATGCCGACTGCCGAGGCGTATACCCAGACCGTTCCGATAGAGAGGGAGGTCATTCGAATTTCCGCCAGGCCGGCAGCGTCAAACTGCGTACGGAAGGTTTTGCTGCCATTTGAGAAAATTCCCGCCACGGTGGTGAACGTTATGGAATCGCCGTGCCGGATGACACGGTTTGATCCGTCAAGGAGCTGGCCCGTGATTGCCACGGTGTCATTGACCCTTATCAGGTTCGGGTCGGCCAGCATGCTGAGCCGTACCCCGCTGAAAACGATTCTGACGGTGGCGGTGTCGTGGCGGCGCGGTGCCACCGCGGTCACCACGCAGGTGTCGTTGACCTGCGCGCTGGTGAGGACGACCCTGCAGTTGCCGGTCTGGTCAATGACGCCGCGCGTTCCTACGGTGCCTACGTTGCATGAAAACTCAATGGTGTCGCCCACAACGGCGTGGCCCAGGTCGTCAAGGAGGGTCGCGGTAATGGTCGCGGTGTCGAGCCCGTCCGCGCTCAGTTCAGTAGGTGACGATGAGACCGAAAGGGTGACGGTCGTGTCGCTCTGCTGCTGGTCCACCGACGGGCCGATGGGTGAGTCGCCGAGCTTGAGGCTGCAGGTCACCATTAAAAGGAACGATGCCGCAAGGGCACAGTGGAGAATTTTCCGGGCACTCACAGGGTTCCGCATCTATTCCTCCGTTGAAAACGGGTCAATGTTCAATCATAACAGTTGAGACATGATGATGATAATAAGGGCAGTGATTAACAAAATTAATATATGACATAATCACAATAGAAGACAAAAATAGTTATCTATTTATATACTGTTTTATGCTATCATGGTAAACCCTGTTTTTCAATTTATTAATTATTGGATTCAATTCCGGCCGCACTGATTTATTTTCTGCATTCCTGAACCGGAAGGCGCTGAAACGTCAACAGCCGGGGAGATAAGCATGAATTTTATCGAAGAGCTCCGGTGGCGCGGCATGATACAGGGAATTACGCCGGGCGCACCCGAAAAAATAGGCGCGGGCGGCTGCGTCGGCTACGCCGGGTTCGATCCCACGGCGCCGTCGCTCCACATAGGCCATCTTATTCCGGTCATGCTGCTCGTCCATTTCCAGCGCGCCGGCAACCGGCCGATCGCGCTGGTTGGCGGCGCCACGGGAATGATCGGCGACCCGTCGGGCAAATCCGAGGAGCGGAACCTGCTCCCGGTGGAAACGATACGGCACAACGAGGAGCGCCTGCGCGCGCAGCTTGAAAAGTTCCTTGACTTTTCGGGACCGTGCGCCGCGGAGATCGTCAACAACTACGACTGGTTCGCCGAGGTCCGTTTCCTCGACTTCCTGCGCGACACGGGCAAGCACCTCACCGTCAACTACATGGCGGCCAAGGACTCGGTGAAAGGCAGGTGGGAGAACGGAATATCCTTCACCGAGTTCAGCTACCAGCTCCTGCAGGCGTACGATTTCCTGTGGCTCTATACAAAAAAGAAATGTGTGCTTCAAATGGGCGGCTCCGACCAGTGGGGCAACATCACGTCGGGCGCGGAGCTGATACGGCGCGCGGCCGGCGGCGAGGCCCACGCCCTCACCTGTCCGCTCCTGACCAGGGCCGACGGCGGCAAGTTCGGCAAGTCCGAGGGAGGGGAGAACGTGTGGCTGGACCCGGCCATGACCTCCCCGTATAAATTTCATCAGTACTGGCTGAACTGCGCCGACGCCGACGCCCCGAAGCTTTTGAGGATGTTTACGCTCCTGCCGCAGGATGAAATAGCGAACATCGAGGCGGAACACGCGCGGGCGCCGCACGAACGGTGTATGCAGAAAGCGCTCGCGCGCGACCTGACCTGCCGGGTCCATTCGGAGGGCGAATACCGGTCTGCGCTTGACGCTTCGGAAATCCTTTTCGGCGAAGCCGTCACCGAAAGCCTGCGCCGCCTGCCGGAAAAGGACTTTCTGGCAATGTTCGAGGGCGTTCCGCAGGCCGGAATCGCGAAATCGCTTTTAGAGAAGGGGATTCCGGTGGTCGAACTGGCCGCGGACAGGGCGAAGCTGTTCGCGTCGCGGGGAGAGGCGAAACGGATGATCCAGCAGGGCGGCCTGTCGGTCAACAAGGTTAAAATCATGGACCCGAATGCCGTCATCACTCTCGCGCAGGTGTTGAACGGGAAGTATCTGCTGCTGCAGAAAGGCAGAAAATCATATTGCGTGGTAATGGTGGGAGGGGTATGACCGACGCTCCTGACTCTATGCCAACGCGTTCGCCGGCAACACCATCGCTGAGGCTGTGGGCCATGCTGTCGCTCGTGGCTCTCCTGGCCTCTGTCCTGTTTGCTCCGGCGCGTATCGGCTCTCAGGGTTATTTTCCGATTGATGACGCGCCCCGGCATGTGGGCAAGGCCGTTTCAGGAAAATCCTGGAATGAAATTCTGGTGATAAGGGAAGGCATGACCACGGACATGCACCACGGGTGGGACTCGTTTCTCGGCTTTCTGCATTACCGGATTAAAATAGGGAAAGACGGGCTCCTTGCTTTGAGCTACACGGTCTGTTTCATCATTTTTGCGGCCCTGCCGCTCTTTTTCCTCAAAAGGCCGGAATCATGGCTCATAGTGCTCGGGTTCTGCTCGCTGTTTGACCTTGGTTTCTCAAGCAGGTTTCTCCTGGGACGGCCTTTTATCATAGGATGCGCGGTGTTGAGCTTTATGCTGTTGACATGGCGGAATTTCACCGGTTACCGGCCCCCGGTAGCCCGAATGGCCGGTTTGGCGGCGGTCATCGCCCTTATGGCCTGGCTTGCGCCCACATCGGCATATCTTTTCGCCATTCCGCTTTTAGGTTTTGCGCTGGCCCGCGAGTGGACGGTGCTCATACGATGGATAATATGCATTTCGATTGGTTCCGTGATCGGCTACGCGATGACCGGGTACCCGGTGCAGCTTTTCAGAAATGTGGCGTATACGGTGCTGAGCGGGCCGGACCAGAACATTTTTTCCCGTATGTTAGTTACCGAGTTTCAGCCCGCCGGCGGAGACCTGATCATCTTTCTCGGCATAGTCATTGTTCTGGTGTGGCGTTCTTTGAGGAAAAAGCGGAACCGTGAGGCAATAGATAATCCGCTGTTCCTCAACGCTGTCTGCGGAGTGTTTCTGGGCCTTCTGGTGGCACGTTTCTGGGTGGACTGGGGGCGTATTGCCGCTCTCATCTGGCTGACGAAGGAGCTGGACGAGTTCCTTGAGGAGTATCTCACGTTCAACGGGCTCAAACGCCTTGCTTTCTGCGCGGCAACCGCCGTTTGTTTTTTTATCGCCGTCACCGCCGATGTGCGAAGCAGGTGGACCTACATGGTCCCGCGTAATCCGTTGATATATGAAAAGGCGACGCCGGAGGAGAAGGCATGGTTTCCGGACAGCGGGGGGATTTTTTATAACGACCAGATGGGTTTTTTTTACCAGACTTTTTTTGAGAACCCGTACGCTCCCTGGCGGTATGTGCTTGGATTTGAGCCGGTGTTGATGCGCGCGGACGACCTCCGCATCTACCGGTCGATACAGTGGACCGGCGGGAACATTGACTCCTACCAGAAGTGGATAAAAAAAATGAGACCGTCCGACAGAATGGTCCTTATGTTTGATGGTGGCCAGAGGCCGATGATCCCTGATCTTGAATGGCGGCTCATGAATGTCAACAAGTGGGTTGGCCGCCTGCCGCGTAAGGACACCGCGTCCGCCGCGCGATAGAGCTGGACCCTCATCACGAAGAGGCCAGAACAGCGCTTGCCTTGCTGGAGGACCGGTTGCCCGTGAAACCGGAACAGCGGAAGCAGTGAGGATAGGGTTATACGGTCAATGCGCCGGTTTTATGGTTTTGAGTGGGCGACGGGTCGGGCCTTCGGACGGTATCCAATAGCCGGAGGATGATGCTCTAAGTGCAGCGCAAACAAACAGGAACATCATCAGGTCCGCTATTTATTATTCTTCAATAATTTATCTCTTTCATAATGCAATATCGGGTCGCATTTTCCAGGGAATTTTTCGGTGACCTTGTCGGCACAGCCGGAAGGCGAGAGCTTGTCACAGGAGAGACAGATGTTTTTATACCATTCGTCCGAGATGCCGGCGGGTTTGTTGCCCTGTTTGCCGCCGCCGGAGTTGAGCGAGTCGAGCTTTTTGATTATGCCCTGCGCGACCGCCGCTAATTGCTGGGCCTGCTGGCGCGGGACCTGCTGCGCGACGACCTGCAGGTAAACGCCGAGGGCCTCCTCGATTATTCCTTTTTCCTCGTCAGATAACGCCATACGCTGGTTTCTCCTTTTCTCTGGCATGAAAATACTATTTTCGTTCGGGTTGATTCTATGGAAAAATGTGGTCATCTGAAGATAACCTCATGCCTCCTTAATGCGGAAAACCCCCTCCGCGCCGGAAACTCGTCTATTGGCAGACTTGTCGCGGCGTCGGGCAGGCGGCGCCTCTGGGAGGAGCGGAGCGGCGCCGCGGTGGATACGGTTGTCATCCATTACACGAGCGCCGTCGCCGTTGCGCCGGAAGCGCCTTTCAGGAAAGAGCGTATCCTGAAGATCTTCTGCGATTACGGCGTGTCAAGCCACTATCTGATCGGCCGGAAAGGCGGCATCGGCCGGTTGGCGCCCGAGGAAATGAAGGCGTGGCACGCCGGCGGCAGCATCATGCCGGAGCCGGACAACCGGCGGGCGGTCAACGACTTTTCAATCGGCATTGAGCTCATGGCCACCGCGACATCAGGATTTACTCCGTCGCAATATTCCAGTCTTTCGCAGTTATGCAGGAGTATCGAACGGCGGCACGGCAGGCGTTTTTTGTACGTCGGCCACGATCAGATAGCCGGCGAACGCGCGGTCGCCCTTGGCTTGCGTGGCGAGCCAAAAACCGATCCTGGCCTGTTGTTCGACTGGAAACGTTTCTTCGCGGACATCGAAGAGGCAAGAAGGACGTCGGCGTAGCCATGCGGATTAAATTGCTGGTAATCACGGCGGCGATTGTCTTTGTTTTTGTTCCCTCGCGCCTTTATGTTCTCAACTTTGTCAAACCGGCCGGCACCGACACGGAGCTGTACGCCCGCTACGCCTATATACACCGGCTCGCGTCGGAAAGCCGCGCATCGTTTCATGAACTGTATCGCACCAGGGGGCTTGATGCTTTCGCCAGTGGCGGCGCGAAGTCTTTCGATTCGCTGGCGTTAACGGTCGTCGCCTACCCGCCGTTCGCCGTTGCGGTGATGACAATGCCCGCGCTGATGGCGCCGGAAGGCCTGCCGGTTTCCCGCATGACCCTGTCCGATTTCACCGCGCGGTATAAAAAGGTCTATCGCTGGTTCTGCGCGGCGGCTGAAATGCTCATGGTGGCGATTGCCGGTCTGCTTGTCCT
>Ga0315273_10009172_pt1 | contig 12526 bp, 23 predicted proteins | sample YL17G02_0_MG_FD_205753 | JGI IMG/M metagenome (GOLD analysis project Ga0315273, IMG submission 205753) | Sediment microbial communities from Yellowstone Lake, YNP, Wyoming, USA - YL17G02_0 | ecosystem: Environmental > Aquatic > Freshwater > Lake > Sediment | place: USA: Wyoming | collected... | reverse complement strand
TGACGCCACCGTCCGCGCCCACCTCGGTGCGGAAGACCATCGTTTCCACCGGCTCGGTCAGGCTCGAGCTCTCCGCCATGCCGTGTCCGACCTCCTGCGCCTTCACTGCGTCGGTGTAGCCGTGTTCCTCACCCCATTGGGTGATGGAGCGGTTCACGATGATGTGCCAGGTCTTCGGATCGGGAATCGAGTATACCGAATACGATCCCGCGGGCACGGCGACGCCGGCGATGACGATCGGCCCGGTGGTGTGAATCATGGTCGGCTCGTTCGCTCCGGTGCGCCAAAGCTTGCCGAAGGGCACCGCATCGCCGCCGATCATGGTGCGGCCGCGCGCGGAGGGGCGGCCGTAGCAGAGCTTGACGCTGGCGCTGCCGACCTTGAACGAGAGCGAGTCCAGCGGGCTCTTCCGCGTCGCGAGGGGCAGATTGGCGGTGTTCATCGTTATGCAGGCCAGCGGGTCCTGCGCCGGGGCGGGGCGGCTCGGCGTGAGCAGCATCGTGGTCGAGAGCAACGTCAGCAGCATGGACAACCTCATGGGGAGGGGAGAAGTGATTCGCGGGCCGCAAGCGCCCGCTGGAGTGCTTCGTCGGGGGTCGGCGCCAGAACGTTGATATGCCCCATCTTGCGCCCGGGGCGGGGCTCCGTCTTGCCGTAGAGATGGAGGTGCACGTGCGGATCGGCCAGCGCCCGGTCCCAGCGTGGCTCGCCGCGCTGCCACAGGTCGCCGAGCAGGTTCACCATAGCGACTGGTGAGAGCAGGCTGGGATTGCCCAGCGGCAGCCCTGCCAGCGCCCGTACCTGCTGTTCGAACTGATCAGTGGCACAGGCATCGAGAGTGTAGTGGCCGCTGTTGTGGGGTCGGGGCGCCATTTCGTTGACCAGCAAGGTGTCGCCCTCCACGACGAAGAACTCGACCGCCATCGTTCCGACATACCCCATGGCGGTGGCCAGGGCACCAGCGGCGGCCTGGGCACGCCGGGTCAGCTCTTTGGAGGCTCTCGCGGGAACCACCGACGTATCCAGGATGCCGTTCACATGGCGGTTCTCTGCGGCGGGGAAGGTCGATATCCAACCATCTTCTCCGCGCGCGAGTACCACGGAAATCTCCAGGTCGAGGCTGAGGCGCCTTTCGAGAATGCAGGGCTGTCCGCCGAAGCGGCGAAAGGCCTGGATCGCCTGCTCCGCGTTCTCGATCGCCGCCTGGCCCTTCCCGTCGTACCCCAGTTGGGCGGTCTTGATCAGGGCCGGCGGGCCGACGACCTGGAACGCGGCCTCGCAGTCCCGCTCATTCAGGATGGGGGCGAAGGGCGCCGTGCCGAGTCCCTGGGCCTGGGCGAAGCGCTTCTCGGCGATCCGGTCCTGAGTGACCTTCACCGCCTCTGGTCCGGGCCGCACTGGACAGAGGTTCCGCAGGAAGCTCAGTGAGGCGGCGGGTACGTTCTCGAATTCGGTGGTGACGGCGCGGGCGATCCGTCCCAGTTCGGCCAGGGCGGTCTCGTCGGTGTAGGCGGCCTGCAGGTGACGGGTGGCGATCCGGCCGGCGGGGCTGACGGGGTCGGGGTCGAGTACGACGACGTCGAACCCCATCCGCTGCGCTGCCTGCGTGAACATCCTGCCGAGCTGTCCCCCGCCGAGCAGGCCGAGGGTGGCTCCCGGCTGGATCACTTGGGCTCCGGGAGTCTGAGGCCCAGCACCTTGTCGGTCTGAGCCCGGCGGAATTCATCGAGCCGCTTGGCGAGCGCCGGGTCGCGCCGTGCCAGGATCGCGATGGCAAAGAGGCCGGCGTTCTTGGCCCCGGCCTCCCCGATCGCAAAGGTGGCCACCGGGACTCCGCCCGGCATTTGCACGATCGAGAGGAGGGAGTCGAGGCCGTTGAGGTGCCGGGAGGGCACCGGGACTCCAAGCACCGGGAGGGGGGTCTTGGCCGCGAGCATGCCGGGAAGGTGGGCGGCCCCACCCGCCCCAGCGATGATGCACTGCAGGCCCCGGCCGGCGGCCTCTTCCCCGTACTGGTAGAGAAGGTCCGGGGTTCGGTGGGCGGACACCACCCGCGACTCGTGCGCCACGCCGAACGCCGCCAGTTGGGAAGCGGCGTGTTGCATCACTTCCCAGTCCGAGTCACTGCCCATCACGATGCCGACCAGTGGTGCGGCCATGCCAGCCTCACAGTGAGACGGGGAAGGTCAGGGCAGGAATAAAATCCCGGCTCAGGCACCGTGGCAAGCGCGTCGCCTCGGGTCCTGGGATCCCGGAAGAGCCTCCTGCGTGATCTTGAGCTGGCCCAGCGACAACGCCGTGGCGCCGATGCGGTTGGCCGGGACCTGCAGGAGGTACTCAAAGAGGGCGATGCCCCTCAGTCCGCCCCGATCACCTGGCTCCGGCGCTCGAGGATCACGGTGTCGCGCCAGACGCCATCACGCTGGCCGATGCGCTCCCGGCGGCCGACGACACGGAAGCCGGCCTGGCCGTGCAGTGCCAGACTCGCCGCATTCTCGGCGAGGATGGATGCCTGCAGGGTCCAGTAGCCAGCATCCTCGGAGGCCGAGATGAGGGCGCTGAGCAGGTGGCGCCCGATTCCCTGCCCGCGTGCTCGGGCCGCTATGTAGATACTCACTTCCGCCACACCGCGGTACACCGGCCGTCTGGACACCGGGGAGAGCGCGGCCCAACCGGCGACCTCATCCTGCACTACCGACACGAGTCGCGGGGTTGGCGCATGTCCCAGGTCCCATTCTTCCCAGGAGGGAGCCCGGGTCTCGAGCGTCGCCTGACCGGTACTGATCCCTTCGGCGTAGATCTGCCGGACCGCCTCCCAGTCCTCGGTGCGGAGAGCGCGGATCTCGGCGGGCAGGCTCACTGGCGCGGGCCCCGGGGCGGAAGTGGGGTCAGCCCTGCTCCTGCATCTTGAAGAGGCTCGCCGCGAGCACCCCGCCGAGCAGCGGCCCCACGACGTAGAGCCACAGGTTGCCGAACGAGCCGCCGCCGATGAGCGCGTTGACCAGCGTCGGACCAATTCCAACCGCTGGGTTGAACGCGCCGCCGGAGATTCCCCCTCCCGCGAAGGCGGCCACTACGATGGTGAACCCGATCGCCAAACCGTAGAAGGAGTTTCCCTTGGTCTTCTCGTGGCAGGCCGAGTTGAGCACGACAATGCACAGGGCGAAGGTATAGAGAATCTCGACCAGGATGGCGCTGACCACGCCCACGGTGGGAGCCGGAGCCGGGGCGAAAGTCCGTCCCATGATCAGGTAGACGAGGAGGCTGGCGACGGTGGCGCCCAGCAGCTGGGCGACGATGTAGGGGCCCAACTCACCGCTCGGGAGCTTGCCCCGGAGCATTGCGGCGAGCGAGACGGCCGGATTGTAGTGCCCGCCGGAGATATGGCCGCCCATGTAGACCATGATCATGAGGGACGCGCCGATGGCGAGCGGGGCCATCGGTGACTGTCCCAGGACCGTCAGGCCGATCGTCAGAACGAGAAAGAGCGTTCCCACGAATTCGGTGAGGTACTTCGTCATCAGTGGGCCTCTGGTGAATGGTCGACAAGCGGAGAGCGGCGATAATTGGCAGCCGTCGGGACGGCTTGGCAAGGGGGCTGCTGGCGCGAGCTCCCGGCGCGGGCTACCTTCGCCGCACCGATAACCTCACGCCCTGGAGGGGCGATGGCAGCTGAAGAGTTTTCCTGGAGCGGGTTCCTTGTTCGATTGGCGGCGGCCGTGTTTCTGGTCTTCGCGACGTACAATCCCGAAGGGCTGTCCTACTTCCACTGGGTGATCCAGCGCCCTGCGGGTGAGACCGGCCTTGGGGGCTACCTGCACGGGTTCACGCCGCTGAAGGGGTTTGCGGGTCTGGGACTCCTTGCCGCATGGATTGTCTTCCTGCAGGCGACGCGGCGCTCGCTGGGCGCCGGGGGAGCGCTGCTCGTACTGGGTCTCTTCGGCTGCACCATCTGGGCGATGTACTACTACGGGGTACTCTCCCCGACTAGCGGCAAGGCGATCGCGCATCTCGTTCTGATCGCGGTCTCCCTCGTACTGGCCATCGGCCTGTCATGGTCGAACATCAGCCGGAAGCTCACCGGTCAGATCGATACCGACAACGTCGGCTAGCGTTTCCGCTTCTCGTAGGTTCCCACCAGCTCCGCCTCCTCCAGGATGTGCCCGGCCATGGCTCGTTCCACCTGGGCCTTGGTCTGGCGCGCCGTGGGAGGGAGTACTCGGTCCAGGGCGTACAGTTTGAAGAAGTAGCGGTGGCGGCCGACGGGGGGGCAGGGTCCTCCCCAGCCGGTCCGACGAAAGTCAGTCACCCCCTCGACGGTTCCCGCCGGCAGGGCATGGCTGGACACGCCCTCCGGGATTCCGGACGCACTGGGCGGCAGGTTGTAGAGTACCCAATGCACCCAGGTCATCTGTGGCGCCGCGGGGTCCGGGGCGTCAGGGTCATCGACGATGAGCACCAGGCTCATCGCCGCTGGGGGCACGCCGATCCAGGTGAGTGGCGGCGAGACGTCGGGCCCCTCGCAAGTGTAGTTCGCGGGGATCGGTCCGCCGGGGGTGAAGGCTGGAGAGGTAATTCTCAGGCTCATGGCGTGTGCTCGTGCTCCATTCCCTCATGTGCGGCCGCATGGTGGTCCGCACGCTGGAACGCCAGGAACTGCCGCAGCGCCGCGATGGCCGCAGGATCTGTGGTGGTGATCCGCAGTTCGGCCCCGCCCGCCCGGTCGGTGACGTCATAGTGGATCTGGTCACGCAGCCGAGCGAGGTCCGCCGTCCCGGGAACTTCCCGGGCATGCACCCGCGCGGGATCGGAGAAGATGCCCCTGGCAAAGCTGTCGGCTACGGTTCGGAGGTGCGTCCGGATCGTGGCCGTGCCGGCCGCGTCGGCGGTGTCATCCCGCAGAAGGACGATGCGGCCGCCATCCGGCAGATCCTCGAAGACGTGGTGCGAGGTGTACTGGTCCACGCCCATGACCTCGGCGCCGCGGGCCTGGACAGCGGCGAAGGCGGAGTCGGTCGCAGACTGCGCGATGAGAGACTTGGTCGCCGCCGAGAGGCCGACGATCAACAGGAGTCGGTGACCGAGGGCAGGGCTTGGCATCAGGAACTCCCAGCGGCCGTGTCTGCGACCGGGCGCCGCCCGAAGAGCAGCCGGCCTGTGGCCCGGAACGCGAATACCAGCAGGACCAGCACGGCCACCACGCACACGAGCGGGAGCAAGACGGCCAGCAGGGCGGTGCCGAGGGCGCCGAGCAGCTCGGCAGTCGAGACCACCGGATTCCCGGCTCCTCCGGTCAAGGCGGTCGACTTGAGACGGAACAGCACCGTGGTGCCCTGAATGAGCCCGGCCGCTCCTGCGCCGCCGAGGATCGCCACGGTCCACTTGAGCAGCGGGGGGAGGTCGGTGACCACGGAGGCGGAGGCGAGCACGCCGGCCAGCAGCGCCAGCGGCGTTGCGACCATGTCGAGGGCGTGGTCAAGCCATGGGATGTAGTAGGCGCCGACCTCGAGCAGGGTGGCGGTGCCGAGGGCGATCAGGGCAGGGAGGCTCTGCAGCCAGCCGAACCCGCTGGCGAGCTGCAGCTGCCCGGAGCGGGCAGCAATGCTAGCCACCAGCAGGGGCACGAAGACCCGAAACCCGGAGGCCGCGGCGAGGCCCAGGCCGACCGCGATGCTGAGCAGTGCCGGCAGCAGATCGACTCCCACGGCCACTTCATCCACTGCTCTGGCCCCGGATTCGGCCGATCCGCTCCAGCAGCTGTTGCATCAGGATCTGCATCTCCGAATGCTCCGGGTGCAGCGCCTGGCTACCGGCCCCCTCGAGGTCGTTCATGACCTGGCGGAGGATGTCGATGGTCCGGCGGAGGCGGAATCGGGTAATGAAACCGGGGTAGTTGGCCGAGCGGGACGCGGAGAGGACCGCCCAGACCGAGGTGCGGAGATTGTCCACCGCCGTCTTCAGGTCCTCCAATCCTTCGGCGTTCCCGCCGCTCTTGGCCAGCTGCTGGTCGACCGTCGTGAGTTGCTGACGGAGCTGGGCGATCTGCTGAATCAGGGTTTCGTCAGCCATGTCGGTCCGCCAGGTCGGGATGGTCGGTCGAGAGCGAGAGCGGTTCCGCCTCCGTCAAAAGGTCTTGCGCACCCGATCGAGGCCAGCCCGAATCTCGGCGATGAGGTTCTTCGCCGCTCCCCCCACATCCTCCATCGCCCCTTTGGCCTCCACGCCCGCCGCCTGACTACGGAACCGAAGCTCCGAGAATTTCTGGTCGAGGCGCTCTAGTTCGTCGCGACCCTCGGCTTTCGCAAGGTGGATCTTGAGCTTGAGCTCGTCGCGCTCCCGCTCCAGGTCCGTTAAGGCCTGTTGCCACTTTTCACGCCATTCCGTCATGGGATCCCTCCTGTCAGGGCGGTGCTGTTCCGTCGCGCCCAGTAAAATACACCCCACGGGGTCAGGGTCGAAGTGCGGCGGCGGTCACAGTGAGCGGTGCCGCCGCCGCCGCCGGAAGAGATCCCCGAGATGCTCCTCCCGAAACTCCACGAACTCCCCGGCGTCGAAGAACACCCCATAACAGAAGGGGCAGGACTCGAACCAGAGGCTGGGCTGGGCCCGGTCCACCTGCCGGACCATGGTCTGGCCGTCCACCGGGCAGCGGACCAGTCCGACGCGGTCGTAGCGCGCGCCGAGGGATCGATCGCCGGAGTCGAGCGCGTCCGCGCCGGGTACGGCGCGGAGGTCCTCTTGTTCGAGCATGTCGAACCAGAGACCGCCGCAGCCGGTGCAGCGATCGATCTCGGTTTCCGCCATGCGCACCGGAGCCATGGGTGCCCGGCACTTGGGGCAGCGGAGCGGGCCCGGCGGCCGGAGCGAGGGAACTTCGTCGTGGGTGTCGTCCATGGAGACTGAAGCTGGTCGAGTCCGGCTCGAGCCGCCGTAACTTGGCTCACCCGCCCCGGCACGGAGCGGGAACGTCGCGATGGATCGGGCCCCTGGTCATGGGCCGGGGCAAGGGGTGCGGCCATAGGCGAAGTTGATGGTGCGCTGCCGGTCCCGCACGGTGCCGGTGATCATGGCCAGCAGCGAATCGCCACCTCGCCGGGCATAGCGGATGAGCTGGGGATAGTTGTGGGTGAGATTCTCGAAGGTGATCGAGGAGTCCGTGGCCGCGGAGGCCAGAAAGGCCCCCGGCGGCTGGCCCGACGGGCTGGCTTCGAAGACCAGACCGTTGGGCCCCGCGCGGATCAACATCAACTCGTAGCTGCGGAGGGAATCGCCGTCGATCGACCGGCTCACGCCGAGAAGGGCGCCGCCCCCCGGGTTGAGCCAGACCTCATCTACCACCTGACCGACGTCGGACTGTCGCCAGCAGCCCGCCATCCAGCCGGGGAGTTGCTGCGGGCCCCCCTGCTGTGCCGTGAGCGGCGCGGCGAGGAGCGCGGCCGCGACGGCAGCCCCCGCTAGGGGATCAGCGATTCTCGTAGACGTAGCTGTTGAGCTGAGCGATGGTGACGGCCTGGTCGGCCACCTGAAAGGCCATGAGGTCGCCGATGGTGACGAGGCCGGCGAGGCCATCGGGGCCCATAACCGGGAGGTGTCGGATGCGCCGGGAAGTCATGATGGAGGCGCATTCCTCCAGCGGAATCTCCGGACGGGTAACGACCAGGGCGGTGGTCATGACGTCCCGGACCGGGGTCGTGGCGGGGTCGCGCTGCTCCGCAACCACGCGTCGCATGAGGTCCCGCTCGGTGAATATGCCTTGCAGCGTTCCCTCCTGCAGCACGACCAACGCGCCAATCCCGCGGTCATTCATGAGCTGCGCCGCCTCGAGGACGGTCATTGTGGGGCTGGCGGTCACCACCAGGGGTCCTTTTCGGGCGAGAATTTCTCGAACGGTCGCCATGGCTCCTCCATAGAGGGGAATGAAGCGATAGTACTGACCGGGACGAAATCGCGCCAGACTGGCTCAGAGCAGGGCAGCCATCACCCAGTCGATCTGGGGGTCGTGGCCCACGGTAAACGTGGTCGTACCCCGACTCAGGAACCCGCACTTGCGGTAGAACGCGATCGCCCGCGGGTTCTCCTGCCAGACCGTGAGCCACAGATATTGCGCCCGGCGCCGGCGGGCGGAGGTCCGCACCGCCTCCATGAGGGGGCCGGCGATGCCACGGCCGATCCAGCTCTGCTCGAGGTAGAAGCGGTGCAGCATCCGTCCGCCGGTCCCGAGGTCGAGGGGTGGGTCGCGGGTGACCGACTGGGCATACCCCGCCAGCCGGCCGTCCACTTCCGCGATCAGGGTCTCCCACTCCGGATCCTCAAGTTCGCGCCGCATGACTTCCGGCGTATAGTGGGTCTCCAGGTGAAGCGCGAGGTCCGCGGCTTGATTCGCGGCGCCGAACGCGTCACGGAAGGTCCGAGCGGCCAGATCGGCCAACTCTGCCGCGTCGGCGGGAGTGGCGATCCGGATGGCGAGTGCAAGCGGCGCGTTCACCGGCTGTCCGGGGGGCCCACGACCGTCGCTCCCCACCCGTCGTAGGCGCCCTCGCGGGATTCGGCGACCGCCGCCAGATGGCGCCGCAGTCGCTGCAACTCATCAAGCGTCGGGACCATGGTTCGGGTCGCCAGGCAGAGCCAGTCTGCCCCCTCCTCGGCCGCCTTCACTTCCACGGCGAATCCTTCGGCCTCAAGCTGGACCGCGACGGCGTCCGCCGAGCCCCGGTCGGGAAGGTAGAGGAAGAACTCCATTTCGTGGGAGCGCCCGAGGTCCGATCCGGCCCGGGCGAGTTCAGTGAGGGTCGTGGCATCAGGATCGGCACCGCCTCCGGCGGTCCTGGCGCGGAACTGACCCCGCAGCATCAGGTAGATGCCAACGAGCCCGAGCGCGGCCAGCAGGGAGAGCGGCATCAGCGGCGGCTCCCCGGACGCCACTGATGGCGTCCGAGTGGAATCCTTCCCGCGGCATCCACCATGATCCCCTCCTCGAGCAGGCGGAAGCGTTGCTCCAATCCCCCGGCCTCCGGAGGGAGGCTGATCCGTCCGGCGCTGTTGATCACCCGGTGCCAGGGGAGCGCCGATACACCGCTCAGGGCGTGCAGTGCGTAGCCGACCTGACGAGCGGCGTTGACCAGGCCCGCGAGCCTGGCCACCTGGCCGTAGGTTGCGACCTTGCCCCGGGGGATGCGCCGGACGACGGCGTAGATGCGATGGTAGGCATCACTGGTCACGGGATCTCGTCCGGCGGGTCACGTTGGCGGTTGGGAGTGGGTTCTAGATCCCGGCACGCTCCGCGACGCGCTGCAGATGGTGCGCAGTATGGTAGACCGTGAACGCCCGCATCTCGCGGACGGTGAGCGGGCCGAGCAACGGATGAGGCAGCAGTTGGCCATCGAGGGCCGACTCCGGCCAGCGGCGAATCGCGTTCTGCAGTTCGACCGTCGTCCTGGTCCAGCCATTCATGATGTCCAGGCGCCTGGCCCGGGTGTCCACCGGCAAGGGTCGGGGTGAGGGCGCGAATCGCCCCGCTTGTCCCCCCTCCGCGAGCCGCTGCCGGTAGGCCGCGCGCATCTCGTCGAAGGATCGCGAGCGGCCAGGTGGTGCCGGACGCGATGAGCCTCCCGAGCCCGAGGCCCAGTTCAAGGCCGGTCGTGGGCGTTCCGGTCTCGAATTCAGGAGTCATGCCGGAGTATATGGCGCGCTGGGTCGGGGAGCCAGCCAACCCCGCGGGGGCGCGCCTCACTGGAGCGCCAGTTCATAGACCAGAAAGCGGTCGTCACGGCGGTAGCCCAGCGACTCGTACAACCGCTGTGCGGTCAGATTGTCGCGCGCCGTCTGCAGGAAGATGCCGGTCGCTCCGGAGTCCAGCGCATGGCTCCGGGCCCGCTCCATGAGTGCGCGACCGACGCCGAGGCCTCGGCCGGCGGTGGTCACGAACAGATCGTTGAGCAGCCAGAGTCGCCCCGGGCGAGCCGCCGTCGAGGAGAATACGGGATAGAGCTGCACGAAACCAAGCCCTTCCTTTCCGCGCTCGGCCAGGAAGATCACCGAATCGCCGCGGTCGAGCCGCTCGGAAATGAACCCGTGCGCCACCTCCGGCGCGGCGGGCAGCCCGTAGAATTGGCGATACAGGTCGAAGAGCGGCGCGACGACGTCGAGATCGGCGGGTGTAGCCAGGTGGATCTGCATGGGAGGGTCGGGTCGCAGGGTTGGCGCCGCGGCGGTGTCATTCGCTCAGCGGGGCGTGTCGCGCGGAGCTGGTAACCAGGAGCCGCTGAACCCGCCGAACCATCAGCTGTCGAAATCCCGGTAGAGGATCCGGATCCTGCCGACGATATTCTGTCGCTCGAGGAAGCGCAGGTCGGCGGAATGCTCGACGAGAAGGGAATCCTGGTTCAGCCAGTGGACACGAAGATACTGGGGCCAGCGCCGGGGGTCCGCCGGTCCCGAACCGGAGAGGATCAGCCCGCCGAGCTCAACGCTATCGACCGGCGCGTCGATCCACAGAGCAACGGCGGCCGCGTCGAAATGCGGGCAGGCCTGCAATCTGATGCGGGCCCACTGCGGCCGGTGGTCGCCGGCGCTGTCGAACTCCGCTTCGATGCAGCCGGTCGTCGCGGGTGGGAGAGGTACCGCGATCTGACGAGCGACCACGTAGATCCCCAGCCCGATAGCCAGGAGGGCACCAAGAAGATAGACCCTCGGGAGCGGCTTCAAGAGGAGCGGGGCCCGGTGCGCCCCGGACGCCTAGACTCGAGTGCGGGGCAGGGCGGCGTTGATGACGGGGACCGGAGCGATGAACCGGGCCAGCAGGGCGTGGAGTTCCTGGTCATGCGTGGCAATGTGTTCGTAAGGAATGATACGGACCATCTCCCGCACGTCGCGAAAGACTCCCAGGATTCGGCGCTCCCGGCTGTGGACCTCGATCCGGAGGAGGCGCCCCTCGATGTCGTAGGCCACGGGGTAGGCACCGGCGCGCACATCCTCGATCGCCAACTCCCGTTCCGCCGCGGCCTGACTGGCGAAGACCAGGAGGTCGCCCTTGGCATCGATGACGATGGGGGGCTTGAGCACGGTTCAGCGCTCCGGTGAAATCCGGGCCGGTCGCCCGGTGTCGGGGGAAAGGTTCTCCGGCATCGTCTCAGGCCCCCTTTCCGAATGCCTCGAGGGTGGCGGCAGCGATGACGTCGTCTTCCGGGGAGGTCATCCCGCTCACGCCGAGGCCGCCCACGATCTGGCCATCCACGACAACTGGAACGCCGCCCCCAAGCGCCAGAACCCCCGGGAGGGTGGCGAGGGCGACCCGGCCTCCGGCAATGCCGTCCTCCAGCGCCTGGGTCGACCGTCTGAGCCGCGCCGCGGTGCGGGCCTTGAGCACTGCGATGTCCTGGCTCCCCGGTTGGGTACCATCCATGGAGTGAAACAGGATCAGTCCGCCCTCTGGATTGACGACGGCGACCGCTATGGTCCACCGGCGGCCCAATGCTTCGGCCTCCGCAGCGGCGGCCAGCCGCCTGGCGGCCTCCAGGGTGAGGAAAGGGACCGCTCGGGTGTCGGACATTAGGTCAGAAGTATCGGGGGCTCGAGATCAGGACCCTGGAGAACGTACGCCATCCGGGACGTGGCCGGAAGGCCGGCCGTGGGGGTGGACGGCAGACGCTACTCCGTCGCGATGAGGATGTGTCCCGCGGGATCGACCTGGCGGAGAAACGCGATCACGTCATCAATGGCCGGTTCGGTGGCGTGGAGGCGGATCCCGCTGCGCAGCGTCGCGGTCACCTCCCGGCGATGGGTCTGCAGCACGGCTCGCACCGAATCCGGATTGGCACGGATGATTGCCGTGAACTCCGTCCAGGTCACGGTGCTGTCCTGGGGCGGGGGGAGTACGGAGACGGTCTGCGGGGTCGGGGCCGCCGAGCTGAGTTGGGGACCGGCGCTGTCCTCGCCGGGGGGAGGAACCGCTGATCCGGTCTTCTGCCCGCACCCGCACAGGACGAGCACGGCGAAGACCGGAATGAGCTGCCTGGCCCTACTGATCTGCCGCGACAATGAGTTCGTGGGCCTTGGCGACATAGGCGTCGTAGGCCTTTCCCCAGAGTCCCGAGAAGCGTGACTTCTTCGGGATGTTCTGAATCATTTCCAGCAGGGGACGGAGCTTGGGATCAGCCCAGTCATCCGCCTCGAGGTCCTCGAGAACGGTGCTCCGTGGGATCAGACCTTCAAAGAACGCACGCGCACGAACGGCCACTTCGTGGCGGCGGTAGGTGCGTAAATCAGGTGACAAGCTGGCTCCCGGTCACGACTCTTCTGCATACTATCCCCGGAGGGTGCGAAGTGCCAACCCTGTTGCCGGCCAGTCAGGGCGAGCCCGGCCCCGGCCCCGGCAAGGAGGCCGCCCGCAACCCGATTGGTGACTTAGAGGTAGCTGACCGTCCGGACCAGCTCCGCGATCCGTCCCGCAGCGACGCCGTACCTCACAAGAACAAGCAGCTCAATGGCTTCCGACGTAATCGCCAGCACCAGAACCTGCAGGCCGATC
>Ga0315273_10009171_pt1 | contig 12527 bp, 25 predicted proteins | sample YL17G02_0_MG_FD_205753 | JGI IMG/M metagenome (GOLD analysis project Ga0315273, IMG submission 205753) | Sediment microbial communities from Yellowstone Lake, YNP, Wyoming, USA - YL17G02_0 | ecosystem: Environmental > Aquatic > Freshwater > Lake > Sediment | place: USA: Wyoming | collected... | reverse complement strand
CAATAATGGAAAAACAGGGGAACCCAAAAAGACCAAAAAAAAATCAAATTCCGCTTCGGATCTGATTTATGTTTTAGAGGGGGGTTTCCTTTCTGCCTGACCGGCCGTAAATTCCCGCCGGCATTATAATGGCGTTGGGGGTCGAACGTTTTTCAATCCAATCATTACTCGAAATATTTATCGACAATTGGCCATCTTCTTGAAGTTCAATTAGATGACTCTTTGCCTAATCCATGCGTTTTTATACCGACGGCCTGAGGAGTTTGTCAAAGAAAAAACGCATGGGTTAAGGCGTCATCTAATTGAATGTCTTTTCAAGTAGATGGCCAATCGGTACCCCCAGCCCAACTGGACTGAGCCTCTATGTTTGCTTTCGAGTAATGATTGAGTTGAGGTTCGACCCCAAACGATCGGTGTGTTTTGTATGCTGGCGGGAATTTTATTCTAATCTGCGATAAAGAGTTCTCCAACCTGATCCTGAATTGCTTGCCACTCCGGGAAGATCTCCGCGGCCTGGTCAAATGCTCTTCGGGGGAACGTTCTCATCCATTTAATTCCAATCGAGCTGCCGTATCGTGTGACATCTTTTATGTCCGGAGCCAAGGCGGTTTGCCTTTCGTAATTTCCTATGTAGTCGGCCAGGGCGTCAATGAGGTTCTTGGGCGTATCGGGTTCCATTATATAAATGCGATCCATCATGTCTATTCCCGCCGCCAGGTATGCGGTGTAGCCGATCCTTACTTCATTGTTGTCGTCGAATGACCGGATCACGTTTTTTACGAAGTCTACGGATTGTGAAGCGGCCACGTAAGCCTCCCAGTCATGCCGATATTTTAAGCAGTAGGTTTGAAAAGAATCCTTTATCATCGGGGCGTACGTGAGCGTGATCTCTTCGATTGTCGCATACTCCTTATCGAGGTGGGGCCACCTCACGGTCTTTTCCCATCCTGGGTCGTGTTCATTAAGGATATCAATTGTAGTTGGATCTGTTGGCCCGGATGCTCTAAACTTAAAGTTTCTGAGACCCTTGAAATTTGTTAGCGGATCGTTTTCTATCCACCATGGCATTAAGGCCTGGACCGCATTGTCGAGCATCATAAACGCCTTAGTATGATCTTCTTTTAGGAAGTCATCTTTTCCGGTTGACATGATCATGGATCCGAGGAGGCTTTTTGAGAATAAATCGAGGAACGTTTCTGGCCTAGACTTAATCCAGCCCCAGGTTTCCTTTGATCTTGCCTCTGTCCAATCAAACATCTTTTGTCTTAGTTTTTGGTCGATGTCCTTCAACCTATCTGCTTCTTCATAGAACGATCCAGTTACTTCTCGCAGAGCGTCTCTTACGCGAATAATGTCAAGGACGGTTGACTTAAGCGCCCAAACCGAGAACTCATTAAAGCTTCCATGGTAGAGGATTCTCCATAGGTTGGCCCAGTATGCTGGGTTAGTTGATGTTGAAACCGCGTCCGTTACCATCCCCATGAACCCGCCAAGGCAAAGGCCCACCCCAAAGAGCTGGTCGGTGGTTTGTGCAACCTCAAGGAACTCTCCAAAGCCCGGCATGAGTTTTTTTAGTTTTTTGGCTCGGTTAGCGGCCGCTTTTGCATGGAAAGGGTTCTTTTCCTGCCATGATCCGTGGAGTCCCTTACACCCTCGAGTCATTGCGCCCGTCCAAGAAAGTAGGTTTACGGCATTTAAAACATCTGATCCCAACAAAACCCACCCGAGTCCCGGGACAATGCGGCTTAAAAGCCTTGGCGCTATCTTGGCCGCTATTCTTCCCAACACAACCACGGTTACAAGGCCATCCTCCACGTTGTCCAGGACGGTTGCCACCGCGCCGTATGTTCTCATCCAGGCCGGCGTTGCGCTTGCCAACGCCTTCAAAAACCTGAATTTTTTATATGTCATGGTTTGGATCTGCGCCGGCGTTAGGGGTGACGGCAGTCCCCTTTTTATCGCCCATATGTGGGCAGCTCTTTCCTCAATCGAGATCCTTGCCTTCGGTATGATGTGGATTACATCCCCAAAACCTGGGATATTGACGGTGTTTCCATACTTTGCCTGGTATTTGGTGCGGAGGAGCTCAAACTCGTCATTTGTAAATTTGGGATAGAATCCCGTGAAGTCGATCCAGGTCCGTTCGTTGTAGTTTAAATAGACCCTTTCGAGCTCGGCCTGATATGAGGGCATAGATATTATTTTATTGTAGTACGGGACCTTTCCGTATTCTAAAGCCCTTAAGACGTCCTCTCTTACTGTCATTTTAAGCCTCCGGATCCGTTTTTTAGGTATTTTACGGTGGGCTGCTCATAAAATCAAGGTCCATGATCGTTCTGATGGGTCTTTTTGGGGAGATTCCCCTCGAGGGGATGGTCTAGCACGGGGGTTTTTTGGTTTTTCAAACTATAGATTTCGTTTTTTGGGATCCCGGCGATATCCTCAGCTGAGGCAGCCCGCTGCGGGTCCCTCAAATCTATAGTTTTAAGGGGATGGTTTTTCGATCTTAATGATCGTCACGCCGTAATGTTTTAGGATCCTCTCAAGGTCCGAATCTATGAAAGGGCAAAGGAGAATCATCTTTGCAGGCTTGTCGATTTTGGGGTCCTCTTCCCAAAGGAACTTGTACGAAAGGCACTGTCCGACGGCCCGGAGGTAAGGCGAAGCCGCAACCTCTATAATCCAGATCTCCCCTTTCTTTTCTCCGATAGCATCGATCCTCTTTGCCGTCGACGCGTACCACATCTTTGCCAGGGCCAGGTCCCCTTTGATTTTTGAGATGTCCGGTCCACCGACCCGGACATTATAAAAAAACCTCTCAAAATTAGAAGCGTAACGATCGAGGAAGAGATGCCATAGCGGTACGTCTGGCGGAAGCATCTGGGCGGGATCTCCGCGCCAGGTTATTTCAAAAGGTTCTCCGAGGTCTGTTGGCATTTATTACCGTTCTTCTTTAGCCAGGAGATGTCTGTTTCGATCCTGGTGAGACGGGTTGTTATGTGGATCAGGCCACAAACAAGGGTTGCAAGGTTTGCAAGGGCTATTCCAAAAATCATGATCCAGGCTTCGTATGACATGGTTTTTTAGTTACCTCCCTACACCCATTGAAGAAAGGTGGTCGGGTCGCGTTACGGTCGGTCCAACCGGAGTCGTGGCCGAGAAGTTTTTATAGTAAGCATATGATGGGGGCAATTCTGGGCTAAGGATCCTAAGATCGAGCGTTGCATTTAGCTGATCCCAGTCCGGTGGTGTGATAATTAGATAGTTAGTAGTTCCCCATCCGAAACCCATCCAAGACATATGATTTTCACCGGTTAACTCATAAACCCCGTCTAATAGGTATATAAAATGAGGGCAACCCTTCATGAACGCTGGGTCGATGTACCACAGTAGGTCTATTGTGATTCCAGAGTTTGGGGGGCACTTAAAAGCGGGGTAGTTTAGTAGTGCGTGTTTTGTTAGGCCTGCGGTTGGTAAGTCAAAAGCCAAGAATCCCGTTTCACCCCAAACCGGCCCAGGTTCCCAGGCGAAATCTCCGGTCCAGTTTCCAGGCCCGGCCGTAAGCTCCCTGTCACCGATGGCTGGTATTAGCTGTGTTAAAGGCATTTTATATTCACACCATTTAACCCTCTTCCGCGAAGCACGTAGCGAAACCCCCGATCGATGGGGTTGCGGCCGTTGGGTCTGTTGCCGTTATGGTTAACGGACCCGAGCCGCACGGCGCAGGTGAATTTCCCATAGCAATCACGATCCCCATAGGTTGATCCGTTCCGCCCAGGTAGATTGGGCCGCTTGATCCCGCATTGCCGAAACTAAACGTGATCACCGTTTCCCCCGTTACCGTTATCACGATCGTTGCGACGTAGAGCCTTAATTTTCCGGATACCGTCGCTAAAATTGTGGAGCCAGGGGCGGTTAGATTGATGGTTGCGTTAAGCGAATCCTTCCACCATTTAGGGTACGGCGTTCGTTTAATTATAAGGTCCGGAGCGACAGTAGGTTTTTTTGGAGTAGGTTTAGGGGTGGGTTTTTCCGGGGCTGGTGGCTTTGGCTTTGGTTCTTGAGATTTTGCCCAGGCAAACAAGGCTTTTCCGTCTTCATTGCTTAGGTTATTGAGGCGGGCGTACACATCAACGAGCCACTCTGTTGAAAGACCCGTTCGTCCCCTGGCCCAATCCTGGAAATCTTTTTTGATGTCGAGGGGTGGCATATTGTCACCCTATCGAATGAGGACTTGCTTCGGTATCATCTTCGGAGGGTGTGTAAGAAAAAACATAGAACATTAGTCCGGCTCATTCATCCAGTCGTAGGGCTCGAGGGTTTCAAGGATTTGTTCTAAGCGTTTCATAGCCTGTTCCGGTGTAAATGCCACAAGGCCGGCCTTGACCCGAAGAACGTTTATTGCTTCGAGGTTAAGCCAAAGGATCCCTTCGGTTTGGAGAGGGCCGAATTTTCGGAACAGATCATCGCGTTGTGCCATTAGATCCACCAACCCCTTACGACAATATTAATTTGATCCCAACCGGTAACCGACAACAAGTATTCTATTACTCGGTTTGTGTCCAGGAAAACAGTGATTTCCTTTGAAATATCAAGGCCAGATACCTGGGGATAAATTTCTGAGATATTTATGTTATTTGCGTTCCCGTTCTTGCGGAATTTTATTTTCGGTCCGATGCTATTTTCATTTAAGTTCACTAATAATAGTACTGCAATGGCACCAGCTGGGACGATTGAAGACAAATCGAGATCGTTCCAAGCACCGTCTGCCGTTAAATTGGCTTGTGTGAAATCGAAAGCGGAAGGGTCTCCCCGGTTAACAAGGTTTATCCTTCCCACTAGCCCCGCAGCGTCAATTTCATCCGCGCCAGCATCCTGGTGCGTTGTTTTGTGTTTTGGAGGTTTCCCTATTTCAGTCATTCCACCTCCCACAAAAAGCCCTCGTAGGTCATGTTAAGTACGTCGGCTGCCGTGCAGCCGGTGAGGCGGGCCCGAAGTTTTTTTCCGGCAGGAATCAGGAATTTGCTTTTTGTCCAGTAGATATTGTTGGCGGCCGGCGAGTCTTCTTCTTCCTTTTGGAAGAAAGAAAGGCCGTCGGCAACGCCGATCACAAGGCGGGTGTAGGCCGTGGTGCGGTTTTCAACCGCAACATGGGTTACTTCAAGGTAACAACCTTGCTCTACCAGACGGGACTCAATGTCGTCATAAGTCCCGCCTGCAGAACCCTTAATCACCTCATCGGTGATAATCTGTCTTAATTTCATCATGGGACCCCATTAAATTCTGACGATGTTAATAGGTCCTTAACTGCTCCAAGAAAAGCTGGATCCCTCCCGTTGCGGCATTGTGCGTGATGTCTGCCTTTAAGGATCCGATTTGGCTCACGTCATACCAGTCTTCAATGTCGTCCTGGTTTCCAAAGGGGAGGCAGAAAACACCGTGTGGTAAGGAGCCCGCAACGCTAATCATGAGGTTGTCGCCCACCGTGTTGGTAATAACCTTTAATCTTCCGCCGTCTCCGTCATAAAGCGATGTGATGTGGCCTCCCGCAGCCTCTGCCCACTCGGTAGCGTGGGATGAAACGCCCTGCGTTGGAGCAATCATTAAATACCTTTGTACGGTTGAGGATGCGAAAAAGTACGACTCTCGTACTTGCGGCCACTTTGGGTTGAAGCAAACTTGGATTTCGTTGTAGCCAGCGTCAACGACTACTCTTTTGTCCTGGTCCTCCGAGAGCTTTAGGTTTGTGAAAAGCTGGCCCGGTTCAGTTCCTGCCGTTTGGCATTTAACCAGCAGCTTGCGGTACGGATAGTCTGTCGGTAGGTCTGTGTATTCGTGGCCCGTTCCGGTTGGGGTGTAATTTTTAATCTCCTTCGACATTAAAAACCCGATTGGAGATATTTGCTTCTCGTCGAAGCATAACGCATGGACCCCCATCTTGTTATAAGTTGGGGCTAGTCCGCCGGCGTTGATGTCCATCGTTACCTTAAGCTGTGGATTTTTGAACTTGGAAGGATCAAAGGCGAGCATTGGATCCCACGGGAATCTCCCGAAGTTGATTCCTACTGGCCGGACAAAGTAATTTGTGGCTAGGCACATATTCCAGCCTTCGCGAAATGCCTTGTTGTCGTACCAGTCAAGGGCCTCCATTTCGAGGCCGTTTAAAGAAAATAAAACCTCTGAACCGTCAACCAGTTCGATCTTTGTGAAACAGGCTAACGGGTGGAGCGTCATCGATCCCCCCGCAGCGTTGTAAACCTGAAGATCAAAGATCAGAGCGGTGATCGGATCTTTAACGTTGAGATCAATGATCTCCGTCGCATCGGCGGAGTATGTTTTGATTGCAAAGAGCTTGGTCATTCTGTGATTCATGGTGCCCTCCTTTCTCAATTTGAGGTTATAAATGCATGAGTAGTATTAAGACTACTTAAGCCGTCTTATCCAACCTTCTTTTTCCTCAGAGCCTGGGAGATCACCTTGACCCTATCCAGGTTCCGGATGTCACCTCGAGGGAATCGAGGAGTTAGAGTTGTTGCCTTGATGACGTCCGCATAAGGAGAGAAGCCCGCTCCGTAGTCCGGAGCTCCGACGATCACGCCCTCTGCGAATCGCCCTGGTCCCTTTCGTGTGGCGCGATCCTGCCATCTGGCAGTTCCTGCCTTAGCGACGCCCTTGGCGTATGCGTCGGTTGATGCCGCCTGGGTCATCGCTGCCTTGTGGCTTTCCTTTGCCGCACTCGCAGCCTGAGCCCAGTCCCGCTTCGGGTTTCTGATGCCAAGGGTATAATCCTCCGTCCTGGTCGGTGTAACGCGACCCCACTTCTCTTGAATTGCCGCAATACTCTTAATCTCTGCCATAATAAAGACCTCCTTTCAAAATAGTGACGTTTTTTGTCTTTATACCAGACATTTTGTCGCTTGTCAAGTACTTTTTGCATAGTGCTATGAAATATTTGCATAGTCCTTTACTATTCAAATGTTTAGTATTGACAAAGCCCCTTGATTTTTGGGAAAATTGTATAAAATCTTTCAGGAGGTGGTGATGGATATGAATTGGGGACATGCTGAAGGAATTGAAAAGGCGCATTGCTTTAAAGAGTATGGTAAGTTGGATCTAATGGTCTCTTTGTGCAGTAATGTCTTCGTATTTAAGTTTAATCCTATAGAAGAAGATCCGTTAGATCAGGTGAAGTTTTGTTTTGGTTGCCTTCTTGGGTTTATTGATGAAGGGAGGGTTAAAAAATGAAGTACAATCCGTATTTGCCAAAGGGAGCCACGGGCTCCATTTTAGAAACAATCATGGGGGTTCTTTCAAAGTATCCGAATTCTTATTGTAAGATAGGCCAAATAAGGATTCTTTTTCTCCTAAAAAAGATCCACGGAATCGATGTTTGTAGGAGTACTCTTTGCGCATGGATCAAATGGCTTAAGGATGAGAAATGGATAGTAACCTACCAGGGGACCCATCGCACCAGATATGGAAAAGTTGTTTATGGAGTTACAAGATATTATTTGCTCCCCAAAGCCCTTAACTGGCTGAAAAGCTTAACGAAATGGGGAGAAAAGGTCTATCTTCATTTCCGTGTCCGATTTTCTAAACATAATGTAGTACCAAAGGGACGGTATTACCGTCGTCCTATTGGTCTAAGTAGTATATTTCAGCTTTCTCAAGAGATAAAAGGTAGGGCTTCGCCCATTAAAAGCATTTTATAAAATCCTTAAGGCATCTCTTAAGGAGAAAAGCTCATGTTTACAGTCACGGAATTAAAAATCATGGCCTTCCTTGCCCTTTTTTGGCTTGCTGAGGTCATTATTTTGTGGTTAGGCAATCTATTTTAAGGAGGTGGTCAAATGAATCCATTAGAATTTGCAAATCGATGTTTAATTATCGCGCTTCGTTGGAGCGGATCCGTGACGTCCTGGGGCCGAACTGAAAAAAGAAATCACTTTGTTCAGGGAGTCCCGGGATCAAACCATCTCCTTTTTCTTGGAATGGATGTTGTTCTGGACGATCAAAAGAAAGACATTGACTTTGAGAAGGACTGTGCTAAATTAGGCCTTCAGGCCCTATATGAGGTAGATCATTACCACCTTCAACCGAGGTGATTGATATGAAAAAAATCTTTATTCTGATTCTTGTTTTTGTTTTGATTGGTTGTACTTCCCTTCAAAAGAGCGCAATCAAGGTCAGCGAGATCGATCTTAAAAATGCGGAGGCTGCCCGCGAGGTGGGAAAAAACCTTCTTTCAACCTGGAAGCTGAACTCTGGTTTCATACGGGGATCCCTGGGCGACGCGATAAATCAATTTCCCCATGAAGCAGTCAAGGCAATGGACGAGCTGGACAAGCTGGCGGAAAAAACCGAATGGAACGACTTTGATCTTGGCTATTCTCTCGGAGCTCGGGTCCGCCTGGCGGGTGAAATCATTGTCCAAGCGATAAAACATTATTTTCCGAAGCTCTTAGAATATATCACACTGCCTTTTTAGGGGGGGTTATGAAAACGCTTAACGAAATATTCCAAAACGACAAGGTCCTTGTCATCCTCTGTATTTTTGGGATAACCCTTTACTCAATCTATGTTTTTGGGGTTGGCGCGAAAGAGATCGTTACAAACGCATTCAGCGGCCTTTTTGGAATCGCCGTTGGAAGGGCACTGACCCAGACCGACTAATCTTATGTGGTCAAGGTCTCTTTCCTCCTTCCATTTTCTAATCTTCTCAAGCTCCCCCGGGAGACATCGTTTGCAGATGCCTCCCGTCTTATGAAAATTTAAGAGCGGCCTCTTAATTCCAAAAATCCCTTGATGAATAACGCAAAACCGTATCATGGTTGGTCCTTTGTTGGTGGATTGACCTCATATTTCAATGCAGACCAAAGATCTAAAATAATTGATCCCCAGAAGGATTCTGGGAGGAGAAGCCTATTCGAAAGGATTATATCGAGATGCTTGTATTTTTCCCATGCTTCTTTTCCGGTCATAATTTTATCCTCCTTAAAAGCCGTTGATCTCCTTCCCCTTAATTTGGATTCCCCCTATTTTTCGAGCACAGACAAGCGATTGAGAGGGTATCTATCTTGGCTTACCTCACAAAGCCGTTTTCCATAGGGAATAGCCTTACAATTATTACGTCGCAATGTGCTATGTTTTGGACACCGAAAGTTAATGCACCCTGGATCTAATTTTGGCCATGGTGATGATCTCCTACCCCTCATAACCTTTATTTCCTCCCTCCTGCATCAGGCCCCACGGGGGTCCGAACGGCTCATTATTAGATCTCCAATTCGTTACGCTGATACTTTGGTTTTAGCATTTCTCTATCTTTCCCTGCCTGCTCAATTAGGGAGGCACCAACCGAAGCGGCGATATTCTTTTCAATCAGAGTGCCACACTGAACAACCCAATCCATATTATCCGTCCGATAATAGATTGTTAGTTTCACCTTGCCTCCAAGGTCGTTAAGTTCAATTTTTTGTTGGTCATCAACATCAATGATGGTTTTCATTTCACCCTCTCCCTCCTGTATCGGACCCCTAAGGGGTCCGAACGGCTCATTCTTTATGGTATACCTTAAAATAAAGATCCGGTTTTCTGTGGTTTAGTTCTTTTCCTTTTTATTCCCCTTACCTCGTCGATTGCCTCTTTAATTGGTCTGTCCTTCATAAAGGCGATCACTATCCCCATTAATTCTTCGCGTGACATATCATATACCGCTGCCAATAAATCTTTGTCCATTTGGTTAATCTCCTTTCTCTTTTATAGGTGCAAACCACGTGCCAACCTTTCCCATCAATCCCTTGTGGTTCTGGGCACTCCAGGCCACAAGTAGTGGTGGTTGGCCGTAAACCCCACGTCCAAAAAACGTCAGCCTCGTTCAAAAAAGTCAAACCCAATTTATCACCTCCTTTAAATAAAAACCATTAATTTTTTTTCCCTTCTCTTACTGGATCAGGGAGAAGGGAAAAAAAATGAACGATGCCCCGCTACCTTTAAGACGGCCTATAAATGAGCACAGCTTCAAAGGGCATGACAAGCCTCTTTCTCATAAAAATATAATGCTGAGGCTTGGCGTGACCTTTGTCTTGTGCAACCTTGTGTTTCGAAGGCCGTCCGGAACTTGACTTTTCTTTTTTATGTGTGGTATTGTTTTACCAGGAGGTACTCTCATGGCTCAAGAAAAGATTCAGCTTATTAAGATGGACCTGATCGATCGTCCCGTTAAGGTTGCCCGGGAGACAATCGATCCTGAGCGCATTCGTGAGCTCGCCGAATCTATTCGCGAGAGCGGCCTTTTACAGCCCGTGATTCTGAGGCCGTCAAACGGCCGCTATGAGATGGTTGCCGGCGACCGGCGATACCTTGCCCATAAACTCCTTGAACTAAAAGAAATTAAAGCGATCGTCAAGCAGCTTGACGATCGCGAGACAATAATTATCAGGGGTATTGAAAACCTCCAGCGTGTGAACCTTACCGCTTCCGAAGAAGCGAAGACCTATTTGATTCTTAAAACCGAAGGCGGCCTTGGCCTTAACGAAATCGCTAAAAAGACCGGGAAGTCTCCCAACACAATAAAAAGGTATCTCGACTTTGCGATTCAACCCGAAGAAGTCCGAAGGGCCGTCGATCTAAAAAAGATTTCTTTGAATACGCTTGAAACGTTGATGGAGATCGAAGATCCCGACGCGTTCAAGTATCATTTTGACATGGCAGCCCAGAACGGTGTGACCGACAAGGTCGCTCGCTTGTGGGTTGATGACTACTTTAAATCGAAGGCCGGAAATTTTTATTCTGGAGATGGGGGTAGTCCATCTAGCAATATTGAGGTTGAAGCGAAGCCCGTTTTCGTTACGTGTGAAGTCTGCCATGGTCCCACAGAAATCAAGAACGTCCGGAACATGATGCTTTGTTTTGATTGCCGTAACAAAGTGAGGCACAAATAAAATGCCAAACCCGGCCTATGTAAAAGCCGATCCGGAAAAATGGCCCTCCGAAGGAGTTAGGGTTGCCGAGGAGGCCGACCTCAGTTCTTTTGAGGGTGAAACCCGAGTTAAAATTCAAACGATCCTTGACGCCATGGACTGGCCTCAAATAATTATTTTTAAGTATGGTGAATCTGACAGGGTTGTCGCTCCCTTTGTCGCCGGGATTTCTTCCGAAGGAAATCCTTTAATGCGCGGTTATCAGCTCGAGGGAAACTCAAGAAGCGGTAAGGGCGCCGGCTGGAGAGTCTTCCAGGTCAAAAAGATGGAGAACGTAGAAAACCATCAAGATTTTTTCAGTAAAGACGATTTTGACTTTGAAGAAACCTATCCTTGGATCTATAAAGTCTTCAAAATGCTTTAAGGAGGTGAGATTGTGGACCCAGATTATGGCGACGGCAAAGAGATTGCCGAATGGTTTGAAACCTTTTTAAAGGTTGTGTGCTGGGAATATGAACTTGAGCCAAATATTCCATATCACGATGTTGCTAACCAAACTGTAAGAAGACTAAACAAGGAAGGTCCATCGGCCAAAGGTCGGCCCTGGAGAAAGAAAAAACAAGGAGGTTAATAACATGGCTGAATCGAAAACTGAATTTGAAAGGCGGATACGTTCGATTGCAGAAAAACAAAGGCGCGAGGCTACGGCTCGGCGTAACAGTCGCACTAAGGAAATCACGGTTATTTGGAACGATAACTTTAAGAGGATGAAACAAGAGAATGATGATTATCAGCGGCGCAATGCAGATACGTACGCCGCAGACCTTTCTGAAATCAAGCAACGCATGGAAGCCGAGCTTTCAACCTGGGGTCGCAAATAAAGAAAGGAGGTAATTATCATGGGAGTGTCAAAAGTGGAGTGGCAACGTCAAGTGCGGGCCGATGGTGCAATGATGAAAGACGAACATCGTCGCGAACGCTTTAGGAGGATTGCAGAAATTACAAAGAGGTGGAGGGATGGTTTCCAAGCGCTCAAAGAGGAAAATGATCGCATGCAGGCGGAGTTGAAGGATTGGCACGAGCTGGAAGAGCTTCAGATTAGAAACTATGTAATTGAGAACCTCCAAAGAGGCGGCCCGTTTGAATTAAGGTAGGTTTTTTGAAATGGCCTATTCAATAAAGAAGCACGAGGTCGATCGACTTCTTAACGTCCTTGTTCCCTTGGGCTGGACGCTCGTTGAAGAACGTTACGAAAACGGTGGAATATCCTTGGTCATCCACAAAGAACTTTCCCGGGAGCTTTTAGCCGCCGCTGGAGAGCTCGAAAAGGCGTCTTCTCCTCAGTGATATTTTTTTAGTTTCTTAAAACCCCCCCTGTTTTTTTCCCCCTGGTTTTTCTTCATCTTCCCGCAACGAGTCTTACCCACGCCCAACGTAAGGCACTGAGTCGGGTGGCAAGAGTCCCCCTATTCCAGGGTGAGGGTTTAAAAATTTCTGAGTAAGAAATTTGCCGAACCCCGAAGAGAGCGAAGCGAACGAAGCCGTATTTTGGTGAATTTTCCCGTTTTTTAGGGAAAAACACCAAAATACGGGGGGATAGGGGGACTC
>Ga0315273_10009170_pt1 | contig 12527 bp, 10 predicted proteins | sample YL17G02_0_MG_FD_205753 | JGI IMG/M metagenome (GOLD analysis project Ga0315273, IMG submission 205753) | Sediment microbial communities from Yellowstone Lake, YNP, Wyoming, USA - YL17G02_0 | ecosystem: Environmental > Aquatic > Freshwater > Lake > Sediment | place: USA: Wyoming | collected... | reverse complement strand
CCAGCAGCACCGGCTTGCCATCGGGCGAGGCGGGCAGACGGAATATGCCCTCCCTAAGGGGTACCATGCGCTTCGTCTTCGCTTCATCTTTCGCGTCACTCATCGGTCACTCCTTTCGCGAAGGGAATGTGATGCCCACTATCACAATATCAGTCACTGTTCTCCACTTCAAGCGCGACTTGACTCCATTAGCGCCAGCGCACTCAGTGCTAGATCGACCATGGCAGGAAAGCGTGGCAGAGTTGAGCCCAGCGGATCAACGTCCCGCACGATCCGGCGACGAGGCTCGAAGCGGCTTCCGGGCGGGCGGGCTCCGTTAAGCCAAATCGAGGAACAGGGGCTGGCGAGCGACCGGCACGTCGAGAATGACCCACTCGACTAGCGCTCGGCTTAGCCTACACCCCTGAGGCGAGGATCGAGCGCATCTCTCAGGCCATCCCCCAAGAGGTTGAACCCCATCACGGTGAGCATGATGGCGACTCCAGGAGGCACCGAGAGCCACCAGTTGCTGAACTGATACTGGTGGCCGGTGTTTATCATCTGACCCCAGTCAGGCGCAGGTGGCTTGACGCCGACACCGAGAAAGCTTGCTCCCGCCGCAATCAGGATCGCGATGCCAACACCCAGGGTAGCCTGGACCACCATCGGCTGTAGGCAGTTGGGCCAGATGTGACAGAGCATGATCCTCATATCGTTGGCGCCGAGGGTCCTCGCCGCCTGGACATAGTCCAGATCTCTGGTTACCAACACGCTCCCTCTGAGCACTCTGGCAAAATGAGGTGTCGCCGCCACCCCTACCGCAATACAAAGCGCCTTGAGGCCGGTACCGAGAGAGCTGGCGATGGCGATCGTCAGAAGCAGGCCGGGGAGTGCCAGCAGGGCATCCATAATTCTCATCACCACCATGTCGATGACCCCGCGAAAATAGCCGGAGATCATGCCGAGAACAATGCCAACGGCTGCGCCTAGGCCGATCGCGAAGACGCCGACTTGGAGCGAGGTCCGAGACCCATAGATGATACGGCTCAACATGTCTCGCCCTAGATCGTCGGTGCCCAGCGGATGGGAGAGAGATGGCATCCTGAAGCCATTGCTGACGTTCTGCTCTAGTGGATCATAGGGAGAGATCAGCGGCGCAAGCACGGCCATGAAGACCACAGCGGCAACGACGACCAGCCCGGCGAGAGCGGTGCGGCGCTTGATCAGTTGACGCACCACATAGAACGAACGCCTCCGTTCTGTTCTGGCCGATCCCCAGTCCTGGACTGCTGTGCCCGTCTCCATCACTCCCACCTACCCGTACCTGACGCGCGGGTCCAGCCAACCATAGGCGATGTCGACCAGAAGGTTCGACAGCACCACTGATATGCCCACTATCAGAACAATACCCTGGACAACCGGATAGTCGTGGGTCCAGAGAGACTCGACGAGCAGTCTGCCCATCCCAGGCAGGCCAAAGACGACCTCGACGATTACCGCGCCTGCCAGCAGGTTCCCCAGCGCCAAGCCGATGATCGTCACAACTGGAATCATCGCATTCCGCAAGGCATGTCTCAAAACTACAACGCGGTGAGCGAGACCCTTGGCCGTCGCCGTCCTGATGTAGTCCTGCCCAAGCACCTCCAGAAGGGCGGAGCGCGTCTGGCGCATAAGTACGGCCGCGCCGCCGATGCCTGCGACCAGCCACGGCATCAAAGAGAGTTGCATGCTCTTCCAGAAGTCTGTCGTCGGGCTTACAAAGCCGCTGGTGGGCACCCAGCCCAGGTGGACGGCAAACACGATGATCATCATGATCGCCAGCCAGAAACTGGGCATTGCCACGCCTCCGACCGCGAAAATTGAGAAGAGGTAGTCGGGCCAGCGATTCCTGGTCAAAGCAGCGATGATGCCAGCGGGTAGCCCGATGGCGATGGTGACCGCCCAGGCGCCGAGCGCTACCTGCAGGGTCACGGGAATCCGCCACTTCAGTATCTCCATCACAGACTGGCGACTGATAATGGAGTCGCCCAGGTCTCCCCTTAGCAGATTGCCAAGCCACGAGGCATACTGCTCGTACACCGGCTGGTTGAACCCCAACTGCTCCCGCAACCGCTCCATTGTCTCCCTGTCAGCATAGGGACCGAGGATCTGGAGAACCGGGTCGCCCGGCACGAGCCGGAGAAGAGCGAAGACCACCAGCGTGAGCAGGAGCAGAACGATAACCGCCTGGAAAAGCCTTGCGACCACGAGTCTAGCCATTCTGACACCCTCGAAGAGAAAGCTGTGACAGAGCCCTCATGCCATTACGGGCCCAGACTAGCTGACCCAGATCTTCCGCCACTGGAACTGCATGCGAGGCTCTCCCTTCACAGCCAGATCGGGGGCATAGCCCTGGACGCGCTTCGCCACGACAACTCTCGTGGGCAAACCGACGATGAAGACCGCCATCGTCTTCTCCATGATGATCTTCTGCACCTGCCAGTAGATCTTCTTTCGCTGGTCCGGGTTCAGCTCCAGCTTAGCGGAGTCGATCAGGCGATCGATTTCGGGGTCGGTGAGTGAGCCACCGTTGAACACGCCCTTGCTGTGATAGACGTTGCGCAACTCATAGTCGTCACCCTCGCCGAAGGCACCACCCATGGCCAGCTCGTAGTCGCCTGTCGCCAGCCTTACGCCGGCCTGGGCCGTTGCCACATAGTCCACATTGGTCTTGATCCCCGCATCTGCCCACTGGGCCTGAAGCACCTGAGCGTCAGTCTGGTCCGCCGGTTCGGTCGTCGTGTACATCTTCTCGAACTCCAACCCATCTGGGTAACCGGCCGCCGTCAGGAGTTGCTTTGCCTGTTCCGGGTCGTACTGCGGGTCCGGCTCATCGGGGTTGGCGAAAGTTCCACCCTTGATCAGGGGACCGGGAGTTATGAAGGCCTCACCGGCATAGCGGTCGATAAACTCCTGGCGGTTCACAGCCAGTGAGAGAGCCTTCCGGACTCTCTCGTCCTTGCAGGCGCCGCGGTTGTTGTTGACGTAGACCTTCTTCGCTCCGACGCCCTGGGTGACGACGTTGAACTTGGGGTCTTGCTTGAACTGAGCGATATCCCGCACTTCGAGAGTCGCCACCATGTCAACCTCTCCCGATTTGAGGGCGGCAGCGGCCACGGCCTTGTCAGGGATGACTCTAACAGAGTAACCGTCCAGGTAAGGCTCACCGGGACGCCAGTAGTCCGGATTCTTCACCAGTTCGTACGAAGCTCCGGGCTGCTGGCTCTTGAATATGAATGGCCCCGTACCGATCGGCTTCTGCTCCAAGTCCGACGCAGCCGGTGAGGGAATACAGGATGTCCAAAAACTCAGCGCGAGCTCCGCTACTACCGCGTCAGGGCTTTTCAGCACATACGTTGAATTGTAGAGGTCTGAGCTCTCAACGTGGTCGAGCGTATTCAGTTCCGCTGCCCGCGGCGATTTGGTGGCTGGGTCGAGGACGCGTTTGTAGTACGCCTGTATGGCATCGGAATTGAAGTCGGTCCCGTCATGGAACTTGATGCCCTGACGCCAGCGGAAGGCGAGGTGCGTGTTGTCGACCCATTCGAACGATTCCGCGAGGTTGGGCAACACAGTCAAAGCGCCGGTCTCGTCAGTTCCCTGAGTAGCCGGCCAGTCGTAGACGTTGTAGGTGACGTACTTGTCGCTACCCAGAGACCAGATGGCGGGATCCAGCGACGAAACGGGGGCATTAGAGGCTATCGTGACCTTGCCGCCGGGTTGGGGCGTCCCTGCCGCTGTGGTGCCTACCGGCCCCGCGGTAGCTTTCCCCCCATTTTTTTCATCTCCACCGCCACACCCGACTGCCAGCGCTACCGCGCCCGCCGAGCCTAGCGCGCCCATCTGGATGAGCCGTCGGCGGGACAGGCGCCGGCCCAGCGCCCTTTTTATTTCCCTGTCACGCCAATAGTTGGTGTCCTGCATTGTCGTCCTCCGTTTTGGCTAAGGATCATTCGCTAGACTAGGCTCTCCGCGCCGACGGATATTGAAGCGGGAGCGAATTCCCGCCTGGATCACACAACTCTCTCACCGCGCGGCAGTGGCACTACCCACACACCCGGTCAACTGAAAGCCGGGGATGTTTCTCCTTCTTCTCGCCGCATCTCGTGACGAAATGAGGAGCGCCCTATTACCGCCCGAGATTGTCCAACGAAGGTGCAGCACCTGGAGTCGCAACCGCGCGGGTGATTCTCTCCAGAAGCGGCAGCCACCCGTCTAACGGGGGTGGCTCCAGGCCGGCCGCCTCAGCAAATGCTTCTCCAGCCGCAGGTATTATGAAGAGCCATGCCAAACTCGGCGCGTGTACATCCTTGTCAATAAGCCCTTCTTCTTGAGCCGCCCTAATCCGGGATGTCATGAACCTTATCGTTCCCATCATCAGGTCAGCGACCACCTCGCGAACAGCAGGGTCTCGCCGCGCGGCAGCGAATATCTCCAGAGTCAATGCCCGCGTCTCCGGCAAACCGGGCTGGTTTCGATCACGGGTGAGCGCAAGAAACGCAGTGCTTATGTCGGGCCTTGACTTGACGTACTCTTTGACCTCATCGTTCTGCTGCTTCAGACGTCTCCGCATGACCTCCAGCAGAATATCTGCCTTGCCCCGGAAGTTGGAGTAGATAGCGCCCACAGTGACAGACGCACGAAGGGCGATATCAGCGACCTTGGTTCGGTCGTACCCTTGCTCGATAAAGACCTCCGCCGCGGCGTCGAGCAGACGCTCCGTTGTCGCTACCCGGCGCTTCTGGGGAGCGCGCACAGCTATCGAACTTCGACTCATAGTTCCTCCTCGGCGGTAGTATATCCCCCGGAAAAGTTAATAGCAAGTACTATTTTTCCTTGCCTCCTAACAATTCCCTGAAGGCATAGCTCATGCCAATTCCTTCATCTCTTGCTACTGTCGAGGCAGGCCCAGCCCCCTCGTAGCAATGATGTTACGCTGAATCTCTGATGTCCCCGCAGCAATCGTCAGCCCCAGTGTGTTGAGGTAGCTTCGGGAGATAGCGCCCTTCTCCGGCGCCTTCTCCCCATACAACCCGCCGTACAGGCCCAGGAGATGTACACCCGTCCCGGCGACACGCTGCACTGTCTCCGTCGCGAACGTCTTCAGCATCGATGCTTGGTAGTTGGGTATCAGCCCCCGACCCAGCATAGAGACGATCTGGTAGGCCATGAGCCGTGTCACTTGCACCTCTATCATCCTGTCCGCTAGCTCCTGCCGCAGGCCGGGGTTTCGGCCCAGAGTGCTCATCTCGCCGCCCTCTTTGGCGACCCGAATGAGCTGCTCCACAGTCTGCCGCAGCGCCACGACGGCGCCTATAGCAGACGCCCGCTCGAAGTCAAGGGTTGTAGTAGCAATGTACCAGCCCCGGTTCTCCTCCCCTACTATGTTCGTCGCCGGCACCCGCACGTTGTCAAAGAAGACCTCGTTGAACATCACGTTCCCCGTGATGTCGGGCAGCGGCCGCACTTCAATACCCGGAGTCTTCATCTCCACCAGAAAGTAGCTTATCCCCTTGTGCTTCGGCGCTTCAGCGTCCGTCCGCGCCAGCAGGAACATCCAGTTAGAATGGTGAGCCATGCTCGTCCATGTCTTCTGTCCGTTGATCACGTACTCGTCACCATCGCGGACAGCCCGGGTGCGCAGCGATGCCAGGTCCGAGCCGGCCTCAGGTTCGCTGAAACCCTGACAGAAGAAGGTCTCGCCGGACAGTATCTTGGGCAGAAACTCCTTCTTCTGCTCCTCTGTACCGTGCGCTATGAGAGTCGGCCCAACCATGGATATGCCGGCCCCACCGACGGAAGGAGCGTACGCCTCCGCCATCTCCTCTCCCATGATGAACTGCTGCATGAGGGTAAGGGCAGCGCCACCATATTCCTTGGGCCATGACGGGGCGATCCACCCCCGCTCCGCCAGCTTGCTGCGCCACGCCATCATGTCTGGATCACCCCAGAGCGCCGCTGCCTCTTCCGAGTCCAGCGGCTCATCCTTAAACCTTTGAGGCAGTTCCTTATCGATGAACGCCTGTACTTCCTGTCGCCAGGCCGCTTCTTCCGGTGTGTCTCGAAGATCCATTGCTTTCCCCCGTTCCCCTAGTTCTCGCCTCTGGGCTCACGCCACGGACTGCAATCCCGTCACTATTATGTCGAGTTATCGAGCAGCGACGGCACTATCGGCCCATCAGTTTGCTGATGCCGACTTGGGCGCGATGTGCCCAGATCACTTGCTTTGCCTCAGCGCCGATGTGCATCGCGCGCCTATTATCCTGCCCACTAAAGGTGAGTATCAATGAGTTGGCGAGAGGCAGTCAAGGCGAGTACATCGTTCGCGCCGTCCTCAATCATTGATGCCCGGGCATCCCTGAACAGCTTCTCGACCAGGAACTCCTTCGATAGGCCGTAGCCGCCAAAGAGCTGGACGGCATCGCTCGCCACCTCGAAGGCGGTTTGTGTAGCGTAGATCTTCCCCGCGACAGCGAATCGCGACAAGGGGATCGCCGCCTGGCCGTTGTAAGTCAGCAGCGCTCGTGAGAAAGCCCGTGATGATTCCACCTTAATGAACATATCGAACAGCTTCCGCTGCACCAACTGGTGCTCGCAGAGAGGTTTGCCACCCTGGACACGTTGCTTGCAGTAGGTCATCGCCTCCTCGAAAGCGGCCTGCGCTAGCCCCGTGAAAGTCGCCGACATGCCCCCGTTAGCAACAGAAAGGATCATATCCTCCACCAGAGGGTATAGCTCAGGCTTTACGACAACGTAATAGTCAGGAATCCGCACATCGTCGAAGAAGACTTCCCCCTGATTGAGTGCCCGCTGACCGAGTTTGTTCAGCGGCTTCCCCTTTGACACGCCGGGTAGGTTGAGAGGGATGATCGCTATGGCTGTAGAAGCCGGCCCTTTCGCACGGTCAACAGCGAAATGCACCATGCCATGGGTGGCAATCGTACCGTTGGATACCCAAGCCGACTTCGCGCCGCTGATTATCCAGTCATCGCCGTCACGCCTGGCTCTGGTCTCAAGCGAAACAGCGGGGTTATCCGTATACCCGGGTAGTGTGGCCACGGTCGTGTCCGCGCCGTGCTGCGGCTCCGTTATCGCCCAGCAGCCAACGTACTTTGCCTCCCGGTCCTTTGTGTATGGCACCACCAGTTCATCTACAAGCCGCCGGTCGCCAAATAGCTGCGACGCAACGACAGCCATGGAGAATGGTGAAGAGACCACGCCCAGCCCTATTGCGAGGTCGGCCGAGCCCCATCCCATCTCCTCACCAACGATCTGGCGTTCCAGCGGGTCCATGGTGGTGCCGCCCAACTCCTCGGGCATGCCCGCGAGATGGCGTTCCAGTTCGAAGTACTTGCGAAATACGCCCCAGAAGGCTGAGCCTTCCTTTATTACGTCCTCCGGGTCAGCTAGCTTGTCCAGTTCGATGCTCGCCGGCCGCAGCACCTCGGCGGCAAACCGATGGGTCTCCTCCTTCAACGAGACCTGGGTTTGCGTAAGACCGGGGTTCAATTCGGTGTACATGCCGCACTCCTATTCGTTGACTGCCATATGAATCGCAACTCGATTCTGGGCTTGTCCATCCAGAGCAGAGGTTCCTGCTCCGTCTACCCACAAGCGCGCCCGCAATCTTAGGCGGGAGGTTTGTGGAAATCCGGCTGCCGCTTCTCCAAGAAAGCGTTCACAGCTTCCCCAAAAGCAGGCCTAAGCGCGGCCGCCAACAACTCCTGCCCCTCGCTGACCATGACCTTTTGGAGATCGAGCTCTACCAGGTTAGTCCAAGTGAGCTTCTTGATCGCCAGCAGCGACTCTGTGGGGTTGAAGGCTATATCCGCTGCCAGCGTCACCGCCTCCTCCATCAACTGGTCGTGAGGGACCACGCGGCTGACCAAGCCGATTCTCTCTGCCTCCTGCGCATCGATCGTCTTGCCGGTAAGCATTAACTCCAACGCTCTATTGAAGCCGACGATGAGGGGAAGAAGCTTGGTGCTTGCCAGCTCCGGTATGATCCCCATGCGGACGAAACGCATCGAAAAGCGGGCACGGTCAGAGGCGATACGGGCATCGGCGGATAAGGTCATTGTCAGTCCCGCCCCAATCGACGGCCCGTTCACGGCGCAGATTATTGGCTTGGAGCGCGCCCAGAAATGGACCCAATTCTCTTCCCTGCCAAGGCGCGCGCGCTCGCGATCAGCTTCATTTGGGTCATCCAAGCTGCGTTTCCAGTCGCCGACGTCGGCGCCACCGCAGAACGCAGGGTCGGCACCCGTTAGGATGACGGCGCCGATGCCCGGGTCGGCGTTGTACATTTCGATGACTTCCCGCATTTCCTCGCCCATCGTCGGGCTTAGCGCATTCCGCCTCTCGGGACGGTTCAAGGTTACTATCCCCACCCGGCCACGAGTCTCGGTTAGTATCTCTTTGTATGCCATATTTGTATCTTCCTTCCCGCTAAAGATACCCCCCAGAATCGGCTGACCCTCTCTTTGGCATAAATATAAATTGATCAGACAATAATTGCAAGTATTATATTAACGCCCCGCCGCTCCTAGCCTCCGCTGTCCTCGATCCAAGAACACGTAGGACTTATAGCCGAACGCTCCTTAGAGCCTCGAACATCGCGAGCAGGTTCTCCGGCGGCACGCCATGCTGGATGTTGTGGATCGCCGCGAAGACGAAGCGGCCGCCTTCGCCTAAAGCCCCCAGGCTAGGAACGAGTTCAGGCTGCTTTCAAATCTCAAGCCGGTTGGCCGCGATGAGGTCACGATACCAATGGCCGCTCTTCTTGATGATCCGGCGTTGAGCAGGAAAGTCCACGTAGACCAGTCCAAAGCGCTGGCCATACCCCTCCAGCCATTCGAAGTTGTCCAGCAGCGTCCACACGTGATAACCGCGGACATCGGCGCCCTCGTTGATCGCCCTACCGACCTGAGCCAGATACCGTTGGAGGTAGCTTATCCGCCGGTCATCGTTCACATTGCCCCCACTGTCAGGGCCGTCGTTGATCGCGCAGCCGTTCTCGGTCACCCATATCGGCAGCCTGTAGTCGTTCCATGTCCGCATGATGGCCTGGTGGATCGCCTCCGGATAGACCTCCCACCCGTTGTCGGTGCGCTCTACGTCCCGGACTACGACCATACGCACGCGGAAATTCTCTCCACTCAGGTTATTGGCGACGACCATGCGAGTATAGAGATTGACCCCGGCAAAATCGAGGGGCGCCTTGATGAGCTCCAGGTCACCCGGCTGCACCCCCAGCTTCTTCTCATCGATGCCGGGGATCTCAGGATAGCGCCCATTCTGTACCGATTCTAGGAACCAGGCATTACCGAGTCTGTGCGCCCGTTCCGCCGCAGCCTTGTCTTCCTCGCTCTCCGTCTCCGGATAGGCACCGTGCATGCTGAAGGCTATGCCTACCTGCTCAGCGCTCCCTCTGTCGCGTATCGCCCTTGCAGCCAGCCCTTGCGCCAGACTAACCACATGCATAGAGCGCAGCGCCAGTACCGAGTCCCTTACTCCGGGAGCAATGGCCCCGGTAGAGTACGCCAGCCAGGTGAAGATGAATGGCTCATTGAAGATGATCCAACGTTTGACGCGATCTCCCAGGCGGTCGACGACGGCGGCGCAGTAATCGGCGAAATGATGGGCCGTACGGTGGTTGGTCCAGCCCCCCTCATCTTCCAGCGCTTGGGGCAGATCGAAGTGGTAGAGGTTAGCTAGGGGAGAAATGCCCGCCGCCAGCAGCTCGTCGACCAGCCGGTCGTAGAAATCGAGACCTTTCTCGTTGATCGCGCCCCTGCCCTGAGGAAAAACGCGAGGCCAGGAAACGCTGAATCGATAGGTCTTCAGGCCCAGATCTTTCATCAAGGCCACGTCTTCCCGATAGCGGTGATACTGGTCGCAGGCTATGTCGCCGGTGTCGCCGTTCTTGATATGTCCCGGCTCATGGCAGAAGCGATCCCAGATCGACTCGCCTCTGCCGTCCTCGTCCCAGGCGCCTTCCGTCTGGTATGCGGACGCGGCGCATCCCCAATCGAAGCCATTCGGAAACTGCAATACTGACACGGCAGCACCTTACCCCGCAAACTTGGCCCCCTGCGCGCCGGCCGAAGGGGCGATCTTGGAGCAGGAGATTGTCTAGGCTCCGTCACCGAATGCCGCGCTGATAAGGCCCTCCCTCGCCTGCTGTTGCGATGCGGCCTCCGCAATCATGCCGTCAAAGTCCAGGGCTCGCTGGAGCATCATCTCTTTCGTTCCCGGGTGAGGCGTGACGAGGCAAGTGCCCTTCTTGATCGCATCGACTACTGCCACCGCGACTTCCTCAGGCCGGAGGACCACAATTTGGAGAGACGCAAGGAGCTCGAGAAAATCCGGCTGCGCCTCGTGCAGTGCATCAAGCAGCTTCCTCCTGGCGGGGTCAAGGCCGTCACCGGCAGGTATGAACCGAGCCGTCGCCTCTAGGTCTGTGAGCACGATGTCCGGGCAGATGACCGTGACCCCTATGCCCTTGTTCTTCAGATAGGCGGCAAGCCCCTCAGAGATGCCGACGATGGCGAATTTCGTTGCAGTGTAGGGAATCGCCGGGTCTTTCCAGCCGATCAGCCCGGCTATGGAAGCGGTGTTCACAATGTGGCCGCTTCCCCGCTCCAGCATGTGGGGCAGGAAGACATGGACGCCGTAGATGACGCTCCATAGATTGATGCCGATGATCCATTCCCAGTCATCGATTGACACCTTGTCTACAGGGCCGCTTAGATGCACGCCCGCGTTGTTCATGAGGATGTCCACCCGGCCCATCTCGGATATCGACTGATCGAAGAGACTTTGAACCGCTTCCAACTTCGAGACATCGGTGTGCACCGTGAGCACGCGGCGGCCCAGCGCCTCGATCTCACCCTTGACCTCCGCCAGGCGCTCATCGTTGACGTCCGCGAGAACTATGTCCGCGCCTTCCCGAGCAAGTGCGACAGCCGTGGCCTTACCAATTCCGCTCGCGGCGCCGGTCACTACCGCGACCTTTCCTTCTATCTCCATTGCCTTCCTCTGTACGTCATAATAGTAGTCAGTACCATCTACTGAACCCAATGGTAGTTGACATCATGCACCATGTGTCAAGGGTTTCGCCGGTGCTTGCCGAGCGCATAGCGGTGCTGCTTGTGAAGCTGCCGCCGAGTCAGCCGGCATAGTAATGTGGCACCGCCCGGGCAACCTCATCGTGAGAGATATCCAGGCGGTGCCCTTTTGGGAAGAACTGGAGAATCCCCAACGGCTCGACTGACTTGAGGTCTTCACCACCGGCACCGGCAGGTGTTAACCTAGGGCACACAGCCGGACCGAATATCGCCGCCCCGGAGGAGAGCGCTTCTCCCAGAGAAAGGAATCGCGAATGCCACACGTAAGGGCAAACGGGATCAGAATCGAGTACGAGGAGTTTGGGCAGCAGGACTCGACGCCGGTGCTTCTGATCATGGGGCTCGGGGCACAGATGGTGATATGGGACGAGAGATTCTGCGAGCTGCTGGCCGGCAAGGGCTTTCGAGTCATCCGCTACGATAACCGTGACGTAGGACTCTCTACCAAGTTCGACCGGCAGTGCCCGGACCCCGGGCCTCTCTTCTTGGATGTGCTGCAAGGGAAGAGCATTGTCCCGCCATACACACTGGAGGATATGGCCGACGACGCAGCAGGGCTGTTGCAGGAACTAGGGATTCCGGCAGCACACATCGTCGGCGCATCTATGGGTGGGATGATCGCCCAGTCGCTTGCCATCCGGCATCCGGAGCGCGTGCTTACTCTCACCTCGATTATGTCAACGACCGGAAACCCCGATCTGCCCCAGGCTGACCCGAACGTGCTAGCCATCCTGGCGCAGCCGATACCCACAGAGCGTGAGGCGGCCATCGAGCATGCCGTAATGCTGTCCCGTGTGATTGGCAGCCCAGGCTTCAAGTTTGATGAGGAGCGCACTCGGATGCTGGCGAAGTTGTGCTATGAACGGGACCCGGACCCCGTGGGCTCGGTTCGGCAGATTCTGGCGATCATGACCGCCACCAGCCGGAAAGACGCCCTTAGATCAGTCACGGTGCCGACCCTGGTGATCCACGGCGCCGCCGACCCCTTGGTGCCGATAGCCGGAGGGTTCGATACAGCCGAGGCGATCCCGGGCGCGAAGATGCTGGTTATCGAAGGGATGGGCCACGATATGCCGGAAGCCGCCTGGCCCCGCTTGACAGACGCTTTCCTGGAACTGACGCGCCAAATCGAGTAGCGGTCGCGGCATCGAGCCGTCGGTATCCGTCAGACACTGCCATCTCAAGTTGCGCCAAGGAGGTGTGCGATGAAGATAACCGAGGTCCGAACGCGGGTGTTTGAGTTCCCTCACCCCGATACGCCATTCTTCCCCACCTGGCAAATCTTTCCCAGTGCATCTCACCGGATGACGCTGGTGGAAATCATGACCGACGAAGGGATTACCGGCATCGGCGCCGGCGGCGTCGTGACCCCACAGAGCA
>Ga0315273_10009169_pt1 | contig 12527 bp, 6 predicted proteins | sample YL17G02_0_MG_FD_205753 | JGI IMG/M metagenome (GOLD analysis project Ga0315273, IMG submission 205753) | Sediment microbial communities from Yellowstone Lake, YNP, Wyoming, USA - YL17G02_0 | ecosystem: Environmental > Aquatic > Freshwater > Lake > Sediment | place: USA: Wyoming | collected... | reverse complement strand
ACATGCGCGACAGGCTGCTGCTCGCGCGGGAGCTGCTCACGCCCAGTGGCAGCGTGTTCGTGCAGATCAGCGACGAAAACGTCCACCACGTCCGCGAACTCATGGACGAAGTGTTCGGGGCGGAGAATTTCGTTGTGCTCATCTGCTACCGGCGACTGGGCATGATGGTTGGGGAGGAGATGCAGTCTTCCGCACACTACCTGATCTGGTACGCACGCGACCGAGAGCGCATGAAGTCCCACAAGGTATTCGAGAAGCAGATTGCGGGTACCGGAGCGGGCGATCACTACACCCAAGTTGAAGATCGAGTAACACACGCTACTCGAGCGCTCACCCCAGGCGAACGTGCGAACGCAAAACTCATTCCCGAGGGCTGGTGGCCGTTTCAACTGATCAGCCTCACCACCGGTGGCTACCGGCCGAATACGACAATTGACTATGAGTTCGAGGGGCGTGTTTACAATCCAGGACCCAACAAGTGCTGGCGGACGACCCGGGAGGGACTCGACCGACTTTGTCAACTAGGGCGAGTTGTGAGCACGGGTGGGACGCTCCGTTACCGGCAGTACCTCGATGACTTTCCACTGACTGAAGTCACCACCATTTGGGAGGACACTGCGCGGGATCCGGAGAACTTCTACGTAGTTCAGACTCCCAGCAATGTCATAGCCCGCTGCATCCTCATGACCACCGACCCCGGGGATCTGGTGGTCGATCCCACGTGCGGGTCGGGGACGACGGCGTATGTCGCCGAGCAGTGGGGGCGGCGGTGGATCACGATTGACACCAGTCGCGTGCCGCTTGCGCTGGCGCGGCAGCGACTGCTGACAGCCACCTTCTCGTGGTACGAACTAAAGGACAATGACCGAGGACCATCAGGAGGCTTCGTCTACAAGCGGAAGCAGAACAAGAAGGGCGAGGAAGTCGGCGGCATAGTTCCGCACGTCACGCTGAAGAGCATTGCCAACAACGAACCGCCAGACGAAGAGGTGCTGGTCGATCGCCCCGAGGTCGACAACAAATACGTGCGCGTCACCGGCCCGTTCGCGCTCGAAGCCACCATTCCCACTCCCGTGGACTGGGAGGAAGATGGCGTGGAGGACTCGGGCGCCGAGCAGGCGGAGGACTACGGGTCGTTCATCGACCGCATGATTGAAGTGCTGCGCCGCTCGCCCGTGCTCCACGTCGGCGGCGGGAAGACGGTCAAACTCTGGAACGTGCGCCGCCCCGCGAAGACGCTGTCGCTGTCGGCGGAAGCGCTGGCCGGCGAGGCCGACGAGAAGCCAGTGGCGTTTGTCTTCGGCCCCGAGAACGGCGCGGTCAGCGAGAAACTGGTGCATGGGGCGCTGAAGGAAGCCGACATCAAGCGCTACGCCCACCTCTACGTCATCGGCTTCGCGATTCAGGCCCATGCACGCGAACTGGTCGAGAAATCGACCGACGCCGGGTTCCCGCCCGCCACCTACGTCCAGGCGACGCCCGACCTGATGATGGGTGATCTGCTGAAGACGATGCGGTCGAGTCAGATCTTCAGCGTGTGCGGCCTGCCTGAAGTGAAGCTGCACGCTGTGAAGCCGGAGAAGAAGGGCGACCCGATCCGGTACCAGGTCGAACTGCTGGGTCTCGACACGTTCGACCCGACCACGATGAAGCCCGAACACCGCGGCGGCGACGATGTGCCGGCGTGGTTCCTCGACACCGACTACAACGACCTGTGTTTCCACGTGTCGCAGGCGTTCTTCCCACGGACGAGCGCCTGGGAAGGACTCCGCAAGGCGCTGAAGGCCGACTACGACGACAGCGTGTGGGACCATCTGGCAGGGACGACGAGTGCGCCCTTCGAGGCCGGCGAGCACAAACAGGTGGCGGTCAAGGTGATTGACGATCGGGGGAACGAACTGCTGGTCGTGCGGAGGCTTCCGCAACAGGACGAGCTATGATCCGACGCGTCATCATCGAGGGCTTCAAGCGCTTCGATCGGGTGGAGTTCAACCTGCCGGGCCACATCGTCCTCGCCGGCCCGAACAACACCGGCAAGACGACGGTGCTGCAGGCGATCGCGGCGTGGAACCTCGCGCTCCAACGTTGGAAGGAGCTGAACGACTATCAGCGTCACGGCGGCGCGTACACCCGGGCGCCGATCGCGCGGCAGGCGTTCTCGGCCGTGCCGCTGAGGTCGTTCGATCTCCTGTGGCGCAATCGCGCGTACACCCGCGAGATGCGCATCACATTACAGACCGACGACTGGTCGCTCGCGATGGAGTTCAAGCCCGACAGCAGCGAGCAGATGTACGTTCGGCCCGAACCGATCGACCCTACGGTTCTGAAGCCCATCGCGACGACCACGGTGCTTATTCCGCCAATGACCGGACTGAGCACGGACGAGCCGGTCTATCAGCGCCCCAAGCTCGACCAGTTGCTCGGCCAGGCCCGGCCCGGCGAGATGCTTCGCAACCTGCTGCTGCAGGCAAACGGCTCGCAGCCCGCATGGGACAGTCTGCAGGATGCCATCGGGCGGCTGTTCGGGTACCACCTGTTGCCGCCGGATGGGACCGGAGCGCACATCATTGCGGAGTATCGACAGAGCGCCGACGGGCCGAGCTTCGACGTGGCAAGCGGTGGCAGCGGATTCCAGCAGGTACTGATGCTGCTCGCGCTCCTGAACACGCGCCCCGGGTCGGTGCTGCTGCTCGACGAACCCGATGCCCACCTGCACGTGTTCCTGCAGGATGCCATCTTTGGCGAGTTGCGCCAGGCGGCGGTTCGAACAGGCGCTCAACTGATCGTGGCCACGCATTCCGAAGTCATCATCAACGCGGTCGATCCTCGCGAAGTATGCGTCCTGCTCGACCAGCCAGTGATGCTGGCCGATACCGCCGAGCGCCAGATCCTTATCACGTCACTGAGGGTTCTCTCGAATGACGACATCATGCGAGCGCGGCAAGCGCCGGGCATCCTCTACCTCGAAGGCCATACGGACCTCGACATCCTGCGCGCGTTCGCGCAGGTCCTGCATCACCCGGCACTCGACCTGCTGACGACGCGGTTGTTCTGGAAGCCGACCGTGGCGGATACGGCGGGCGGCGGGCCCGGCGTCAAGGCTAGCGAGCACTATGCCGCCCTGCGGCTGATCCGGGACATCCCGGCACTCGAGATCGTGGACGGCGACAGCCATCCCGGGATCCAGAGCAGCGCGATAAGCGGACGCGGGTTCCAGCGCGCGCGGTGGCGCCGATACGAGATCGAGAGCTACCTGATCCATCCAGCCGCGCTCGCTCGCTTCGTCACCCGGATGGTCGGCGAGGGTGCAGCCGCTCCTCACGTCGCAGCGTTGATGCACTACCTGACGAGCGAACTGCCGCCAGCGATCGTGGCTCGGCCGCTCGACGACCACCCTTATCTGGAGAGGACGAAGGCGCGGAGGGATATTCTGCCGCCGGCGTTGAATGCGGCGGGGTTGCCCAACCTGCCGTACTCGCGGTACCGCGAGATTGCCGGCGGCATGCTGCCGGACGAGATCCACCCGGAAATCATGGAGAAGCTCGACGCCATCGTCGCAGCCTTCCAGGCATGACCGACTTCGAAGTTCCGGAACCGATCATCAGCAGCCCGTACGAGGAGCCGCCAGAGCACTGGTACCTTGCAGAGGGCGAGCCTCCTGACCGACGGTCGGGCCGCCGTCCGTCGGTCTACTACTACACCCCGCCGGGCTCGAGCGACGATGGCCGGCCAGCCACAGGGCTTGCGATCGAATTAAAGACGGTCAACCTGGTTCGCGCTCGAGTGAAGCAGTGGCGCGCCGACGGCTGGACTGGGGCGACCGGGACGACGCTGGAGTTGTTGGAGTACTGGCGTCGGGAAGGGCGCGAGCATCGGCTGTTTTTTGCCCAGATCGAGGCGGCCGAGACGATTCTGTTTCTCACGGAGGCCCGGCGCGACTATCTCCACGGGTTAGAGATCCCGTACGACGAGCCGAGCGACCGCCAGAAGGAGGAATCCGGGCACCGGGCGTTCCGGCGCTACGCCTGCAAGATGGCGACGGGAGCGGGGAAGACCACGGTGATGGGGATGCTCGCCGCCTGGAGCATCCTCAACAAGGTCCACGAGCGCGCCGATGGGCGATTCTCGGACGTCGTGCTGGTGGTGTGCCCGAATGTCACAATCCGAAGCCGGCTCGGCGAGATCGACCCGCAGCGGGGTGAGGCCAGCCTCTACCGGACGCGCGACCTTGTGCCGACGCATCTGATGGCCGATCTCACGAAAGGGCGTGTGCTCGTCACCAACTGGCATGTGTTCGAGCCCCAGGGGATACAGGCCGGTGGCGTCAGCGCGAAAGTCCTGAAAGCGGGTGTTCGGAAGCGGCTCCGGGAGTTCATTTCGATCGGCGACAAGTCGACCGTCGCCCGGGGTCGGCGCTACCTCACGCTCGACGAGTACACGCGTCAGGTGAACGCGGGGTTGCTGGAAGTACTCGACGAAGAGCGCGACAAGGATGGCAGCCTCACACGTGTCTTCGTTGAGGCAGAGCGCTGGGTCGAGAGCGACACCGCTCTGGTGAACCGGGTCCTCGGGCGCGAGGTCGGCGGCAAGCAGAACATCCTCGTGTTCAATGATGAGGCGCACCACGCGTACCGCATCCGCAAAGAGGAACCGGATCCCGGCGAATTGGACCTCTACGGTGAAGAAGAAGAGGCCGAGGAGTTCTACAAGGAGGCCACGGTCTGGGTTGAAGGGCTCGATCGCATCCACAAGCTCCGGGGCATCAACTTTGCCCTGGATCTGTCGGCAACGCCGTATTACCTCGGGCGCGTCGGCGTGGACGCCAATCGACCGTTCCCATGGGTGGTGAGCGACTTCTCGCTGACCGATGCCATCGAATCGGGCCTGGTCAAGATTCCGCAGTTGGCGGTGCGCGACACAACCGGTCAGGAAATTCCGGGGTATTTAAACATTTGGCGGTGGATCCTGCCGCGGCTGACGCCGGCCGAGCGCGGCGGTCGCAAGGGCTCCGCCAAGCCCGAGGCAATCCTGAAGTGGGCGAACACGCCCATCTCGATGCTGGGCGGCCTGTGGGAAGACCTGCGCGCGGAGTGGGCGCAGTCGAAAGAAGATTTCCGGCCCCCCGTGTTCATTCTCGTCTGCAAGAACACGGCAATCGCCAAGGTCGTCTACGAATGGCTCGCCGAGAACCGGCCCCCGATGGGCATCCCGCCGGCAGGCCTACCGGGCTTCCTCAACACCGACGGCCGCGTCAACACCATCCGCGTCGATTCCCGCGTGGTGCACGAGACCGACTCGGGTCGGGCGAAGTCGGACGATGTCCAGTGGATGCGGTTCACGCTTGATACCGTGGGCAAGACGGCCTGGCCGAAGGACCGCCAGGAGAATCCGATCTACCCGGAGGGTTTTGTCGAGTTGGCGCGCGCGCGGCCAGGCGAGCCGCTGCATCCCCCGGGTCGCGATGTGCGATGCATCGTGTCGGTGGGCATGCTGACCGAGGGATGGGACTGCAGTACCGTGACGCACATCGTCGGCCTGCGGCCGTTCATGTCGCAACTGTTGTGCGAGCAGGTGGTCGGTCGCGGTTTGCGTCGCCGCAGCTACGAGGTTCGAGAAGTGAACGGCAGAGAATTGATGACCGAGGAAGTGGCCAAGGTCTTCGGCGTGCCGTTCCAGGTGATCCCATTCAAGGCCAGCGGATCTGGTGGGCCGGAGCAGCCAACGAATCGCCGGCACATCTACGCCCTGCCAGCACGCGAGTCTCTTGAGATCAGGTTTCCCCGCGTCGAAGGGTACAGGCAGGCCATCCGTAACAGGGTGTCGGTCAACTGGGACGACGTGCCGACGCTCTGGCTCGATCCTACGAATATCCCGCCGGAAGTCCAGATGAAGGCCGCGATGCCGACCAATTCCGGCAGGCCTTCACTTATGGGCCCCGGCCGCCTCGAGGACGTCACGCTCAATCCCTATCGGCGTGGGAGGCGGCTGCAGGAGCTCGCCTTCGAGCTCGCAGCCGATCTCACACGTGACTATGTCGGGAGTGGTCAGGCTGCGGCCCCCGCGCACGTGCTGTTTCCGCAGATGGCTCGGATCGCTCAGCGATTCGTTGATGAGAAGGTCACCCCGGTGAAGCCCGCCGAACGGGTCGACCTGTTTCTCTCGCCATACTACGGGTGGGCCATTGAGCGATTGGTCGAGGCCATCCGGCCCGACGCAGCCCACGGCGAGGCGCCAGAAGTACCGCGCTACGAGACCAGCCGCGGACCGGGTTCGACCTCAGAGGTGGACTACTGGACGACCAAGGACGTGCGCGAGGTGGTCAGAAGCCACGTCAACTGCGTTGTGGCAGATACGAAGAAGTGGGAGCAGTCCGCGGCGTACGTGCTCGACACACACCCTTTGGTCGAGGCGTTCGTCAAGAACGCGGGCCTCGGGTTCGCGATTCCCTACCTGCACAACGGCCAGACTCACGACTACCAGCCCGACTTCATCGTGAAGCTGAAGTCCGATCCGGTGGCGCACTTGATTCTGGAGACCAAAGGATTCGATGAGCTTGCCGACGTGAAGGCCGCTTCGGCCCAGAGATGGGTGGCTGCGGTGAATGCGGACGGCCGTCACGGTCGATGGCTCTACCGTCAGGTGCGATCGCTCCAGCACGTGCGGACCACGTTGGATGAAATGCTGAAGGCAGTCCGGTAGCGGCACGGCATGCCGTGCCCCTACTGCGATCCCCTGAGTCTCCAGTTCCCAATCCCGAGCGTGCTATAGTTTCCCCATAGCCGTCAGGGGTATCCCGCTGGGATTGAGATACACCCTTGGAACCTGAACCGGTTGAGACCGGCGGAGGGAGCGCGGCATCCCGCCTTGACCGTTCTCCATCGCAGCCAGGTTCCAGGTTGATCACAGCCGGTTTCACAACCCGTTCTGGCGTCCGAAAAGCGGGCCGCTTACGCAGATCGTGAAGACCGTCGCCAGTGAAATTGTCGTGCCGGCGCCTGTGCCGGCGCGTCAGGAGAACGCCGATGTCGATGCCCACGCCTTCGCGTCCCGCACCCGCCCCGTCTGATTTTGCCTGCGCGTATCCCAACTCGCGCAAAGTGTTCATCGAGGGGCCACACGGTGTACGCGTCCCGATGCGCGAGGTGGCCCTGTCTGGTGGCGAACCGCCCGTTCTGCTCTACGACACCAGCGGCCCGCAGGGGGTGAGCGTGCAGGCGGGCCTGCCGCCGCTGCGCCGACCGTGGATCCTCGGTCGCCATGATGTCGCCGAAGTCGTGCGCGCGCGCCAGCCGCAGCCCGAAGAGCCAGCGACGCCAGGCGTGCAGCCGGGCCAGCCGATGACGGCGCTTCGCGGCCGCGGCCCCATCACCCAGTTGCACTACGCGCGCACGCACCACGTCACCCCCGAGATGGAGTTCGTGGCGCTGCGCGAGGGCGTTGCGGCCGAGTTCGTCCGGTCCGAGATCGCGCGCGGTCGCGCCATCATCACGGCTAACATCAATCACCCCGAGATCGAGCCGATGATCATCGGCCGCAACTTCCTCGTGAAGATCAACGCGAACATCGGCAACTCGGCCGTCAGCTCGTCGATCGAGGAGGAAGTGGACAAGCTGCGCTGGGCCACGCTCTGGGGATCCGACACGGTGATGGACCTGTCGACGGGCAAGGACATCCACCAGACGCGCGAGTGGATCCTGCGCAACTCGGCTGTGCCGATCGGCACGGTGCCCATCTACCAGGCGCTCGAGAAGATCGGTGGACGCCCGGAGGACCTGACGTGGGAGGTCTATCGCGACACGCTCATCGAGCAGGCAGAGCAGGGCGTGGACTATTTTACGGTGCACGCCGCCGTGCTGCTGCGGTACATTCCCATGACGGCGGGGCGCATGACAGGCATCGTGTCGCGCGGCGGATCGATCATGGCGAAGTGGTGCCTGGCGCATCACCGGGAGAATTTTACGTACACGCGCTTCCGTGAGATCTGCGAAATCATGCAGGCGTACGACGTGGCGTTCTCGCTTGGCGACGGCTTGCGCCCAGGCTCGATTGCCGACGCCAATGACGAGGCGCAGTTCGCGGAGTTGCGCACGCAGGGCGAGTTGACAAGGATCGCCTGGGAGTACGACGTGCAGGTGATGAACGAGGGCCCGGGCCACGTGCCGATGCACCTGATCAAGGAGAACATGGAGAAGCAGCTCGAGTGGTGCGACGAAGCGCCGTTCTACACGCTGGGGCCGCTCACCACCGACGTCGCGCCCGGGTACGACCACATCACGTCGGCGATTGGCGCGGCGATGATCGGCTGGTACGGCACGGCGATGCTCTGCTACGTGACGCCCAAGGAGCACCTTGGCCTGCCCAATCGCGAGGACGTCAAGACGGGCGTCATCGCCTACCGCATCGCGGCGCACGCGGCCGATCTGGCCAAGGGCCATCCGCGGGCCAGAGGCTGGGACGATGCGCTGTCGAAGGCGCGATTCGAGTTCCGGTGGAACGATCAGTTCAACCTGGCGATGGACCCGGTGACCGCGCGCGCGTTCCACGACGAGACGCTGCCGGCCGATGGCGCGAAGGTGGCGCACTTCTGCTCGATGTGCGGCCCGAAGTTCTGCAGCATGGAAATCACGCAACAGGTGCGCGATTACGCCGCCGCGCACGGGCTGGCCGAGCGCGAGGCGCTCGAGGCCGGCATGCGCGAGCGCGCCGAGGCCTTCCACAAGACCCCGGAGATCTACGTGCCGGTGGAGACGGTGAAGTCGAGGTAGCCGCGACGGCGCGCCCGCGAGCGGGTTACCGGATTGGACCGGTGGGTGCCGCCGGCGGCGGCACGATCTGGATCACCGTCGGAAACGCGATCGGCGTCGCGCCCGGTCTGGGGTTCGCATAGCCCGGCGAGCCGTCCCTCGCGTAGTCCTTGATCGTCACACTTGGCGGAAACGCCATCGTCTCTTCGCGAAACTTGCCGACGTCGAACATGTGCGTTTGCGGCGCGTCGAACACAAGCTCGCCCTTGTCCTTGAGTTCGTTCTTGTAGAACGCCACCATCTCGGCGAACGGCTGCAGCGTGCCGAACAGGTAAAAACGCTGCCCGCGTCCCGCGTCGTACGATCCGATGAACCTGGCGCCAGGATAGACGCGCACGCCGCCCAGTTGCGCATCGGTCGGCGGCGCTTCGGTAGCCGTGTCGGCGGGCGGCTGGACTTTCGGCTGCGTCGCCACCGGAGGCTGAGCCGGCGCGGTCGGGGTAACCGGCTTGGCTGGCGTCGTCGGCTGCGGCTGGGCGGTGGCCGGGGGCGCCGCGGGCTTGGCCGGAGGCGTCTGCGTCGCGCCGGCCACGGGGGGGGGCGGCTGCGGCTTGGCCACCGGTGGCTGAGCCTGAGCCTGCGCTGCCATCGCCAGAAACGCCACCGACGCCAGAACGCCGCTCACGCACCGAAGGCCTTCGATGCACAGACGCGGAAACGAACCTGTGCCCTCAGGACTTCGTGCTGAGGGAGCAGCTGCGGCCTCTGTGTCCGAGAGCGGTATGGGGCCATAGTTGCAACTCGAAGCACGAAGGCGGAACATGGGATCATTATAGCGTGGAGGGGTTTGGGAGTCCCGCCTTCGCCCCGAGCTCCTCGAGACGTTGCCCCGGCTCGCTGAGCGTAGTCGCAGGGAGGTTGTCGAAGGGCTTCGGCGTGGCAAGCGGGGATTCGGGACGAGCCAGGTGGGATCTTGAGGCCAGCAGGATGGCGGCTTCCGGAGCGGCCCCTCGAACCGAGCCGACAGTGTCAATCTGCAAGACGTGCCGCGAGGGCCAACACCGGCTGGGGCGGCCACAGGGGGCCGCCCCTACGGCGGACATGATCAGGCGTAGGGGCAACCCCCCGTGGTTGCCCGACGTGTAACACCCGGCAAGGCGCGTCTTGCCGGCTACAGAGAAACAGGCGTAACAACGGCGAAGCAAAGATGTAACAAGAGCGAAAGCGGTTTCATCGCGGCGCGGGTGTGGCCACGCCACATGGGGAGCTTGCGTGAGCGGGGCCGGGGCGTGCGGGTGCCGCGGCGATTCGCGAAGCGGCCCCTCGAACCAAGCCGACCAGCGTGCGTTCGCAAAACGCACCGTGAGGGCCAGGACAGGCTGCGCGAATAGCGCACACGTAAGACCGGCGACGAGTCCCGGCAAGGTGCGGTTTGCCGGCTTGCGTGAGCGGGGCCGCGGAGCGAAGCGCCGGGGCACTGGAGGCCCGGCAGAAAGCTGGGGCTGGCCGGCTTGCGTGGGCGGGGACGCGGAGGAACCGCCGTCCGGCTGGCGTGACGGGATTCGGGGTCGGGATTCGGACGAAGGCAGCGAAGATGGACAACCATCTGGCATTCTGTGACGCGGCACTGCCATGGGCGGTGGAGACGATTGAGGCGCTCGTGCGCCTCGAATCGCCGACTGGCGTCAAGGCGGCTGTCGACGCGTGCGGCCGGGAGGTGGAGCGGTTGCTCCGCCAGTTCGGCGGCCGGGTCCGTGCCGTGCCGCGCGAGACGGCGGGTGACCACCTGCTGGCCGAATTCGGTTCCGGCGCGCGCCAGGTGCTGGTGCTGGGGCACATCGACACGGTCTGGCCAGTGGGCGAACTGGAACGGCGGCCGCTGTGGCGCGAGGGCGACCTGCTCTTCGGTCCTGGTGTCTTCGATATGAAAGCCGGGATCGTGCTCGCGATGCTCGCGATCCGCGCACTGCAGGATTCGGCATCCGGGCTGCCTGGTCGCGTGATGCTGCTTCTGACCAGCGACGAGGAAACCGGCAGCGCCACCTCGCGGGGCATCATCGAAGACGAGGCGCGCCGGAGCGACGCCGTGCTCGTCCTCGAGCCGCCGCTCCCGGGAGGCGCGCTCAAGACCGCGCGCAAGGGGTGCGGGGAGTTCCACCTGCGCGTCACGGGCAAGCCTGCGCACGCAGGGATAGAGCCCGAGCGCGGCGTCAGCGCGATCCGCGAACTGGCCCGACAAATCCTCGCCATCGAATTGCTGCAGGATCCTGCCCGCGGAACCACGCTCAGTGTTGGCATCGTACGGGGCGGCACGCGTGGCAACGTGATTCCTGCGGAGGCCGAGGCCATCATCGACGTGCGCGCTGCGACCCTGGACGACGCTGACCGGGTGACCCGCGCGATGCAGGCACTCCGGCCGCAGATCCCGGGCGCCACGATCAGCGTGACGGGCGGCATCGACCGGCCGCCGTTCGAACGCACGCCGGCGGTCGAGGCGCTCTTCCGCCAGGCGCAGGACGTGGCGGCGAGCCTTGGGCGAACGCTCGGCGAAGGTTCCACCGGGGGCGGATCCGACGGAAACCTCACGGCGGCTTTGAACGTCCCAACTATAGATGGCCTCGGCGCTATCGGTGCGGGTGCGCACGGGTTTGATGAGCACGTGGATATTCCCGAACTGCCGTGGCGCGCGGCGCTCGTGGCCGGTTTGATCGAGCGGATCGTGGCGCGCTAAACTGGACGCTTGGCAGCCTTCATACGGATACACATATGGCAAACACAGTGAAGACGACACTCCTGCTGGGACTCTTGAGCGGCGTGTTGATGGTGATCGGCCAGAGCCTCGGCGGGGCAAACGGCCTCGTCATCGCATTTGGTGTTGCGGTCATCATGAACTTCGGCTCGTACTGGTTCTCCGACAAGATCGTCCTGCGGATGTACAAGGCACAGCCGGTGGGGCCCGAGCACCGGCTCTACCAGGCCGTCGCACGGCTGTCGCAGCGCGCGAATCTGCCGATGCCGAAGGTGTACGTGATTCCGGATCCGTCGCCGAACGCGTTCGCGACCGGGCGCGACCCGTCACACGCGGCGGTGGCGGCGACCGAGGGCATCCTGCGCATCCTGGATGATCGCGAACTGGAAGGGGTCATCGGCCACGAGTTGGCGCACGTCAAGCACCGCGACATTCTGATCAGCTCGATTGCGGCGACGCTCGCGGCAGCCATCATGATGATCGCGAACATGGCGCGCTGGGCAGCGTTTTTCGGGGGAGGCCGGAGCGACGATCGCGAAGGATCGAATCCCATCGCGATGCTGGCGACGATGATCCTGGCGCCGGTGGCGGCCATCCTCATCCAGTCGGCCATCTCGCGGTCCCGCGAGTACGACGCCGACGCCGGCGGGGCCGCGATTGCCGGGTCGCCCTACGGTCTGGTGGATGCGCTCAAGAAGCTGGAGGTCGCGTCGAAGCGGATCCCGCTCGATGCGAATGCGGCGACCGCACACATGTTCATCATCAAGCCGTTCACGGTGTCGGGAATGATGTCCCTGTTCAGCACCCATCCGCCGACCGAATCGCGCATCCGCGCGCTGCTCGGCCAGTAAATGGGGTCAGACCCCATTTATTGAGGGCGACCAGAAACAAGAGAGAATTGGGGTCCGACCCAGTAGTGTCCGGTTATAAGTCGAGCAATTGTAACTGGTTAGCGTGAGGGGTGTCGTCATTGTGGAGGGGACCCTCGAAAAGTGCCGTAGAAATGGGGGTTTTCTCGAAGAGGGTCACGCTCA
>Ga0315273_10009168_pt1 | contig 12530 bp, 8 predicted proteins | sample YL17G02_0_MG_FD_205753 | JGI IMG/M metagenome (GOLD analysis project Ga0315273, IMG submission 205753) | Sediment microbial communities from Yellowstone Lake, YNP, Wyoming, USA - YL17G02_0 | ecosystem: Environmental > Aquatic > Freshwater > Lake > Sediment | place: USA: Wyoming | collected... | reverse complement strand
TCGTTCGGGAGTGAGATTGGGTGGACGATCAGCTCGATGGGCACCTCAGCGTGGTCGCCGTCGGCGTTCACTGCAACCGTCCCTCGCCAGCGCCCCGCAGGGGCGTTGGCCGGCACGAACAGGGTCACCCAGACGGGCTGGGTCGATGCCTCGTCCACAGCAAGCGCCTCGTCGACGAGCAGCGGATCGGGGCACAACGCTGGGGCAATGCACGTCAGCTCATCGGTCGGCGTGTTGGTCGTGTTCTCTTTGAGGGGCACATACCCCACGAACCGTGCGGTCACCTCGACGCCATCCGCGCCGGACTCATGTACGAGCACCGGCGGCGAAATGCGCAAAGCCGAGATCCGCCGCAACGCCCGGACTGCAAGCTGTGCCGAAGCATACTCGTTGCGGCAGGATTCAACGGCGATGCAATCTCGGTCGCCCGGCGGGGCGTCACGAGATAGCTTCTCAAGCGAGTCGACCGCCCAGACGACACATGCGCGATTGGCTATCGCCATTGTTCTGTCCTGTTACCGACGCAAGAGACCTCGATGCTGTGAGCGCCGCTCACTGGCGGATCCTCAGTGTAAGGAGGTCCTCAGCGAGGATCTCGTCGGCCCGCCCCACTGTCTGCTCGAAGTCCGACGTGGCCTCGAAGTAGCGGCCGGTCAGAGCGTCCGCCTTCCCGCTCACGAGGCTGAGCGCCATGTTTGCCACGACCTCGGGTGGGCCATCCCAGCCGCGTTCGAAGATCTCGTGGAAGTTCGGGCGCCACTTCTTGCCGCCTGGATCATCCATGATGAAGCGTGTCATGTCTGTGAGCACCGCCGGAGGAGCAAGGGCGAAGACCTTCACCCTGTGCGGCTTCGCCTCCGCCGCCAACCCCTCAGTCAGACGCATCAGCCCGGTCTTGGAGCTCGCGTAGCTGGTGCAGTAGGGGTGTGGATCGCTGATCCCACCCCCAACAGTGTTCAGCACGTAGCCCCTGCCGCGCGCCACCATCCGCCGCACCACCGCGCGGCAACAGAGAAACGTCCCGTAGAGGTTGGTGCAGATATCGCGGAACCACCTCTCGGGGTCGGCATCCCAGACCGGGTCGATGACCGAGAAGGTCCCCGCGTTGTTGATGAGGATGTCGATCGGGCCGAACCCGGACTCCACCCTCTCCACCATCTTCTCGACCTGTCCGACATCCGTGATGTCGCAGACAAGCGGCAGCGCGTCCACCTGGCGAGCAGCGATCTCGGTCGCGGTATCCTGAAGCGTCTTCTCGAGCACATCGACCAGCACTAGGCGGCTGCCACGCGCCGCGAATGCTTCCGCCTCGGCCCGGCCGATGCCGCGGGCTGCGCCTGTGATCAGCACGACTGCGTCCTTTAGCTTCACCGACCCTCTCCTATGCCCGCGAACCGGACCCGCGGAGGCGTATGCTCACACCAAACCATAGAACTCCTCACCGTTGCGCAGCATCAGTGCGGATGCTACTTCCTCCGCAGTGGCGCGCGAGAAGTACCCGGCCTCGACCTTCTGCTCGAGCACGCGGGCGATGCCTATGCGCGCCTGCATCGAGTACCCAACATCGCCCCACGGCCAGCCGGTGTCCGCGCCGTAGCCGAAGATCTTGTTGAATGGCACCGCATCGAGCCACTCCGACAGCGCTCGCTCCGACTCGGCCGGGTTCATAGTCCACGCCCAGCAGAGGTCAGGGTAGACGTTGGGGTAGTTCTTGGCGATGGCGCCCAACTCCGACATCCAGGGCCAGGAGCCATGGAAGATGTCGAAGCGGACGCGCCGATACCGGCCAAAGACCGGGATGAGGTGCGATGCCTTGGTGCCCAGAAGCGAGCCCCAGTTCCCGGCGAGGTACCCTGTGTGGATCTGCACCGGTATGTCCTCATCCTGAGCCTTCTCCATCACCTTGTGGAAGAGATAGTCGGAAAGAGTCCGCCCTTCGACCGCGCTGACTGCTCCGCTGTGCTGTTGGATCCCGGCGCGGAACGAGGTCGGGCTGTTGATCCGGCTGAACGCCATCTCGGCTTCGTGTCGCGTGGGGTTGCCCACCGCCAGGTCTCTCTGGTAGGCCATGCCGACCTTGATCGCCGCAAGGGTCGCTTGTCTTCGGAATGCGTCGATGCTGGCGTGCAGCGCGGCGACGAATTGCTCCAGGGTGAGGATGGACCGATCGCTTCCCGACTCCAGCTCCTCAATGGGCCCGCGATCGACGATACTGAAGAACCCGTCGCCCCGCCAGGTGAACCTGTAGTAATCGGGGTAGAGCGACTCCCCGGGAGCGACCTCGCCGGATGACGACGCGTACCAGTCCTTGATTACCCACTTCGTGTTCGCCTTCTCGCGGACGAAGTAATCATAGACCTCTCGCGCCGAACGGCCGACGAACGCCTCCTGAAGCGCCTTCGTCACCTGGTCGAAGGTCTGCGGCCCGTATTCGAGGCCAAAGAGCGCCTGGCATCCGAGCGTCACGGCACGGCCATAGCCGGTGGTCCGTATCTTCGGCCAGAGTGCGGCGACGCGTTCAGGCTCAGTCACCCCCGAGACGGCGCGCGTGCCGGCAGCCGTGACCAGGTCGGACTCTGCATAGCCCAGCAGGCCTCTGAAGTCGTGCGTCGCCCGTTGTGCCTCGAAGTCGCGGAAGTCGAAGTGATGGTTGTGATGGCAGAAGATTGGGTGCGCCAGCACGAACTCAACTATCGACGAAGCCATCGCGTCTCTCCTCCGCGGGGACAGCCGGTGTTGTAGAACCGGACCGATCTGTGATGGCTGCGTGATCTCTTCCGGCGCCGTCACGCGCCGCGGCCTCAGCGAATCTGCCGGCGCCTCTCGAACTCCCAGAGATGCACATAGACGCTGTCTGTCCAGCCGTGACTCATGATCGCCCAACGGCCCGGCGCAATCTCGAAGACTTTCGCACCGTCGTGATGCTCGAAGCGGTCGTCGAGGACGTGGCGAGTCCAGGTCCTTCCAAGCCTGTCTGCTCTCTTATAGACCAGCAGGCGCGACCTGGTCCGATAGGACCAGAATGGGTCGTGCTCTGCCGCGACGATCTCCATCTCTCCGTCACCGTCGAGGTCCGCGATGTCGAGCGAATGCGGGGAGCGGACGCGGTCGATGACGTGCATGGGCCAGGCTTGTCCACGTGGGTCGGCCGGCTGCTCGAGCCAAGCGATGAGCCCGAATCCAGCCGTTCTCGTCTCGAAATCCAGCTTCTCTTCCGTGAAGATGATGTCGGGCCGGCCGTCTCCGTTCACGTCGGCTACCCTCATCCTGGCGACGTTCAGGTCTTTGTCGAGGAGTTGGCGGGGCTCGAACCGACCATCGCCCAGATTCTCCAGCCAGTAGGGACCCGCGGCTAGATCGAGCAGACCGTTGCCCGTAAGGTCATGGGCAACATACTCCTCCCCGTAGAGGACGTCGGCGAGCCGCTGCTTCGGCCAAGGCCCGCTACGGGGATCGTCCGGTATGGTGAAGATCTCGGGCTCTTCACCTGGCTTCGGGTCATGGTAGCCCGCGATGAATGCTGCTCTGCCACCAGGCAATAGCGGGGCCATCAGAGTGCCATGGGGCCACTGGCCGTTGCCGACCCCGATCGGATACTCCTCCCATTGCCTGGCCAAGGGGTCCACGGGCTTCAGCCAGCAGAAGTCGCTCGACAGCCGGGCGTAGTCGTCCTCCTCACCGGGCCGAGCCTTGGTCGCGATGATCTCCGAGCGGCCATCGCCATCCACGTCATAGGCGCTGACTGCCTGGTAGATGCCAGGAATGGTGTAGCGCTCCCAGGACGGATTCCGGTACCACCAGCCGCCGCACACCACATCAAGCCGCCCGTCACCGTCGATATCGGCGGGGAAGATGTCGGTAGCAGTGTACGGCTTGTCGCGGTCGATCAGATGGTGCCGTACCTGTAGCAGAGGTGACTCCCGGTCTACCTGTCTCCACACATGCACCTGAGGTGCCTGCCACGCCTTCCCTATCACCTCCGGCTTCCCGTCTCCATCGAAGTCAAGCATCACCGCCTGGTGAGTGCCCGCTCCCTGGGAGAGGAGCTGTCTCCGCACACGCCGCCCGCGGCTCGTGAGCGAATACAGCAACAGTCGGGCGTTCCAGTTCCGCGGCGCGTACCAGCCGCCCTGCGCCATTTCGGCGGCGAATATGCACGCCTCTCCGGTCTCCACATCGCGCCATGTGTGCAGTGAGTGGAGATAGACAAGCCCGCGCTCGATCTCGTGCTCCACCCAGCCCTTCCCCGCGGCCAGCCGATTCTCGAACCACGACAGACGCCCCTCCATGTACTCCGATTCTGCGATCACGATATCGGGAGTACCGTTTCCCGTGATGTCCAGCAGAGCGGTCCGACACATCTGGCGGAAGCTCGCGGCGAGGTCTGTCCGGTGCCAATGCCCCGAGTACGGCCCGTCGGCAGGCTGGGAGTAGACGTAAGGGCCGTGAACGATCTCGAGGCGACCATCGCCATCCAAGTCGCCCACGGAGACTCCCTCCGCGAAGAAGCCAGTGTCGATGACATGCTTCTGCCAACCGGCGCCCCGCGCCGACCTCTTGTAGATGATCAGCCCGGGATTCGCGCAGTAGGCCGCATTGGCGATCAGTTCCGTCTCACCGTCGGCATCCACGTCAGCAGGCACGAGGTCGTGCGCCTGACCCTCGCAGGTTGCATCGATGACGAACGGCTGCCACGGGTCCGAGAGCTGCTTTCCTGGCTTGTAGTACGTCACGAGCCACTGCCACTGGACCTCGGCGCTCTCCTCTGCCACGACCGCCTCAAGTCGCCCGTCGCCGTCGACATCCATCATCGCCAGACCAACGCCGAAGTTCCCCGTCGCGATGGTCCCCTTCTCCAGGGTGGCAGGTCGGTACCAGAGGAGAGCACCATTGCCGCCGGTGAGAAGCTCGGTGTTCCCATCGGCATCGATGTCGCCGACTGCCAGGCTCCCCAGGTCCTGGGCGCCCTCCGGCAGCGCATCCAGGATGGTCAGCTCCCACGGAATCTGCTGTGACGCCATGTCTCCGCCTCCAACCTATTCGAGCACCAGGCGACCTGCTGCAGTTGCTGATGTCGCCTGGCGACGCCCGTTAGTGCGTTAAGTTATCATAGCGGAACCCCGCCGTCAACCGTGAAGAATCGAGGCCTCTCTCGTTGTGAGATGGACCCGCCAACGGACGCGACCACAGCACTTGCCGCCGCCGTTGGCAGGCACCTGGGGCGGGGGACGCATTCTCCCGCGGTGGCACAGAAGGAGGTCGGCCCGAGGCGGGGAACTTAACGCTCTAAGGTTTCCATGGAAGCGCGCCGCCACTTTCTTGGATCTCGGTGAGGTAGCCAATGAAGCGGACCGGGCAGGAGTTGATGCGGATTGAGTCGATCCCCGATTGGGAGCAGCGGGTCGCTCGCCATGATGCGTTCTGGCAGAGGGAGGTGCTGGGCAGGCCGCCGGCATACATCACCCTTGACAAACCGGCGGGCTCCCATCCTCAGCCCGCCGAGAAGAACTACTCCGAGCCCCGAGACTGGTGGATGGACTTCGAGTACCGTGCGGAGTGCATCCTCGCCGATGTTGAGAACGCAGAGTACCTGGGCGATGCCCTGCCCCAGACCTACTCATCCCTTGGCCCCGAGGTGTTTGCTGCCTTCTTCGACTGCGAGATGCAGTACGCAGACCGGGTCACCTCCTGGTCGATTCCTAACCTACTGGACTGGGCGGAAGTGGGCAGCGTCCGCTTCAGCGAGCAGAGCCTCTACTGGAGGAAGGTGATCGAGTTCACCGACGTACTGCTGGAGGTCGGCAAGGGGCGATTCTACACCGGACTGACCGACCTTCACCCTGGAGGGGACGCGCTGGCCGCGTTCCGCGACCCGCAACGCCTGAACGTGGACCTGATTGAGTCGCCAGACGAAGTGAAGGCGTTGCTGCGCTACGTCGACGAGATCTACCTGCAGGTCTACGATTTCTACTACGATAAGCTCACGGCAGCCGGTCAGGCGATCACCACGTGGATGCCTATCTGCTCGACGAAGAGATGGTACGTGCCCTCAAACGACTTCTCGTGTATGATCTCGCCCCGCATGTTCCGGGAGTTCTTCCTGCCCGGGCTCATCGAGGAGTTCCGCCACTACGATGCGTGTATCTACCACCTGGACGGACCGGGGGCGCTCAAGCACTTGGATGTCCTGCTCGAAGTGCCTGAACTGAACGCAATCCAGTGGGTGGCGGGGGCAGGGAACGGAGGCGTCGCCGATTGGATGTGGGTCTACGAGAAGTGCCAGGCAGCGCGCAAAGGACTCGAGATCGCCACGGACGTATCCGAACTCGACGCGATCATGGAGAGCCTGCGGCCCGAAGGGATCTTCCTCCATCTATGGGGGTTTGACGATCGCGCCCATGCAGAGTGGGTGCTGCGGCGACTCGAGCGCTGGCGCTGAGGCGGCCGTAGACTCCCCATTTGACAATGCGGGTCGGGTGCGCTATCTTAGTGCGTTAAGATGGCCGGGTGATCCGGGAAAGGCAAGGAGGCGGCTGTTGGACGCCAGAAGCATTCGCGCCCGAAAACAGCGTTGGCATGACACCCTCTCGGGTGGGCCCACGGCCGGCCATCTGTTCCTGATCTCCTATGCTCCCGACGCGATCGAGCGGCCGCTCCCTTGGCCGAACCTGAAAGCAGAGCGCATCGAGTACTCCTGGGAGGTCTACATCCGCCATCGAGCGCGCTCAGAGTGGCTGCTCGACGACTCCATCCCGCACCTGAACGTCTACACCGGGACGGAGATCTTCGCGGAGGCCTTTGGCTGCGAGGTCCATCGCCCCCCCAACGACATGCCGTGTGCCAAGTCGCTCCTCCGAAGCGCATCGGAGGTGGCGCGGCTGCGCGTGCCGCCGGTCTCGGACTCAAGCCTAGGGCTGCTCTTCGAGATCGCGGACGAGCTGCGCCGGCGAGCCGGGGAAGACGCGACCCTCAAGATCGTCGACCTTCAGAGCCCCATGGATACGGCCTCCCTCATCTGGAACAAGACCGACTTCCTCGCCGCCCTGTACGAATCGCCCGAGGCGGTTCGCGAGCTCGCCGCGAAGGTCGCGGAGCTGATGACGTCCTTCCTAGACCTCTGGTTTGCTCGGTACGGGCGCGATTTAGTAGCTCACTACCCGGACTACTACATGCCGGTCGGCGTGACGTTGTCTGAGGATGATGTTGGGGTCGTAAGCCCGGGAGCTTTTCGCGAGTTCTACATGCCGGAGTTGGCGATGTTCTCGCACCGGTATGGGGGGATCGGACTACACTGCTGCGCCGACGCTGTTCATCAGTGGGATAACTTCGCCCGGGTGCCGGGCCTGCGCGTGCTCAACCTCGTCCAGCCCGAGACCGTGCTGCGAGCCGCCTATCCGCGGTTTGCGCAGTCGGCCGTCCAGTTTCATAGCTGGAGTGGGGACGGCCCACCATGGGAACGGCCGGCCGTATTCCCCCAGGGCTCCCGAGTGGTCATCGAAGCGGGCGCCGCCACGCGAGACGAAGCGCTAGAGCTGTCCGACCGGCTCTGGCAAGCCTGTGGTCGCAACTGAGGGAATACGCTATGGGCCGTAGGAGCGCGTCATGTTCATGAGGGCAATGCTTGTTCTGACCACGGCCGCAACACTCTGCCTCGGGAGTGCATCAGCAATGGCATCGGCAACACCGGGACCCCACCCTGGGGACGTCTACCGAGAATACCGGCAGGTCATGCTTGACAACACCTGGCGAGTGATTGACCCGGGCACGGAGCAGCCAGATGCCCGGGTGGATCTTCCCAACCCCGTGCACCATATCACGATCACTGACCTGACTGACGCGGTGCGCGCAGAGGCGGTGATAGACTTCTGGGGTGGCCATTACCGAACCTCGGGAAAGCAGATCCGCTTCAACAACAAGGCCTGGATCCCAGTGCCGGAGCTTACGACCACTCCCCCGGGGCAGCTTCCATCTTCCTACATGCAGCAGTTCAACCCGGTGATCGAGGTGCCACTGTCACATCTGAGACTGGGGGACAACACCTTCGAGGGCATCTGCGGCGACCAGATAGACGGATTCGGTTGGGGGCAATGGGGCTGGTACGGATTGATCCTGCGGGTCTACTACGGGCCCTCAAAGCCCCATCCTTCAGGACGCGTCATCGCGCCCATCGGGGGGGCCACGCTCTCCGAGAACCCGCTGATATCAGTGGCAGCCGAGAGCCCGGTCGGCGTTGCTCGCGTCGACGTCCTTGGGCTCTACGACGGAATGGACGAGAACGGGGACGGCATCTTCCGCGACTGGCATCATCTCTACCACTACACGAGCATCAGCGGGCACATTGGCACGGTAACATCGGCGCCCTACCAAGTGACGTGGGACACGCGCTGGGTGCCCGACCAGGCCATCGGAATGGCTGTGCTCGCGCGCATTCAGGATACGAGTGGCGTGTGGTACGTGACGCAGCCGGTGGATGGCCTCACCCTCGAGCGCCCAGACGTCTCTGTGAAGCTCTACCGGCCGTCCGACGTCCCGCCCCTGTTCTCGGTGCGTGATGACGCCTCGCAGTCGTGCACGATCACCATTCCCGAGGGCGACGACCTTGGCCTCGCCAGGGAGGCCGCCCTTCACCTGCGAACGTGGAACGGCGGGGACGAGTCAGTCACCCTGAACGCTTGGCAGGGCGACATTGCCGGCGCGAACCACAACTACGCGGGCACGGTGCGCCCCTTCCCTGTGACGGCTCTCAGGCCGGGCGCCAACAGGGTCTCCTTCCACTCCGTCACAGTCCATCACGGCGTCGAGATCCTGTGGCCTGGTCCGGTCATCACGGTCAGATACGCCATGCCGCGCGTGCCGCCGACTCAGTCGTGCCGCCTGCCGATCAGCGTCAGCGCCGCTGGGTGGGCCCGCCGGGATGCGATCGTGGAAGTGCCGCTGGACTTCACTGCCCTGCTTAAGTCGGTCGATCTGGACGGTGCGCTGGAGCAGAGCTCGCTTCGCGTGGTAGAGGTGGGCGACTCGGGGACGGTGCTGGACAGCGCGGTGGACTTCCAGTTCGACGGGGACCCGGGCCACGAGATGGCGACCGATGCCAGAGGTACGCTGGTGCTGCTGATGGAGGGATGGACCGACCCGGATGTGACTCGTTACTATGACGTGTACTTCGATGTAGCTCGCAGCGGCCCCTACGCCCCTATGCTAGTTGCCCCGCGCGTACGCGTGACCGATGATGTGGATCGGGCGGGGCAGGCGAGCTTCAGGATCGAAACGGACGGCGGCACCTACTACTACCAGAAGGCCGGCGGAGGCTTCGCCAGCCTCGAGGATGAACAGGGCAACGACTGGATAGGCTTCAGACCCATCGGCGGCTCCGAGGGCAGTTACCGCGGCATCCCCAACCTGGCATACCCGGAGGGGTACTTCCACCCGGGCTCGCACTCCGCACTGAGCCGCCTGAGGAGCTCTGGTCCCGTCAAGGCCAGCATCCAGTCGCAGACCCGCGACGGGAAGTGGGCCTGTCAGTGGGACATCTACCCGACCCACGCAACCATGACCGTGCTAAAGGCTGACCACCCCTACTGGTTCCTGTACGAGGGGACGCCGGCGGGTCAGCTCGACCCGGCCTTCGACTACTGGCGGCGCAGCGACGGCGCGAGCGGACCGGCCTCCCAGGAGTGGACGGCCACCCTGCCGTCCCCCCAATGGGTCTACTTCGCAAAGCCCGGGATCGCGGCCCGCGTCCTCTACCTGGCGCGCTGCGATCCGGGGACCGAGGTGACCTCGTACCGCCCGATGCAGGGCCAGATGACCGTCTTCGGCTTCGGCCGCCGTGACACGGACACGCCACAGGCGTTTCTCTCAACAACGCCTGCGCGTTTCATCATCGGTCTGGCGCCAGCCAGCGTTCGAGAAGTCCAGATCGCTGTCGATTCGGCGATCCATCCAGTGGGACTGGTCGTAGGCGACCCGCGGCAGTCAGAATGACAGTCCGCCGCCACAGGTCCGAGCGGAGCGACGATGCAGCTGCCCGCCGGGGGCATTTGCGGGCGAAGCGGAACTGAGTGTCGAGGCGGTGCCGATCTAGGTGTCATTGACAACCGGCGGCAACGCGAGTATCGTATCAGGCAACTTAGTGCGTTAGGATGGCAGATGATGAGAGCAGTGGCTCCAGCAGCGCCGAAGTACCTCGAGATCAGCCAACAGATCATCGGACAGATTGACAGCGGCGAGCTGGGCCTGGGCGCCCAGGTGCCGTCAGAGAACGAACTCATCGCCACCCACGGGATCAGCAACACCACCGCTCGCAAGGTGCTCCTGGAGCTGGAGCGTGGCGGATGGGTTACCCGGATCAAAGGCCGGGGCACTTACGTCCGGCAGAATCGCGTCGAACGAACCGTGGGGCGCATCCTGAGTTTCACGCGCAACATGCTGGAGGCCGGGCGCAAGCCGTCTACGAGGCTACTCGGGATCAAGGTGCTGCGGCAGTCGCGATCGCAGCTAGTGAACAAACGCGAGTACACGCTGCCGGGCCCGATCTACCAGGTCGAAAGACTGCGATTCGCCGACAATGTCCCCATGATGAGGGAGACTCGTTACGTCTCGATGCACTTCTGCCCGGCGTTGGACAAGAAGAAGCTGGAGGGTTCACTTTACGATCTCTACGAGACCGAATACAGACTTCAGATGGACCGGATCGACCAGATACTGAGTGCAACGGTGCTGGCAGGCAGGAATCTCGAGGCCTTCGGACTAGAGGACCCGGCGCCGTTTTTCCGAGTCGAGGGCGTGACCTTCCTGGCGAAGGAACTGATTCTGGAGATGGAGGAGTCCTTCTACCGCGGCGACATGTACGAGTTCTACGTCACCGCGACCCGTTGAGGCGGACCGCGTCCCGAGACAAGACCATGTACCCCAGAGCTACCCTCGTCGACCTTTACAGGACGGTCTACACGATCCGCGCCTTTGAGAACCGTTGTATCAAGCTCTACAGGCAGGGCCTGATTCGCGGCTACTTCCACCCATATTTGGGACAGGAGGCGATTGCCGCAGGTGTCTGCGCGGCCCTCGGCCCCCAAGACTACATCGTCAGCAACCATCGGGGTCATGGGCACTGCATCGCGCGGGGAGCTGACCTCGGCCGGATGACGGCTGAACTCCTCGGCAAGGCGACGGGGTACTGTGGTGGGCGCGGCGGGTCCATGCATATCGCGGACTCTGAGACCGGCAATCTCGGCGCCAATGGGATCGTCGGCGCCGGCATCCCGATCGGGGTCGGGGCCGCCCTGGGGGCGAGGATCCGCGGCGAGGACCGGGTCACCGCGGTGTTCTTCTCGGACGGCGCGTCCAACAACGGTGTCTTCCCGGAGGCGATGAACTTGGCCGCGATCTGGGGACTCGCCGTGATCTTCGTGCTCGAGAATAACCAGTACGCGGTGTCGACGCCGGTAGAGTCGGTCACGCGCGACCCCGATCTCTACAAGCGGGGGCTGGCCTACGGCATTGAGAGCTTCCCTGTAGATGGCAACGACGTAGTCGAGGTCTACGCGAAGAGCTGCGAAGCGGCCGCCACCTGTCGACGCGGAGATGGTCCTGTGCTGATCGAGGCCAAGACGTACCGGCAGATGGGGCATCACGTCAACGACCCCGGACTCTACATGCCCAGGGATCGGCTGGCGCACTACAAGTCGCGGGACCCCGTCGAGATGGCCGCCGGCCGCGTGCTGGCACTCGACCACTCGGCCAGCGCCGATCTCCAGGACATCCGTTCTGTTGTCGACACCGAGATCGAGGCCGCCGTCACGTTCGCGACAGACAGCCCGGCGCCATGCCCACAGCAGTTCCTCGAGAGAACGGAAGGGTACTGATGGCCGAGCAAGTGACGGACGCGACTATCATTGCCCCCGCGCGCACGGTCAAGTACCGGGAGGCGCTCAACGAAGCGCTGCGCGAGGAAATGCAGCGGGACCCATCCGTGTTTCTCATGGGGATCGGGATCGCCGAGCGCGGAGGCTCCTACCGGGTGACCGAGGGGTTGATGGACGAGTTCGGCCCGTCCCGCGTCATCGATACCCCGATCTCTGAAGCGAGCTTCACGGGCGCAGCGGTCGGCGCAGCGATCACCGGGATGCGACCCGTTGTCGAGATCCTCTTCGTTGACTTCGCGCTGCTTGCTCTCGACCAACTGATCAACCAAGCCGCCAAGTACCGCTTCTTCACGAACGACGCGGGATGCGTGCCGCTGGTGATTCGGACCCAGGGGGGCGTCGGGAATGGCCTGGCCGCCCAGCATTCACAGAGCCTGGAGGCGCTGTTCTACCACATACCGGGGCTGAAGCTGGTCGCACCCGCCACTCCGTATGACGCCAAGGGCCTGCTGAAGAGCGCGATCCGCTGCGACGACCCCGTCGTCTTCATGGAGCACAAGCTGCTGTACACCACCGCGGGAGATATCCCCGCGGATGAATACTGTGTCGAGCTGGGCAAGGCTGACACCAAGCGCATTGGATCCGACTTGACCCTCATCGCCTGGT
>Ga0315273_10009167_pt1 | contig 12530 bp, 12 predicted proteins | sample YL17G02_0_MG_FD_205753 | JGI IMG/M metagenome (GOLD analysis project Ga0315273, IMG submission 205753) | Sediment microbial communities from Yellowstone Lake, YNP, Wyoming, USA - YL17G02_0 | ecosystem: Environmental > Aquatic > Freshwater > Lake > Sediment | place: USA: Wyoming | collected... | reverse complement strand
AGGAGGTGCCAGCCGAGACTCAATCGCTCGCCTAACGGACATTTCGCGTGTCGATCAGGGGACATCTTAACCCGGTGATCGGCGGACACTTTAGCCCGGTCTTGACAACGCGGAGACAGTGAACCGGCCGACGTACCCAGGGCATGCTGAAAGAAGCCTTCGGTCTGTACGATGAACGGCAGTAGTTCCGACAGCAGATGGTCGTCGGCCGGCTCGAAGACCAGGATGTCGCTGGAACACAGGCCGTCGAAGTCTGCCACAGCCACTTTCCGCTGATACGCCCGGCGCTTGCCGAAGAGTACCTGGCCGGCACTGAACTTGCGCGTGAAGCTCGTCCCATCAGCAATCAGTCCCCAGCGTTTGATGCGCAACGATTCAGGGTCGATGTGCTCCAGGCCTACGAAGCGTTCCAGCCCGCACATTTGCGCGTCACGCACGGCCTCGTCCACGTTGCGGACGACCTCACCGAAGCGGACGGTGCGCCAGCCAGGCTCCAACCGTCCCCTATCCATTCTCTGCTCCGTTGGTCAAGTGCACGCCCAGGAGCGCCGCCAGATGTATTCGCATCAACTTCGTTCGTTCCTCGACGAACTGAGGGAAATTCTCGAAGGATAGGTCGATGTCTGGAATCAGGTGCAACTGCTTGTATGCGCACAGTTCGGCGGGAGCCGGACACTCTCCTTTCACCCAGCTTTCGAATTCCTGGTCGGACTTCGACTGATTGACCGGACCCTGGAGCAACTGCAGGTTTGCCAGGTTATTCACCTGATCCAGCCAGAGTTGCCACTTGCCCTCTGGGACGCCGCGCTGGCGCAGCTCCCGCTTGGTAAACATGGCCCGGGGAAAGATATGGTCCATGTGGAACTGCTGATCGAACTTCAGCCAGGGATACAGCATCGCCAGCACGGTATACGTGTAGCGCTGTTCATACCCATAGCTGAACAACCCCTCAAGTTCATCCTGGTCGAAGTTCATCGAGCGGCTGGTCGGGGCCAGCTCCTGGTAGATAGCGTCGGCGGGAAAACCCTCTGCCCCGTCTGCCCCTTGCATCGCCCGACGGATCTGCCGCAAGACGTTGTCCGGCGTGCCACTGAAGGTACGCTTGAGAAGCGCGACACGCAACCAATGCCGCATCAGTTTCCTGTCCTCGTCATACAGATGGGCCGTACCGAAATTGGGTGGACTATCCTTGTGATACAGGTAGTAGGCCAGCGGGATGGTCGCATAGGCGGAGGGGAGAGTCTGCCAGTTGTATCCCCAGCTTGAGATCAATTGCGTGGTCCGCCGCAAGGCGTTGGAGATCTCATCCCACTTAGACTCGATCTTCAGCATGTTGTCCCTGTTGAAGTTGGTCACTCGAAACTGCACGTCCGCCACTTCGGTCAGTACGAGACTGGCCTTCAACACAAAGTCCTTGTCGAAATTGAACTTGTCGCCCACGCCGTTAAGCTTATCCACGAGTGCGTAGATGTCCTGTCGCGCATCCCGTTCTCGCCACTCCGCCGTAGCGATAGACAAGAGCATGTCGGAATAGCTGAGCGGAGTTCCCCCGGAGTTGACCCTGATGAAGATGTTGAGCACCTTGTCCAGGTCCTGAGCCTCTTCGAGAAAATAGTTGACCAACGGCTGCTGCGTCAACACATTCCACAGCTGCATCAGAGTATCGGATGAATATGTGTCCTGGTTTTCGGTAAGCCCCTGCTTCACACACCAGTTGAACACACTCGGGATGTTTTGGTACTTCAGGATATCACCGATCTTGAACCAGAATCTCCCTTCATCTTGATGCTGAGCGTCTGACTTCTTCAGAAAACGGATCTCGAAGCCGTTCTTGGGCTCACCATCCTGACCAACCGGACGCTTCAAATTGATGTACAGCTCACGTGGAGGAAACGCTTCGTCTTTGCGCCACCAGCCGCGTGGTATCTTCTCCGCGTACGTCCCATTCAGACCGATGTGAAGCGCCGTCAGCCGCTGCTGGCCGTCCAACACGGCTATGACCTCGTGACCGCCGGGGAGCGCGATCGGCTCATTGTGCCGGTAGTCCCGCTCGTGATAGCGGTTCATGAACCGGTAGAACTGAAAGTCACCGATGCGCTCCGGTAACACTTTCCACAATAGGAATGATCCTATCGGATAGCCGCGCATCAGCGAGTCAAATAGCTTTTCAACTTGCTCGGCGCTCCACACAAACTCCCGCTGGATCGCCGGCAGGACGTACTTGTTCGCCTGGATCTCGTTGATTGCCTTCTGGATGGTGATCGGCGTCTCGAAGCCCATGTGCTAACTCCTCGGTAGATCGTTCTCCGCCAGTGTCGCGAAAAGGTCGTTCATTGCCGCCCGCAATGCTTCAGAGCTTGCCTGCCACTCGGCTATGGCGGTCGCTAGGGAGTCGCTAGGACCCCCTGCTTCGTTATCCGTGAGCCCTGCCGGTCGCGCATAGAGCGGGATACTGAGGCTAGACCCGTGCGCGCGGATCTCGTCCAGCGTCGCGACGTGAGCGAATCCGGTAAGGCCTCGAAAATCGCGGCAAGCCGCCACGATCCTCTCGATGTGGTCGTCCCGAAGAAAGCTCTGCGCCCGCTCGCGGGTCACCTCGCCAACCGCGTTGATGAAAAGTACCTTGCCCCACCGCTCCGGCGGCTTGTGCGTCCGGCACACCATGACGCAAGCCTCCATGGGTGAGTTGTAGAACAGGTTCGGGCCCAGGCCGATCACCGCCTCTAACAGATCCAGGTCCACCAGCTTCGCACGCATCGTACGCTCCTCATCCCGGAACAGAACGCCGTGCGGGAACAGGATCGCGCAGCGGCCGGTGTCGGGTTGCAGGCTGGCCAGGATGTGCTGCAAGAAGGCGAAGTCGGCGCGGCCCTGCGGCGGCACGCCCAGGAAATTGCGGCCGTAGCGATCCGTGGCCCAGGCGCTGCGGTCCCACTGCTTGATGGAGTACGGCGGATTGGCCAGCACAACGTCGAAGCGCCGCAACGCGTCGCCGGCCAGCAGCTTGGGGTCGGCCAGCGTGTCGCCGCGCTCAATCCGGAAATCCTCAAAGCCATGCAAGAACAGGTTCATGCGCGCGATGGCCGAGGTGATGAGGTTGCGCTCCTTGCCATAGAGTCGCAGGGTTCGAGTGTCCTTGCCCTGCCGCTTGAGCTGCATTGCTGCCGAAAGCAGCATCCCGCCCGAGCCGGCCGTCGGATCATAGATACTGTCCCCCTCCCGGGGATCGAGCAGTAAGGTCATCAGCCTGACGACCGTGCGGTTGGTGTAGAACTCAGCCGCCGTGTGACCGCTGTCATCCGCGAACTTCTTGATCAGGTACTCGTACCCATTTCCCAGCTCGTCCTCAGGCACGCTCGCCACTGAAAGGGTCAAGGATGAGAAGTGCTCGACCAGGTCGCGCAACATAGCGTCCGATAGACGCTCCTTATTGGTCCACTGCGCGTCGCCGAAAATGCCGTACAGGTGCTCCTGGTTGGCCGCCTCGATGGCGCGGAGGGCGCTCTGGATGGCCCCGCCGACGTTTACCGTCACAGCGCGCACATCTCGCCAGTGAGCGCCCATCGGGATCTGGAACCGATGGTTCTCACCAAACGCGGCATAGTCGATGTCACCGCCCGACTCGTCCAGCGCGCGTTGGTACTCCTCATCATGGACATCGCACAGGCGCTTGAAGAAGAGCAGCGGGAATATGAACTGCTTGTAGTCGCCTGCGTCGATGAGCCCCCGCAGCAATGTCGCCGCGCCCCAGAGGTAGGATTCGAGTTGGCATTGAGATATCTGAGCCATCGGTCGTGTCACCCTTGAGATTCCTCGGGCGGAGGCTCGCTCTCTAAGACCCACACGGAGAGGGCATTGGCGAGCGCGTCGGGATCATCGGACCTTGATGTCCACCCGCACAGCATGTCATCGACATAGACCAGGCCATTGTTGAATCGCGCAGCTAGAGGCCAACAACGAGTTCGCCCGAAACTGCCACCCAGGAACCCCCTAAAACCGCCCCCTCGTCCCGCCTGCTCTCCATCCACGAACACACGATACTCGCGATATGAGGTCTGAGGTCCCGCGCGAAAGAAACGCACGAAATCAACGTGCACTTCATGGCCCTCGAGGTTGAAGTCCGCGTGAAGATGGCTAACAAGGAACGTATATGGATCTGTGAGCCCTGCCAATGGGCCGGAACGCCACACAACGGCGGCAGTCAGGCGTCGCCAGAGCGCATTCTCAAATCGGGCGTGCTCCTGGCCATCAATCACCCATCTTTGTTCCAACCGCGAGGACGGCTCATGCACGAAGGGTACCTGCGTATGATCCACGAGGTAATAGGCGCGGAACGCCGATGAGTCCAACCACTCGGCCGTTGCCGGACAGGCGTCATTCATGCGGTCAATCCCACTACCGTCAAAGCAAACCCGCGCTGCGTAGCAACTCCTTCAAGCGTTCCTCGGCTCCATACGCCTCATCCAGGCTACCTTTCAGGTTAGCCAAGGCGCTCTCCAGCGAGATCGTCTCGCCTGCGGCGACCGGTTCCACGTACCGCGGTATGTTCAGGTTCCAGTCGTTGCGCTCGATCTCGGCCAGGGTCGCCAGGTGCACAGTTCCCGGAACATCGCAGTATTGGCGGTATCCTGCGGAAATCTGGTCGGCATGCTCGGGTTCCAACGTGTTCTGATTGCGCCCCCGGCGGTAGAGCGCCGATCCGTCAATGAAGAGCACCTGGCCCGCCCGCTCGGGTCGCTTGCGGCTGCGGAACACCAATATCGCCGCGGCCAGGCCTGTGCCATAGAAGAGGTTTGGCCCCAGGCCGATTGCCGCCTCCAGCAAGTCCATTTCCAGGATCTTGCGGCGGATTTTACCTTCGGCTCCCATGCGAAAGAGCGCTCCGTGCGGCAACACCACAGCCATCCGGCCACAGCCAGCGGCCATCGAGCGGAGCATGTGCTGGACCCACGCGTAATCACCGCTGCTCGAAGGCGGCAGCCCGGCGAAGTTTCGGCCGTAGGGATCGTTGGCCCAAATCTCCTCACCCCAATGCTCCAACGAAAAGGGCGGGTTGGCGATCACGCAGTCGAAGGTCGCCAGGCGGTCGCCGTCGAAGAAGGCCGGCTGGCGCAGGGTGTCGCCGCGCACGATCTGAAAGTCCTCGATACCGTGCAGATAGAGGTTGATGCGGGCGATGCTGCTCGTGGTCAGGTTGCGCTCCTGGCCGAAGAGTTTGCCCCAGAGACGCTTGACATCGCCACCGGCCTCCTGGACGTGCAGCAGCGCGCCTAACAGCATGCCCGCAGTTCCGGCTGCGGGATCATAAATCGTCTCACCGGGCTGGGGATCGAGGATGTCTACCAGCAGCCGGACGACGCTGCGCGGTGTGTAGAACTCGCCGGCCTTCTTGTTCGTGGCATCGGCGAACTTCTTGATCAGGTATTCGTATGCCTGGCCGAGGATGTCGGAGTTCACAGCACTGTTTGGCAGCGGCAAGCGCGAGAAGTGGTCGACGAGGTCGCACAACAGGGCGTCGGACAGCCGATCTTTGTTTGTCCACTGCGCGTCGCCGAAGATGCCGTAGAGGGTGCGTTGATTGGCCTTCTCGATCTCTCGGAGGGCACGGCTCAACGCTTGTCCGACATTCTCGGTGTGCTCTTGCACGTCGCGCCAGTGGCAGCCCTCTGGGATCTGAAACCGGTGGTACTCCGCAAATGCGGCGTAATCTTGGTCCCCCCCGGATTCGTCAAGCGCAGCCTGGAACTCCTCATCGTACACATCCGAGATGCGTTTGAAGAACAGCAGAGGAAAGATGTAAGTCTTGAAATCGGCCGCGTCCACCGGCCCGCGTAGGATGTTAGCAGCCTCCCAAAGGTGGCTTTCCAGATGTCCGACATCAATCACAGGGGACGAATTCAAAAAGACGCTCCATTGGCCGGTTTGCCCACTGAGGGCCTCCTTCGTCCGGCCGCGTGGGCGGCCGACGGCAATAAGGCAAACGTGTCAGGGCGGCTCTCTCTACGGCTCTCCTTGACCGAGTAGCGCCACCGCGCCGGGACTAGGCCAGGCGCTCTGGAGGGATCGGTGACCTCCATGCAGCCGGTCAGGCTCGTGCGAAACAAAGCAGGTCTGAAGCGCTATCCATGCGCCGGTCTCTTAGCGCGTCGCCTATTCCGCAGCCGAGATCCCTAAAGTGCGGTTAGTGGGTGCGCCCCCTACCGAAAACCGCACGCCCCCTATGTCCGAGCTGCCTCCCATCGCCGTGTGCGCCTGGACCCACCCATTGGCCTGATCGGACTGGGCGCCGTCTAGGGGCAGCGTCGCCAGGTAACCCAGGAAATTCGACGCCAGAATCTCGTTCGGGCTGGTTGGCTGCAGTACTCTGCCCTGAATCAGCGTGATCTTGAGGGGGTCGAGCCCCACGATCTCTACGACCAGTAACTTGTCTCCGGCAAATCTCGTGCACATCCATGAGACGAGCCCACCACCGCCTAGGGGCGCATCGCAGGTCATGCGGTAACGATTCTCGAGACCCGCCGTGACGTCACCGGCGGTGATGCCGGGAATCCAACCTGGCTTCGGGGCACCAGTTGCAGCTTCTGGTCGAAGTGCCGTTGGGGGTGTGTCGGTCGGGGTGGGCGTGCGAGTCGGAAGGGTTGTAGCCGTGGGTGCAGTGGTGTTGGTTGGCGCCGGCGTGCTCGTGGGCGCGGGTGTGTCAGTCGGCGCGGGGGTGCTGGTCGGCGTGATGGTTGGCGCAGGTGTGTCAGTTGGTACAGGTGTGTCAGAGGGCGCAGGTGTGTTCGTAGGTACGGGTGTGTTGGTGGGTGCAGGTGTCTCGGTGGGCGCTGGCGTATTGGTCGGCACAGGTGTGCAGGCAGGCACGGGTATGCAGATGGGCACAGATGTGTTCGTAGGCGCTGGTGTGGCAGTGGGTGCGGGAGTGAATGTTGGCTGCGAGGTCTGAGTCGGCGACGGCGTTGCGGCCGGTGGCGGCGTGCTGGTGGGCGTACTCGTGTTGGCCGTCGCGAAGGCAATCGCCGCCTGCGTAACAACGCTGTTCTTGTAGGTGGAGGACGTGCCATACAGAATGATGCTGCCTGCGCTCACGCACATGCACAGCAGCAGCAGGGCGAGAAATGCTGCGGCGAGGAGAAGTGGGGCCTGGGAAAATGCGGGCTTCATGGGCCTCCTTTCGCCTGTGCTAGATTGTGGGGCTTTTCAGGAAGGCTGTTGCAGTGGCCAACAATGCCGCTCCGCGCCGGCTGCTGGCTGCCTTCTCCAGCAGGCCGGCCACCTCGGGCTTCATATCGGGACCCCTTCGCGGCGGACGTTGAGCAAGAGCGGCGACCGCTCCCGCTCGAAACGCTCGCTGGACACAAAGGCCCGCGAGATCACTACATCGTATTCGAGCGACAAGGCCGACACGGTCGCCGAAGTGCGGCGGATCAGCTCGCCGTAGTCGCTGTCGTCACGTACGACCACCAGCACATCAATGTCGGAGTCCGAGCGGGCCTGGCCACGAGCCTGGGAACCGTATAGGATGACGGACACCAACTGATCGCCGAGATCCCGGGTCAACTCCCGGCGCAGCCGAAGAAGAATAGCTTGAAGGTCCGGTTTCGACATCGCTGTGCTCCCTCGATCCGGTCCACGTCGGCTCTAGTATAAGCTCGGACCCACTAAAACGCAATGAGACATCCGGCACAGTGAGAGACATCCGGCACAGGGGTTGTTCTTCTGCACCGAATCGTCCGCTCGATTCGTCGAGTGCCGGAGCAAAATGCCCCGCAATGTCCAGACATTCGGGGCGGAACCACCCTCATGAGCGGCTAGGTCAAGCTCCAGGGATGGAAGTTCTCCAAGTTCGACCCACCCAGGAACTCCCGCAGAATGGAGTTGTCCGGGATGGGGTCCGGCGCCACGGGCTCGAACCACTGCAGAAATGCCAGCAGGCGCTTCGCCTCGACGTACCTTGGCTTCCCCGGCTCGATCTGCAGAAGCAGCGGCTCCGCAAACGGCTTGAGCGCTGATACCTCGTACACCAGCACCGAGAGGATGAGAAGGATGTACAAGCGTGCTGACCCTGCGGCTGGTGAGCTTCGGGGTCGTGGCGTTTGCTGCGAGCGTGCGCTTCCTGCCCGTCTTCCCACAGGAGGTGGAGTCGGAACGCGCGCTGGCCGCGCTGGGGTTCCCAGGGAGCTCGGATCTCGAACCGGCGCCCCTCGCCTGAGAAGCTTGATGGGGGCGCCGGGCAGCAGGCCTGTCAGCAGGTTGGAGCGTCGGGGCGTTCCAACCTGCTGATGCCTTTCTGGCAGTGGTTCAAGGAGCGCATTGGCAATACGCCTCTCCGACGGCATAATCTCGTGGAGTGGCGTTTGCAGTTTGTGATGCTACCTGATCCTGGTATCTTCTCCGCAAATCAACCCTCTGGATTCCTCCTTCGATACATGACACTGCACCCGGTTCAGCCCTAAACTATCGTCACATACCCAGAACAACGGGAGGCTGCTCGTGTGGCGACTCACTTCTAAACGACGCGGATCCGGCGCGATAGGTCGCCGGAACTCCGGCGACGGCGGACATCTCATCGATCTTCAGCAGGTGGAGAAGACTTACTTGACGGCGTCGGGCCCATTCCCGGCACTCAGAGGCGTAGATCTTCGCATCGACGCCGGCGAGTTTGTCTCGGTGATCGGACGCTCCGGCAGCGGCAAGTCCACGTTGATCAACATCATCACCGGCATTGACCGGCCGACGTCTGGTCAAGTGCTGGTGGATGGCACCGCTGTGCAGACGCTCAACGAGGAACAGACCGCCGCCTGGCGCGGGCGCACGATCGGTGTAGTCTTCCAGTTCTTTCAGCTTCTGCCTTCCCTGACGGCGATCGAGAACGTACTGCTTCCGATGGACTTCTGCCGGGTCTATAAGCCCGCCGAACGCCCCCCGCGCGCGCTCCGTCTTCTGGAGCAAATGGGGATGGCGTCGCACGCACATAGGCTGCCTGCGGCGCTCTCGGGCGGCCAACTGCAAAGCGTAGCTATCGCCCGGGCGTTGGCCACTGACCCGCCGCTTTTGATGGCCGATGAGCCCACCGGGAACCTGGACTCGGGTGCCGCTGAGGTGGTCTTCCGGCTTTTCGCGAGCCTGGCCCTGGAGGGCAAGACCGTCCTCATGGTGACCCACGATGAGGAGCTGGCACGGCGGGCGACGCGGACTGTGACTCTCGCTGATGGTAGGATCGTTGCCGAGACCACCAACCCGGGGTCCGCAAGGAACGGCGAACCGGCAGAACTCCGGCAGGATGGCACGAGGCATGCCAGTTCGCGTTGCGAGATCGTTGACCTCCGTTGCGACTCAGCCCGAGTTGCCGGTCAGGAGGACCGATGACCGCCCTCGTTGAGGTACGCCAGCTCGTCAAGCGGTACGAAGGTCTCTCCGGGGGCGTCACTGCGCTCAAGGGCATCGATCTGGCCGTGAGCGCCGGGGAGTTCGTCGCCGTAGTTGGGCGCTCCGGCAGCGGGAAGACCACACTCATCAACATGATCACCGCGCTGGATCGGATGACTTCGGGACAAGTGTGGGTTGGTGGTGTTCCGGTGCACACGCTGTCTGCCGAGAAGGCTGCCGTGTGGCGCGGACGTCACGTGGGGGTCATATTCCAGTCTTTTCAGCTTCTGCCGGGTCTCTCGGTGTTGCAGAACGTCATGCTGCCGATGGATTTCGCCGGCCGCGGCAGTCTGCATGCCCGCCGGGAACGCGGCATGCGCCTGCTCGAACAGATGGACATCGCAGGTCATGCGCACAAGCTGCCCTCGGCCGTATCCGGAGGACAGCAGCAGCGGATCGCCATCGCCCGCGCTCTGGCGAATGACCCGCCGCTCCTGCTGGCCGATGAGCCGACCGGTAGCCTCGATTCTGCCACGGCTGGGTCAGTGCTGGAAGTGTTTAAGTCGCTCGTGAGCCAGGGCCGGACTGTCCTGATGGTCACTCACGATATGGCATCTGCCCGGCGCGCCGCCCGAACTGTCGTGCTTGCCGATGGGTGCATTGTCCCCGGGCCGGCGCGCCCCGAGACGCGTCCCGCCCACAAGCTCCCTGGAGGCACCGATGCTCAGCTCCCAATGGCATAAAGTCCTCAACGACCTGTGCCAGAACAAGACGCGCACTTTCCTGGTCGTGCTCTCGATGGCCGTCGGCCTGTTCGCCGTCGGCACCATCGTCAGCGCGCGCTCGATCCTGGCGACCGAGATGGCCCGGAGCTACGCATCGATCAACCCTGGCAGCGGTACCTTGCGCACAGCACAGCTCTTTGAAGAGGACCTGCTTCAGTCGGTGCGCGGCATGAAGGATGTGGCCGATGCCGACGCCCGGCGGACCCTCGAAGTCAGGCTCAAGGTCGACGCCGCCGAATGGCGCCCCTTGAAGATCTTCGCCGTCTCGGACTACGATCAGATACGCGTCAACAAGATTAAGCCGCAGCTTGGCGCCTGGCCGCCGCCGAAGCGGGAGCTGCTCATCGAGAGGGCGGCGCTCGATCTGATCGGCGCTCATGTGGGCGACACCGTCTTGATTGAGACCCCCGGGCGGAAACAACGCAGCCTGCGCATCGCCGGCCTTGTGCACGACATGGCTCAACTGCCGTCCCAGTTCGACAATGCGCCCTACGGCTATATCACGTTCGACACGCTCGAATGGCTCGGCGAGCCCCGCGGCTTCAACGAGCTCTACGTAGTCGCCGCGCGCAGCGCCGACAAGATCCGAACACTGGCCGTCCTCAATCGCGTCAAGGACCGGATCGAGCAGAACGGCTTCATCATCCCGCCAAGCACTTCAGCCGAGCCGGGTTCCTTGCCGCTCGATGACATTCTGCAGACGATCCTTCTGCTCATGGCCATGCTGGGGCTGCTTTCGCTTGGCTTGAGCGCGTTCCTCATTGTCAACACGATCTCCTCGCTGATGGCCGAGCAGGTGCGGCAGATCGGCGTCATGAAGGCCATCGGCGCCCGCACGGGCCAGTTGCTGCGCATGTACCTGGTTATGGTCACCCTGTACGGGGTGATGGCGTTGGCCATCGCCGTGCCGCTGGGCATGGTCGGGTCGCGCGCGCTCTCCCAAGTGCTGGCGGGCATGTTCAACTTCGACCTTGCACGTTTCCGCATCACGCCGTTGGCGATTGGCCTGCAGGTTGGCGTGGGCATCCTGGTGCCGATTTTGGCCTCCCTCTACCCGTTCATGTCGAGCCTGCGAGTAACGGCGGCCGAAGCGATGAGCTCCTACGGCCTCGACCGGGGACGGGCCGCGGCAGGCTGGTTCGACCGCCTGCTCTCTGGCGCCAACCTGTGGTTCGCCCGGAGCATCCCGCTGCGCCCTCTCTTGCTGTCCCTTCGCAATACCTTTCGCCGCAAGGGCCGGTTGGCGCTCACGCTCACCACACTCGCCCTTGCCGGTGCTACTTTCATCAGCGTCTTCAGCGTGCGCGCCTCCATCTCCCGCACGATCGACGACATCATGCGGCTCTGGGGGTTTGACTCCATGATAACCTTCGAGCAACCGTACCGGCTCGCTCGGCTCAGGGAACAGGCGCTCGCCGTACCGGGCGTCACCGATGCGGATGTTTGGCTCCAAATGCCGGTCCGGCGAGTCCGCTCCGACAAGAGCGAGAGCGGCGTCGTCAACTTATTTGCACCGCACGCCGGTTCTGCCCTCGTCCCTCCGCCGGTCATGATGCAGGGACGTTGGCTCTTGCCCGACGACGAGAACGCCGTGGTCGTTAACTCGTACATGCTCAAGGATGAGCCCGACATCCGGGTTGGGGACGAGATCGTGCTGAAGATCCGGGGACACGAGCGGGCAATGCGCGTGGTGGGGGTGTCGCTCGGGGCCTTCGCGCCGTTTGCCTACGTCAACTACCCTTACCTGGCTCCGCTGACCGCCAGTACCGATCGGTCTGATACCCTGTTGATCAGCACAGACCGGCACGATGGGGCGTCGGTCTCGAGGGTCGCGTCGGCATTGCAGGCCGACCTGAAGCGTGCCGGGCTCCGGGTCAGCGTGGTGCAGACCACCCCTGAAGAGCGCGCCAAAAGTGAGGCCAACTTCGGCATCGTAGTAACGCTTATGCTGGTGATGGCAGTCCTCCTGGCGCTTGTCGGCGGCCTGGGGTTAATGGGGACGATGAGTATCAACGTCATCGAACGGACCCGGGAGATCGGAGTGCTGCGCGCCATCGGGGCATCCAGCGGCAGTGTTGCGCGCGTCTTTGTCTTCGAGGGCGTCCTGATCGGCGTGCTCAGTTGGGTCATCTCGCTGCCGGTCGCCCTGCCCATGAGCCGGCTGATATGCGGCGCGGTCGGCGATGGGCTGATGGGGATGCCGTTGACATTCTCCTTTTCCACGAGCGGCGCTTGGCTGTGGCTCCTACTCGTCCTCAGCCTGAGCGCCCTTGCGAGCTTCCTGCCTGCCAGGCATGCCTCGCGCCTGACGGTGCGAGAAGTGCTGGCATATGAGTAAATCCCTTCTCTGAACGGAGACCTGACACTATGAGAAAG
>Ga0315273_10009166_pt1 | contig 12530 bp, 11 predicted proteins | sample YL17G02_0_MG_FD_205753 | JGI IMG/M metagenome (GOLD analysis project Ga0315273, IMG submission 205753) | Sediment microbial communities from Yellowstone Lake, YNP, Wyoming, USA - YL17G02_0 | ecosystem: Environmental > Aquatic > Freshwater > Lake > Sediment | place: USA: Wyoming | collected... | reverse complement strand
CTTAACATTTTCGAGGGTCACCGGCCCTGGCGCTAGCGCCAAGGCCGTTTTGTGGAAAACTTCGGGCCAAAAAGGGGGGGCTGGGGGGGTCGAAAGACGTAAGTCGCGTTTTTGCAGGGTCACTTACGTTCATCTGAGCCGCGCACCAATTGCCCCCCAGCGGCGAGATGACGCAGGTGCGCGGCGGGTCGGGAGACCCGCCGTCGAAGTGGCATTGTAGTCTTGGAGCGGACGGAGTTGCCCGGCGGCCTCGTCCGCGAGAAACTGGGCCTCCCCGGCTTCGACCCCGACGAGGCCATGCCGGCGATCGCCATCGATCCGGCGTCGGGCGGCCCGTTTCCCCCGGCCATCGCCGACTTGGTGTTTGACAGCTTCCCGAACTGGTGTATACTGCGGTGCGGGGCATAACGCCCCAGGGAGAGGAGGGCGGCCGTGGCAAATCTCCTCTGGATGCAGGCGGTGTGCTGTGGCGGAGAGACCGCCTCTCTCCTGAACTCCGACCATCCCCATCTTCAGGCCGCGCTCCATACCCTCGACGTATCCATATTGGGGCACCCCTATCTGCACAGCCACTCCCGGGGCAGGATGGAGCAAGTGCTCGACGAGTGCGCCGCCGGAAAGCTGCACATCGACCTTCTCGTGGTGGAAGGCGCGACGTACATGGCGGTGCCCCCGTCCGCCACGGCGACCTCGGGCAAGCCCCTGGCGGACTGGGTCCGCGCCATCGCCCGCCTGGCGGACTACACGGTGGCGGTCGGCACATGTGCATCCTTTGGTGGGATCATGGCCTGCGGGCGCAACCCGATGGGCGCGGTGGGGCTCCAGTTCTACCGCGACGAAACAGGCGGACTGCTGGGGGTGGATTACCGGAGCCGCGCGGGCCTGCCCGTGGTGAACGTTCCCGGCTGCCCGGCCCACCCCGACTGGATTATCGGGACGCTCTGGGCCCTGCGCGCCCATCGATTAGCGGAAGCGGACCTCGACCGCTTCAATCGGCCGCGCGCCTTTTACGGCAAGCTGGCGCACCACGCCTGTCCTCGGAATGAGTACTACGAGTTCAAGGCTTCGGCCGTCGCCTACTCGCAGCAAGGGTGCCTGTTCGAGAACCTGGGCTGCAAGGGCACGCTGTGCGAATCGGACTGCAACGAGCGGCTGTGGCTGGCCCGCACGGGGAGCTGCACGCGCGGAGGCTTCCCGTGCCTCTCGTGCACCTCGCCGGTGTTTCCCGACAGGTTCATACCGTTTTTCGAGACGGCGAAGATCGGCGACATTCCCACGAGCCTGCCCCTGGACGTGCCCAAGGCCTGGTACGTGGGGATCAGCGGGCTCGCGAAGCTGGCGTGTCCCGAACGACTGCGGCGGAACGCGATCTCCTTCAAACCGGCCTGGCCTGGCAAAGGGGGGCAGCCGTAGGGTGGGTGCTCTGCACCCACCATCGTTTCGCGCGTTACTTGCCTGGTGGGTGCAGAGCACCCACCCTACATGCCTGGTCTGGCAAAGGGGGACCGCCCGAGGATGGTCACGAAGACAATCACATTTAGCCCGTTCTCGCGCCTCGAGGGCGACCTGGAAGTCAAGATCGAGGTGGCGGACGGCCACATCGTCCGCGCCTTGGCGTCGGGCACCCTCTACCGGGGCTTCGAGACGATGCTGCGCGGGCGCGACCCGCTGGATGCCATCGTCATCACGTGCCGCGTGTGCGGGCAGTGCGGGCTGGCGCACTCGGCGGCGTCGGCGGCCGCGATTCGGGCGGTGGCCGGGGCGCCGATGCCCCGGAACGCCTCCGTGGCCATCAACGTGATGCTGGGCATCGAGACGATCCTCAGCCACCTTACTCATTTCTATCTCTCCTTCGCCCCGGATCTCGCCGAGTCCCCCGACGGCGACGGCGCGGCCGAGCGCTTCCGGGCCCCGTCGGGCCGCGCGTTCGCCCGCACGCTTCGCGAGCGCGAGGAGATCCTCGGCGTCCTCGGACTCTTCGCCGGCAAATGGCCCAACACGCTGGCCATCCAGCCGGGCGGCACCACCCGGCCGCTCGATGCGAGCGAGATCCGCAGGGCGCAGGGACTCCTGAGCGAGTTCACGCAGTTCATCAGCGAGCAGGTGATCGGGTGCGAGCTCGACCGGTGGCTGGCGCTCTCTAGCGCGCCGGACCTGGACCGCTGGCTCGGCGAGGGCTCGCATGCGGCGAGCGACATGGGGGCCTTCATCACGGTGGCGCTCAATCGCGGCCTGGACAAGCTCGGGGTATGGCCCGCCCGCTTCATATCGAGCGGCGGCTGGGACGACCCCGCCGGCGCCACGCTGATGAAGTCGGGCTTCCACAACGGGGCCCCCGCCCAGTTCACCCCGTCCGCGATTGCCGAGCACGTCAAGTACTCGTGGTACGACGAGTACGAGGGCGGCGTCCATCCGTTCGACGGCGAAAGCGAGCCGGCCGCCGAGCGCACCGAGGCGTACAGTTGGGCGAAGGCGCCGCGGTATGCCGGCCAGCCCGCGGAGGCAGGTCCGCTTGCCCGCCTGGTGAACGACCGGGACCCGCTTGTGACGAGCCTGCTCGACAGGCACGGGCCATCCGTCTTTGTGCGCGAGATGGCGCGCCTGCACGAGACCCTGCGCCTGCTGAAGCAAATCGGTGTGTGGCTGGGCGAGGTGGATCCCGAAGCACCGTTCTGCCAGGAGATCCCTCGGATGGAGTCCGGTTCGGGGGTGGGGCTCGTCGAAGCCCCGCGCGGCGTTCTGGGTCACTGGCTCCGGGTCGAGGAGGGCAGAATCCGCAATTACCAGATCATCACGCCGACCGGCTGGAACCTCTCGCCGAGGGACTCGCAGGACCAGCCGGGGCCGCTGGAGAGCGCCCTGGTCGGCACCCCGGTTCCCGACCCCGAGCGGCCGGCGGCGGTTTCACACGTCGTCAAGTCGTTCGACCCGTGTCTGTTCTGCACGGTGCACTGAGTGCGGCCAGAGGGGTGAAACGGGTCGGCGAAGGAGCGCATCATGGCGGGGGCGTCGGAGAAGGCGGGTCCGCAGCTCCAGGAGGGGCCCTGGATCGAGATCATCCAGAGGATGGAGTTGCTCTACGCCAACCTGGCCCAGACGCAGATCGAGGCGGAGAAGAGGAACGAAGAGCTCCAGCGGGCCAAGGCGTTCACCGATAACATCATCCGGAGCATGGTCAACTCCCTGGTCGTCACGGACCGCGATTCTCGGATCACGTCCGTGAACGCCGCCTGCTGCCAGTTGCTGGGCTACGCCAAGGAGGACCTGCTGGGCAAGCCGGTCGGGACGGTCTTCGCCGAGGGGGCGCCGACCCCGTTCCGCCGCGGGTCCGAGTTCTGGAGCCGCTGCCGGACCGCCGGCAGTGCCACGGGCGTCGAGACCTCGCTGAAGACCAAGAGCGGCGAAGAGGTGCCGGTGAGCCTCAGCGCCTCAGTCATGCGCGACCGCACGGGCGACATCGTCGGCATGGTCCTCGTGGCGACGGACCTGCGGGAGATGAAGCGGTTGCTTCTGGAGGCGCAGGCCGCGGCCGCCGCCGAGCGCGAGCAGGCCGCCGAGCGGGCCAAGGCCTATCGTGAATTGAAGGCGCTCCAGGCGCGGCTCATCCAGTCGGAAAAGATGTCGTCGCTTGGGCGCATGGCCGCCAGCGTCGCCCACGAGATCAACAACCCCCTCGGGGCGATCGTCGTCTACAGCCACCTCTTGCTCGAGAACACGTCGGAAGACTTCCCCGGGCGCGGGAACCTCCAGAAGATCGTCCGCGAGGCCATCCGCTGCCGCGACATCGTGCGCGGCCTGCTGGATTTCGCGCGCCCGGGCGCGGGCGCGCGGCAGACGGCGGACCTCAACGCGGTCGTCCGGGCGGCCCACGACCTCCTCAGGGGACAGGGCATCTTCAAGAGCATTGCCGTCGACCTGGACCTCAGCCCGACGCCGCTGGAGATCACCTGCGACCCCAGCCAACTCCAGCAGGCCTTCACCAATCTTCTGGTCAATGCCGCCGAGGCGATCAGCGGTCCCGGCACGATTACGATTCGAAGCTGGCACGATGCCTCGCGCGGAATGGCGGCGGCTAGCGTTGCCGACACGGGGTGCGGCATCGCGCGCGAGAACCTGGAGCGGATCTTCGAGCCCTTCTTCACCACCAAGCAGGGCGGCCATGGCACGGGGCTGGGCTTGGCCATCGCCTACGGAATCGTGGAACGGCACGGAGGGACGGTCAAGGTCGATAGCCGCCCCGGCGAAGGCACCGCGTTCACCGTGTGGCTGTCTGAGAAGCGACCCGAGGAGGCGGCGCCGTGAGCGATCGAGCCAGCATCCTGATCGTGGACGACGAAGAGTCGATGCGCGACGCCTGCCGCCAAGTCCTGGCCCCCGAAGGTTTTGCGCTCAAGGAGGCCTCCTCGGGCGACGGGGTCCTGGAGACGATCCGCCACGAGTCGTTCGACCTGGTGATCCTGGACCTGAAGATGCCGGGTATGGACGGAATGGAAATCCTGCGGCGCCTCCACGAGGAGAGCCCGGACACGGCGGCGATCGTCATCACGGGCTATCCCACTGTGGAATCGGCCGTCGAGGCGATGAAGCTGGGGGCGGCGGACTTCCTGCCCAAGCCTTTCACGCCGGATGTGCTCCGGCTGACCGTCCGCCGCACGCTGCGCGGGGCGCAGATGGCCAAGGAGAACCTGCTCCTCAAGTCGCAGCTCGAGGAATGCCGCGGCGGCGACTACGAACTTGTCGGCCAGAGCGAGCCGATGCGGCAAATCTACGACCTCGTGCGGCGCGTGGGACCCACCGACAGCACGGTCCTCATCACCGGCGAGTCCGGCACGGGCAAGGAACTGGTCGCCCGCGCCATCCGCGACCACAGCCCCCGCCGCGACAAATCGTTTGTGACCGTGGACTGCGGGTCGCTGGTCGGGGCCCTTTTCGAGAGCGAGCTCTTCGGCCACGCCAAGGGCTCCTTTACCGGCGCGACGAGCATGAAACACGGCCGGTTCGAGTTGGCCAACGGCGGCACGATCTTCTTCGACGAGATCGCCAACGTGAGCCCCGACATCCAGGTGAAGTTGCTGCGCGTGATCCAGGAACGCGAGTTCACGCGCGTCGGGGCGACCCAGGTGATGCCGGCGGACGTGCGTATCCTTGCCGCCACGAGCCGGAACCTGCCCGACGAGATCCGGGAAGGCCGTTTCCGCGAAGACCTGTTTTACCGGTTGTGCGTGGTGCCGATCGTCCTGCCGCCGCTTCGCCAGCGCAGGGAGGACATCCCGCTCCTGGCCGACCACTTCCTCCAGAAGCACGGCAACCGGGCGCGCGATGGCGTCGGCGGCTTCACCAAAGAGGCCCTGGAGGCGCTGGTCAAGCATGACTGGCCGGGCAACGTCCGGGAACTCGAGAACGCGATCGAACGGGCGATCGTCCTCGCCCGGGGCGACATGATTACGGCGGCCGACCTCCTGTACTACGGTCCCCTGGTGAAGCCGGGGGTGTCGGGCAACGGCTTGGCCCCCCTGGCTTTCATGGAGAAGGAGCACATTGCCAGGGTGCTCCGCCACCATGCCGGGAACCGGACCGCTGCCGCCAAGACGCTGGGCATCGACCGCAAGACGCTGTGGCGCAAGATTCGGGCGTACGGTCTGGATAGTGAGGTTGATGGGGCGGATCGCCCCGTGACCGTGGCCGAACGCCCCGCCGAGCGACCGCTTTCCGCCACATAAGACCCATAGATGCATTTCAGATTCCCTGAATCTTCTTCCCTCTCCGGGGGACCATCCTGCGCCTGTCGCCCCCCGAAGTCTCCTCGCAACCTCTTTTGCCGCAAGGACATAGGCAACCAGGGCGCCGTGGGCCGAACGGCCCTCCCATGTTCGAGATCGCGCCCGGCCGGGGCGAAGCGGCGCGACGGCGCCGTTGGCGGCATGCTGATTGCATGACAGCAGCGCTGCGAGGGAACTCTTCAATGTCCACGGCCTTGTTGCTCGTTGTGTGCGGGAACGCCAGACGACGGGAGGACTTCGTCGCCGCGCTGGCGGGGGCAGGGTGGCAGTCCGTCCCGGCCGCGCCGGGCCTTTCGGAAGCGGCAAGCCAGATGCGCAATGTCTCAAACGCATGTGTAATCATAGATGCCGAACTCGCCGACATCCCCGGCCTGAAGGCCGTCCAGGTCCTGCGGAATCTGTGTCCGCACGTCAAGGTCATCTTCACCACGCCCGAGAACACGCGCGACCTGGAGGCGGAGGCCCGCGCGCTGGACGTCTTCTACTACTACATCAGCTCGGCGGACAAGGCCGAACTCGTCGCCGCGGTCGAGGACGCCATCGGCTCGCCCCGGTCCGGCCCGACGAAGCACCGCCCGAAGGTGCTGATCGTCGACGATGACAAGGGCTTCCACCAGGTCATCCGCGCGATCCTGGCGGCCTCCGGATACACCGCCGTCTCGGCGTACACGGAGCGAGAGGGACTCGAGGCGGCCCGCCGCGAAAGGCCGGATGCCATCCTGCTCGACATCATCATGGAAAGCACCACCGACGGCTTCGAATTCTGCCACGAGGCAAGGCGGGACCCGCAGATCAAGCATACCCCGATCCTGGGGGTCTCGGCGATCGAGGAGCGCATTGCGCTGCGGTGTTCGCCGGATCGCGACTCCGACCTCTTTCCGGTGGATGGCTACCTGAAGAAGCCCGTGGTCATGGAGAAGCTTCTGGCGGAACTGAGAAGGCTCATCCCGTCGGGGGGATAGCGCATGGGAACCGGCAGAGAAAAGGGTGCGAGGCCAGGGCCCGCCCGCAAGGTCCTGGTCGTGGACGACGAGGAATGGATGCGCGACGCGTGTGAACAGATTCTCCAGCCGGAAGGGCTCGAGGTGATGACGGCCGCCGACGGACAGACCGGTCTGGAAATGGCCCGACGCCATGCCCCCGATCTCGTTCTGGCCGACCTGAAGATGCCCGGCATGGACGGCATCGCCTACCTGCAATCCGTCAAGGCGCTCGATCCGGAAGTCGCCGCCATCGTGATCACCGGGTACGCGACGCTCGAAACGGCCGTCGAGGCGATGAAGGCCGGCGCGTACGACTTCCTCGCGAAGCCTTTCAAGCCGGCGGACCTGCGCGCCGTGGTGCGTCGCGGCCTCGAGCATCGCGCGGCGGCGACGCGGGCCGCGGCGCTTCTCCAGGGCGACGCCCCCGCCGCGGAGCTTCACTTGGCCATGCTGGCCCACCGGTTCAAAGCACCGCTGGCCGTGCTCCGGCAGTGCGTGGGGGTCATCCTGGAGGGGTACACCGGCGAGATCAGCCCGCGCGCCAAGGGCATGATGGAGATCGTGGCCCAGCGCGCGGACCAGATGATCCAGTTTGTGAACGACTGGCTCACGCTCTCGCGTCTCGAACAGGGCAAGGAAATCCAGAAGATCGAGGCCGTGCCTGTGGCCGAGGTCGTAAAGGCCGTGGTCGAGCGGGCGCGACAGGACGCGCGGGCCGAGAGACTCGCTGTTCAGTTCGTAGCGGCCGGCGACCCAGGGACAATCCACGGCGACCCCGTCGCCCTCGACGAACTCTTCTCGAACCTGGTGGACAACGCCATCCGCTACACGCCGCCGGGGGGGAGCGTCACGGTCGAGGTGGGTGGCGGGGCCGACGGCGTTTCGGTCGTCGTGAGCGACACCGGCCCGGGGATCAGCCCGGAGGATGTGGAGCAGATCTTCGAGCCGTTCTACCGAGGACAGGCCCAGAAGAGCATCCCCGGAACGGGGCTGGGCCTTCCCATCGCCAAGCGGATCGCCGAAGGACACGGCGGCAGAATCGAGTTGCAGACGGCCGTGGGCCGGGGCGCCACGTTCCGCGTCTTCCTTCCGCGCCAGGGAACGAGGGCTGGCAACGGTTCGCCCGCGCCGCGGCAAGTCGCGGCCCAACACCCGTGAGGTTTCCCGTGATTGAGGCAACGCAAGGTTCGTCCGCAGGCAACGATAAGGTCGGCGCCGTTCTGGTGGTGGGCGGCGGCATCGGCGGCATGCAGGCGGCCCTCGACCTCGCGGAGTCCGGATACAAGGTCTACCTGGTGGAGAGCGGGCCCGCGATCGGCGGGGCGATGGCCCAACTCGACAAGACCTTCCCGACAAACGATTGCGCCATGTGCACGCTGGCCCCCCGCCTGGTGGATTGCGGCCGGCACCCGAACGTCGAGAAACTGACCTACTCGGAGGTCCTGTCGCTCGAAGGCGAGCCCGGCCGTTTCCGGGTTCGCGTGAAGAAGAAACCTCGATCGGTGGACCCCGCCAAGTGCACTGGCTGCGGGGAGTGTTCGGCGGCCTGCCTGGTGCGCAACCGCGCCTACTTCGAGCCCACGGAACCTGAACAGATCGACTTGCCTCCCGAGGAGATCGAGGAACTTGGTCGTATTCTGGACGCGAACGGCAGGGATCCGGCGTCGTTGCTGCCGATTCTTCAGGACCTCAACAGCGAGTACCACTGGCTCAAGCCGGCCGCGTTTGCGTACCTGTCTGCCGAACTCGGGATCCCGGTAGCCCGGCTTCTCCGCGTTGCCACGTTCTACAATGCTTTCAGTCTCACTCCGAGGGGCGAACACGTCGTCAACGTGTGCATGGGCACCGCCTGTTACGTGAAGGGGGGGCGGCGGATTCTCGAGACGTTCCAAAGAGAATTGAAGGTCGAAGTCGGTGGCACTACGGGAGACCTGAAATTCACCTTGGAGACCGTCAACTGCCTGGGCTGTTGCGGGCAATCCCCTGTCGTCAGGGTAGATGAGGATATTTACGGGTACGTCAAGCTTTCCGAAGTGCCCAAGATTGTGGCGAAGTACCAGTGATACAAGGAGGCCTCATGTCAAGAATCACCCCTGGAGACCTCGACAGAATCAGTGAAGAGGTCAAGAGCCGAATGCATTTGCGAAAGGGGATTGCTCGCGCCAGAGTCCTTGTTCACATGGGAACTTGCGGCATTGCTGCGGGTGCGCGGGCCGTCATGATCGCTTTGATAAAGGAGGTGGAGGCTCGGCAGTTGCAGGACGTCGCACTGGTCACGTCGAGTTGTGCCGGGCTTTGCAGCAGAGAACCTATGATTACCGTCGAGATCAAGGACGAGCCGCCCGTGAAGTACGTGAATCTGACTGCGGAAAAAGCCAAGGAAATCGTGGAGAAACACGTCGTCGGCGGCCAGATCGTCAGTGAATACGCTCTGTCGCTCGGAAGTGAGCGAGTGCTCTAGGAGTCGTTCGAAACATGGCCCATCGCACAAACGCAATGATCTGTATGTGCACGAACTGTGTGTCCAATGGGGCACTACGCATCAAAGACTGCCTCGAAGCCGGAATACGGGCCAGGGGTCTGCAAGACGAGATCCAGATTGTCCCAACGGGTGCCAGCGGCCTTTGTGTTCGTGGCCCGGTCCTCATCGTTCAGCCCGAAGGAATCTTCTACCAGTCGCTCAAGGTTGAGGACATACCCCACCTGGTCGAAGAGCATTTTCTCAAAGGGCGACCGGTCAGATCGTTGATGTACACGCCGCCACGGGAGCAAACTCCGATCCCCGTGATCCGGGACATCCCTTTCTTCAAGTCTCAGCGTCTGATCGCGCTCAGAAACCGCGGCCTGATTGACCCTAGCAAGATCGAGGAGTATATCGGCAACGACGGATACAGGGCGTTGCTCAAAGTCCTCACAGCCATGACGCCCGGAGACGTCATCAAAGAGATCAAGGATTCAGGACTGCGAGGAAGGGGCGGCGCCGGTTTCTTGACCGGACGCAAATGGGAATCTGCGGCCATGCACGCGGCCGACCAGAAGTTCATCATCTGTAACGCCGACGAAGGCGACCCTGGCGCCTTCATGGACAGAAGCATCATCGAGGCCGATCCGCATTCCATCATTGAAGGGATGGCCATCGCGGGCTACGCCGTGGGGGCGTCTCGTGGCATTGTCTATATCAGAACTGAGTATCCCTTCGCGATCGAGAGAATAGCCGCGGCGGTCGAGCAAGCGCGAGGATGCGGCCTGCTCGGGAAGAACATCCTCGAGTTAGGCTTTGATTTCGACGTGACGATCTTCAGGGGCGCAGGCGCCTTTGTCTGCGGCGAGTCCAGCGCCATGCGAGCGTCCATCCAGGGCGAGCCACCCGAGCCATCGTCCAAACACACCCACGCCACGGAGAAAGGACTGTGGGAGAAGCCCACGGTGCTGAACAACGTGGAAACGTTGGCAAACGTGCCCGTTATCATAAACTGGGGAGCGAAGTGGTTTGCCGACATCGGCACCGAAACCAGCAAGGGCACCAAGGTGTTTTCCCTTGCCGGCAACGTCGTCAACGCCGGTTTGGTCGAAGTGCCCATGGGCATAACCTTGCGTGAGATCATATACGATATCGGCGGCGGCATACCGGGCAACAAAGCATTCAAGGCCGTCCAGACGGGGGGGCCTTCTGGCGGGTGCATTCCGGCAGAACTGCTCGACCTGCCGGTGGATTATGAGGGTCTCGAGAAAGCCGGGTCAATGATGGGTTCCGGCGGCATGGTCGTAATGGACGAGGACACCTGCATGGTCGATGTGTCCAGGTACTTTGTCGATTTCCTCAGGGATGAGTCCTGCGGGAAGTGCACTTCCTGCAGGGAAGGCCTGAATGCGATGTACCTCATGCTCGGCAGCATTTGCGAGGGGAAAGGCAGGGAGGGCGACCTGGAGTTGCTCGAAGAGCTTTCCGAAGCGATCCAACGGGCCTCGATCTGCCAGTTGGGCCAGACGGCCCCGAACCTGGTGTTGACCACGTTGCGCTATTTCCGAGATGAGTACCAAGCCCACATCAGAGAACGCCGGTGCCCGGCCGGCGTCTGCAAGGCGCTCATCACGTATCGGATCGATCCGGCGAAGTGCAAGGCCTGCCTCGTCTGCAACAAGAACTGCCCCGCGGAAGCTGTTTCCGGGGAGAAGAAGAAGCCCCAGAAGATCGAGGAGGAGAAGTGCATCAAGTGCGGCGTTTGCCGCGACGTGTGCAAGTTTGAGGCGGTGACCGTGCAATGAAGCTCGAAGAGGTTCGAAGGATCCTGGATGCGGAGTGGGTGGGCGGAAGGCCCAAGGGCCCCGAGGGGGGCGACAGGGCGGTCCGCTCGTGCCACGCCAGCGACCTGATGAGCGACGTGCTGATTCCCAGTGGGGCGTGTGCGGGCTCGCTCCTCCTCACGGGGCTGACCAATGCGCAGGTCGTGCGAGTGGCCGAGATATCGGACTTCACGGCCGTATGTTTTGTCCGCGGGAAGCCGCCTCAGCCCGAGGCGGTGACGTTGGCCGAAGAGAAGGGAATTCCCTTGCTGGTCGCGCCCCTGTCGATGTTCGAGGCTTGCGGGCGGCTGTATGCACAGGGGCTGGTCCCCGGGGACAGAGCCAAGGGAGATGCGGATTGACGGGCGAGGATGTCACCAAGATCCAGGAGCTGATCTACGAACTCCTGGTCCGGGAAGTGATGACGAAAAAGGTCATCACGGTTATGCCCTCCACCCCGATGAGGGATCTGCGGGAGATCCTGCGCCTCAACCGTATTTCCGGAGCCCCGGTCGTTGAGGAAGGCAGGTTGGTCGGTGTCATCAGCATCGAGGATTTCATAGGCTGGCTGGCCGACGGGAGCCCGGACTGTCCGGTAGCCGACAGGATGACCAAGGACGTGAAGACCATCCACGACGACGAACAGCTTGTTCAGGCGGTTAACAGGTTTGAGCGGTCGGGCTTCGGACGCCTGCCGGTGCTCGACCGCAGCACCGGGTATCTCGTCGGGGTTGTCACCAAGGGGGATATCATCGGCGGACTCCTCAAGAAGCTGGAGGTGGACTACCGCGAAGCGGAGACGCGCGGCGCCCGGTCGCGCCACATCTTCCAGGACATCGTAGCCGACCAGAGTTCGTTGGTGCTGGAGTACCGTGTGCGCGGAGCGGATTTCGCTCGGGCAGGGGTCACGGCGAGTGGGCTGAAGACCACCCTGCGCCGGTTGGGCATCCACCCTCAGACCACGCGTCGCGTCGTCATTGCCACCTATGAAGCGGAGATGAACCTGATTGTTTTCACCGAGGGCGGTCGGATCACGGTTCGGGTTGCCCCGGAGATGATACGGCTGGAGGTGGAGGACGGCGGCCCGGGTATTCCGGACATCGACCGGGCCATGCAGCCGGGTTTCTCGACGGCCCCCGACTGGGTGAGGGAACTCGGGTTCGGCGCGGGAATGGGCCTGCCGAACATACGGAACTGCGCCGACCGGATGAGCCTCGACTCGGCGGCGGGGAAAGGAACGCGGCTGCAGGTCGAAATCCTCATGGAGCAACAGAGTGACGCTGAACGAGATAGCGCAGAAACTCGGGCTTGAAGTGAGGGCCGGCCGAAACGCCCTCCTGACCGAGGTGCGAGGCGGCTACGCCAGCGACCTCCTCAGCGACGTCATCGCCCACGCCCGGCCGGGGGACCTGTGGGTGACGCTCCGAACGCACCTGAACACCGTGGCGGTGGCGAGCATGAATGGGCTGGCGGGGATCGTCCT
>Ga0315273_10009165_pt1 | contig 12530 bp, 10 predicted proteins | sample YL17G02_0_MG_FD_205753 | JGI IMG/M metagenome (GOLD analysis project Ga0315273, IMG submission 205753) | Sediment microbial communities from Yellowstone Lake, YNP, Wyoming, USA - YL17G02_0 | ecosystem: Environmental > Aquatic > Freshwater > Lake > Sediment | place: USA: Wyoming | collected... | reverse complement strand
GATCGCGGAAGCCGGGCGCCGCGCGCAGCGGGTCGCGCTCCGACAGGAGCGCCGCGACCTGGCACGCCAGTTCGCCGAGCCCCAGCGGCCGCGCGCGCAGTACCATGTGCGCGAGCCGCGGGTGGATGCCGAGCATCGCCATGTCGCGCCCGAGCGGCGTCACGCGACCCCCGGCGTCCACGGCCTCGAGGCGCTCGAGCAGTTCGCGCGCCTGGGCGAGCGACGCCGGCGGCGGCGGATCGAGCCAGCAGAGCGATGCGGGATCGGCGCATCCCCAGCACGCAAGCTCGAGCGCCAGCGGCGCGAGGTCCGCCTCGAGGATCTCCGCGGGCGATTTCGGCAGCAGCGCGTCGTGCGCCGACTCGGTCCAGAGGCGGTAGCACACGCCGGGCGCAGTGCGGCCGGCACGTCCGCGGCGCTGCTCGGCCGAGGCGCGGGAAATCCGCGAGGTCTCGAGACCGCTCATGCCGGTCGCCGGGTCGAAGCGCTGGCGTCGCTCGAGACCCGCATCTACGACGATGCGCACGCCGTCGATCGTCAGGCTGGTCTCGGCGATGTTGGTCGCGACGACAACCTTGCGTCGCCCCCGTGGGTCCGGAAGCAGTGCGGCGTCCTGCTCAGCGGCGCCGAGGTCTCCGTAGAGGGGCAGCACCGCGTACTCGCTCGCGGGCAGGCTGCTCGCGAGTCCGTCCCCCACGCGAAGGATCTCGCCGGCACCCGGCAGGAACACGAGCGCGTCGCCCTCGTGATCGTGTAGCGCGCGCAGTGTCACCGAGGTCACCGGCCCTTCGATGCGCGGGGCGCGCCCGGCAGCAGGCGCGGGGCGTGCGACGTAGCGCACGTCCACCGGAAACATGCGTCCCCGCGCGCGTACGACCGCGGCGTTCTCGAGGACGCGCAGCAGCGCCTCGGCCTCGAGCGTCGCGGACATGACGAGCAGCCGCAGCGAGTCGCGCAGGTGCCGCTGCGTCTCGACGCAGAGCACCAGGCCGAGGTCGCCGTGCAGGTTCCGTTCGTGGAACTCGTCGAAGATCACCAGCGCGACGTCCTCGAGCGCCGGGTCGTGCTGCAGCATGCGGGTGAGGATGCCCTCGGTCACCACCTCGATGCGCGTGCGTGGGCCAACGCGGGTCTCGAGCCGGGTCCGGAAGCCGATCGTCTGTCCGATGTCCTCGCCGAGCAGTGCGGCCATGCGCGTTGCGACCGCGCGCGCGGCGATGCGTCGCGGTTCGAGCATCAGGATGCGGCCGTTTCCCCGCCATGGCGCGTCGAGCAGCGCGAGCGGCACGACCGTGCTCTTGCCTGCGCCCGCGGGCGCCTCGAGCACCACGCAGCGGTGCGTGGATAGCGCGGCCCGGAGTTCCGGCAGAACCTCGACAATCGGCAGTGCGGGCAGATTCATCATCCGGGGCAGTGTAGCGCCGCGACTATGCGTGACGGCGGCGGCGGGTCCATGCAAGATGCACTGGGCAAGATGCGCCGGGTGCCTGCTGGGCGTCGTGACCGGGGAGGGTACATGTCTGGTTCCTTGGGACTGTGGCTGCTCGCGGCCTTCCTGGTGCTGGTGGGAGTGCTGGGATCGGTGCTCCCCGGCCTGCCGGGCGCGCCGCTCGTGTTCGCGGGCCTGGTCACCGCCGCCTGGGCCGAAGATTTCCAGCATGTCGGCTGGATCGTGCTCACCCTACTCGGTCTCATGACCTGCGCCTCATTCGCCATCGACTTCGTCGCGACCTCGCTGGGCGCGAAGCGGGTCGGCGCCACGCGGCTCGCGATCGCGGGCGCGCTCGTCGGCACCCTGATCGGCGTGTTCCTTGGATTGCCGGGCCTGATCCTCGGGCCGTTCCTCGGCGCGGTGGCCGGCGAACTGATCTCTCATGGAAAACTGGAGCAGGCGGGTCGTGCGGGCCTCGCGACCTGGGTGGGACTGGTATTCGGGACGCTCGCGAAGATCGCGCTCGTCTTCACCATGCTCGGAGTGTTCGCGGCCGCTTACTTCCTATAACGATAACGGGGACATTCCCCAATTCGCGTCTCGCGAAATGCGAAAAGGGGAATGTCCCCTATTCCGCGTAATACGCGCCGCACTCGACCTCGCGGCCGCGCACCACGCGCCGGCCGGCGAGCGGGCCATGCGTCTCCGTGACGATCGTGTGCTGTCCCTCGACGTGGTCGTCGTCGTAGAAGAAGAGCACGACCCAGTCGCGCGTGCGGCCGAGCTGGTGCGCAAGGGCCGTGTTGGAAAACAGGGCGGTGTAGTGCAGGCCATCACGGGTAACGTGCAGCACCGGCAGCCACGCCTCGCCCGACGGGTTGAATCTCTTCGGCGCAATCGTCGGCAGTTCCCCCCGCGTCGCCTTCTCGCGGTACTCGTGGTCCACGGCCAGCAGGTTCGCGACCGGCGGCCGGGCTGCTGCGGGTGGAGCTGCGACGTCCGGTCCCGCCGGCGGTCCGAGGCGCCGCGCACGTCCGCGCGCGAGCACGGCCTGCAGGCCGGCGCGGATCGCCGCCGCGCGCCGTGGACCGACGCCGGCCACATTCTCGAGCCGGCCGTCGTGCGCCGCGACCTCGAGTGCCTCGAGCGTGTCGACGTGCAGTTCGTCGTGGATGCGCTCCGCCAGCCGGTGCCCCAGACCCGGCAGCAGCGTAAAGAGCTGGACCGGGTCGGCGCTGCCGCGCAGCCGCTCGAGTTGCGCCCATCGCCCGGTCCGCCACATCTCGACCAGCGCGCCCGCGATGCCGCGCCCGATGCCGGGCAGTGCCTCGAGGCCCTCCGCGCCGTCGTGCTCGATGATGGGGCCGATGTCGCCCGGCAGGTCCCTGAGCGTGTCGGCCGCGCGACGATAGGCCGACACCCGGAACGGATTGGCGCCTTGGCCCTCGAGCAGGGCGGCCGCCTCGCGCAGCCGGTCCGCGCAGACGGCGTTGACGCGGCTGCTTGAGCCGGCCACCGGCGAATCCGCGCTCAGGCTGACTGACATGGTTCAGGCCACCACGTCCGGTCCCGGGTCGGGGTGCTGCTCGCGCAGGATCCGTGCTAGCGCACGGCAGGCATCGGTGGTGGTGAAGATCCCGACCAGCTTGCCGCCGCGCGTCACCAGGGCCGAGCCCAGGTGCCGCTCCGCCATGGTGGCCGCGACGATGACGAGCAGGGCGCCGGCGTCCACGACGTATGCCTCGGGCTGGAACACGTCGCGCACGGCCAGCTCCCGCTCCGGCGGCGAGCCGAGGTCCGGGCCCAGGGCCAGCTTGATGTCGCGGTCGGTCAGCACGCCGACGAGTTCGCCCCGCTCCGTCACCGGCAGGTGGCGGATGTGGCGCTCGCGCAGGAAGGCGTGCGCCTCGGCCAGTGGCGCGTCCACGTCGACCGAGTACGGGAACGGCGTCATGTAGGCGAGGATCTGCGGCAGGCGATTGCGCGGCATCACGTGAACCCGCTCCGTGGGACCGGCCGATGGTCCTACACCGGCGGCGCGCCGGACATGCGGGTTTTACGAGACACGGCGTGAATGCTCTATGATCCGGCCCGCCGGCCCGCCGGGCCGAACGGTGCACCTGCCATGTTCAAGTCCCTGTTCCGCCTGATGCGTTCGGCCCTCGGCTCCGTGCTGCTCGGGCTGGTCCTGATCCTGGCCGGAACCTATGCCTGGTTCCTGACCCGCGGTCCCGAGCCCAGCGTCTGGCACACGGCGCACCTCGAGCAGGAGTTCACGGCAGCCAAGGCCGGCGAGGTGACCTCGATCGCCGCTTACCGCCAGCTCGAGGACCGCCTGTACGCGGAGCTCAAGACCAAGGTGCTGGACCGGGTCCAGCCGGCCGAACGCAATCCGTTCAACCGCTACGCGAGCGGCAGCCGCAGCGACCCGGCGGTCTGGTCCACCAACTGGAACCACACCTTCGAAATCACGCCGGAGCACCCGACCGGGGCTGCCCTTCTGCTGCACGGGCTGACGGACTCGCCCTACAGCATGCGTTCGATCGGAGAGCACCTCGCGTCAAAGGGCCTCAAGGTCGTGGGACTGCGGCAGCCGGGACACGGCACGGCGCCCTCGGGTCTCCTGAGCTTCGAAGTCGAGGACATGCAGGCAGCCGTGCGCATGGCCATGCGCGATCTGCGCCGCCAGATGGGCCCCGACCTTCCCATCTACATCGTCGGTTATTCGAACGGCGCGGCGCTCGCGGTCGACTACTCGGTTACCGTGGTCGAAGGCGCGGACCTGCCGAGGCCGGCGGGACTCGTCCTGATGTCGCCGGCCATCGGTATCTCGCCGTTCGCCGTCATTGCGCGGCTGCGCACCGGGTTGTCGTCCGTGCCCGGACTCGGCCGCGCCGCATGGCAGGTGATCGAACTCGAATTCGATCCCTACAAATATTCCTCGTTCAGCTTCCACGCGGCGGGCGAGACCCAGCGTCTGACGAGCGGGCTCGCGAAGCGAGTGGAAAAGCTCGCGGGCGGCGGGAAGATCAAGGGCTTCCCGCCCGTGCTCGCGTTCCAGTCGACGGTCGATGCCACGATCGTGGCGCCGGCCCTGGTCGACGCCCTGTTCGAACACCTGGCACCGGAGTCGCACGAGCTCGTGTTGTTCGACGTGAACCGGTACTCGGAGATCCAGGCGCTGCTGGTGGCGGACCCCGGTCCGCTGACGCAGAAGCTCCTCTCCATGCCGGACCGGTCGTTCGGGCTGACCGTGATCACGAACGTCGATCCGAACACGCTGCAGGTGCAGGAGCTGCGTGCCGAGCCGGGCTCGCAGGCCCAGGCCTCGCGGCCGCTCGCCTGGTCGTGGCCGGCGCAGGTCTTCTCGCTGTCGCACGTCGCGCTGCCGTTCCCGCCGGACGACTCGCTCTACGGATACGAAGCCGCGGGCGGCACCAACCACGTGCAGCTCGGCCGGGTCCAGGTGCACGGCGAGAACGGGGTGCTGGCGGTGCCCGACTGGGTGCTCACGAGGCAGCGCAGCAATCCGTTCCACGCCTACATGCTCGAGCGCATCGACGGGCTGCTGTTCGGCGGGCAGGGCGGCTGAGCGGCGCACGAACGGGCCGGGTTCTACTGGGCGCGGGGATGCGGGTCCTCGCCCCAACCGGTATCGGGGTGCAGCAGCGATGGCCCATAAAGCGGACCTTCGCCGACTTCCGGGTTCGGCCATTTCCTGCCGCTGGTCACCGGCAGCTTCCTGGCATCTCACCTGGCCATGTACGCGCCATCGGGCGCCCTCTGGGGCTGCCGGCCGGTGGCTTGCACGCGAGGCTCCGAGGTTGTGACCTCGTTCGGACTCAAGCCCCGCACGGCGTCACAATCGCTCGCAGCCTTGCCGTTGGGTGCCGAATTCAAGGTGTCTACCTTCTGGTGACTGTCTCCTGGTCGCCGGCGGAGCGAGCATGGCCAGGTGAGATGCCAGCCGGCAACGTGTTGTCGCTGACAGGAAGGGGCTTGAGATCTGCGGCAGTGAGTGCTTCCAGAAACCGGGTTGCCTCAGGCGACATTGTGTTCGGAAGTGGGGGCGGGGAAGCCTGCGAGACGCCAATCACCGAGACGGTTGCAAGAAGCGCGGCCACCGACTGCCGCCAGAATCCTGTAACCAGGCTTGTCCCCCGAGTCGTCCTTGCGCCCGTATTTCGGCCGTCGGAACACGCGTGGGCATTGCCCGTAAACGCCCTATCGGCAGCAGTCGCTTCCTAGTGGCAGCCTGCCAGTGCGGTCGCGAAGACAGGCATGTGCCGTTGAAGTCGTTTGTCCATCGTCTTTCCCTTTGGTTGGTGTCACAGTGCCTTGCGTCGGACCGGTCAGAACGCGACGCGCGCCCGCAGCCCCCCAGCCAGATCGTCGCGTTCGCGGCGTCGGCCGGGCGCACCCATTGCAGGTTTGCGGAGAGCTGCAGCCAGGGTGCGGGCGCGAAGACGTCATAGACCTCGACACCCTGCTCGTCCCTGAACCTGCGAGCCGGCGCGAGCGCGTCGCGGACGCCGCCCCAGTCGCCGCCGAGCGTGTCACGGGTCGGGCGCGCCTCGGATGCAGCCCCTTCGGCGTCTGCCTGGGCACGCGCGACTGGCGGCACAGCCAACCCCGAGGCCAGCAGGACCCAAGGCAACAGCGCGGCAGCCGTGCCTGCGTTCGTTCCACGCGCCCTGCGCGGTGCGTTCGTATCGAGGTTGAACATGGGGCGATGCACGGTGACCTCGTTACGCCTGTGGCCGATGGTAAAAGCAGGCGTCGAGGTAAGGAATCCGCGCGATTCGAATGCATCGCCTGCGCGCGTACGTTGAGTAGTTCAAGGCAGCTGCGCTCCGCGACCGTCTCGACAACGCAACAAACACGGGCATCCTCAATCATGTCGGCCTACTGCGGTTTTTCTGGCGCTTACGACGGTAGTGCTGGCGTGGGCGCGAGGCGCAGCATCCTGATGCCGGCGTATGCGAAGGCAATCGTGAGCAAAGGGCTCACGATGCTGAACACGGCGAAGGGTGCGTAACTCCAGGTGGCCACTCCCAGCGTGGCGGCCATGTAGGCGCCGCAACTGTTCCACGGGATCAGCGCCGAGGTTGGCGTCGCGGTATCGCCCACGGTGCGCGACAGCACGACGGGCGCGAGCCCGCGCCTGGCGAATGTGGTCTTGAACATCCGCCCTGGCAGCACGATTGCGATGTACTGATCGGCGGTGATGATGTTGGTGGCGACGATCGACGACACGAGCGAGGCGACCAGCGCGCCATCGGACTTCGCCTTCTCGATGATCGGAGTGATCAGCCGGTCGAGCACGCCCGCCTTCTCGACCACGCCGCCAAAGGCGAGTGCGGTGACGATGAGCCAAATCGTGTTCAGCATGCTGTCCATGCCGCCGCGTGTGGCCAGCATGTCCATCGGCGCGAAACCCGATGTCGATTTGTACCCGCTGGCCAGGGCGAGCCAGACCCCCTTGAGCAGTGCGAGTGCCGCTGGCAGATCGCCCGCGTCGGCAAACTTGATGACGCGCTCCGGCGCCACGAATACGGCAAGTACGCCGCCGGCGATGGAGCCGACGAAGATGGCGATGAAGGCCGGCACCTTGAACAGCGCCAGCACTATGACCACCACCAGTGGCAGGAACAGCGCTGGAGAGATGTGGAACGCGCCCTGAATCGCCGCCATCTTTTGGGACGCGTCGAAATCGCCGGGCCGGCCCAGAGCGAAATACACCGCAAGCGAGATCGCCAGCGCCACCGTCGAAGTCAACAGCGTCTCGCGGATGTGCCGGTACAGATCGACACCGGCGGCGGCGGCGGCAAGATTGGCCGAATCCGAAAGCGGCGATGACTTGTCCCCGAAGTACGCTCCCGAGATGATCGCACCCGCGGCGACGGCCGGGCTCAGGTCCATGCTGATCGCGATGCCCATGAAGCCGACGCCGATCGTGCCGACGACCGTCCACGAGCTGCCAATGCTCGCCGCAACGATCGCGCAGATCGCGCAAGCCGTGAGGAAAAAGTAGTTCGGACTGAGCAATTGCAACCCGTAATAGACCATCGCCACCAGCGTGCCGCTCAGCGCCCAGGTGCCGATCAGCCCGCCCACCGCGAACAGGATGAAGATCGCGCCAATGCCGGTCGCGACACTTTCCGATGCAGCGGTGCCAAGGGTTGCGACCGAGTGGCCGCGGCGCCAGCCGATGAACACCGCGATCATCGTCGCAACGACGAGCGCGACCTGGTTTGGCCCGACCGCGCCGGCATCGCCGAACAGGAAGTACGACAGGGCCACCAGCACGATGAGGCTGGCGACCGGAATGATTGCCTCGGTCAGCGTGAGCGGCTATGGCGCATCAGGTCTGATCATGCAATCAAAGTATTGCGCCAGCGATGCCGGCCGACCGCAGGGCGTTGATGGCGTCTAGAAATCCACTGCATCGCGGATGATCGGGCACGTCATGCAATGGCCGCCGCCACGCCCACGGCCGAGTTCGGCGCCGACGATGGTGATGACCTCGATGCCTTCCTTGCGCAACAGCGTGTTCGTGTAGGTGTTGCGGTCGTAGGCATACACCACACCGGGCGAGGCGCAGACCAGGTTGGCGCCGCTGTCCCACTGCGTGCGCTCACGCTGGTAGTCGCTGCCGCCAGCCTCGACCACGCGCAACTTCTTGAAGCCCAGCGCCTGGGCTACCACGTCGACGAAGGGCTTGGTCTCCGCACGCAACTCGACACCGCTGGCGTGGCTGCTCGGGCGGTACGAGAAGGTACGCGTCTGGTTCATGAAGTCCGGCGCGAGCAGCACGCAGTCACGGTCGGCGAACGTGAACACCGTGTCCAGGTGCATCGCGGCGCGGATCTTCGGCATCGCGGCCACGATCACGCGTTCAGCCGCGCCCTTCTTGAAGAGCGCTGCCGCAAGCTGGCTGATGCCCTGGCGCGAGCTGCGCTCGCTCATGCCGATCAGCACGTTACCCTTGCCGATCGGCATCACGTCGCCGCCTTCCAGCGTGGCCAGGCCGTGGTCCTCGGTCGGGTCGCCCCACCAGACGTTCACGTTGCCGGCGACGTCGGGGTGGAACTTGTAGATCGCGGTGGTGAGGATGGTTTCCTCGTGCCGCGCCGGCCAGTACAGCGGGTTCAGCGTGACGCCGCCGTAGATCCAGCAGGTGGTGTCGCGCGTGTAGAGCGTATTCGGCAGCGGCGGCAGCAGGTACTCGGTGACGCCGGCCGCTTCCTTGACGATCTTCAGCGCCTTGCCGCCGGCCTTTTCGGGGAAGTCGTGCGTCGACAGGCCGCCGATCAGCGTTTCGGCGAGTTTGCGGTCGTCCAGGCCTTCGAGGTAGCTGCGCAGCTCGGCAATGAACCCAAGGCCCACCTGGTTCGGCACGACCTGGTTGTCGAGGATCCACTTCTTGCCCGCGGGCACGGCCACGGTCTCGGCCAGCAGGTTGTGCATCTCCACCACCTCGACGCCGCGGTCGCGCATCTTGGTGACGAAGTCGAAGTGGTCGCGCTTGGCATTCTCGACCCACAGCACGTCGTCGAACAGCAGCTGGTCGCAGTTCGAGGGCGTGAGGCGGCTGTGCGCCACGCCCGGCGAGCAGCGTTTCCAGACTGGTCCTGGCCATTCAGCTTTCGCTAATGTCGAACCGCAGGCCACTCGAGTCGAGAGGAAACAGCCGCTCCAAATACGGGCCAGATCGTGCCTGCACACGATCTGGCAACTTGGGTCCCTCCAACTACTCAGGGTAAGCAGCTGTGCCGGACAACGGCGCACCGTCGGCCAGTATGAAAACCAGCACGTTGCCGGGCTCCGACGTGGCATCGCTGCGCATGCCACCGATGCGGCCACTCGCCGGGCTGGTGTACTCAGCCATCACTTCGCCAAACGCGTTGCGCTGGATGGCCAGTTTCTGCCCCAGGGTGACATCGTCTTCCAACTTGACCAGCAGTTCGATGAAGCCGCCCTGGGTGGTCACCACGGGCATCGCACTCTTCCCGATGTAGACGTTGGTATCCGCGGCAGTCCGCCCGATCGCGCCGGGGACCACGCCGTAGTGCTTGAGCACGTTCATCGTACCTTCGACGAAGATCGGAATCGCGTGCGGGTCCAGCCGCCGCGCCACACCGACTTCGGGGGTGAAGCACGGAATGCCGGCAGCGATGAAGGCGTTGTGCAGCACGCCAGGGTAGGCCGGGTTGTTCCATATCGCCGCGACGGGATAAAGCATCATCATGGTCTTCACGTCCGGGAGGCTCAGGTCACCGATGAGAAACGACGATACGTCGAGGCCGGTGGTGCCCGTATGGAAGTCGACGGCGAGGTCGGTGTTGGGCTGGAGCAGCCGGTTGAACACCAGGCCGGCCTGCCGGCTGGCGGCACCGAGGCCGTTCTCGTTGCCGGGCCATTCGCGGTTCATGTCGGTCAACTCGATGCCGCGCCCGGAACTCGGCCAGCGGCGCTGCATGCTTTCCATGGCAGGGCGTGCAATGTCCAGCACCGCCATGACGGTGCCCGACATCTCCGCCGCATTCAGCTGGCTCATGACGGTTTGTACGGTGTGCACCGAACTCATCTCGTCGCCGTGCACACCGCTGGTCAGCGTGATGCGCTTGCCGGGCCTGGCCCCCTTGGCCACGATCACCGACACGTACCAGTACTGCCCGGTGGACATCTGCACACCCTGGAAGTACAGCAGGTGTTTCTTGCCGGCCTCCAGGTCATCCGTATTGAGAGAACTGACCACTTTCTTGCCATTGATCACATCGCCGGTGTAGACGGTGCGGATCTTGGCAGGGACTGCAGGGCCGCTGCTTTGGGCTTGCGCCATGCCGATACCCGTAAGTGCGATGGCGGCAACCAGCAGCGATTGCATGAAATTGCGGTGCCTGCGGTTACCCAGAGGTCTTCTTAACATCATCAGCTCCCGATTCAAGAAGAAAAGTTCTCAGCGCTTGACGGGTCACAATCCAGACCCTCAGCGGATCAAACTCTTCGTTCGGTTTGGCGCCAGCCCGGGCGGACAATGCTGTCCTGCGTGTCGCGGCGACTATAGTTATAAATACCTAGCAAGACTATGAGCTGGCTCGGTCATGAAATGCCAAACCTCAGCGAAAATGCGGCGGCCGAGTCGAGACCGGTGGCGAACGTGCGGTCACGGCCCGAAGTCGTCGTCAGGCGCGTTCCGGCCCGCTCTGAAGCGGTGCCCCGCGTGCGGCATTCCGGTGTTCCGACACAACCGGTTATGCGTGCCTTGGCCGTCGCGGGTCTGTCGTTGCGGGCGCCGGATCGACGAGTGAATACGGTCCGAGGGATCGTCAGCCCGGCGGTCTGCAATGGGTCGAGACTGTGTGAAAACTCCGCGTGTGCCGCTCAGCGCATTTTTACACTGCACTTTTGGAGCTCGTAGATTCGATTCTGAGCGAATTTCGTCGTTGAATTTCGCAGAATCGAACGTACGCGAAGTGAGGTCCGAGTTTTCACACAGTCTCGGTCGATCTCGGTCCTGCAGTGTCTGCTTCGGGGCACGGATGCCGGTTGGCGCGGGGTTCTCCAGGGAGAGCGGACACCCGGGAATTGCCGAGATCGGCCAGAAGCAGACCGTCGGTTTGACCGTCCGCGGGAGCGGTGATGTAGTGTTAAATATGGGTCCCAAGGAATGTGACCTGTCCATGGCGCGAGCATCCGCTGTCGCTTCCGAACCGCGCTCACGGCACTTCGGACGTTTAGCCGATACGACCAACACGTGTCGGCATAACAGCTGTCGGCCTAATTGTAGTTCGGCGCGCAGGAGAGACGCCCTGTCAAGGCTCAACAGTGGACATTTGCAGCAGATTCGCAGCTGCGCAGCCGTGGGGCTCGCATGCTATTCAGCGAACCAAAAACGCTTCGGTTCAAGCCTGCTTGAAGCCGACAGCGATTTTGATTCGCTGAACGATATCGAAGATGAAGTGGATGCCCTCGCAGCGACCGAACGCCGCAGCAATGGTCCGAGGGTGGCCCGCCAGGCCGTAAGTACTCCTGCGGCCGAACTCTCGCTAGAACGGACGATCGCTTCGCGCTCGCCGTTCAGCTTCATTAGTTAGCGCTCATGAAAATTGCGTTGTCCGCATTTGTTCTCTGCGCCGTATATTCGGCGCACGCGGACACAATCGTCGGGTTCGCTACTCTTAAGTATGTGGAAGCCACCGATTATCAGCCTGGCTCGTGTGAGTCGCTCCCGCAGGATCCGACGGACAGTCGTCTTAAATGCATCGACTTCACTTACTGGATGCGGTACCGCCTCATCAATTTCACTGATCTGAGGGGACATCACCTAAACACGGAATTGGCGGTTATGGCTACGCATCTCCCACGTCGTGGACACTGGATGGTCGTCCTGGAAGAGCTGGAGCCAAAAGAACGAAAAGCATTCCAGGCAAAGTACAGAATCATCGACGGTGGCTGGACAATGGATGCTGCCTGCCTCGACAGGCCGATTCAAACATATCTGCCAAATGAAGACACGAAGCCATTGGCAACCGATAAGGACAATGGATACTGCTACGACCTCGAGTCCCTGACGCGAAGGCACGATGAGCGCTAACAATGCGTTGGAGCGGTCCGTGAAAAGCTTGGCAATGGGCGCCGCGGGCGCTTGGAACAATTTTGCGCCCACGGCGCCTGGTTGGGCCCTACCACGGCCCGCTCAACGCGAGCGTTAGGCCTCGCACTCACACTCTGCAACATTCGCCAGTCATGCGCTTAACTCAGTTCGTCCTTGGACACCTTCCAGTGCAGCGAATAGTCATTAGCGGGCTGGCCGGTCTTCTCATTTTCTACCACACGTACACACTCTTCGACTTGTACCTTGGCTCGGGCACTGATCTATACCAGGGCGGGAGCGGAAATGCGCACCCCCGATTTGAGCACGTGCAATCAGTCCTTCGCGTGACAATCATTATCAGCCTCATTCTTGTGGTCATGAATAGGCGATTTGCCCTGTACGCAATGTGGGCCGCAATCGCCTCGCTGGTAGCGACACACTACTGGGCGCTTTTCTTTGATCTTCCGTTTCGCTTCTTAGATGGCAGACATCCGCTCT
>Ga0315273_10009163_pt1 | contig 12530 bp, 8 predicted proteins | sample YL17G02_0_MG_FD_205753 | JGI IMG/M metagenome (GOLD analysis project Ga0315273, IMG submission 205753) | Sediment microbial communities from Yellowstone Lake, YNP, Wyoming, USA - YL17G02_0 | ecosystem: Environmental > Aquatic > Freshwater > Lake > Sediment | place: USA: Wyoming | collected... | reverse complement strand
ACCGGTGGGATCGGCGCCGGCAAGTCGACTGCGCTCGAGTGCTTTCGCCATCACGGCGCCGCAACCGTGTCGAGCGACGAGATCGTCCACCACCTGCTCGCGACCGATCCGGATGTCAAGCAAGCGCTCGTCGAGCAGCTCGGCGAGGAGATCCTCGGTGATGACGGCAATCCCGACCGCGAGCGGATCGGGCTGCGGGTCTTCAAGGATCGAGACGCGCTCGACTTCCTCGAGCAGCTCCTGCATCCGCTCGTCTCGCGCGAGTACATGGCTTGGCGCGAGCAGCTCGGCGCCCTTCCCGAGCCTCCCGCTGTCTGTATGACGGAGGTTCCGCTGCTCTACGAAGTGGGGGCTGAAGAGCGCTTCGACAAGGTCGTCGTCATCACCGCGCCGTCGAAGTTGCGGGAGGCACGGCGTGGGGGCCGCAAGGACGACCGCGAGGACAGGCTGATCCCCGACCGCGAGAAGGTGAAGCGCGCCGACTTCGCGTACGTCAACACGGGGACGCCCGACGAGCTCGACGCGTGGGTGGTGGGGGTGATGGCTACCCTGACCGGAGCAGCTTCAACTCCCTGAGCCTTCTCAACGCCAAGTGCCGTGCCCCTTGGTCACTAGGCCGCCTGTCGAGCTCGAGACACGTACTTGAAGTTCCTTGTCGCCGCCTCCGTCGTCACCCTGGCCCTGGCTGGGGCGGCCGCATGGGTGGTCGAGTCCGACCCCGACTGGTATCTGCGCACGCGCTACCCGCTCGAGTACGACCAAATCGTCCGCGGTCACGCGAAGAACTACGACCTCGATCCCGCTCTGCTTGCGGCCGTGATCTACGCCGAGAGCCGGTTCGATCCGAATGCACGCTCGGAGGCCGGGGCCGTCGGTCTCATGCAGCTTCTCCCGGAGACGGCCAAAGGGATCGCGCTACGGACGGGCGGAACCCGGTTCGTCGTTGCCGATCTCCGCGACCCCGAGATCAACGTTCGCTACGGCTCGTGGTACCTCGACCATCTCCTCGACCGCTACGCCGATACGGAGCTGGCGCTGGCCGCGTACCACGCCGGACAGGGGAACGTCGATCGCTGGCGACGCGAGGGCCTCGGCATCGCGTTCCCCGAAACTCGGTCCTATGTCGACCAAGTCGAGCGCGTCAGGCGCGTGTACGCGAAGGCGTATCCGGCCGAGCTCGGCCTCCGATAGCGTCGCCGAGGAGATCGAGAACGAACTCGACAGGAGGGAGTTCCTCGCCCGACGCACGCTGGAGCGCTAGCCCATTCAGGACGAGGTTGACGAAGAGTCCGATCTGCTTCGGCTCGAGGTCGTCGCGGAACTCGCCAGTCCGCTGAGCTTCCTCGACGCGGGCACGGTTGGCAGGCGCGACCGCCGACTGGCGTTCCTCGATGCGCTTCTTGAAGCCCGGGTCGTTGCGGACGCGCCGGAACAGCTCGAGGTATACCGAGAGCCACGCGGGGTCGAGCTCCACGACCTCCCGCACGACGGCCTCGAGGCCCTCGTTCACCCACAGGTCCGACATGCGCGCACTGTCCCGCACGGCGAGCTCGATGAAGAGCTCCTCCTTGGAGGGGAAGTAGTTGAAGATGGCGCCCCGGGAAAGATCGGTGGCTCTCTCCAGACGAACGACGGTCGCGCCCTCGTACCCGTGCTCGGCGAAGCAACGGCGAGCGCCGGCCAGAATCTGCTCACGGCGTTCGGTCTTGCGCTCTTCAGAGATCTTCGGCATCTGACGAAGTCGTACTTTACAAAACCGTACGGACGTTTTATATTACTCAGCCATGGAGACCGCAGAGCTGATGCCGGTCAAGAAGAGCGCCATCAGCGCGCTCATTCTCGCCGAGACCATCTCGGTTCTCGGAACCCGCATGACGTATCTCGCGCTGCCTTGGTTTGTGCTCGTCACGACGGGCTCGCCGGGGAAGATGAGCCTCGTCCTCGCCGCCGAGATCCTGCCGATGGCGATCCTCGGCATCCCGAGCGGCACGGTCGTCCAGCGGCTCGGCTCCCGGACGACGATGCTGATCTCCGACTTCTCGCGGGCGCCGATCCTCGCCTCGATCCCGCTCCTGTACGCGGCGGGAGTGCTCAGCTTCGGGCTCCTGCTCGGAATCGTCGCGTTGCTCGGCTGCTTCATGCCGCCCTACTTCGCATCACAGCGAACCATCCTTCCCGAGCTCGTTGGGGAGGACGAGACGCGCATGTCGCAGGCCAACAGCTCGATCGAGGGTGGAACCGCCTTCGCCGCCCTCATCGGCCCCGCGCTTGCCGGCGCGCTCATCCCGTTCATCGGTGCGCCGAACGTTCTCTATGTCGACGCGGCGACGTACTTGGTCGCATTCCTCCTCGTGCTGGCGTTGGTGCCGCGACGCAAGCCCGTCACGGCGGCTGTCCAGCGGGGCGTCCTGGCCGGCCTGCATTTCCTTCGCGGCGATCGCTTGCTTGCAGCTCTTGCGGCGACGGCAATCGGATTCGGATTTCTCGGAGCAGGGATGTCGGCGGGCCTTCCCGTGTACGCGTACGACGAGTTCGACGGGAGCTCCTGGATCGCCGGACTCTTCTACACCGCTCTCGGCGCGGGAGCGCTGGTCGGAAGCCTCCTCGCCGTCTTTGCCGTGCGCAAGGTCGCCCCTCTCCGGCTCGCCGGTTACGCCGCTCTTGCCTTCGTCCTCCCGCTTTGGGTACTTCCCTTCCTGCCACCTTGGCCGGTTGTTTTCGCCGCCTTGTTCACAGCGACGCTCTTTACGCCCCTCATCAACGGGCCGATCATCGCGGTGCTCACGGCCCGTACCCCGCCGGAGCTGCGCGCGAAAGTGATGACCGCGGTGATCTCCGTCAATACGCTCGCTGCCCCGCTCGGGTTCCTCTTGGCCGGCCAGGTGCTCGACCGCTGGGGAGTCGTGCCGCTCTTCGCGGCGGTCGTTCTGGGCATGACCTGGATGGTGATCGTGTTCGCCTCGATTGTCCTGCGGCATGGCGACGTCGAGCCGGCCCTCGTCGAGCCGACCGCGGATCTGCAGATCGCGCAGTCCTAGACCACATGCCGTGAGGGCATCTGATCCGATGCTCTCACGGCGTTTGTCGCGCGCTCAGTGGTTGTCCACCGTGAAGCTTTGCGCGCGATCGGCTCGGTTTCCGGCAGTGTCCTCCACCGACACGATGAGTTCGTAGTCGCCGTCGGCAAGCTTCCTAGTGTCGAGCGGCGTCGTAGAGAGCCGGAAGACGTAGCGTCCGGTCATGAACTGCGCCTTCCCGTCGGTGAACACCGGCCAGTTCTGGTGCGTGCCGCGGGAGAACGTGATCCAGAAGGCGTCGGTACCCGGGATGAGACGCCGGACATCACGCGCAGTCTGGTTTCCCACAACCACGCGACCGCGGGCTGTCTCGATCCGCCAGGACACGAGCGCAGGCGTCACGGGGAAGCCGTGCCAGCGACCGGGGACTGCGAGAGCCGGCATGTCGCTCGCCTCGGCGAAGAGGAGCGCTCGACCCGTCACGTGAGACGTGCTCAGCGCGCCGCCCAGATCGTCGCGGCGGAGCGCGATTGCGGTGACGCTCGGCTTCGTCGTGTCGTTGAAAGGAGTGAGCCGGCCAGCGCCGAGTGGGTTAAGGGGGCGCCCGCCCTCGAGAAGCGTGAGGTGGACGTGCTCGCGCTTGGGAAGGATATGGCCAAGCACAGTCTTCCCGGCGATCGCGTGCTGTCCGACCCGGACTGCCGCCGTGACGTGCCAGTACTCGAACGACCGGCCGTTTCCGCAGTCAACGGTCACGCGGTCTCCGCGCGTGCGCGTAATCCTGCCCGTGGCAACCGCGTAGACGGGAGATCCGTCCGGCGCCGAGATGTCGATGCCGTGATGAAACTGGAACATGCCGCCGCTCACGTCAATCGTGCGCTGCGAGCGTGGGCCGTCGAACACCGTTCGCGGGTCTCCGAAGGCCCCGCGAACCGGGTGCGCACGGTCGAAGGGCTTGACGGGCCAGCCGTACGGGCCGGTGCAGCCGTTTGTGGGGGACGCCGGGCGCGCGGCCGAGTCTGCGACGAAGGCCGGCGAGGCGACGGAGCAGAGAGAGAGGACGAGCGCGACGAGCGCGCCAGCTGCTGATGTGTTCCGTGTGGTGGTCATGGAACCACCGTCGGACCGGTCCCAAACCGGGCGATCACGCCGCGCTAACGGGTGACTAACGACCTCACGAGGGACGAAAAGAGTGGTACAAGAGGTCCGTGAGGCTCGAGTTCCGAATTCTCGGACCGCTCGAGGTCCTCGTCGGCGACCGTCCGCTTGTCCTCGGTGGGCAGCGGCAGCGGGCGGTCCTCGCTGCTCTCCTGCTCGAGGCCCGGCGCGTCGTCCCGACGGAGCAGCTCGTCACCGACCTCTGGGGGGAGCGGCCGCCGAAGACCGCAGCGACGTCGCTTCACAACCTCATCTCGCAGCTGCGGAAGCAGCTCGGCGCGGACGTGCTCGTAACGCAGTCGCCGGGCTACGTGCTCCGGGTGGCTTCCGAGCAGGTCGACGCGTATCGGTTCGAGCGGGCGCTCGCCGACGCCCGGCGGCTACCTCCCGAGGAGCGGCGCGCTCACCTCGAGCAGGCGCTCGGGCTCTGGCGAGGACCACCTCTCGCTGAGTTCGCGTTCGACGACTTCGCGCAGTCCGAGATCCGCCGGCTCGGAGAGCTCCGACTCGTGGCCCTGGGGGAACGGATCGACGCCGATGTCGAGCTAGGGCGGCACGGTGACGTGGTCGCCGAGCTGGAGGCGCTCGTTCGCGAGTACCCGCTGCGTGAAACCTTCAGGCGCCAGCTCATGCTCGCGCTCTACCGGGCCGGTCGGCAAGCCGAGGCGCTCGAGGTGTACCAGGACGCACGCGCTCGATTCGTCGAGGAACTCGGGATCGAACCTGGGTCCGAGCTCAAGAGTCTGCAGTCCGAGATCCTGCGTCAGGCGGCTGGCATCGCGGCACCGGGTGTGCGGACACATGCGGACGAAGACGGCGAGATCGTGAAGGCGCTCCTCGGTGGACGCGTGGTCCCCGTGATAGGCCTCGACAGCGCCGGAGACCTCGCGACGCATCTCGCACGCGCGTTCGACGTCCCCGACGATCAGCTCGTCGATCTCGCACGGGTCTCGCAGTATGTCGCGACGATGAAGGGCTCCGGCCCGCTCTACGACGAGTTGCACGCACGCTTCGAGGCTGCGGCGGAACCCGGGCCTCTACACAGGTTCCTTGCTCATCTTCCCGCACTCCTTCGTGAGCGCGGTGCACCGCATCAGCTCATCGTCACCACGAACTACGATCTTGCCCTCGAGCGTGCCTTCGAGGAGGCCGACGAGGAAGTCGACATCGTCGCGTACGTCGCGGCCGGTCCACGACGCGGACGCTTCTGGCATCGGCCGCCTGGGGAACTTCCTCGGCCGATCGACGTCCCGAACACGTACGCGACGGAGCTGTCGCTCGAGCGCCGGACGATCCTGTTGAAACTCCACGGGGCCGTCGACCCGCTCCCCGAGCGCGAGTGGGAGAGCTTTGTCATCACCGAGGACGACTACATCGACTACCTCGGACACTCCGAGCTAGCGGCCGTCGTTCCCGTATCGCTTGCGGCCAAGTTGCGCCGTAGCCACTTCCTCTTTCTCGGCTACGAAATGGCCGACTGGAACCTGCGCCTTATCCTCAACCGCATCTGGGGGGAGCGGCCGGTCGCGTACCGGTCATGGGCGGTGCAGCGGTCTCCGAGCGCTCTCGCGCAGGCGTTCTGGCGGCACTACGACGTCGCTGCGCTCGATGTCGACCCGCAGTCGTACGTCGAGTTGCTCGAGCGACGGTTGGGCGTTGCATGACCAGCGCTCCGGCGACACCGTACAAGGGCCTCAGCGCATTCGAGGACTCCGACCTCGACGCCCTCCTCTTCTTCGGTCGCGAGCGAGAGCGGGAGATCGTCGTCGCCAATCTCATCGCCTCGCGACTCACCGTGCTGTACGGCCCGAGCGGAGTGGGCAAGTCGTCGCTCCTCCGCGCTGCGGTCGCGCGCTCACTGAGGGAGCTTCCCGAAGAACCGCTCGTGCTCGTCTTCTCGCGCTGGAGTGACGATCCAGCCGCCTCTCTGGCCGAGGTGGTCGTCGAGGCTGCGGGTCTGAGCACCCTCGACTCGCCGGTGGACGCACTCGAACGTGCCCAAGCGGGTCGTGACGTGTACTTGATCCTCGACCAAGCGGAGGAGTATTTCCTGTACCACGACGACGAACGCGGTCCGGGAACGTTCGCGGAGGCCCTGCCCGCCGTCTTGACCTCACCGTGGCGGGTCAATGTGCTCGTATCGCTTCGGGAGGACTCGCTTGCAAAGCTCGACCGGTTCACGGGGCAGATTCCGGGACTGTTTGCAAATACGCTGCGCCTCGACCGGCTCGATCGAGAGTCTGCGCGTGCGGCCATCGTCGGACCTGTCGAGCGCTACATGGAGCTCACTGGCGAGGTTGTAGCTGTCGAGAGTGGGCTCGTCGGCATGGTGTTGGACGACGTCGGCGCAGGCCGAATCGAGCATGTGACGGAGGGTCGTGGCGCAGTAGAGACGGGCTCCGATGGTGCAAGAATCGAGGCCCCGTACCTCCAGCTCGTGATGCAGCGGCTCTGGGACGAGGAGCGCTCCGTCGATTCGAGAGTCCTTCGTGTGGAGACACTCGAGCGGCTCGGTGGTGCGCAGCACATCGTCGAGGAGCACCTCGAAAGCGCGATGGCCGAGCTGACCCCTGCGCAGAAGGACATTGCGGCGAGGCTCTTCAACCACCTCGTAACACCGTCCGGGACGAAGATCGCACACGAGGTCTCCGATCTCGCTGACTTCGGGCACGTCACCGACGTTGAGCTCCGTCCAGTGGTGACCACGCTGTCCGATCGGCGCATCCTGCGCTCGGTCGACGAAGGAGGAGCGGCTCGATACGAGATCTTCCACGACGTGCTCGGCGCGCCCGTCCTTGCCTGGCGCGCCCGTCATCGCACGGAACGAGAGATCGAGCGTCAGGTCGAGGAACACGCGAGAAGGCGTTCTCGTATGCAGCGCCTGCTTACCTTGGCCATCGGGTTGCTGTTGGTTGTCGTCGGGGTGGCCGTTTTCGCAGTCGTGCAACAGCGGAATGCCGACGAGAAGTCGCGTGACGCACAGGCTCGGACGCTCGACGCCTCCGCTATCGCACTCCTGACGGAGGATCCGGAGCTCAGCCTGCTCCTCGCGCGTGAGTCGGCTCGGCTCGCGCCCGGGCCGACGGCCGAAGACGCGCTCCTCCAGTCTCTTGTCAGCTCACGTGTGCGCGCGACATACGACACCGGCGGGCCGGGCGCGCTGGTTGTCGTGCCGAAGCGACGCGCAGTGGCGTTCGTCGAAGCGGGCGGTCGGCTTCGGGTGATCTCGCTCGACACGGGAGAGGAGCTGTTATCGAAGGATGTAGGGGCCGGATCCTCGATCACCTTTTCCCAGGACGGTTCGTTTGCGGTCGTCCGAGGCCAGACCGCGGCACCCGAGATTCTCGAGCTGCCGTCCGGCGATTCCCGCTGTGTTCTCGACGGGGTCGCCGGAGTGGCAGCTGACGCAGCCCCAGCCGGTGGCTCCGTCGTCATCGTGAGGAACGGGATCGGCTCGATCTGGGACGCGGAGACGTGCGAGCTCATGCGCCGGGTGGGGCGTGTAGGTCCAACTGCCGTGCGGATCGTTCCGAGCCCGGATGGCACACGTGTGGCGTTCCTCTCGGGCCGAGAGGCACGCATCGTGACTGTTGCGCACGGGCGAACGTCGATACGGCTCGTGCATCCGGGTGAGATCACGAGCCTCGACTTCAGTGAAGACGGGCGCAAGGTCGTCACCGGAGGGCGCGATCGACTTGCTCGCATCTGGGATGCCCGCTCGGGCCGTCGTCTGAGCGAGCTCGAAGGACACTCGGGCCAGGTTCTCGACGTTGCTTTCTCGCCGCTGGGCACTGAGGTGGCGACTGCGAGCACGGATGGGACCGCTCGGATCTGGGACGCGGCCACCGGCGAACTCGTCGCCCCCTTGTTCGGGCACACCGACTTCGTCCGAACGATCGACTTCGGCCCTGATGGTCTTTCGGTTGTTACGTCGAGCGATGACGGCACCGCTCGCACCTGGGCACTGAACGGCCGGCGCCTCGCCACGTTCGCAGGGCATTCGGCACGGGTCAGCGATGCGCTCTTCTCAGCCGACGGGGCGGCTGTGGCCACGGTCGGGGAAGACGGAACCGTACGGGTTTGGGATGCGGGAGCCGCTGCCGATCTCGTCGAGTCGGATGCCGCGACGCCACCCGATCCGCAGACCGAAGCGACGAGCCCGGACGGCAACGTTACTGCGACGGCCGACGGGTCGACCGTACGGCTCGAGCGAGAAGACAGGACCTCGATGGACCTTGAGGGCCACCGGCTCGCGGTAACCAGCGTCGCGTTTTCCCCCGATAGCAAGAGACTGATCACCGCGGGCCGTGATAGCGAGGTGATCCTCTGGGACGCTCGGTCCGGCGCCCAGCTCCGGAAGCTTCGCGGGCACTTCGGAGTGGTATCGGATGCCCGCTTCAGTTCCGACGGACGCTGGATCGTCACGGCCGGGCCGAGGTCGGTTGGTCTTTGGAGAGCCTCCGACGCACGCCTGATTCGGCTGCTGGTTGGTCCGGAGGGCCCCTTCGTCGCTGCCGCTTTCGAGCCCGACTCCCGAACGATCGTCGCACGGTCCGAGGGTGATGTGATCAGCGCGTACGACTGCCGCGTCTGTGCCGGTATCCCGGAGCTCCTCGAGTTGGCCGACGAGCGTTTGGACGCGACGGGCCGGAAGCTCACGCCGGAGGAGCGCGAGCTCTACTTCGGCTGAGCGAGTGTCTCGCGCTCGTAGTGATGCGTTGGCTACAAACGCTTGCAGTAGTCGGGTGGGAGCGACCCGGCGGCGCACAACTCGGGCCGCGGAGCCGCGATGGCGAAGCCGCTGCGAAGGTCGCCCGTGAACCAGACGTGGAGCATCTCGCTCGCCCCCTGGGTGAGTCGAGAACCCTGCGGGCATGTGCCGCTCGACGGGGGCTTCAGCCCGCGCTTCTTCCCTTGCTTGCAGACCACGTGCGAGTGCCAGCGCATAATCGGCCCCGCAGGCGTCGGTCCGACCTCGCCGTCTCGCGTGCTCCACATCGCGCCGACCAGGACGAGCGGTCGTCCGGGGGCGTTTGCGTAGATGAGCGCCTTGGGCCGCGTGAAGTCGAAGATGGATCGGCCGCGCGGCTCCTCGTGACGCTCCGCATGAAAGAAGAACACGCTCGTCTCGCCGCTCTTTCGACGTCGGGCTCGCGTGTCATATCCAGCACGGGTGGCCGCCTCGACGTCTCTCCAGTTCCCGCGTTCTGCCGCTGTGACGAGCCGACTGAGCACTTGCTTCGCCCGTGCTCGCTGCCGAGATGTTGCGAGCGAGATCATCGGATACTCGGGTAGGTGGTCGATGAGGCCGTGGCGGGCCGTCGACGGAAGTGTCTGGTTGCTGCCGCGTGGCAGCTTGCAGACGAGGGCAGGCGGCGGCGCCGTGCGTGCTTCGCCGACCACCCCGAGTAGCACGACCGCGAATACGGAGCAGGTGACGCCGAGGCGGCCTCTCATTGGAGCTCAATCCTAGTGACAGTCCAAACCCAGGTCATCGCGTCATCCGCGTCCAGAGGTTCTCCAGCATGCGCCGCACGACGGGGTCGGAAGTTGTCGCGCGCGTGAGATGAAACGCGCCTGCAGCAAATACTCGAGCGCCGGCTCGGGTCTCGTAGTACGCCATCTGCGCTGTCATACCCGGCCCGAAAAGGTCGGGGATCTCGGCGACGACTTGGATCTCGCTGGGTGATGCGCGCGTGACTTGGTCGATCTCGACTCCGCCACGCGCGAATTGCGAACCGGGCCTGAGCCCCGTTCCGGCGAAGAGCCACGATTGAGCCGGCGTCTTCCTCGCGATCCATGGCCCCCTCGGGGTCCGCTGGTGGGCGACGTACTGCACCCCGACCAGTGCGGCCTCCGGCCGGCCGAGGTCGCGCCAGCGGCTGGACTTCTCGATGACGTCGTCGTGGCGTTCGACGCGCCAGAAGTAGTTGTTCGCCGAAAGGAACATCAGGTTGCCGCCCAGGTCGCGGTACCCCTCGACAAGGTCGTACTCTCGCACCGTGACGTACTCGTGGTGCCCTGCGAACACGATTAGGTCATACGCGCGCGCGAGTTCAGTGGAGCTCTCGACCTCCTCGAGGTCCGCCTGCGAGAGATAGTCGACGCGCTTGTTGGTCCAGTGCAACCAGTGCAAGAACCCGAGGTGGAAGCGGAACCCATAGGGCACCCCACGGTCGAGATGCGCGCGACCGAGGCGAACCGTGTTCAGGCGCTTCCCTGCGTACCACGTATCGGCGCGCCCGTCGTCGTCGTCGTCACGGAAGTTGTACGCCTGCCACGTCAGCGTGGGGAGGACGACCGCGGCGCGGTGTACGCCGATTCGCCTCGGAGCGACGACGAACGGAGCGAAACCAACCCGACCGTCCGGTGCCTCGAGCCGGGCGAAGTACAGCCCGCTCGTCCATCTTCCTACGGGGACCGACAGCGGCTCTACGCCGCTCGTTCGCATGATCGTCTTGTCGCGAGTGACGGGGATGCCGTTCATGACGGTGTCGCTCGTCGTGGCGACCCGCTCGGGTCCCGACCGGAAGATCTGGACGATCAGGTGTCGTGACCGATCCCTGATGACGAGCCGAGCTCGCTCGCGAGGCTTGTAACTCTCGAGCTCGAACGCGGCTTCCACCGCCGGGACATGGCTTCCGCCTGCGGCCGCTAGTCCCTCGAGAGGCTGGTTCTCGCCCTCGCTTGCCAAGAGGAGGACGACGGTCGCCGCCGCGGCGGCTCCCAACCCGGCTACGAGCATGCGAACGGCCATGCGCACATGATGCGCCTGTCGCTCAAGGGATGCTCAAGATCGGTATGTCGCCGATAGCCTCGCGGCTACGCTAGCCGCGTGCGGCAGTTTCGCTCTTCTGACCTCTACGCGCCCCTGGGCGACCAGCCTCGCGCGATAGGGGAGATCGCCGCTTCGGTGGCCGAGGGCAACCGCTTCCAGACGATTCTCGGCGCGACCGGCACCGGGAAGACGGCGACGATGGCGTGGACGATCGAGAAGCTCCAGCGGCCTGCTCTCGTCATTGCCCACAACAAGACGCTCGCGGCGCAGCTCTGCAACGAGTTCCGCGAGTTCTTCCCGGAGAACGCGGTCGAGTACTTCGTCTCCTACTACGACTATTTCCAGCCCGAGGCCTACATCCCGCAGGCGGACCTCTACATCGAGAAGGACTCGTCCCAGAACGACGACATAGCGCGGCTGCGACTCTCCGCCACCTCGTCGCTCTTGACCCGCCGCGACGTCGTGGTCGTCGCCTCGGTCTCGTGCATCTACGGCCTCGGATCGCCGGAGGAGTGGCGCGAGCGCGTTCTCATGCTCGAGGTGGGGGAAGAGCACGATCGTGACGCAGTGCTCCGGAAGCTGATCGAGAGCCAGTACGTCCGCAATGACACGGTGCTCGGGCGCGGGCGCTTCCGGGTCAAGGGCGATCTCGTGGAGATCCAGCCCGCGAACGTCGAGACTGCCTATCGGGTCTCGTTCTTCGGCGACACGGTCGAGCAGATGACCCACTTCGACCCGCTCACAGGCGAGGTCTACTCCCGGCTGGACAACCTCGTCATCTGGCCCGCAACCGAGTACGTGACCTCGAAGCCGACGGTCGAGCGCGCGGTCGACGAGCTTCGCGCCGAGCTCGAGCAGCAGGTTGCGAAGTTCGAGACCGAGGGCCGGATGCTCGAGGCCCACCGGATCCGCCAGCGCACGGAATACGACCTCGAGATGATGAAGGAGCTCGGCTTCTGCTCCGGCATCGAGAACTACTCGCGCGCGCTCGAGGGCCGGCCGGTCGGCTCGCACCCGTTCACGCTGATCGACTACTTCCCCGACGATTTCCTCTGCTTCGTCGACGAATCGCATCAGACGGTCCCCCAGCTCGGCGGCATGTACGAGGGCGACCGCTCGCGCAAGCAGACGCTCATCGACTTCGGCTTCCGCCTTCCCTCGGCGCTCGACAACCGGCCGCTGCGCTTCGACGAGTTCCTGGGGAAGGTGAAGCAGCTCGTCTTCGTCTCGGCGACGCCGGGCGCCTTCGAGCTCACGCGCTCGAAGGTGATCGCAGAACAGCTGATCCGCCCGACCGGGATCGTCGATCCCGAGATCGAGCTGCGCCCGACGAAGAACCAGATCGACGACCTCCTGAACGAGATCCGACGCCGCGAGGAGGTGGGGGAGCGCACTCTCGTCACGACTCTGACGAAGAAGATGTCCGAGGACCTGACCGACTACCTGCTCGAGGCGGGTGTCCGAGCGCGCTACCTCCACTCCGAGATCGACACGCTCGACCGGATCGCGATCATCCGCGAGCTCCGCCTCGGCGAGTACGACGTGCTCGTGGGGGTCAATCTCCTGCGCGAGGGGCT
>Ga0315273_10009162_pt1 | contig 12531 bp, 8 predicted proteins | sample YL17G02_0_MG_FD_205753 | JGI IMG/M metagenome (GOLD analysis project Ga0315273, IMG submission 205753) | Sediment microbial communities from Yellowstone Lake, YNP, Wyoming, USA - YL17G02_0 | ecosystem: Environmental > Aquatic > Freshwater > Lake > Sediment | place: USA: Wyoming | collected... | reverse complement strand
CCCCGCTCCAAAGATCTACCTGGATATGAAATATAACCAATCAACACCTCTGGGTTTGACCTGGGCTGGCGTTGTTGAGGTGTCCAACTCCTACAACTGGGATCCTGCAACCCAATTACCCGGCGTCTCTGAAAGCGATATCTTGGGAGTTGAAGCCCCGCTTTGGTCTGAGACGCTGCAAACGATCCAGGATATCGAATTTATGGCCTTCCCACGCCTGCCTGGTGTGGCTGAGATCGGCTGGTCACCCGCAGGCAACAGAGGCTGGGATGAATACAAAATCCGCCTGGGCGCTCATGGCCCCCGGTTGACAGCTATGGAAGTGAATTTCTACCGATCTCCACAAGTACCGTGGAAATAATATTTTGCTCATATTCTCGAGAACCAATTCACCCCGGAGTCGCTTCCGGGGTGAATTTTTTAATAATAGCCTAATCTGGACCCACAGGTAGGAGGAGCGGATCTCATCCCAGCCACCGCCCAGCCAAATAACCGATCGCAGATACGCTGCCAGATAGAACCATGCCCCACAAGAGGTCGACAAGGGTGACGGTCAGGGGCCAGTCTTTCAGGGTGGCTAAATTAGTCAGATCATAGGTCGCATAGGTCATCAGTCCGAACAAGACCCCATAAAAGATGGCTTTCACGATGGACGTTTCGGCTAGGGCTGGACGGACTGCAAAGAAGATGATACCACCGATAAAAAGCAGGTAGAAGAGGATCGCAGCAGGCCAGTTAACAGGGGAGCGCATCAGGTGTCCCAGGTATTTCTGGTAAAAGTTCCGGGCGACCAACCCTAGCCAGAGCATGTCAATTGCGAAGAAGGCGAGCAGGGTAAGGAAGTAGAGTTTAAAGTAGTACATAAGCTGATTATAACCGCTGCATGCGTAAGTAAAGCTAAAATCCTGTAGCTGCCAGGGCGGTCAGCCAGGCGTCGATGAGAAAGAAGGCCGGATAGCCATAGGAGGGGATCATGTACCCGCCCAGCAATCCGATCAACCCCATGCTGAGTGAGGCAGTCATGGTCGTGGCAGCAGACATGGGAGCACGATAGGCTGGGGAGATGGATTCCATCTGGATGGTGATCAAAGCTGAATGGGCGATCTGTACCATCATGATCGTGCCCATAAAACCCAGACCGGCGCCATACCAGGTGGGGATGAAGATCAACCGAAACAATATTCAGAACCAGGCCTGCCAATACGAGGTTCCGGCTTCCAAAACGGCGTTCCAGTGCGCTGGCGGGCCAGCAGGTAGCAACCAGGGCGAAAGCCCCAATAGCATTTACAGTGCCGATGAACTGTGTCCCATACCCCAGGCGCAGCAGGTAAAGGTTGAATAGGGCAGCAAAGATACCGCCAAAGTTAGTGAGGCCGATGATGGCAGTTCCGACGAGGAAGAGACGGACATTCAGGTTAAAGCGGCGCAGGACAGCGATATAGGTCATGGAAAGATAAAGAAGAATGTTGTTTTGTTAGTATGTGGCGTTCGTCGCTGTTGAGTGCGATCGTCAGATCACCTATCCTCCTTGCGCCTTTACCAATTCGATACCCAGGCTGGCCAGCACATCGGTCTGTTCAACTGTCAGCGCTCCCAGACAAGCCAGAGTGGTTCCTTGCGGAGAGAAAAGGACTGCCAGTTGACCTAATGTGCCGCTGGCCTGTACTGTCTTCAAGGGATGAGCTTCAGCCCATTGCACCAGGGGGATAACAGCCCAGGGGCTGAGAACCTGGCGGGCGGTGTATGGATCGCTGGCAAGTGTCGCAAAATACGGCTCCAGGCGCGCTTCGGGCGGCTCGAGAGGGTTGGCCTGTTCCAGGCCGGGGGTGGTTTCAGGCGGAAAGCCATACACCTTGAGCACCTGCTCATACAAAGCTCTCGAAATCGGACTAAGCAGCTTGGAGCCGGAAAAGAATTTGGTGCCTTTGGGTATTTGGACAACGAAAAGAAAACCGGACGCCATCTGGAAAGCAGGTGAGAACCAGCGGGTAATTTCGGCAGAGCCAAAACCGCCGCGCTCTACTCGCCAGGGTACTCCCTGGGTGGTGCCTTCCTGGTCGGTTTGGAAGGCAGGGGTTAAAGCCTGACGGAGAACTTGCGCAGCAGAATCGGGTGCTGCTGCTGAGGCGATTAAGCCGAGAAAATCACGCAGTTTTTTAGCCTGGGCCTCTTTACCCATGTAACCACTGGTGTAATAACTGTGAAATGGAACACTTTCGCCGCTGGTGGTGAGGAGAGCAACGCGGTAGGTTGTACCGCCATCATTATCCCGACTATGCTCGACCTCAACGGAGTTGATCTCGCTGATGGCATATTCTTTGATCACATTGCGGAAGACAGTTCGGTTGCGTAGAGTAACTGTGCCAGCCTCTTTATCAGCAATGACGGTGGTGATGCTGCCCAACACCAGGGCCATTAATGCGCCAATGATGAAGAAAAGTGTACTTATCCACATAGCTTCGCGTTTAAAGCCCATCCATACACCGACGGCCATGAAGATTCCGCCAACGATCCATAAAACAATTGGATAATCGCGGATTTGCATTCGGTTGAGTGCTGCAGGTGGCATAAGGGTCTCCAGTAGATGATGGGAAAAGGGGAAGGGGGTCGCTTACTCTTTTAATGCCTCCAACGCTGCCCGGGCAGATGCGGCTTGTTCTGGATGCCAGCCTGGCTCCGAGGTCATACGCTGCAGGTGGGTCAGGATAGACTGCTGTTCTGATTTTTCCAGCGTATTAAATATTTGGCGAATTAGCTCTGTCTTTCGGGAAAGCAGGGCATCCCAGAGTGATTCAAGTTCTTCGGAGGACTGGTAGGTGAGCATTAGGAAAGGATAAAATTATTCAGGATTCGGTAGGGTTTATTTTGAAATAATGGATTGTAGACCGTCTTCGAGAAAGTCCAACTCTTTGTCGATCTTGGTGCTACTGTTTGATATGATCCGTTCTCCAAAGCGGTAGAGCTGGAACAAGACCTCACGGGAATTGGGTATGAACTGGGTGTAGGACGGATTATCGGGGTAATTCAGGCTGTCGAGCATCACCTGCCAATCCACATTGGGATATCGGCTGTAGTAAGCATTGATGAAGCTATCCCGGTTTTTTAGGTTTGCGGGTATGACGCGGGTTGCTTTCAAGATGCCCGGATCGGAGAGAATGGCGACAATGACACGCGCGGCAACTTCGGGTTGTTCAGTCTGGTTGAATATGCTCAGACCATTATGGTCGAGGCGCGAGGTTGCTTTCCCGTTATAGGCAGGTACTGCTGCGATGTCCCAGTTAAATTGTTTGTTACAGCAAGAATACCAGGTGGGTACATACATCATCGCCGCGGCGCCCTCATTGAATGGGTCGCCCCCATACATACCAAATCCTTTCCCATTAGGAAAGAATTTTTTTTCCCAAACAGCAGAATAGATCCATCGGGCAGCTTCTCGCCAGCTTTGAGGAATCTTGACTTCTTCGTTTTCTCTAAGAAGCCTTCCTGCGCCGAAAAGCGTGGCTGCAGCGCGTAGGTCTCCTTCGGTTTCCATGCCCCACTGGATTGCCTGATTGATATCAAAGTCGGGGCTGGCGGCATTGTGTCCTTTAATATCCAGGGTGAGAAATGGGCCAATTTCCGCGATTTTTTCAACAGTCCAACCACCGCCGCCAGCATAGTCATTGTTGTACTGATGAGGAGGGTAAGCCAGACCTGCTTTATCGAATAAATCTTTATTGTAGTAAATAACGGCAGGCCAGTATCCCATGGGTAGGGCGATCAGCCTGCCTTCTACCCGCCAGGCATCAACAGCAACTAAATCGAGATCACCCAGGTTGAATGATTCTCCGATGAGTGGTTCAATATCCAATAGTTGGTCCAAAAACAAGTTAGCATACACCGGACCATAAGGGCCAATGATATCCGGATGGTTGCCCGATTCGATGAGATCATCTAGATGCTGGAGCCCCTGATAGCCTGCATCGGCGATTTCGAGAACCAGCTCGATTTCATCTTGGGATTTATTGAAGTTTTCGACAAAAGTCTGCTCAGAAGCAGCTACCGTGGGATCGGAACCGCTATCAACCGCGAGCCAATGAACTGTGATTTTTTCTACCGGCACCAATTCTTGAAGCTGCTCTTCGGTCGGACCGCAAGCTGTTAAAGAGAGGATAATGACCGCGCAGAAGCAAACAGCACAAAATTTAATAGATGGTCTGTCCATAAATCCCTCCCACCTCAATATATACCGAATGCGGTGGGAGGTCAAGCTTGGAGTGTGAACTCAACCCATAGATGATCTGGGGAATCGTCAGTGCGGATAGCCCCGGTGAATGCTTGCCAGTTGGCTTTAGAGATCAAATTATCCTCCGGGAAAGCCGGTATCCTGAAGGGTGTGTTCGGGTCTGGCTCGCCCAGGGTGAGCTCTTCGATATTGGTGATAGTGCGGCCTTTGGTTTGTTTCATCAATAGATTTGCAAGGATGGGGGCGGGCATTTTCCACTTTTTTCTCCTGGCCTTTTCAATATCCACGGGGATCATGGCGATCAGATCATCGGTGTTCATATCTAGCAGGCCACCTTCCAACTGCGTGGCATTATGACTTCCATGGTGGCCAACTTTGTAAAATACTGTCCGTTTGAGTAAGTCTTTACCCTTGGGGGTTCCTGTCCAGGATTTCCAATTCCCATACTGAGCATCTGCGCTGAAGAGAAGTATTTCCCTGCTGGGCAGCAGTTCAAAGGCCAGGACCAGGCTGGTATTGTTGATGTCGTTATCCAGGTCAAGAGCCAATGAGCCTACCGAACCCAGCCAATCGGTGTCGATCCGGCGCCAATCAATCTCATGGTTTGGGGACGAGGCTGTTCCGTAATATTCCTGGAAGAATTTCTGGCTTGAATCTTGGGAGACATCATCCAGCGGGATACCGCGCGTGCGGTCGAACGGCAGGCTGAGGTTGACCAGCTCCTTCAGGTCGCTTTGGGTCAAACCTTCTGGCAGTTTTCCGTTCTGGGTGCGGAAGCCCAATTGAAAGACGGCAGTAGTGAAGGCAGTAGATTGGTTGACAGTCTCACCACGGTCGAGCTGGTGTTTGGATTTGGGTGGATCGGCGCGCTTCAGGGCTTGCAAATCTTTGGGCGGGGCCAGAACATGCACCCGGACTCCCTCAAAACCTTCTAAGGGCAGTACTGTTGTTGGCCCATTAGGATCTGGTTGTGGGGCCAGGTAGACCTGCTTTTTACCCCAGTTCTTGACCACGTCCATGGCTCCTGGGGTGAGAAAATCCTGCAATTCTTTATAGTGCTCGTACTGCTCGCCTTTCTTTTCCAATTCCTGAATGGCAATATCCAGTGTTTGGGCGGCGATTTTCCAGTATTGACGAAAAGTATCTTTCACCTCTGGATCATCTTTATTCTCAGTCCAGGGCATCCAGACCTGGTCAATTCGGAATTTCTCACGGAACAGGTTTTCATGGAATACGAATCCGGAAAGGTGGTCGGCGTGTTCGTGGGTGACAACAAGCACGTGCAGCCTTCCACGGGTGGTACGCCGGATATCTTTAACGATTTTCTCCAGGCGATCTTTTTCCCCGGCGGTTTTTTGAAGCACGCCGCAGTCGATCAGTATATAACGAGTAAGGAGACCTTTCTTAAACTTGATCAAGAAACAATCGCCCAGCCCAGGGCGGTACATCCGGATGGTCACTTGTAGCTTGGAGGGTTGGGATCCTGTAGGTGACTCTGTCTGGCTGCTCATTCCTGGCCTCCTTTCATTTCATCACGATGCAGCAAGGCAAACAGCTCAAATGGTTCAGCGTTCTCGCGCAGACCATTCCGAAAAGGATCACCGAAATATGTTGCCTGGAGCGATGGCACCTGTCCGCCCTCCAGGATATAGCGCCGTAAAGCTTCAAGTCGTCTTTCGCTGGTGACAGATTTTCCGATCACATAGCGTACTTTTCCACTCTCCAATGAAATTAAGAAGGTAACTCCGCCTCGGAAGAGGAACTCGGCCGGTGGTGGTGGGATTTGTCCCAGGTCAACTTTAGCCTGAGTCTGTGGATCGATATACCCGCGCCGTGCCTGGCTTACTTCGACGACCAGGTCAGGTTGGCTGTACTGGCTCTGGCTCACCCGGTAAGCCAGGCGCACAGAATTTACTTTGAAGGGCAACCCATTGGGAAAACGGACAATACTCGGTGTGGGATTCCAAAGAACCAGACGCAAGGAGTCTTCGAATTTTGCTAAATCATCATCTTTCATCCCGAGGATGGATTTTAAATATGCGAGAAGATCGGTCTTCAGCCAGTCTTGAAAGAGATTTGCGTAAGTGGAACTACTTTCATATAGACGCTGACGCAGATCCGGTGATCTTCCTTCTTCATCTACCTGTTCTCGAAGGACGGAAGAGCGGTTGGTAGTTTCGTAGTTCTGCATTTGTTGCAAGATGGTTGGAGATGAGAAGAAAAGGCTGATCACCTCGCCGCCTGCGCTGGGTGGGCGCCAAAGCAGGCTTTCTTCGGAAAGGCTGCGAACATTATCGGGGTAAATGCCGTAGCGCCGGAACGACTCCATCAGGGCGATCCGGTAACCATCTGGGTCAGAAGGAGAAACATCGTAATCGGCAGTGATCAGAGCACGTAAGTATTCACCAAAGGTGATATCAACTACGGGGGCGTAATCCAGGGCGCGAATACACATGGTAAGCAGGTGTTGGGCAATCCGGGCGGCTTCTTCAGCCATGCGGGTGACCAGGTCTGGGTGGATTGCGCCAGGATTAAGGATGCCAGTACCTCCAGTCGCGATGCGCAGCAGATCGGCGATCCGGTGATTGTAAACGGTCAGGAAGGCATCGAACACGGCTGCCACAAGGATGGAGCCGCGTTGGTGAGGTTCGAGGGTTTTTGGGAGGGCAGATGGATCGGGTTTTTGGCCGATGGCGCTCCGTAAAGCGCGCCGGTTGCCGAGCGCCTGGCCAAACTGCTGTGCAAGCTCAGCCAGCAGGTTGTCACTGGAAAGGTTGCCGCGCGTCCGGGCAATCTGGTGATGAAGTACCAGGGGGTATGAAAAGTGCTGGAACAATGCAACGATGTCAGCGAAGGCTTCGTGCAGCGCTAAAACGTCCGCGTTGCTGGGAGTGTTGAAATTCGGATGGATCCCATCTAGCAGTGCATGCGTAACTTCATGGCTGATAATATCGTGGGACAGGCAAGTGAAGACGATGCCGCCCGGCAGTATTTTGCTGTCTTTATCAACTGGGGCAGGAAAATAACCAAACAGAATGGCTTTCTTCAATGGACTGTAATAAGCGTTGGCTTCGCGCAAGGCATGGGGATAGAGGCGTAAACGAGGCACATAAACATTTTGACCATCCACCTCTCGGGGAGACCAAAGTACAGGTCGGCTCAGGGCTCTTTCGAAATTGGCGATTGTACGGCTGGCAACGGCATAGACCATTTGTTGATGGAACTGCGGGGTGCCTTCAGACGGCGAAAGACCATCTTGCACCAGGAGATATTTATTGTCCAGGTCGAGGGGTGAGTAGAACATATTGGAGGGTGGGTCGACATCAACCACTTCAAGATATTCGCCGACCGGTCCTGGATTCAGATCTTCCCAAGGGATGTTGAGGGTAAGCTGGTTTATTGTAGCTGCCTCTAACTCCAGGTTAAGGCTGGGATCGAAGGCGAAAACCCGAAGCTGTCGGAATTTAGGTTTTGGAGGGCTAAAAGTGACGCTGCTTGGCATAAGGACCTTTCCTGTAGGATGAACGCTCTTTCTATTGTAGGGTAGAAGGCTCTGAAATGCAAGCTCTCAGCCCTTGTCAAGTTCTCTCAACCACTCTTTAATGATCCCCGCATTGGGATCGTCCGTTTCCTGATAGATAATTAAGGCTTCTTGCCAAAGGCTCCGCGCCCTTTCCTTCTCACCAGTAGAATCATACCATGTGCCGATATCAGCCAGGAATTCACCCTCCCCCAGCCTATCGCCAAGTTGGCGCAGGGTATTTAAGACTTGTTCATAAAATTCGTTCGCTTTGTCATGCTCACCCAGGATTTGATAACTCTGAAACAGTGATTTGCACCATAATAATTCTTTGTTTTGGTCGCCAATCTCATGAGAGACTTGCAACGCCTGTTGGAAATATTCGGTGGCTTTGAGATGGTCTTCCTGTACTTGATATGCCTGTCCTAATCCCCCCAGGTCGGCTGCTTCTCCGCTTTTATTCCCATTGGATTGATCGATTAACAGGGCTTGTTTGTAATAATCAATCGCTTTGTCTGTGTCCCCAAGATTAATGTAAGCATCTCCCAGGTTTCCCAGGCGCGTTCCCTCACCGATTTCGTCGCTGATCTCACGAGTGATCTCTAAGGAGTGCTGGTATGCTTCGATGGCTTTTTGTGTTTCGCCCTGGTTCAACCAGGCACTGCCCTGGTTTCCCAGCCAGGTGGCTTCATTCAATCTGTCGCCGATTTCTCGATCAATCTCAAGCGCACGGTTATAATGTTCCAGGGCCTTATCGGTCTCGCCCTGTTTTCGGTAAATATTTCCCAGGTTGCCCCAGTATTGTCCTTCCATGCGCTTTTCACCGCTCTGGCGGGCAAACTCCAAACCCTGGTTGTAAAAGGTGAGAGCCTTGTCAAGGTCATCCAGGTCTGACCAGGCGTTTCCCAGGCTGCCCAGGCTGGCTATCTCGCCTGACTGGTTTCCTGAAGCGCGGTTCACCTCCAGGCTTTGCGTGTAATAGTCGAGGGCTTTGTGGACATACCCCTGATCGGACCAGGCATTACCAAGGGTAACGAGGTGGCTCCCCTCGGCTTTCTGATCCCCCAGACGCTGGGCAGCAGCGATAGCGCTCTCCAGAAAAGGTATCTTGGCTTGGGGGGAAAGGTGCAGGTCAAGCATGAAACCTACACCTCCCGGGAAGTCGCATAGCCATCGGTCAGCGAGCTCAGGCAGCGTCCAGCCGGGTGCTTTCTTCGTAAGCCGCCTCCAGCAGGCAGCCAGGTGCGGCCAAATTATCGCAAAATAGTTTAAAGCGAGCACCACATTTTCTCCTCCCTCCTGGTACAACTCATTACAAGCATTTCCCATATCGAGATAGTACTCGATATACCGGTCGAGGGTCAGGCGGACTTCATCTTCTGATGCAGCCAGCAAAGACCGGGCGAAGATACGTGTGAGGTCCTGGAGGGCATATTCCTGTGTGTCGGCGTTGTATTCAAGCATTTGCCGGTTGAGCAACACTCCCAGGGCTGCGTCAGCTTCTTCGGTCAATTCGACCGTGTCATCCTCCTCTCCTTCGCTACTTTCCTGAGATGGTGGTTCGCAATCCCATACCGCTGCTAAAGCCTCGATTGTAAAGGGGGCCGCGAAGACAGCCAGTTGGCGGAAGAAAGTTTTGATCCCATCGGGAAGAGCCTGGTATGATAGTTCAAGGGAAGCTTTTACATCCAGGTCAGGATCGTCAGGAGAGCGAAGTGCTTCCAGGCGGGTGCGTTCATCCGACAATTTCTTAAGGAAGCGCTCCATATCCCAATCTTCCCGCGATTCATACAGAGAAGCCGAAACCCGCAGAGCCAAGGGTAAAAAGCCGCAAGATTCTGCCAGTTTCAGAACCTGTTCCTCTGGCTCGGAAACGAGGCGCATCGAGACTTGTCGCAAGAAGTCCATCGATTCTGTCTTGGAAAGTAAGCCCAAGCGGAGGGGTTTAAGCCTCCGCTCGGGGATCGTGAAATTCAGGCGTGAAGTGAAGATGGCTGCTGAGGGCGAGTCGGGCAGCAGTAGCCGCACCTGGGCTGGATTGGCAGCATTATCGAGCAGGAGTAAAGCTTTATGGCTGCGCATAGTCTGTTGGTAAAGCCCGTGCAGGTCGTTGGGGTTGTCTGGCAGCTTTTGGCCTGGAAAAAATGGCCCCAGAAGCCGGCGCATCGCTTCTTCGGGTTCGATGGGCTGCGCAGTTGTGCCTCTCAGGTCGATCTCAAGCCGGGCCTCGGAATACTGGTCGGAAAGCCGCTGCGCCAGGCTGCGTGCCAGCGCAGTCTTGCCAATCCCACCTGAGCCGGTAATGCCAACCAAGAAAGGATTGTCTTGCCCGCTTGGTATAGCAGTGGGTGCTGTTGGATTGGAGCTCAGGAGCTGGTCAATCTCCTCCTGCCTGCCGGTGAAATCGGATGGATGTGAAGGTATTGTAAAAAGAGGGGAGGCGATCACAGGGATTTGGGCTGGCGCTTGCTGGATGATCGTGATATCTCCAGCGGCAATGTTCACGTTGCCTCCAGGGTTGGCAGCGATATTCCCTATTTTCATGTTGACACTGCTCGTGGTCTTTTCTCTTCCATTAACGCTATCAGTATCTGATAATTGGCTATTCTGGTCCATGCTTATCACCTTCTTTCGGATTCACTCTATTTTAGAGTATAATTCTCTGAAATACAAGGTCTCATTAGGCCTCTTGTTTTGAATTGAATTTCCTTATACAATAGTATAGTCAAATTTGGAGTACTTTTATCCTGGTAAGGAGGCGGTCATGGGATTGGTAGATAGCGACCTGGGACGTGATTTTATCCTTGCAAATCCTGATGAGACGGTTGGAGTAGTGATCTCACGCCTCTTGAAAGGAGGAGGAAATGATTATAGCTTTATCCTGGTTCAATCTGGCCCACGGCTGTATCGGGCGTGCCAGGCGGGGAAGCTCAAGCTGCGCTTAAAATTTCTTCCAGTAGAATCCCTGTTTTCGAAGAAATTATCGGAACTGGCGTCGGACTTTGTGGATGTTCCCGTGGTACAGCAGGAGGAGATCAATCTCAGCTCAGCCAGGCAGTTGGTTCAGAAGAACTCCCTGCGGTTCCTGGTTGTACTCCGGGGAGATGAGGTTCAGGGATATTTCTGGTTGGTCAGCCGGACAGTATACCCCGGAAAGTCATTGGGTGATGCGTACAAAGATTTTCAACGGCAGTTTCCTGAATCTTCCGAACTGGTTGATTTTGGCTTAAAAAAATCAGCCAAGCCATCGAAGAAAAACTATGTAAATACCGGCTTTACCAGCCGCACTTCACCTGCTGAGCTGCTGGATAAAACCAAACCTTTGACGCCAGAGGGTGATTATTACTTCTGCCTGGGGGTAGGTGAGTTGGTGAAAGGCTCAATTGAGTCGACCCCTACCACGTTGCCCGAGCAGCTTCCTGTGGATGCTGTGCTGCAGGTAGCCTTGTATGCTTTCGATGGCGAATTAGAGATCGACCCTCAGGCTAGCGTTGGGCTGCTGAGACTGCAAGAAGATGGATCAGCAGCCATCGAACGACAGCCGGGTGTACAGGGCAGTTCTCCGGAGGCTCCCTGGCTTCTTTTCCCGGTCAGAACCCCAGCGCGTACCGGGCGGATGCGGCTGCGTTGCAATATCTATTACAACCAGTGTCTGGTTCAATCAAGGCTGGTGAGTGCGGAGGTATTCCTTGCGGATCAATGGACAGGCACTGAGCCTGCCCTGGTTTCCGAACTAGATTACAACCTTTCGCAGAGCATGGCTGCCTCGCACTTGTCAGGTATCCAGGCGCACCGCCTGAGCTTAATGATCAATGATAATGGAAACGGCACACATGGCTTTCGCTTTTTCGGCAAAGACGAATTCAAGTCTGACGCGACAATCGATGGTCATGAGCTTCAAGGGTTGATTGACTATGCCCGTTCTGCCCTCCGGAAGACCGCCTGGGGAGATGAAAACCCTTATTCCAACCAGGCTTACCGTTACGCAGGCCCGCCTGACTTGAAGCGCCTGCGGGAGGATATTATAAGCCTGGCGGTACGGGGTTTCCGGATTTACGATCAGATCATCAACCGCCTGGCAGGGGGTGCAGCTCAGGCTCGGAAGCTATCGGATTTGATGGATGATCGCGGCATGGTGCAGATTGCCCTGAAACAGTCGGCTCGCTTTGTCTTGCCGGCCGCGTTGATCTATGATTATCTTTTTGACACGGGGGCAGATGCCAAGGATTACCAGCTTTGCCCGCAGTTCCTCGATGCGTTGAATGGGCCGGCTCCCCTGGAGCAGTGTGCTTGTTTTGAGGGGAACTGCCCATCGCGTGGCGACGAAGTCACTTTGTGCCCGAGCGGGTTCTGGGGGTTCCGACATGATCTCGGTATGCCGCTCTCGTTGGCCGGTGCGCCTGATGCCCCAACCGAGATCATTGTGCAGGGCAGCCCAAGTTATGTCATCTCAGTTTGCCTCGATCCTAATTTCACGGAGCGCGCAGGGCATGAAACCCGCTTGCGTAATCTGCTCACACAGGCGCAGTGGACAAGGGCAGACAGCCGGGATGCCACTTTCGATGCCATGAAGATGGCTCAGCCTCACCTGGTATATTTCTACTGCCATGGCGGTCTAACCAGCAGTAATGTTCCGTTCATACAGATTGGTAAAATGACCGAGCGCGGCATCACACGCGATAATCTGCTCGCCAAGGGTGTAGTTTGGGAAAAACCTCGCCCCCTGGTCTTCATCAACGGCTGCCATACCACTGCTCTAGAGCCTGAGTCAGCTTTCGAGCTGGTT
>Ga0315273_10009161_pt1 | contig 12532 bp, 9 predicted proteins | sample YL17G02_0_MG_FD_205753 | JGI IMG/M metagenome (GOLD analysis project Ga0315273, IMG submission 205753) | Sediment microbial communities from Yellowstone Lake, YNP, Wyoming, USA - YL17G02_0 | ecosystem: Environmental > Aquatic > Freshwater > Lake > Sediment | place: USA: Wyoming | collected... | reverse complement strand
TTCGCCGGAGGAACTGATGGCTTGTATCTCCCGCAGGTTTCGGCTGCCCCAGAAGGGGACGACACAATGGAACAGACCTTGAATCAGGCGGAATTCGCTCAGCCCGGCGATACTGGGGGTAACGAGCATCTCGGCGTCGCCGACGGACTTGGCCCAGATGGCGTCTCCGCAGAACCCGCTGAAGAACAGGCACAGGGGCTGGGGAAACTCAAATACGGTCAGGTTCAGCCCTGCCGCCCGTCCGGCCACCGCCCACACCGCCTCCTCCCACTGATAGCGCCTGGGGGTCCGGCGGTAAGACCGGCAGTTCATGCCCAGGTACGTAGCGATTTCCCGGCCCGAGTCGCTGCGCGGCAGAAGCGTGGTGGCGTTGGATATCGTCACGGCCTGGGTACAACCGGCGTGCTTGGCAACGACCGCTGAGGCGCCGGAGTCGTATCCGCTGGAGATGCTGGCCAGCGGCACGACGCCCCACTTGCGGGCCGGGGCCTTCAGGTTGTCCCTCAGCCGCCCCGCTCCGTCGGTCAGAAAGCCGAAGTAGTCCGCATAGCAGCCCAACGACGGAGTGTCATGGGGCTTTTCCACTTGGCGAAGTTCCGTCCCCTCGTAGAGCAGGTCCTGGCAGCAGACCGCGCAGATGTCACAGGACTTGGCGGGCATGGCGTGCCCCCGGGCAGCCAGGTTGCCGCGCGTCGTCTTGACGTCCTCGTTGTAGTCATAGTCCTCCCGAAGGGAACCCCCCGAAACGGCCAGCATGGCGGGCAGCGAGTTACTGACGTAGAATCGCCCTCGGTGGAAGCAATGCCACAGCCGGTCCAGCATGGTCCCGGAGGAGACGAAAACCACCCGATCGCCTCGGCATCGAACGCCCGTGCCGAAGACAAGGTCCGTCCGGTCAAAGCCCCCCTCCACGAAGTCGCCCGCCCACACCGCCTCCGCCAGCCAGTCCGGGGCGGTCTCCACCATCGGACCATGGCAGACCTCGATGGCGGAGGAGCCTTTTTTGAACGCGGCCGTCCACGCCAGCTTCGGCCAATCGCCCAGCAACTTGGGAACAATCTTCATCAGACAATCCCACGCACCGTTTCGAACTCTCGACCAGGCTGTAGCCCCGTCCGAGAAAAGGTGCTGCAACGGTTCTTAGTAAAAGGGCGTTTCCAGCGAGTTGACCTACCGGCGCCGCAGGAACGACCAGAGGTTGCCCAGAACCATCCCGGCCGCCGACTTCGGCCCTGTGCCGCCGCGGGACGAAGGGGGGGCATCCTGCCCCGCCACCTGGGTAGATGTCGTCGGCCGTTGGCGTAGACTGTCCGGCGGCCTTGTTGCCGACGGAGGCAACGCCCCGGCGTAATCCCCGAAGTTCGCCAGTTGGATGCCCAGGGCGTCGATCCATCGGCGGACTTCCGGGTCGCAGATCAGTTCCATGTCCGTCATGCGGTAGGGCTGCGTCCAGTTAGACAACGGATGCGTCTGCGAGGCCATGGACGCCAGTTCCTCGCCGGCCTCCCCCACATGCACGATCGCCAGGTGCCAGCCGTCGCACAGCCCCTCGAGCCACTTGCGGAACTCGGCCTTTTTTCGGTTTGTATCGTCGAAGTTCGAGAAGCACCGGGCCTCGCCGGCCAATGGGAAAACCACGTCGGGTTCGAGCCGCTCAACATCGTTGGCGCCGGTGTTGTGCGTAAGGATGCCGTACTTGCGACACAGCCTGATCAAGACCCGCGAGTCCATCACCCACATATGGCTGTCCAGGTGGGTCGGCTTGATCCCGCGGGAGATGGCCAGTTCAATCTGGGCGGCAAACTCCCTTTCCAGCTCCCGGCGGTCGCCGCCCCTCCGCACGCGCTGGATGGACTTGGCGAGCGTGCCATCCTTCTCGACGAACGATTTCACGTGCGTCAGCGGCCGCCAACGGTAGAGGTCCCACTCGCAGGTGGCGGTCAAGTGCACGCCGCAGGGAAGCCTGTGTTCCTTGGCCAGCGCCACGGCCTCCTCGAACCAGGGAGTCGGAACCATCAGCGATGCCTGGGTGAGGATGCCCTCACGAAATGCGCGCAGAGTCCCCGTGTTGACGCTATGACAGACCCCAAAGTCATCGCTGTTAACGACCAGGTACTTCATGCGATACTATCCATCTGCTCCGGCCTTCAACTGCCGGCTTTTCGATAATCTTAAGTGCTATCGAGAGTTCCGTAAACCGGTTTTCATCATTCCACACCGTCGGTGCCGCAGCCCAACCGACATGTGTATCGACAGGACCCCAGGCTGCTATGAGCAAGACCATCACCGCCTACCCTCCGTCCCTCGACGTAGCAGCCAGCCCAGCATCCTCCGGCGGTCATCCCCGGGAACAAGGACGGCCCAGGCGATGGGCACGTAGCAGACCAAAGCCAGGACGACCTGCATCCAGAAGACCATCCACGACGGTCGGGGCACAGCCCACCGAATCGCCGCGCAGACAGCCCCGAAGGCCGCAATACAGATGCACTCCCTGCCGCCGATGTCGGCGAGGTATCGCCGCCAGTTCAGGCCTACCTTGCGGCAGGCGTACCAGGGCACGATGAACGTCCCCACGATCAGCCGGGCGGCCAGCGTGCCAGCCGCCACGCCCGCCAATCCCCAGTCCAGGACTACCACGAAGAACACGGACAGCCCCAGATTCAGCAGAGCATTGGCAACGTTCATGATAGCGCTGAAGCGAATGTGGCCGACGGCAGCCAGCAACGCGTCCGCGCCGCTCTCAAAGAGGATCAGCAGCTTCGAGGAGGCCAGGATGGCCATGACCAGCCCGGCCTTGCACACGTTGGACTCGGTGAAGTCACCCTTGAGCATCCACAAGCGTATGAAGGCCGTGCCGAAGACCATGAACCCCACGTTCATGGGCAGCCCGAAGATCATCGCCAGTCGCACCTGGCGGAAGAACAGCCACCGCACCGCACCCATCTCGCCGCGAGCCTCGGCCCGCTGGACGGGAGGGAAAAAGGTCTGGTTGATCTGCTCGATGAGGGTCGAGGAATAGTAGATCAGCATGGCCCCCACGGAATACACCGTCACGGCCGCGACGCTGATCAACGCGCCGGTCACTACCAAGTCGGTCTGCCCGATGATCTTCATGGAGATCGTGCCGATGAGGGCATAAAACCCGTAGGTGAAAAGCTCCCGCAGCCTCTCCCTGGAGAAAACCAGCGGCCAGACCCTCAGGCCCGGATGAACCCTCCGCGAGAGAAACCAATTGCCTGCAAGTGCCAGAACATTGCACGCCACCACCACCATCGACAGCCCCACCAGCCCGGAGCCTGCCTTCAGCGCCCAGATTGTGCCGACCGTCCGGAAGGCCAGGACCGTCAGGTCCAGCCCGCACCGCAGATCGAAGCGGTCGTAAGCCGGCAGGACGCTGCCGATAACCGAGGCAAACGCCGATATCCAGACGTTGACGGCCAGCAGCGGAAGCAGGAGCTTAACGGTCCCATAGTAGGCCGGTGGCACGTCGGCAAAAGCGCTGGGAAAGACCCACCCGATCAGAGCCGCTGCGACCTGTACCACCACCCCAACGACCACGAAGAAGCCCAGTCCCGTCCGGATTGTTTCATCCACACGTTGGCGATCTCCGCGCCCGACATACAGGATCACGTACCGGCCGGTGCTGGCGCGAATGCCCAGGTCCAGGACACCCATGTATCCCGTCAGGACCATCAGCAGGCTCCAGATGCCGTACTCCACCTTGCCCAGCGTGTGGACCACAAATGGCGAGAGGAGCAGTAGCACGACCATGTTTGCCCCGTGGCCGATCCAATTGGCCAGGAGATTTCGGATCTGGACGCGCCGGGAGTCGCTCATAGGCGGACTCCCGCAGCGGCGGCCTTGCGGCCGGCGGGCAGGTCTGCCAGGCTGCGGCAGATAAACTCCAGCTTTCCCTCCCACGTTTCCCCCGACATCGCCTCCGACCGCCTACGACGCGCATCGGGCGGGCTTCGCAGCGCCGCGGTCACCGCGGCCTCGAACTCCTCTGCCGTCTTCACAACGGCCGCCTGACCGCGATAGGCCTCCACCTCGGGAAGCGGCGAGGAGACCACCGGCAGCCCCGCCGCCAGGTACTCGCGGAGCTTAATGGGGTTGACCGCCGCTGTCAGCTCGTTGACCACAAAGGGAATCAGCCCCACATCAAAGCCTTTGCAGTAAGCCGGCAGGTCCGCATATTTCTTGCGCCCCAGGAAGTGCATGTTGGCCAGCCCACTATAGACTGCCAGGTCCACGGTGGAATCGCCGATGAGCACGAAGTGCCAATCCTCCCGCCGCCTGGCCACCTCAGAAAGCATCTCCAGGTCCACCCAGTCGCGTATCAGCCCGAAAAACCCAAGCCGCGGGCGCGGAATGCCCACCAGGTCGTCCGGTTCGGCCAGGTCCTCGCACAGCGCCGTGCGGAAATGGTCGTAGTCCACCCCGTGAGGCACGAGGATCGTATTGGGGTTCCACGGCAACTTGGCCGCTTGCAGGGCAAGCGAAGTCGTCACCACCAGGTCCGCGCGGCGGCAGAGGTCCGCCTCGTCGGCCTGCACCTGCTTGCGGTCGTAACCGCTGAAGGCCGCGAACTCGTCCACGCAATAGTAGACAACGCGTTCCTCTCCGAACCGGCCCAGGGCATACGACACGTCGGGCGTGAAGGACCATATTTGAAGCGGCCCGCGGCGAAGGGAGGCCAGCGCCGTCCTCACCTGGGCGACCAGCAGAAGGCGGTTGAGGCGCCTGGCCCACGGACTGGACGGCAGCGGCACAACCAACGGAGTGAGCACGTGGAGGTTTCGCCTCGCCCGGAACAGCCCGCCGGCCACCTGGCTGAGCTTCCTGGCCATGTAGAACAGGTCGGACGAACGGGCCGTCGGCGCGCGCGACGCATGGTAGTTGACCCACAGCACCGTGTTGCGCCGCGCCAGCAGGTGCATCACGTGATGCTTGCTGGTCGGCGGAGCGTCGTACCCGCTGGCGAAGCACAGGATGGTCCGGCCTTCGATCATTTCGATCATGCGATTGGGAGCTTTCCCTGTTTGGTCCCTTCGGCCCGACTGACCGGCGGCGTGGCATCCTGGGACGGGGCAAGCCGCCGGCACAGCGCCACCAGCGGCGCCAATCTCGCCGACCAGACGTAATCTCTCACCACCCGTGCCCGGGCCGCCTGTTCGATGCGGCTCCGCGCGGCCGGGTCGGCCAGTAGGAACCGGATGCGGTCCTGCCACTCCCGCGGCATCCGGGCCGACAATACCTCGCTGCCCTGGGCGACTTCCAATCCCGCCAATGCCTCAGGCGAGGCGACCACCGCTCGTCCCGCGGCCATGGCTTCCAGTATCTTGTTTTGCACTCCTCGTGCCATATGCAGCGGAGCCACCGCCAGGCTGGCCGCGGCCAGGTACGGTCTGACATCAGGCACGGCGCCGATCACCTCCACGCCGTCGATTCGCGCCAACCGCAGGACCGACCGGGTCGGGTCTCGCCCCACGATCACGAACGTCAACTGCGGTGATTGTTTTCTCAGTTCCGGCCAGACCTCGCGGACAAACCAGCATACGCCTTCGGCGTTGGGGCGGTAACTCATGGTCCCGGTAAAGACGATCGACGGAGCGGCGGAGGCCAGGTTGGGAGCAGGCTTGAAATACTCGCCGTCCACGCCGTTGCCCGCAATCACGACGTTGTCGGCGGCAGGCCCCAGCTCGGCCGCCTCGGCCGAACTGATGACCACCACCGCGTCACAACGCTTTATCGCCAGCCTCTCCAGCCGGCGGATACCCTCGGCCTCCCGGCGGTAGACCCACCGCATCGGCCAGGTGGAATTGGCGGCGTATTGGTACCACTTGGCGCTGTCCACGTCCACCAGATCCATGACCCTCGCCCCGGCCGGAACGCCCAGGACGACGGGCAGCGTGGTGGAGGAGATGGCAACCACGAGGTCGAACGGTTCCTGACGGGACTCTTCCCGCAGCAGGTCCAGCAGGTTCTTGGCGCGAAAAACGCCTTCCCCCACCGACCTGCCCGCCAGCATCGAGACCGCCCCGCGTATCATCCCACCCCACCCCCCTGCCGGGACTGTAACGACCTTCTCCGCCCATTGGCGAAGCGCGGCGGCGGAATCGCAGTCCCCCGCTCCGTGCGCGAAGGCGGCCACTGTCAGGCGGTAGTAGGGGCTGAGGGCCTTGATCTGCTCCAGCGCCCGCACCCGCTCGCCCTTGTCGGGCGGATATGGAACCCGGTGCGCTATGAACAGCAATCGTTTCACTCAAGCTCCCCATGGAAGGCGCCGATTCGACGGTTGGTGGAATCCCGCCCGCCAGGCCGTGACGCCGCGGGTCACCGGTTGTCCGGGAGGCACCACCGTCGGCGGCTCCGGTGTCAGGAGTAGCGGTACAGGTAGTTGGGGATGTGGTATTTCTGGTACGTCAGGACGATCCCGGCGGGCTTGACGTCGGCGGCGTGAAGCAGCGCCAGGGCTCGGTCCACCGACTCACGATGCGTCTTGTTCATCCGGACCACCAGCAGCGCCTCTCCCGTCGCCCTTCCCAGCATTCCCGCGTCGGAGGCGATATTGATGGGCGGCGTGTCGAACAGGATGTAGTCGAACTGTTTGCGGAGCTGTTCGACCAGTTCGTCCAGTTCGGGCCTTCCCATCAGTTCACCGACCTCGTTGGGGTCGGCCTTTCCGGCCGGGATGAAAAACAGGTTGGGCAGCGCCGTGGACTGAATCACGTCCTTCAACGCCGCCTTGGTTCGCAACAGTTCCGCCACGCCCGGGGTGTTGGAAACCCCCAAGAGCTTGGCGGCCGTGCCCTTCCGCAGGTCGCAGTCCACAATCACCGTGCGGTGATCCACGCGCTCGGCCATCACGATAGAAAGGTTCAGGCTGGTGACGGTCTTGCCTTCCGCGGGCCGGGAGGAAGTGACCAGGTAGCAGAACTTCCGGTCGTTGCACTGAGCCAGCAGGTTGGTCCGCAGGGCGCGGTACTCCTCCGTGACCTTCCCACCTCGGTCATGATAAGCCTTCAGCAGCGGGGAGTACCTGCTGCCTTTGGCGACGTCGATCGCCAGGGGCGCCCCCACGACGGTGGCAGGGGGGCTCTGGAGCGCCGTCCCCGCCGGGGCGGGACCGGCGGCGGCCGGGGGCGCCTGCTTGGCTTGGGCGGCCTTCTCGTTCTGGTGTCTCCGAATCGCATTCCATACGTTTGCCACGGGACGCTCCTAACCGGTCATGCGCGCCGCGTCCGATCGAGGCGCGGCGGGCGAGACCTTCAAACCCCAGCAGGTCATGTCACGGATGACCTCAGCCACCAGAGGCCGGTCGATGACGTGGCTGCCCTTGGCATAGCCCACCAGCAGCGCGTTGTCGCATAGCACGTTGATAAGCCTGGGAATACCGTCGGTGGCGGCATACACGTCGGTCAGGGCCTCGGGCGTGAACTGCGCCAGGTGCTGTCCGTCGGAGGCCACCCTCAGGCGGTGGTTGACATAGGCCGTCGTGTCGTCGCAGGACAAGTGCCCCAGGTGGTAGCTCAGCACGATCCGCTGGCGCAGCGGTTCCCACTTGGGTTCCAGGAGTTTGGCCCTTAGCTCCGGCTGGGCGATCAGGACGATCTGCACCAGCCGCTGGCCATTGATCTCCCAGTTCCATAGCAGCCGAAGCTCCTCCAGCGCCGAGGTGGTCAGACCCTGCGCCTCGTCCAGTATCAGTGCCGCCAATCGGCCGCGCTGATGTGTGCGGAGCAGGTGCTGCTCCAGCCCCTCCAGCAGCGTCAGCTTATCGGCGTTGGGCTTGAGGTTCATCCCCATCCCCCCGGCCAGCGCGCGGAGAAGCTGCTTGCTGGACTGTGGGGGATTCTTCATCATCACAAGCTGACAGCCCACGCCCAGGCGGTTGCCGAGCATGTTGCCCACGAACGTCTTGCCCGCCCCCACCTCCCCGGTGACCAGCACCATGCCCTTGCGATGCTGAACGGTGTACATCATATTGGCCAGGGCCTCGGTGTGGACGGAGCTTTCGTAGAAGAACCGCTCGTCACAGGAGATGGCGAAGGGGAATTCCCGAAGTCTGTAAAAGGCCAGGTACATGTCCGCTTTCAGGTCCCCTTGGCAGGCTGCCGAAATGGCGTGGCATCGCCCGATCGGTCCGGCAGGTGCTTGGCGGGGACTTCGTTCCAGCCGCTCCTGTAGGGGACGGGATCCTCCAGGCGGCGGTAGATGCTGAAGCTCGACAGGCCTAATGCCACGAGGACCACCACCGCCACGGCGGGAATAACGATGATCTTCTTGAGCCTCCGTATGGCCAACTCCCGCCGGGTGACAATCTCGCTGATGACACCGAAGACCGGTATCTCAAAGTGGCCGACAGCGTCCTCCGTGGCGGTGATGGACCGGTCCACCAGGCTGGTCAGGAACACCAGCCCCCCGCCGAAGGCCAGCCCCCCCAGAATCGCAACGGCCATCACCATCGCCATCGTCGGGGAGGAGGGCTTGAACTGCTTCTGGGGGTTCTGCACGGACGCCAGGCGGGTTCCGCTCTCATTGATTTGCGCCTGCAACGCGGCTTCCACTTCCATCAGCTTCTGCTGCCAGTTCGCCGCCTCTTTGTTCAGGTCATCCGACTTCTGGATAAACTTGAGGTACTCCTGGCGGACAGGACCGAAATCCAGCCACAGCTTCTCGTAGGAGTCCACAAGGGGCGCGAGGCGGTCGATCTCCTTGTTGGCCATGCCGAGTTCCGCCTCGGCCCCTATCTGCGCCAGCTTCAGGTCGCCCGCCGTCGGCACGCTCATGGATTGAACGACGGCCTGGGCAGGCTCCTCCTGGATCCGCTTTTCCAACTGGGCGATCTTGGCGCGAATGGCCTGGACCAAGGGGTGCTTTTCGGTCCTCTTGGAGACGGACAATTCCGTATCCAGGTCCATCTTGGCCTTGTCCAATTGTTTTTTCAGGTCGGTCACCGCGGGGTTAGGCCCCATGATTTCCAGGGCCTGGGTCGTCGGGGCGGTAGAAGCCTGCTTCATCATCCCCTGAATCTGGGCGAGCTTCTGTTGGGCCACGTTCTGTTGGCGCCGCCAGGAATCCAGTTCGCTACCGATTATCCGGATGCGGTCCTGGAGAGCCATGGGGTTGTCGGGCAGCATGCCGGCATTCTTGGTCTCAAACTCGATGCGCTGCTTGCGCAGGGCTTCCAGGCCCACGTTGCAGTCCCTGACCTTCTGTTGGATGAAGTCGTGGGTGGTCTTGAGGCCCATACGAATGCGGTTGTAGATATTGTTGATGTACCCTGTGACCAGCACCGTGGGCATATTCTCCGCCAGCCATGGATCGGCATCGGTGTAGCTGACGGATACGAGGTCCTCCTGTTCGCTGCGAGCCTCCCGGCGGATGCTGATAGCCTTCTTCATGTCCAGGGTCATCTCCTGGCGCTGTCTTTCCCCCTCGGTCGTGAGCCTTCCGTCCTCGGCTCGCGGCAGGCCCTTGGTCAGTCCCAGTGTCTCGACGGCCTCCTCCACGGCCCGGTAACCGCCCAGGTCTTCGGGAAGCCTTTCTTTGGTGGCATCGAGGGTCTCCTTGCTGACCGAGGAGATTCGCCCCGCCGCCGCCTCCAAGCCCACCTCGAAGATCGCCGTGCCTGTGTACTTCAGCGGGACAAAGTGCGCACCGATGATGGCCGCGACGGCAAAGAAGGCCGCCCCCAGCAAGAACATCCCCCAGTGGCGAAAGATGATCCGCAACAGATCTCGCGTGGATTTTGGACCTTTGATCAGCATGCGTACCTCGTCACAGCCTTACGGCGCCACGGCCGCGGCGGCGCCGGCGGGCACTGTCACCGTCTGAACCGCCGGCTGAATCGGGAATAGCAACGACTGGATCGCCAGACCGATCCTGGCCAGCGGGTTGGGCTGCACGTAGATCACGTCATTGGGTAACAAGAGGATATTGTTGCCCATGTCGCCGGACTCCACCATCGCCATCAGATTAATGACCATCACCTTGCGTTGGTGACCCTTGGCCGGGGGGTTGATCCCGGTCCGGGTGTAGGACTTCGCCGGCGGGGTCACCGCGTATCCGCCCACCTGCGGATCATCGCCGCGGACCACCACGATCCGTTCGGGCCAGGCAAGAGTCGACGGCTGTACCGTCGCCAGCGCGTCCAGGAGAGTATCCCTTCCGGTCCAGGGCATGGGCCCCGGCTTGGCCACATGTCCAAAGACGTAGAACCGCTGAGACATGTAGGCATCGACTTCCACCGTGGAGTCCACCTGCTCGTAGTATTCCTTGGCGGCCTTGTTGATCTCCTCCTCGATCTCCTTAGGCGTCTTGCCCGCAACGTCGACCTCGCCGATCAGGGGCAGATTGACCTTCCCGTCCGGGCGGACCTGCGTCTTAACCTCGTTGATCTCCGGAACGTGAACGGAGACGATGGCGATCCTGTCCGGAGGATAGACGCGATATTCTGTCCCCGATACCACTTGCCTCGGTTCCGACAGAAATGCCTTGAGCTTCCGGTTGTTGTAGCAGCCTCCCGACAGGCAGCAACCGAGGAAAACGACAAGGACGCAAACTAGATTGGTCTTGTTGGACATGGTGCGCGATCTCCTTTGACAGGCCGTTGCCGCCGGGGCCTTGGGGCTTAGCTCCAGGCAGTTCATACGGCCATAAGTTCCTTATGTTCGTGAGAATAGCGCTGTTTCCCGCAGCCAAACCGTTCAGGTTTCAGGCGTTGCTATCCGCGGCGCCTGCCCCGGACGCCGTTTTTCGGGTCGCTAACCGCCCGCCCTGCATGGACTCTCTCCCGGGCGAATGTGCACAACCCAGTATAAGTGCGCTCGCAACAGCAGTAAAGGCCCTCTCAGGCGGCACGGCCGCCAGGGCACACATGGAGGCATCGCAGCGCACAGAGTTGTTATCGACATGTTTTGTCAGCCGCTACAATACACAAGAGCCGCGCCCATGTCTTTTCCCCGCCCTCAACATGACGGCGCACAGGGAAACGATGGGACTGCTGAACCGCCGTGCCTGACGTGTCGATAATCTCATGACGCGACGGTGGTGCCGCCGCGCCGGCGTTCGGAGCGTCTCCAGCGGCCGCGCCGCAGCGCTTGTAGAGTGGACATGACAGGTTTGCCCAGAAAGTCGTTCTCTGAAGTCGCCGTCGTGGAAGCAGTTGCGCGGCTTGCTAGCGTTTGGCTGGTGGTCCGCCCGCTGCGCCCTGGACCGGAGAGACGGTTGTCCAGCCGTTTCCTGGGAATCGACAAGGGCGGCAGGCTAATCCTTGCGGTGCCCACCACCGGCGACACAACGGCAGAGAAGGTCTTTCTGCCCGTCGGATGCGACGTGGGCATGATCTTTTCCGTAGGTGGCCTGTTGCTCCAGGTGGTGACGCGCGTTCTGGACCACTGCCATTACCGCCAGTTTCGAGACCGGCGAGTGGAGGCCCTGGCCGTCCAGCGACCCTCCCACGTCACGGAACTCAGCCATCGCAAGAACCTCCGCTGGGAGGTCGATGTCGGCGAACAGATCACCGCCTCCATCTGGCCGGTGGAGGGCCTGTGCTCCGCCGCTCCCCCCCCTCCTCGAATTGGGCGATTGGTCAACTGGTCTGACAGCGGCCTGGGTGTGTGCCTCGCTGAACTCATCCCCCATCAGCTCGGCACGGCAATGGTCATTCGCCTGGAGAGATGGAAACCCCAGGACTCGAGCATCCACCGCGGCGTACTGAGACACTGCACCCCCAAGCCCGACGGTCAGTTTCTGGCGGGCTTCGGCAATGTCGTCGAGTTGGGACCCGGCCAGGCGGTACCGATCATGGAGTCACTGGCCGCCTACGGGGCCTCCGACCCGCTGAGGCGAGAGGAAACTTGACCGGACGGTTCGATGGCCGATACATACACGGACGGCGCTGGCGGGCGAACCGTTCTTTTGAGGAAAAGGGCCTGCTGAACCGGACAGCACGCCAGATGACAGAAGGGCAACCCAGATGCCCAATGAGCATCCAGTCGTCCAGGCCTTCCGCCGAGCGGCAGAGGGAGTACCGTCCTACGGGCGCATCCTGCGCGAGGCGGGAGTCCGCCCGCAAAGCGTCGAGAGCCTTGAGGACTTCCTCCGCCTGGTACCGGTCATCGACAAGCCATCCACCTTCGGTCGATTCCCGGTGGAGGAGCTTTGCATGGATGGCAGGCTGCCGGCGCTGGCGGGGGTGCTGACCAGTTCCGGCCATTCGGGACAGTTCGCCTTCGGACTCTATGATTTCCCAGGCGCGGAGGGTGAAACCCGCCGCGTCGACGACGCCTTGGACGCCCTCTTTGCCGTCCGCGCCCGCTCGACGCTGCTGGTCAACTGCCTGCCCATGGGGGTTAAGGTCCCCACCCGCTTGTGTACCCTGGCGGAGACCAGCGTGCGTGCGGACATGGCCGCGGCGCTGGTGGCACAATTCGGGCGGCACTTTCAGCAGGTCGTTTTGGTGGGAGAGACGGCCTTCATCAAACACCTCCTGGAGATGGGGCGGAAAGGCGGCATCGACTGGAAA
>Ga0315273_10009160_pt1 | contig 12532 bp, 14 predicted proteins | sample YL17G02_0_MG_FD_205753 | JGI IMG/M metagenome (GOLD analysis project Ga0315273, IMG submission 205753) | Sediment microbial communities from Yellowstone Lake, YNP, Wyoming, USA - YL17G02_0 | ecosystem: Environmental > Aquatic > Freshwater > Lake > Sediment | place: USA: Wyoming | collected... | reverse complement strand
AGACTTCTGAAGTCTCGGAGATTCCGGGAGTGTCAACGGGCTCAGGAAAGGAGTACGGCCATGGCGCAGAAGGTCAAGTACGGGGTGATCGGACTCGGCTGGTTCGGCGAGAAGCACTGCGAGGCCCTTTCGGGCATCCCCACCATCGAGCTTTGCGCGCTCTGCACGAGGACCGAATCCCGCCTGAAGGCCCTCGGCAAGGAGTTCGGCGTCGAGCGCCTCTACACCGACTACCGCGAGATGCTCGCCGACCCCGAGCTCGATGCCGTCAGCATCGTAACGATGTGGGACCAGCACAAGGCCCCCGCCATCGCCGCGCTCGAAGCGGGCAAGCACGTCTTCCTCGAGAAGCCCATGGCCTCCACCGTCGCCGATTGCCGGGCCATCGTCGCCGCTGCGAAGAGGGCCACCGGCTTCTTCATGGTCGGCCACATCTGCCGCTTCAACCCGCGCTACGCCGCCGCCAAGCGCGAGATCGACGCGGGCAAGATCGGCCGCATCGTCTCCCTCTACGCCCGACGCAACATCCCCGCCTCGGTCAGCGAAGGCGTCCTCGCTAAGATCGGCCCCATCATCGGCGACGGCGTCCACGACACCGATCTCATGCTCTGGTACACCGGCGCCCGGGTCACGAGCGCCTACGCCCAGACGGTGGACGTGCGACACCTCAAGCACCCCGACATCGGCTGGACCATGTACCGCTTCAACACCGGCGCCGTCGGCGTCCTCGAGGACGCCTGGTTCCTCCCCGACAAGACGCCGTTCCAGATTGACGAGCGGATGGAGATCATCGGCACCGAGGGCAGCATCCACATCCACGAGGTCCACCCGAACCTGTCGATCTGCGACAAGGACGGCTGGCACTCGCCCGACACCACCTACTGGCCCGAGCTGCACGGCGTGCGTGCCGGCGCCCTGCGCGAGGAGCTGGCCTACTTCGCCAGTTGCGTGCTGGAGGGGAAGACGCCGACCGTCATCACGGCCGAGGAATCGCTCCGCGCCGTCGAAGCCTGCCTCGCCGCCGAGCGCTCCGCCGCCACCGGCCGAGTCGTCAAGATCCACGCGCTCTACGTCCGCGAGAAGTTCGAGCGGGGGCTGCGCGGGGTCCGAGAGGGAAAAGGCATTCCTCACGAAGAGGTCAAGCGGCAGATGAAGAAATGGTCAAGGTGATCTGTCGCCAGTCGCCCGGCGGGACCTCGAGGCGATTGCCGACTATATCGCGGACGACTCTCCAGCTCGAGCAGCCGTGTTCGTGGACCGGCTCCTGGATGCGGCCGAGCGATTGGCCAGGTTTCCACGGTCTGGCAGGATCATCCCCGAGATCGGCGACCCGCACAGCCGCGAGATGATCTTTGGTGCCTATCGCGTCATGTACCACGTCGAGCGCGACGCCGTCATCATCGTCTCGGTCGTCCACGGCGCCCGACACTGGCCACCCGGGTGACTCCTGGCCTCGCGGGAACGGCGAGTGCCCAGACCCGCAAGAAACCCCAACTGAAGTGGGCACTGCAGAGAGAATTCTGGATCTGGGGACATTACACTGGACTCTCACCACGGCGGCAGGGCGAGGGTGCCGCCATCTATCGTGAGGGTGGTGGCGTCGATGTAGCTCGCCTCGTCGCTGAGAAGGAAGGCGATGGCCCGGGCCATGTCGAGCGGGGTGCCGAGGCGGCGGACGGGGATTTTCTGCTCGACTTCGGCGTAAATCTCGGCCACGGGCTTGGCCCAGCCGTCGCAGCTCGCGGCGAGCATCGGCGTGTCGATGGTGCCCGGGCAGACGCCGACGACGCGAGCGTAGCCGGCCAGCTCGACGGCGAGCGAGCGAACAAGGGCTTCCAGCGCCGCCTTCGAGGCGCAGTAGAGCGTGTGGTTGGGAAAGCCGACGAAGGCAGCGACCGACGTGGTGATGCAAATCACGCCCTTGCCCTGCTTCTTCATCACCGGCGCCACGTGCTTGGCCAGCCAGAGGTTGCCCTTGACGTTCACGCCCATCACCGCGTCCCACATCGCCTCGTCGAACTCGGTGACCGGCCCCATCCGGAGCACGCCGGCATTGGAGACCAGGGCGTCGATGCGCCCGTGGAGCTTCAGCGTGCGGGAGATAAGCGCCTGGACGCTCTTCTCATCGGCGACGTCGGTGTGGACGAAATGGACGTCATGGACGTTGCTCCGCTCGGCCTTCTCAAGCGCTTTGCCTTCCTTGCGCTGGATCGACGCGACGACGACCTTCCCCCCGAGTTGGGCAAGGTGCCGGCTGCATCCCTCCCCGATCCCCGATGTGCCGCCTGTAACAATGATGACCTTGTTCTTCAGGCTCATCGGAAGCCCTCCTAGTCGAACTGCATGAACTCGAAAACCGCGCCGTCCTTCAGGATGAAGACGACCTGGAGGCCCGGCATGGGCTGGAAGGGGCCAAGGAGCACCTTCGCGCCGCGGATCTCCCGCTTCAGGTTGTCGGTCTTGAAGGCGATGTGGCCCATGTCCCGCACGGGGCCGGTGACGGGCGTGCCAGCCTCGAACCGCAGGAACTCCACGCGGTAGGGATGGTCGTCGGGGTTGGTCACCCAGACCTTGGTGTCGGGCACGTAGACCTCCCCTGGCTGCTTCTGGTCGGTCGGCAGGCCGATGTGATGGAACTCACGCATGAGGGGTCTCCTTACCTGGCTGCCCGCGCCGCGATGGCCCGGTCTGCCATCCGAAAGAAATCGTTCTCGGGCGCGTAGCCCAGCACGGTGCGGGCGCGCGTGATGTTGATCTCGAACGAGTGGTACTGGGGGCAGCGGATCTCGACGGTCGGGATGCCTAGCTTCTGCGACAGGTATTCCGCAGCCACGCGGTAGTCGAAGGGCGCCGGCGCCGCGATGTTGAACGACTGGCCGAGCGCGGACTCGTTTCCCAGCATCTTGTCGAAGGCTTGCATCACGTCGTCGATGTGCACGATGTGCCGGCGGAACGGCACGCCGTCACGGTCCACGAGGATGGGCACGCGCTCCTGCCCTGCCCTCACCAGCGCCAGGATCTCCTCGCCCACGTCGCCGAAGCCGTGGCCCTTCTCGGCGGGGTCGACGTTCTCCAGGAGGGAGAAGTGGTGCAGCAGGCCGTCGCCCTCGAAGACCCAGGATGACCGGAGGATCGAATAGGGCAGGCCGTACTGAACGGCGTACTGCTCGGTCATCACCTCCTCGAGGACCTTCGAGAAGGCGTAGTAGCCGGGGTAGGCAGCGCGCGGGTGGTTCTCGTCGATGGGGATGGGCTGCGGGTAGAACCAGATGCCGAAGGCCGCGTCGCCGCCGAGGAGGATGAACTGCTTGACAGGCTCCTTGCGGCAGGCCTCCAGGATGTTGAACGTGCCGCGGAGGCTGACGTCGAAGAAGGTCGCGGGGTCCTCCTTCGTCGTGGCGAGTTGGACGACCGCGTCGGCGCCCTTCACCACCTGGGCGACGGCCTCGGGATCCGTCACGCTGCCGCTGACGGCCGTGAGGTCCATCGACTCGACGGGCGCATGGTGGACGAGCGCCCGGATGGCGAGTCCCCGCCGCTCCAGGACGCGAAGGACGCGCCGCCCGATCTTGCCGCTGCCCCCGAACACTGCAACCGTTGTGAGGTCCACGCGTCTCCATCCTCCTGCACGCCCGGGCGTCCCAGGCAAGAGTATTCTACACCCGCCTTCCCCCACGTCAAGCGGCAATCGCTATCCGATCCTGCTGGGGACGCTGTTCAGACGCGCAAGAGCTCGGCGGCGTTGCGATAGCCGATCCGCTCGACTGTTTCGTCGTCTGCGCCCGCCCTCTTCAGGAAGGCGACCATGGAGGCGATCGAGGGCGGGTAGGGGTTGTCCTCGGCGCCGGCCACGCCGAAGATCGTGCCGTAGGGGAGGAAGGGCGGGCCGACGGCGTGGGCCAGGATGTAGTGCGCATCGGGCACGCGGCGGACGAGCCCGAAGAGGTCGCGGAGCTGGCCCATGCCATGGCTCGACGCGTGGTTCATCTGGACGAAGCCCCATTCGCCGAAGCAGGCCTCCATCGTGCGGAGCGACGGGTCGAGGAAATTGGGGTTGACGCAGCAACTGCCGTAGAGGCGGCCCGGGGCGCGGCGGACGAGGTCGCGGATGAAGCGGGCGCTTTCGAGGATGCCTTCGGGGTCGCGGCCGATGCGATCCATCTCAGGCCCGTCGGGGCTGACGACGAGCCGCAGGTCGGCGTCGGTGCGGTCGAGTTCTCGGGCTCGGCGTCGAGCAGGTCGCACATGGGCCGGTTGAAGCGGATCAGGCTCTCTTCGTCCAGCATGTCCCGCATGACCACGGCCTGCGATTGCGACAGCCTGCGGCCAACGGTCAACGCGAGGGAGACGGAGAATGTCGCGATCCCGAGGCCGCCAAGCTGGATGCTTGCAAAATGGGCAGGGGATGATATGCTCTACCGCGGAGGGTCAAGGCAGACTCGGCGGCTTGGGCTGGCGAGCCGCAGCCAAGAGCCGGGTATGCGCCGTTGCCCGGGCAACCGATAGGCGGGAGTACGGCCGATGAGATTGACGGCGAAGTTCGTGGCGTGCCTTCTTGTCGCGTTCATGGTCATCCTGTTCGCCGATGGGGTGGCGCGTGCGCGAAGAGCCGCGGTTCTCTTTGACCGCGACATGCTCCGGAACGCGCGGACGAGGGGCTTGGCGATGCGGCCCCTGGTCCGGGATGCCTGGCAGACGTACGGCCAGACCTACGCCCTGACGCTCATCGCGGAGGCCGACCAGAAGCATGAGAACATCGCCATCCGTTGGGTCTGGCTGGAGGCCACCGCCAGCGACCCGCACCGTCCGCATGCGAGCCGCGAGAACGTCAGCCAGATCGCCGGCGACCGCGTGGCCAGTTTCAAGGAGGCCGGCGAGAAGGGGGAGGAGTACCTCTACACCTACACGCCCATCGACGTGGAGAGCAATCGGCGGGGTGCCCTGGAGTTCCGTGAGAGCTTGGCACCGGTGAAGGCGTTCGTCAGAGAAACGATCGGGAGAGAGTTTGTTCTGGCAGGCGAGATTGCAGTCGTCAGCGCGTTAGCCGTTTCCGTGCTCGGGGTCGTCTTCGTCGGACGCCCGCTCAAGAAGCTGGCGGGCAAGGCACGCCGGATGGGCGCGAGCGATCTCTCGGGTCCGGTGAACTTGCGGGGCCACAATGAGCTGGCAGAGCTCGGGAAGGCCCTGGACGAGATGTGCGAGAAGCTGGCAGGCGCTCAGGAACGTGTGCGAGCCGAAACCGAGGCGCGGATCGGCGCCCTCGAACAGTTGCGGCATGCAGACCGGCTGGCCACCGTGGGCCGGCTCGCCTCTGGCCTCGCCCATGAGCTGGGCACGCCGCTCAACGTCGTGATGGGATGAACCTCGCGGACAATGCGCTATCGGCCGTGGGGAAGCAAGGCAAGGTGGAAATGGGCGTTCGGATGGAGCATGCCATCCCGCCGGAGGGAGTGGAGGCGGCCGAGGGCGAGTACCTGCGCTTGGACATCCGCGACAATGGCGAGGGGATTGCGGCAGAGAACCTGCCGCACATCTTCGAGCCCTTCTTCACGACCAAAGACGTCGGCGAGGGCACCGGCCTGGGACTCTCCATCGCACACAGCATTGTCCGCGAGCACGGCGGCTGGATTGGCGTGGATTTCGTTTCGCCGCGAAGCAAGAGTGGAGAGCAAGCCGGGCCAGGGAAGCTGTTTCTCGGTCTACCTGCCGAAGGGAGCGTGACAGATGCGCGGACGGATCATGATCGTGGACGATGATCAGAGCCTTTGCGAGACCATCGAGGCGGACCTGGAGCCGCGCGGCTTCGACGTTCTCTGGCATCTGACGGCAGAGGAAGCCTTCGCGACCCTGAAGGATGGATTTCGTTTCGCGGCGAAACAAGAATGGAGAGTTCGATGCGGTTCTGACGGACCTCCGAATGCCTGGGATGAGTGGCGTCGATTTCGTTTCGCCGCGAAACAAGAGTCGAGCTGTGCGATCGGATCGTGGCCAACCGTCCCGATGTTCCGGTGATTGTGATGACTGCGTTCGGGAGCCTGGATTCCGCTGTCAGCGCCAGGTGCGAGTGCTCAGCGAGGCGGTGGAACAGTCGAAGCAATTCGGCGAACTGCTTGGCGGTAGCCCGGCGATGCAGGAGGTCTACAGCCAGCTCGGCCGCGTGGCTCAGACGGACGCGGCAACGCAAATCCCAACCCACAAGTTCCAACCCACAAACAACATCCAACTTCCGAGCCGCCACCTCCAAATCCGAACTTGTAGGTTGGGGGGACCGGCCTTTCGTGGCCATCAACTGCTCCGCTGTGCCCGAGATGCTGCTGTCCCCATCGACGTGCGGCTCATCGCCGCCACGAACCGCGACATCGAGTCCGCCGTCGAGGAGAAGCGCTTCCGCAAGGACCTGTTCTTCCGCATCAACGTCGTCCAGATCCCGCTCCCGCCACTCCGCTCCCGCGGAAGCGGTACATCCGCCACGTCCTGCGTGCCGTCGGCGGGAACAAGGCCCTGGCCGCGAGGGTCTTGGGCTTCGACCGGAAGACGCTCTACCGGAAGCTGGAACGAGACACAGACCAGGACAGTACGCCGTCGGAGTAGGCGTCGCCGGCCTCGCCCGCGGGGCCGCTCGGCCTCTCTCCTCTCTCGCCTCTCTCCTCACCCCCTCTCTTGCCATGCCGATGCCCCCGGAGCGCGTGGCACCATGCCGCAGCGCGGCAGAATGCCCCAGCTTGGAGAAGAACGCTGGAAAGCTCACTTCACGGCACTGCCCCCGGTCCAGCAGGCTCGATTTCCGAGGCGCCTCGGGAAACCGGGGCACGCCAAGCGCCGGCGGCAGAGGGAAAACCGACGGCAGGGCCTCCGCCTGCGCAACGGCGCCGGACCAGCGTGGCCATCCTCGAAGACGACGGAGAGATGCGCCGCCTGCTGGCTGAGGTCCTGCGGGCTCAGGGCTACCTCGTCGATGTCTTCCCGGACGGGGCGTCCTGGCTCAATGCCTCCATTGGAAATCCGGATGGTTCGCAGACTCTGCGGTCCTGGCAGGTCATTATCTCCGACATCCGGATGCCGGGCTTGAGCGGCCTGACGGTCCTGCGAATGGCCAAGGTGGGCAGCCCGTCGTTCCCTTCCGTGATTCTCATCACGGCCTTCGGCGACGAGGAGACGTACGCCGAAGCCAGGCGCCTCGGGGCCGCCGCCGTGCTCGACAAGCCGTTCGACCTGGACGATCTGGTCGCGAAAGTCCGAGAGGTCGCGCCGCTCTGAGCGCTGAGGAAAGGAGACGCAAGATGAGCCACGTTTGTCTGCCTGATGCTCACGGAGCTGCCCAGGTCTCGCGCCTCAGCGCACGGTTGATCCGGCTGTGCTGGCTGGTGGTGGGCCACGGAGCGCTCCTGCTCTTCGCCGCGCACATCGCCCTGAGCCGGGAAGGCTTCCTGGCGGGAACCGACCTGGCGTTCTGGCTCACCGTGGCTTTCCTCCTGGGCATACGCTACGTGGACATCACTCGGTTCCACGCCCAGACCATCACCCACGAGCCGGCCACGGTGAGCCACTGGCGCGACTACGCCGCAGTGACAATCCTGTTCTCGCTCGGCCTATGGCTGTTGTCGCACGGACTGGCCATGCTGGCTGAATCCGTTTGAGGTCGGCTGAACCATTCGGGCCGGAAAGGCCCTGGGGCTGGGAGGACGAGGCACGAGCCCGCGCTTCCTCCTCCGGCGCTCCTCCCAGCCCGCCCCTTGCTCGTTGCGAGCGAGAGCGCAAGGAGAAGAAAGGAGACCCGCGATGTTCCGAAGCCTTCGACAGATCCTGGGCTACTCCATCGCCGCGGCGGACGCCGTGTTCTGGGCCACCGCGGGGTTGGTCATTGCCGTGCGGTACCTGGACATCAAGCGGTTCCACGGGCAAACCGTGACGTCTCAGCCGGCGACGATGGCTCACTGGCGACGCTACGCGGTGTTCATGCTGGGGATCTCCTTGGTCATCTGGTCGCTGGCGCACGTCATGGCTCGATGGGTGGCGTAGCGGGTTAGCGACCTCTGTGTCCCCCGCGTGCATGGTGACTGACTCCGGCGGAAACGCCGCAACCTTTCGAGGAACTTCCATGCGAATCGCCAATCTGCTGGCCCCCGAGACCGTGATCACGCAGATCTCCGCAACCAGCAAGGAGGACGCCATCTCCCAGTTGGTCGCTGGGCTCGCCCGCGTCCGAGGCATCGATATGGCCAAGGCCCTCGATTCTTGTTTCGCGGCGAAACGAAATCAACCGGACCCCGGAGCGCCTCTTGCCCGTGCAAGCGCGAGGCGGGATCGACGTCACGGGCGAGGTCGAAGGCTTCGCCTCCCTGCCGGCCTACCACATCGCCGACATCCTGCCCGCGAGTGGCTCTACCTCGCCTACGATGCCGCAGGCAAGACCCTCTTCAGCGCCCTGCGCGCGAACCCCGGCTACTCCGGCATCAAAGCTCCGGGCACCATCTGGCCGCGACCTGATCCAGCAGGGAGAGTACCTCGGCGTCAAGCCCGTCGACCGTAGCGGCTACGCGGGATTCGGCACCGAAGCCGTCAAGCTGTTCCTGGAATGGACCAGACAGCTCGCGGGATCGGGCTTCCTCGACGTTCTCTCCATCGGCACCTCGGCCGCCTCAGCGTCCTCAAGCGGCCGCGCGCCGCTTGCAGTTGCTTGGGGTCCAGGGCAGGCCGGCCGACCAGCCTGCCGACCACAGCACCCGGTCCAGTGGCCGGAAGGAGATGGCGTATTGCTCGAAGGTGGTCTTGGTCCGCCATCGCTCGTTTGATCGCGGAGCGTGGGTCGCGGCCGGGCGCCGGCGTCCGGCGCCGCAGCCTGGCTGCCGCGGGTAGTCATTGCTTCACAGGACGCATCGCGCGCGGGGCATTGATGGCCGTCTGCGGCGCGGATGGATCATATGCCCCGTTGCCCGGGCCGTCGAGCACGGTAGAAACGGGCACCTGGCTCATCCCAGCGGGGCGACCCTGCCAAGGCAAACGACGCCGGCTCCATGCGTGCGGATGAGCCTGCCTCCCAGAGGGGGCATCTCCCTACGAGCCGGATCGCTCAAGACACCACAATCATGGCGTGTTGCTCGAGTCGGCGGATGCGCACCTTGATGCCGTCCCTCACCTTCCGCACCGCCAGGTCGCGGCCTTCGAGCGGCAGGGCGGCCTTCGTCGCGCCCGGCTTGCGAATGATCACGTCGACGTCGTGGATTGGGATCGTGCGGTTCCGGGGAGCGCACCCGTAGATGTGATTCTTCCCCTGGTCGTGCTCGCCGGGCAAGCGGTTGCGAGGCCGGCCCGCTTCATCGAGATCGTTGATCAGGTGGACGACCCATCGGTTGTGTTCCGCCTGCTCCCAGGCGTGCTGGGTCACGCAGAGCGGCGCGCGGACCTCGACGGCCGGCGGCCGCGCCGCCACCCGCGTCACCGCCTCGCGCAGTAGCCGACGCCACAGCTCGAAGGGATGGCGGCTGTAGGTCTCGCCGATCCGGTTGCACAGGTAGACGACCCGGCCCTTGCCGAACCGGGACTCGACGATGCCCGGCAACCGTATCGTTCTGTCGGCCTCGACCGCCACCGGCCGCAGCCACGCCCGCACCTTGGCGCCTTTTTCGCGAATAACGACCGACACCGCCTGGAACGGCGCGATCACCAGGTGCCCGCGTCCGCTGCTGACCCAGGATTGCTCGCCGGAGGCCGTCCAGCCGCATTCCGGCGTGGCCGTCGGCTCCGCCGCGTCGCCCCACCACGGGGCGTCGTCGAACTCGATCGCCGCCTGCACGGTCTGCATCTGGCTGCTCACGGTCGGCCAGGGCGGCGTGGGCGCCGCGTGGACGCCCAGCACGTCGGCCAGCGCGAAATCGGCCTGCGGCTTCCCGTCGACGCCGATGAGGCTGGTCCGGGCCGTCGCCACGAGGCCCCCGCCGGCCCGAACGAACTCGCGGACGGCCTCAGTCTGCTTCTCGGTCATGTACCCGACGTCGGACAGCACCAGCACCGCATAGGGCGGTGGAGCAGGCATCTTGCCTGCTGGCAGGCGGGACGCCTGCCCCACTTCCGACAGCGATTCCTCGCCCAGTGCGCGGCCGCTGATGAACTCCACGGGCAGTTGGGTGTCCACCATCGCCGCGTACGTGCCGCGCAGATCCTCGAAGTACGCGCCCGACGGGCCGTCGCCGACGAACTGCGTGTCGCAGCTCTCCTGGCTGGCCGCCAGCGCCGCCCACAGCACCGGCTTGGAGTCCACGAGATAGGGTTCGCAAGAGCGGACGAAATCATAGGCTTCCTTCTGGGCGGGCCGGAACCCCTGTACGCAAGGCAGGCCGCCCAGGGCAAGCGCCGCCTTCGTCTCCAGCCGCACGTCCTCCGCGATGCTGAAGTTCAGGACGCCAACCCAGCTATAGGCCTGGACCTTCGGGAAGCCGCGGGCCTGGCCGCGCGTGTAGCCGATGCTGAACGCCATGGTTCCGATGTCGGAGGTGTGGATGATGCCCGGTGTCAAAGGGTTCAGGATGCCCGGGAATGCCTCGACGCAGACGTTCTCCGTGGCGTCGAAGAACTCGGGCGGTTGGGTGGCGCACCAGTTGCACCAGGCCGCCGGCGTGTTCGACACGGCCTCCACGTGGGGGTTGCGGACCCGCGTGGCGGCAATCACCCGGCGCGTGGCCTCGGCCAGCGTGCGCCCTTTCCAGCGCAGGTACTCGCGGAACGCCGGATCCTCCAGGTTGTGCGCGCCAGGCAGATCGTGCCCCGTGTCCGCCTTGAACTTCGCCGCGCACGACGGACAGTGGCACACCCCGTGCCGCGACAGCAGCCCGTCGAAAAACGCCGCCTCCAGCGGATAGCGGCTGAAGAGATCCGCGATGAGTTCGCACATCTTGTCCAGGAACGGGCTGTTCCAGCACGCCCAGTAGTTGGGCGTTCCGGCCCAACCCGGCCCGCCGTGCAGGCTGCCGTCGGTCTTCGTCTGGCACCATTCCGGCTTGTCCTGGCTGAACGGCGTGTGCTCGAGCGGCGTGATGTAGACGCCGGGCCGGATGCCCGTGTCCCGGCACGCGTCGGTGAACTCCCGCACCAGGTCGCGCCCGCCGAGGTGCGGCGACAGCAGGCTGAACGGCGTCGGGAAGAGGGTTTCGACCTGGTGGATGGCATCCATGTAAACCAGTTCCGCGCCCCGCTCCTTCCAGGACTCGACCATCTTGCGTGCATCGAAACTCGCCAGATCCGGCCCGCCGATGTTCTGGAATCCCTGCCGGAAACATTTCTGGAACCAGCTCATCTGTTTGCTCCTGCGCCCGTCCCAATGTTGCTCAATGTGGCTCAATGTTGCGCACACATCGCACGTGCGCAACATTGGACACAGCTCGGGAGCGTCCGTCGGCCCTATGGCGGCCAGGTCCCCAAGGTGATCACCGGCTCCCAAGGTGATCACACTGCGGAGGTGATCATCTTGGGGGGCCGGTGATCATCTTGGGAGCACCCGCGGGGTCCGGCCACCCTCAAAGACGGCTCGCACTCACTCTCGCCGCCGTAAGTCTCGCGCTGCCAATGCCTTGGCCACAGTTGCTCAACCGCCCCTCACAGTGGCTCACCTGTCTTCGCCGTAAGTCTAGAAATACCAAGGGCGTACCCACAGTGGCTCAACCCTCGGGGAGTGAGCCACTGTGGGGCAATTGAGCCACTGTGGCGCCCCCATTTCCGCGCGAGTCTCCTTCAGCCCTCCGAGCCGGCCCGGCGCATGAACTCAGGAAGCTCGCTGCGGTTGGCCTCGATGACTTCGCCCAGGAACGCCTCCACCCGCCGGCGGCTCCGGCAGAGCGGGTAGGCATAGATGCCCTTCAGGAAGAGGCCCGGGTCCTCCTGCACAATCGCGTCCGTGATCAGCCGCTGGTGCTCGACGAGCATGTGCGTCAGGCCATTGACCACCGGCGGCAGGCGGTAGGTCGCGTGCTTCTCCACGCGGCCGGAGACGAGACGCATCGTGAACTCCATGATGTCCTCATCCGCGAAGCCCGCGATGCCACCGCGGTTGAGGTAGCTCACGGCCAGTGTCTCCGCCGAATCCGTCGCCAGCCCCTTGATCACGCGGGCGCCGGTGTAAGCCTTGAAGGGGTGCAGTTTCGCCCAGTCGGGTCCCTGCTTCCCCTGCCAGAACTCCGCCGGCAGATCCTCGTTCGCCCGCCGGATGAACTCCTCGACGTGTGGCGGCCGGGCCGTCGAGGGAAGAGGCGGGGGAGAGGAGGGCGCAGGAGGCAGCGTGGCCGGGTGCTGGCGGTCGAGATCCTCCTCGAAGAAGCTCAGGATCGGCAGCCCTTCCGGCTCGATCGAGTAGTGAATGACGCCGAACGTCTTCCAGGCATAGACCAGCCGCGGGAATTGCACGCACAGTTCCGCGTAGTTCCCGATGTGCTTCAGGCGGTCGTAGTCGATCCCGGTCTCCAGCTTCCTCGTGAACTCCGGCAGCACGTCGCGCCCGCGGAGCGTGAGCGCCAGGAGCCAACTGATGTGGTTGATCCCCGCC
>Ga0315273_10009159_pt1 | contig 12532 bp, 17 predicted proteins | sample YL17G02_0_MG_FD_205753 | JGI IMG/M metagenome (GOLD analysis project Ga0315273, IMG submission 205753) | Sediment microbial communities from Yellowstone Lake, YNP, Wyoming, USA - YL17G02_0 | ecosystem: Environmental > Aquatic > Freshwater > Lake > Sediment | place: USA: Wyoming | collected... | reverse complement strand
CCGGCCTGGGTAATGACATAGTTGCCGAAGGGACGGATCATCGGCTCGAACACGCCGGCAACGGTAAGGGCTGTTGACATCAATCCCCCGCCGAGCACTTTGCCGGGATTCAGGATGCCTTTGGGGTCAACCTGTTTCTTGAATTTTTTCATCTTCTTCGTCCTCTCAACGCCCAGGATTTCCTTCGCTCTTTTGGCGAAGTAAAGACCGGTGGCGTATGGACGTCCGCCGTGTTTTTCAGCGATTTTCATAATTGTCAGGACGAGGCTGAAGACGAAGTTATAGCTGAATTTCCGCTGGTCGCTCGGAATGAAGCCGAGTATCACAACTTCAGGCTTGCCGCCCGCTCCGTGACGGATCACGACCCCTTCCTTAACTACAGGCTGGTCAACCTTCCTTTCGATCTCCATCATCACGTCACCCAGGGAGCTGAGCGGAATGACTACTTCGGCGGGGACGAGGCTGGGTCCCAACCTCTTGACGACCATAAATTTGAAGCGATGCTCCCATTCATGGTTGGCGATCTTGCTGCTCAGGATTTCGGCTTCGCAGAGCTTCAGAATAGACGGGAGTTTTAGATCGAATTCCTTTTTATCTTTCTGCCGGTAAGCGATGGTCATTATATATGCCGCCGGCAGAAGGATTCGTTCTTCCACAGGATGACCGTAATGTTCGAGCATCGGAGCCTTGTTCTTCAGCTCGGCCATCTTCGGATTTATGAAGATAAGTGACCAGACCGGTAGGTCAGCATCAGTGATTCTGGTAATCAAACCCTGCAGATCGTGCGGATTAGGACAACCGATAGAAATGATTTCAAGATCTTCGTCCTTCATAACCTTCACAGTTGCTTCAATAATCAGACCGGTTGTCCCTTCGGCTTCGGATATAAGGTCGAGGTCTTTGCCCTTCAATTCCTTCACGGAACCGTCCGGGAAAAGAATCCTCGCGCTGATGACGTTATCCCGGAACCAGCCTGCTTCATACGAACCGATTCCGGCTCCGCCCTGGGCCAGCCAGCCGCCTACTGTTGATGCGGGGTAACTCGTAGGATACGTACGCAACGTCAGACCCTGTTTCTTGATCTGCTTATCCAGCTTTTCCCATACCATCCCAGCTTGAACGCGCACGGTCATTGTTTTTTTATCAACCGAAATGACCTTGTTCATCCTGTATAAATCTATCACGATCCCTTTTTTTACGGGGATCACACCGCCATATCCGGATGAACCTTTGGCTCGCGGTGTTACGGGAATTTTATTCTTTACCGCTCATTTCAAAAACTCTTTCAGCTCTTCCTCTGTATCAGGTTGAACAACGGCATCGGGCGTGGTATTTCCGACGAGAGGTTTTACCAGGCTTGGAATCGCCGCGATATCATAACCGAAAAGCTTTCTTTCGATCGGATTGAAATTAGCCCGGTCTCCGAACAGGTTTTCACGAAAATCTTTCGATTTTGCCGAGATTCTCGCCATCTGAAACCGCCATAATTCATGTATACCCCAGGTTCTAAGGTCCATTTCAACCCGGCAGAACAACAATCTCTGCGGCGGCAGAGTCTTTCCCTGGAGCGAAAAAAAATTCTTAACTCCGGGTTGAGTTGTCTTCTATTTGGACTTAGCCTTTGAAGCTTCTTCCTTGTACTGGTCGTAGGCTTTTTTCAGTACGCTTAATTTTGTGATGAGGTCTGAATGAATTTCCGATGAGATAAAGGAAAGAGTGTCCATGCATCTGTCCAACTTGTCCTGAAACAGCTGCTGTTTGATCTCAGCGCCTTTCACCGTCAGAGAAATGATGTTGAAGCGGTGGTCCAAGTCGTTTTCCTTCTTGGCTATAAGGCCCTTGCGTTTCAAGGATGACACGAGACGACTGATTCGGCTTTTTGAAAGCTGTAAAGTCTCTGCGATTGTGTTCACATAGTTTTCATCGTCTGGATTAATCGAGTTGATGATTCTCGATTCTGCGTTGGTGATTTTTCGTTTTCTACAGACTTCCGTTTCGCTTTCGGTAAAACAATGCACGAGACTATACATCGAATCCAACAGTTTTAAAGCAGTTTGCTCAAGATTTTTTTTGTTCAATTATTGTTATCCTTAATAGTTAATATTATCTACTATATCACTCTTCTTGAAGTTCCGCAATACTTCAATATTTGCAGAGATGTCTTCAAGAGTTTTTCCATTATTTTACATGTACCTGGACTTAAGAATGTTCATCAGGTTGTCACGATTGACAAAATCAGCCCCGGGAAACCTTGCCTTCGCTTTTATTGCATACTCATTTCCGCCGTCAACGAAGATGACCGGAATGTCCCGCGCTGCCTTGCTGCTCATGATGGCTTTCGCCGTCTTCACGGCGCGTGAAGGCCCTGAAGAGAGATCTATCAGAATGAAATCCGGCGGATTATCTTTTATTTTTTTACAAATCTGTCCGCTTTCATCGGATTCAATCATAATCTCCCATCCATCTTCGGACAAAGCGGCGTATTTTTTCCCCGCTGAGGCGATATCCCCGCCCAATAAAATAATCTTTCGATTCATTCGGTTGACCTGTTTCTTGTCTCCATTGTACACAAAATATAGAATCACATCAATATCTGACGGCGTATTTTATCAATATCTTCGATTACCAGCCAGTCTGTCATTTTATCAATGATGCTGAACTTGATCATACAAGGTTGGAGTCTGGTTACGCTGCTGATCCTAACGAGAACAAGGTAAGGTTTACCGTAGTAACGATCCAGCTGTTTCTCCGTGAGCATCAATTCCATCATGTGCCTGTTAATCAGTTCCATAGATTCTTTTTCATCGAGTTTTTGGCTGTTGAGCACGCTTTTTACGGAAGCCTTCGCTCTCACTACTCCCTCTCTCTTGGTTGTGATAAAATAAAGGGTATCCCCTTCAGAGACCTTCCCATATGGAGTTGTTTTTTCATCAGAACCGCGGATTATGATGGTTTTATGACCCGCGAGGAGCCTCTCAAGCTCTTTGGCCTCTGCATCTACACATACGAGATGATCCATATATCGAACACCCACACTCGCAATCAGCATTAATTTTATTACCCTAACCCTATCAGCAAGTGTTGGCATCTTACAAGTGTTTCCTTTTATGGTCAAATAAAAATACTGAAAAATAACTAATGGCTCAGCTCTCCTCAAGAATATGCTGCATTTTTTCCGGGGATTTCAATCCGTGACCTGTAAAAACGGAGACGATGGATTTGACTGCATCTTTGCCTGATAGATATTTTTTAACCCCCGCGATCGCCGCGGATGCAGTTGGTTCGATGAAATATCCCTTGCTGAGCGCGAATTTCAGAGCGACCTTAATCTCCTCCTCGCTCACGGTGATAATCCGTCCGTCGCTTTTTCGCACACATTCGAGAATCTCGCGCGCTCTGACGGGGTTAGCAACCGCTATACCTTCCGCGGAGGTTGGAATGACCTTCATTTCGATTTTATTAAGACCTGAAGTTTTCCAGGAGTGATAAAGCGGAGCGCAGTTTTCCGCCTGAACGGCAATGATCTTCGGGATTCCGTCCGTTATGCCTGCGGAATGAAGCTCCCGGAAACCGAGGAATGCGCCGAGAATAAGTGTTCCGTTTCCCGCCGGCAGGACCACGGCGTCCGGTGCCTTCCAGCCGAGTTGTTCCGTCACTTCGAAGGCGAAGGTTTTTATGCCATGGATAAAGAACGGATTCCAGCAGTGGCTTGCGTAATATAGCTTGCGGGCTGCTTCGAGTGCAGCAGCGGCTGTATCCTCGCGGCTTCCCTCGATTTTTTTCACAGACGCCCCGTACAGCTCGATCTGGGTTGACTTCGCCTCAGGCGCGCCAGCCGGGATAAATATCTCACACTCGATTTCCGCAGCTGCGCAATATGCGGCGATAGCCGCTCCGGCGTTGCCGGAAGAATCTTCGACAGCCCTCGTTATTCCTAGCTCGCGCATTTTACTCACAAGAACGGATGCCCCGCGGTCCTTGAAAGAGCCGGTCGGAAAAAGATGATCCATCTTTATCATCACCGGTCTGCCTGCAATCTCGATTTTCGCGAGAGGCGTTAATGGTTCACCAAGGCTGATGATATTCTCGTCATTTTCGATTGGAATCGCTTCCCTGTAGCGCCACATCGTGAACGGGCGATTATGAATTTTGTTTAATGGGAATTCCGATTCCATTTCGATGTTCAAGAGTCCTCCGCAGCCGCCGCACCTCCAGATAGGTTGATCGGCCGGCGCGCGTATTCCGCAGGACGAACAAATTAGCAGAGGGCGCTCTTTTGATTTCGCGGACAACATCAGTCCTTTTTTGAGTATCAGGCTTTTATCATCGTAAGGAGCATCTTGAATCTTTCCGGCGCCCGGACGGCGTGAGGAACATTTGCGGGCATCAGAATGACCTCCCCCTCAGAGACCGGATGCGGGATTCCGTCGATGATAATTTCCGCCTGCCCCTCTATCACCTGCACAAGGGCATCGAACGGAGCGGTATGCTCGCTTAAGCCCTGTCCCTTGTCGAAGGAAAAAACCGTCACGCTGCCTCCGGGCTTTTCGAGGATCATCCTGCTTACTATGGCTCCGTCCTGACAGGCGGCGAGAGAGGATAATCCGAGCGGCTCGGAATGAGAGATCATTGAATCCTTATTGTTATGAGGCATATTCATCTCCTTATATAAGAGTCAACCGGTTTGTTTGCTTTTCAACATTATCGGTTTGAAAAATATAAGAACGGATTGGACTAAAAAAAATGATAGATTTCCCGAACATTTCAACTCCTCGAAATGCTATTCAAGAATAATTCAAAACCGGGATTTATACAACACAGGCTGACGGCTTGCCATCTTCAGCTTACGCAAAAAAGATGCCGGCATCTTATGTCGGCATCCGGAACAAGCCCCCGCTGTTTAACTGTCCTGTTATATCCTTGCAGTATTACTTCAGTTGTTTTTTCCCTCAGACTTGTCCTTTTTCAATGCTTTTTGAACCGAGTCATTATATTTCGCGGGGTTCTTGTCGAATTCCGCTTTGCAGTTTCCACAGCAAAAATAAACCCTGTCTCCCTTGTAATCGGAATGGAAATTTTTATCTATAGGCTGGCCGGTGATCGGGCATACCGCCTGAATGACAGGTGCATCATCGAATACAACCCCATTTTTTTCTGATTTAGAGATATATTGACCTGGATTTTCCCTGAAAACGTTAACGCAAGCTTTACAGCAGAAGAATATTCTCTTCCCGTTATAATCCGAATATACTTCCTTGTTTATTGGGTTTCCCATTACAGGGCACATTTTTTGATTGGGTTGCGCTTTTTCCTCATTCATTTTGGCATAGGAATCTGCAAGCGCCGGTAGGGCGATCAAAACAATGAGCGCCGTTGATGCTAATAGTATGGATAAATTTTTCATTTTTTTCTTCCTCCAGCATTTATATTAACCGTTTCAGTTGAATGATAAAACGTTCACAATAACCGATACGCTGATTTTCAATGTTTCTTCCCGTCAATGAGGTTCGATGACAAAGCGATATGCTCTCAGAAAGATTGAATTACTTCTTAAAGGCTTTTGGTTGTGGGGAGGGGGGTAAAGCACCACATCACGTCTACAAAAAAGGCCGGCGTGTCCGCCGGCTCTAGGGTTAAGAGGTACCTTGATAGGATTCCCCTCAAAAGGAATGAGGGAATGGCTTGTAGGTACATTATCAATATATGTCGAGCCGGGACGGTTGTCAAGTCGCGATGTGGTATAGACAAAGATTAATATGGTTTTCAATAAGATTATGATCTCTAAAAGATAATTATTTCAAATATTCAACAGTTGCCAGTGTTGACCAATAGATTTGGGCTTGAGAGTTCTATCAAATGCTTCATTTTTTAGGCAGTTCTCTCCCCACCCAGACGACCTCGCCGACGATCAGCCGTTCCAGCCGCCTTCCTTTAAGGTCTATCGCTGCCGGCTTGAAGTCCGAGAACTTGTTCTCACAGGTGATGCGCAGCTTGTTACCCTGAATCAGGCAGTACTTGACCGATCCGCCGTCATCGAGGTTAACGGCATAAATATGACCTGGTTTTGGTTTTTCGATGGCCTTTCGGTCAATAAGCAGGAGATCACCCGGGAAAATGATCGGGATCATCGAATCCTGATCCTTGCCGACTTCGATGAGAATCGGATCTATGAACCTTTTTAGAAACGAAGCGGTGAAGAATCGGGTTTCGGACCAATTTCCGGAGATGGGAAGCGGAATACCCGCCGCGATTTTATCTTCGAGAAGGGGAACCTCGACAGGCTCCGAGCCTGTGAACGAGAACAGCGGCCTTTCCATTCTTGTTTCTCCGGTCACGATTGAAGGGCAGCTCCCGTCGGGATGAGAGAACCAGACCTGCAGGGAATAGTCGGGACCGAGAACCTCCCACCGGGACAGCCGGGAAAGCGTTTCGAGAAGAACCGCTTCGTCCTTAATTTGGATGACAGTCTTTTTCAGAAAAGCTTTCAGGGTTTTAAGATTTTCACTGTTCTGTTGTGCAGAGATTTTCTGTTTGACCAATGTTTCTGTGAAAACCTGTGCGGCAGTTAATATCTTTGTGATAATGAGCATTTCTAAAGACCCGAACTGGAATTCCGAGATCTCTTCGAACAATTTTTTTCCAAGGGAAGCATCACCCTGATAGGTTTTTTCAAGCATCTCTCTCAGCCGGGGATAAACTGGTTTAGGCGGAGTGAAGTATTTTTTTGCCTGGAAAGGAACCTTGTCATAGTTGATAGCCATCAGGGCTTCCTGCTCGCTGATGCCGAGCGCCTTTGCGATCTTCACTGCGCTTTTCGGCGAAGGCAACCTGTTTCCGAGGATGATCCGGGAAAGAAGGTCCGGAGAGACGCTCGCCTGTGAAGCCGCTTTTCGGTATGTGATGTTCTGCTTTTTCACAGCTTCATATAATAACCTTGCAAACCTGTTCATTATTTCCTCCTGATATTTTCGTCCTTGACTGTATTATACATCTGCGTGCGACATTTTGTCAATTTATTTTAGTTTGTGGTTGACTTTTTGTCCCTGACCGGATGTATATTGCATTATGTTAAATATATTGTTTGTCATTGCGTTGGGCGTTATCCCATTTGGATTAACATAGGAGGCGGATGTGGCGGCAAGAATAACGGTTAGAACGAATACCCTGGGGCATCTTCCGGCAGCAAGATATATATGCAGGAACTGTTCTCAGCTCGAACCTGTGGATGCGAGCGGTTTTTGCGCACAGTGCTCGGGCGGGATCGAGGAGTGCAGGATATGCCGCCGGGAGTATTCGTTATCCGGAGGATACGGGGACGAGAATGTGTGCCCCGATTGCAATCCTTATTATGGTAAATTCAACGATGCGGTTGGTTGTTTCAGCGCCCTGCAAAACGACATTTTGTCGTTATTCAGGCAGGCGCAGTGTTTCAAGGGAATTGACGGACCATCCGCAAGAGAGCTCTTCAGGAAAGTGGTAAAAGCGATATTCAATGCAAGGAAAATTATTAAAGGGGAGGTGGATTATGAAAGAGATAATAGAAAAAGTTTATGAAAAGGGGATCGAGGCGCTGTTGCGCGAGATCCAGGATTCTTTTACGAGAAGGGCTGCGAAAAACAGGTGCCGGCGATGCAAGAGATACGATTTTCACAAGATGTATTGGTCATGCCTCGAATGCGAGTTCTGCTGTCATCTGATCAATTTTTATCTTCATGAGAATAACGGGTCAGGCGTCGTGGTCGGGAAAATAGACAAGGAAATAAGCAACATTTTCGCGCGGCATTTCAAGAAGCAGATTCATTGCGCAAAGAAGGACTCGAAGTCTCCCTCGGAAAATTACATCACGCGGGGAGCTCCGATCAAGAATTATGAGATGGCGAAAGAACAGACAGAAAAACCGTCTTGAGGAGAGAGAAATGGGTAATTCAGTAGTAATTGAAGATTTCCGTAAGGGAATAAAATATTTGGAGCACCAGGTTTTCGAAACCGGACGGCTTTCGGGCAAGGCGGCTCTGCAGCTCGCCGTCGGGCTGGCTGCTTATCATCCGTTCGTCGGCTCTCTGCCGGTGGCCGGGGGAGCCACCAATAAAAATTTCAGGCTCACCGGTATGATCATCGAAAATATAGCGATCAGATCCAAGGGGCCGACCGAGTCGCAAATCAGCGTCGCCTTCAAAGATCCCGATTCTTATCACAAGGACCTGTTTCTCGATGAAGCTGTCGAGTTCGCATCGAAGGCCGCTGAAGACGAGCTGGATGCGATATTGACGGAATCCGGTTTATAGTTTTTTGATTAAAGGTCATAAGAGATGGATATATATGAGAAAAATAAAGAAGAGGACGGCTCCGAGGCGGTCATTATTGATGATCGCGACGGAATAACCGATAGAGACCGGCAGAATGAACCGGATAGTTCCGCCGGTGGTGATTCTTCCGGGATCATGGGAGAAATCGCCCCGGATGTCTCCGGGAGTGAACCTGATCCGGCTTTGGCGGAGGATTCAAGGGATTCGGACGGAGATAAGGGGACCGCAACAGAATCCGGCGATGGCGCTCCCGATAAGACGAGGGAGAGTAATGAGGAAAGGATTCGCAGACTGGAGGAGGACATCTCAAGGCTGAAAGCCGAGTATGAGGGTGAAATCGAGCGGAGCCGCGGAGAGATCGCCGGATTGAAAATATTGACGGGGATCAAGGATGCCGCCTTCAAATGCGGCTTTATCGAGCCGGATGAGGCCGTCCTGCACCTCAAGGAGAATTTCAACTTTGCAGGGAATGAGTTTCATTTCAAAGGCAAGCGGATCAAAGAGAACGAGGTTGACAGGTTTATAGCGGTGGCGGTGAAGAAGCTTGCGGAGAATAAACCGCACCTTATCCGTTTCGAATCGAAGCCCGGCTCCGGCGCCGTCAAATCAGAAACCGTCGTTCATCCTCCGCAGCCCATCAGCGATTTTTCCGATCCCCGGGTCAAGCGGGCATATGAACAAGAACTTAAAAGACGGGGCATTATGCCGCTGAACCCGGTTTCGTAAAGAGAGACTGTTTAACGGCCGACAAGGCAATTTAATCAAATATACAAGGAGAATGAAAATACTATGGCAAATGAAAGCACAACGACAACCCTGACGGAGATAATCCAGAGGGAGGCATACCAGGCCGCCGCTTACGCATACCAGGCTGTGGCTGTGATGCCGCCCCTCGTAACCCGCGCAGACTTGAGCGGAAAACCCACCCTGACCGCCCGCTTCCCCATCTTCAACAGGCTTGTGGCAGAGCCGGTTTCGGAAGGAACCGATTACACTACGGCGCAGGCAATTGACACGGGCAATTCGGTGGACGTCATCGTCACGGAGCATGTCGTCCGGTTGATGGTGACCGATCTTGCGGAAGAGGCGGCGACGCTCGATATGGCGAGGGTGCGCGGCATCCAGCTCGGCAAGGCGATGGCGGAGCGAGTTGACAAGGACATCACCGCGCTTTTCAGCGGCTTTAACTCCACGGCCGGGGACGATGACGGCAGCCTGACGGTTTCTCTCTTCCAACAGGCTGTGATAACGCTCGAGAAGAACAACATCCCGCGGCCCTATTTCGCTGTCCTGCATCCGAAGCAATGGGGGGACCTCATTGGCTCCCTCGCGTCATATAATACCTTCGGCGATGTCGGCCAGGAAGTGATAAAGACCGGCAGGGTCGGCAGGCTGCACGGCGTTGATATATATATCACCGGCAACGTTTCGACAGCCACCGTCGGCGGCAATACGGTCTATTCCGGCGCGGTCTTCAATCCTGAAGCTCTGGCGTTTGCCTTCAAGGGTGAAATTCCGGCGATTGAGGTCCAGCGGGACGCGTCTCTACGGGCTTTCGAAGTGATAGGCATCGGGGTTTGGGGCGAAGCGGAATACCGCGGCGGCTCGGCCTCCGACGGAATCGGCGGAGCTGGAGTAAACCTGTACTCGAATTCGACAACTTAATAATATGCAGCCGTTGCTGCCGGCGTTCCCCTCTAAAAGGGGGGACGCCGTTTTATATGAAATAATTGGGGATTATAAAAATGACGGATATCGAAATTGAAAGATTGATCTCAAGCGACCGGCACGGCGTTTACAGAAAATCGTCCGGCGAACTCGTTTGGCTGCCGGTGAGGCGGCATTATGACTGGCTCCGCAAGGGGATGGTCTTCGTCTGCGAGGCGGAGAGGGTTGACGAGGAAAAAGTGAAACGGCTGTCCGACGAGACGGATGACCTCCGCAGGAAGAAAGCGGGCGAATTGATCGAAAAATACGGCGAAGGAATAGCGAACGAATTCCCGGAACACTTCAAGGGTTTGAACCTCAAAAAAGGAAAGAAAATCCCGAAACCTGAATGACGTTTCCGCTTGCCTCCCGATATACCTTTGGGCCAGCTTTTGTTCGAGTAATAAACGCCAATGCCCGGCGAAGCTTCGCAAGCCTTCTGCCGGGCATTTTTGTGATATTTTTTTCTTTATACGGACATCATTTCACTACAGCTTTTATGAATGTTGATGAAAATATCGGGAAAACCATCGGCTCGGCGGGGACGCTGACGGAAGGCGTGGCAGGTATCTTCAAAGCGTTCGAAGGGGATGAAGTTAATGGTATTGGCTTGATGCAGGGCATACAGGGCGGGTTCGCGGGATTGCAAGGTCTGTTCGGCGGCGAAGCGGGATCGGATACATCGCAGCTCCTCGGCGGCATGGGCAGCGTCGGCGCAGGTGTCGCGGGTCTGCTCACCGGTAGAGAACCGGATTCTTTTCATCTTCGGGTATTGAATGCTTAAAAGAAATATACTAACAACAAAACAGCACGGAAACCTCAGAGCTCGATTTTATTTTTTATTTTCCTTTATGGAATCTACGAACTGGTGGAAGCCCATAAACTGAAGGACTAATTCATAACCAAGATCGTCAGATCCAGCGAATGTAATATTCACCAAGGTGTAAAACTGATATATCCAATCGGCAGTGTAGTCTATCCCAAATAAATGGGATACATTATATTCGAAAGCTCTACCATTGTCGTCCGACTCAATGGAATTATACTTGTCTCCATAAATTTTAATCATCTTTTTTACATACGATCTATACTTAGCTAAGAATATTTTTTTTACTACTTTATACTCCTCATAATTTTTCGGCTTTGCCACTTCGTCAATATAAAACCAAATCTTGAACAATCTATCCTTTTCATCATATTCAAGGTATCCCTCTCTTTTTTTACCGTTTTCTTCCTTGAATAATATCTTAGTGCCGTTCTCAACGATTTCTTTTCTCTCCAGCTTTATAACTCTATTCTTTGTCATCCCCCAATACATATTGTAATCCCGCAAATCGAATTGAAATAAATCCTTGGATAGAAGAGGAAGAGATACGAAAAGAAATATGATGAAAAATATATATACAATTTGCCATCTGTTCATTATGCCGCTCCTAACTTGAACGTATTTTACTATAAATGATTATTTTGTCAATCTTTATATTAACATACTGTTTTTGCCATTCCCCCAGCATTCAAATGTATTCTTTTCTTTTTCATGGTTGACAAATGTGTTGTGTCTTCATGTATAATGAGGAAAAACGAAAAGGAGAATTAAAATGTCATTCTTAAAAGTAGGATCAGAGATTTTAGGTCATTTCACAATAGTGGGTATTATTGAAGAAATTGAAAAACTAAATCGTTACTGGGAAGAAGTCAGAAACAACGTAAAAGAACATAACAAATATATGGACCAGATATTAAAGTTTCTGGATGATTATAATGCCTCTAAAACACAGATTGATTATAAGGATTTGATAAAACAAGAAATCTTGAAGAATCCCGAGAAGTTTTATAATTATCTATTAGAATATGACAAAGCATTATCAGGATTGGAAAATCAAATCACTTCCAACAAGTCTACAAAATATCAGCGAGAAAAAGCACAGGAAAGTTTACCTAATATTAAGAAATACCAGTATCTTTTCGTGGAAGCCTTTAATGAAGCTATCAGAAAAGACCCGATGAAGTTCGAAAAGCTCTATAAAGAATATGTAACGAAAGGAATAGCCGAAGTAAGAGGCGTTGATTTATACAACATCGATGACTATATTAGAGATTACTATAACAAAATAAATACCTTAAAAAATCCAGATAGTTTTTCTCTCACAATCGAAGTTCCTTACCCCGATATAGCTAAAGATATGAATATCCCACCAGAAGGAATGGAACAAGAATATATCTCCGGATTTGTATCAGAACTGCAGAATAATATTCTTCTGTCTTTGCCTTCCGGCCAGGATATGTTTGATTTAAAATACGATAGTTTGTCGTTTACAATCGGAGAAAACTCAATATCAGGCAATATGCCCTTCAAGTTGAATTATGAAATCTCTGCCACCGATATGACCGGAGGATTGATTCAGCAAATCGGCGAGAAATATTCAGATATGTCCGAACTGGTTGTTGATGCCGTGCAAAACATTCAGACATTTAATGAAGAAGGTATGTCTGCCGTATCCGGCGCGGATGATCTCGAA
>Ga0315273_10009158_pt1 | contig 12533 bp, 4 predicted proteins | sample YL17G02_0_MG_FD_205753 | JGI IMG/M metagenome (GOLD analysis project Ga0315273, IMG submission 205753) | Sediment microbial communities from Yellowstone Lake, YNP, Wyoming, USA - YL17G02_0 | ecosystem: Environmental > Aquatic > Freshwater > Lake > Sediment | place: USA: Wyoming | collected... | reverse complement strand
GAATGGAAGCAGTGGTACGACTCGGATTGCCCGGTGCTGGTGTTCTACTCCGGCGAGGATCTGCGGGTGGTGCGTCACTGCCCTCAAAAAACCTACTCCGAAGGTTTTGTGAAGACGGAAATACGATCTGATCCAGAAACGGTGTTCGGCGCGGGTCCGGTGATTTACAACTCGCTCTACACCGAAAATGACGCAAGTTTTTTCAGGGCGGATTATTCCGGCGACACCATGACGGCCTACGGGGCCTACATCCCGTGGACTTCCGCGTCCTTGTCGGACAACATGGTCCACACAGAATGGACCGAGGTCTGGACCTTTTCCGGCTTCGTCTACGCCACTCCCGGCAATGGGTACGTTTTTAGCGGTGCATCGGGAAGCACGGGATGGGGTCCGTATGGGTATTCCGGTCCCGGCGGCCAAACCGATGTTCACGGAAACGTCGCCGAGTTCTCTTACTCGTACACTTACTCGCAAGTCGCCAATCGTGGCTGGCATTACGAATACTGGACCTACCCTGGAATAGAGACCTACGACGTGACAACAGTCGGGACCGGGATATGGGGTCCCAACGCAGAGACCACGACAGAATCCACAAGAACTGCGACCTTAGCTGGAGGGCCGCAACTTGCGCGGGTCATTGGACAGCCGCTTGATTTGCGTTTTGCTTCCGCTGTTCCAAGAATAAATCAAGATGGAACTGACTGGCCTCCGATCAAGGAGCGCGACAGCGATGGCGTTCTGTACGACATCGAGGCGCAGATTTCGAGTGATGGCTTCAACTCCGTGGAGCCTAATGTTGGCCTGATTAACATGGCCTACACCAGAAGGTACTCGACAACATGGAGAAGGTCGGGCAGCTTCTACCTGCAGGGTGACGATCAACGCAAGACGGCCCGATGGGGAACGGTTTACTGGTGGACCTTCCCGCACTTTGCCAACGACGTAGCTCCCGAATGGGAACTGTCGACTGGCTTGGTGGTTCCGTCTTTTTGCCGCGAGGCCGCCTATCTGGTGACTTGGGAAGGCGGGAAAGTGACGTATTACTCGGTGGAAGACAAAAAGTTCCTCGTCCCGACACTCCCCGAAAAGCTGACTCAGAAACTGGTTGCCCCCGGCCTTGGTGATGGCGCGATTGATGGACCCGTATTAGATCCGTTCCCGCAGGCTCAATGGGTCAAGATGCTGGTTGCTATCAAGATGGAATTCGGTACATCGGTGAACGCCGGCCCGACACAATGCGGGATCGTGCAGGACGGCGTTTACGCGGACATCATCTATCCGACGCTGTCGGACGAAGTTCTCACCCCTCCAGCCAGCTTCCTCGGCACCGCCAACGGCATCCCAGTCGATGACTGCAATGCTCAGGACACCACTTTCGTAGGGGCCGTCTGATGACCGACACCAACTGGGCCCTTGCATCGGAAGGCGCGACGGTCAGCACGACCAATCCGTATGGTGCTCCATACGTCAATTCGTGGATCATCAACGGAGGCGTTCCGCGTTACGACGGCGATGATACTCACGGATACATTGGCTGGATCCCTGACGCGATAACGATCGAGTTCAGTGGAGCGAAGACGGTTGCGTATGTTGTAGTGTGGGCGAACGACTTCACCGCGATGGTCTCGGATCCCGCCGAGGACACCATTGACTACGGCGGGTATGCCCCTAGCGCGTACACGATTTCGACGTGGAACGGCGCTTCGTGGGATCTGCAGATCACATTCAGCGGGTCTGCTTATCTACGGCATACGTCGACCTTTTCCGCGCCAGTAAGCACAAGCAAGATCAAGATCGAATGCACCAGTACCTATTACGGGTATCAGGCGATTCAGGAAATAGAAGCCTGGGGCGAGTCCGTGCCAACCGGCCGCTCCTACGGTACGTCGACCGCTTCGGCTGTTGGCGCGTGGGACAAGGTTTCTGGTGTGTGGTCTGCTGCCGGATCGTCAGCCGCCGGAGCGCAAGGAAACTCGACTGGCGTGTTCCCGGTAGTCACTTGGAACTCGCAGGACAAAAGTCCCACTGCCGTACTTTCCAACGGCGGGAAAACGGTATCCATTCCACTAGGCGGGTATCCAGGCGCACGTTTCGCTCGGGCCACGAAATACCGTGATCGCGGGAAATACTACTTCGAGATCGACTTCACCGGCGGTAGGTACGGAGGCTCGTCAGGCGCGGGCCTCGCCTATGCGGACTGGACGGACGGCGGAGGGTCCAACCAGATAACAAATAGCCCCAACGGGGTAGGGATGGTTTGGGGCCCTGATTCATATTACTTGGGCCAAAAGGACGGGTATCACAACGCCGACGGGGGGAACGGCATTGGTTTTATAGGGACTGGCGTGGGGTATCCGCAACCTGTTTGCCTGCGCTTTGCGATTGACTTTGAAGCCTGTCGTCTGTGGATTGGCGACACGCTAGGATGGTTCACTTCTTACGGTGGCCGTACCGGTGGCGATGCCCTTCCGGCATCCCCCACTTTCGCGGAACAGCAGGCGATCGGTGCCGCTCCGATGACTCCGATCTTCACTTCCGGACAAGACGGCGCTCCCGGTACTGCCGTTCTTCGTGCGGCCCGTCCTGATTTTAGGTTTCCAGTACCCGCGGGATTCATGCCGTGGGACGACTATCTTGACGTAGGGTATGGAGTAGCCAGTGCCGCTGGTTCTGGAGTTGCGACAGGACGATACAAGTGGCAATCGGTTTTCTCGGGCGCTGGATCATCAACTTGCGGAGCGGTAGCAGCATTCACAGCCGACGCCGTTGCATCATCGGTAGCATCGTCGTCTGCGGACTCATATTCGCCAGCAGTGCTTGGTATCTCCTTGGGCGAATCGGTCGTGTCGGGTCTTTCCTCGCGCTCGGTGGGTGTTGCATCGGGCACCGCTGCGACGACCGGCATTGCATTGCTTGTCCGTGCTGGAGCAGGTCAGGCGGCAGGTATAGCGGTGTCGTATGTGCATTCGCCGATGCGGGAAATCAACGCGACGTCCACGGCCACAGCAACGAGCAGCAGCACCTACTACTTGAATGGAGGTCCATCGTCCCTGAAAGACGGTGTCACCCTGTTTACCAAGACTTATCTCGGAGACTACTACGGGTACTACCAGATTACGGAAACGATGACCTGGGCCGCGAATCGGATCATCAACGGCATCGAACTGTATTCGAGCGCATGGTGTGATGCACGGTTCATAGGAGATACGCCCACCGGAACTGAGACCTTCCCTCCAGGCACCGGGGGTGCTTCGACGATTCAGATCCAGTACGACACGACCGGATCTGGAGCGTGGGCTGACGTCCTGCCGATCATCTACGGCAATGACCAGATCAAGCGCACCGTAATTTTCCCCGGCTGGTTGACCACAAAACGGATCAGGGTCATCGCCAGCAGTGATGACACTTCCGGCAGCGGTTACATTCGGCTGCAGGAACTCAAGGTATTCACCCCGGTAGTCGTCTCTACGATCGAGCTCGAGTCGGTTGCGGTAGATTCGAGCACGATAGTCGCGGTTTACAAGATCCCATTCGAGTCCACCGCGGATGCGAGCTCCGAAGTCATCGCGAAGGGGTACGCAATACTGCAGGACGGCGGCCACGCAACGTCATCGGCCGAAGGCATCGGAACAGAGAAGGCCGTAGGATCTGCTGCAGGAACGTCGAGGGCCAAGGCTTACACGATCCTCTCGCAGACTGTTGTCGACAGTGGCGTTGCCTCCGATCTGGCTGTTCTCTCTCGCAGCCTCAAGGTCCAATCGGCGGGTGTGCTTACTACTTCCCTGTCCGGGAAGGTCACGCACAACGAAGTCTCCAGTGGCACGGCCTCTGACAAGATCGAGGGCGAGAACGTCATCACCCGTACCGAGGAGTCTACGGGGCAGGCCACAGACACGGTGATCGGCATCCGCCGGGTCACAGTCGTCGAGATCAGCGGTGGCATCGGCAATAACGCGAGCACTTCTTCGGGTCATGCTCAGATCGAGCTGAGATCATCGGGGGTGGCGTCGAGCCAGGCCGTCCACAGGTCAGTGCAGACGCTGACGCTCGAGTCCTTCGGGTTCGCCGACGAAACCCTGCCGGCGCCGTTCCAGGGGTCGTTCCCGGTTTTCTGGACGAACAGCGTGTCCACTGGGGCCGCAACATGGGAAGGGCTCCCGTTCAACTCGTTCATTGAAGCAGACGGGGTTGTCTATGCCGCAGGGCCAAACGGGATCTTTGAGCTCGGCTCCGGGATGGATGACGTCGACGCCGACGTTCCTTCGGAGATCGAGTGGGACCTGGTAGACAACGGATCGGTGCAGATGAAGCGGATGCGGTCGGTCTACGTCAACGCGAAGTCTGAGGCCCCCTTCACGGTGCGGGTCGCCAATGAGCAGGGAATTTTCGAGTACGTGACCGAGACCGCGGACACGACCACGGTGACGAACCACCGAACGGCCGTTGGGCGCGGGATTGTGTCCAGGCAGACGCGGGTATCACTGCTGCACACGAAGGCCTACACTGCCGAAAATGCCGGAATAGGAATGCTGGAAAGCACCCGAAGGATCTGACATGGCGAGCGACTTTCTCTCCGTAGGCCTCGGCGCAGCAAGCGCCACCGGGGTCCGCGCTAAGGTCGGCGCCGGCACAGCTGCCGGGACGGGAGGAAGCAGCGTCAAGGGTCGGGGCGCGATGCCGGTCGCGGGGAGTGCCGCCGGGGTAGGTGCTGGCGCCGGCGTGGGCGCGACGATCGTGAAGTCGATATTCCAGAGCTTCGGCGAGAGCTCGGCCCTGTTCGTTGGTGTGAACGCCGGCACGTTCTCGGCAGAAGGGACTTCCGAGGCCCTGTCCTTCCCGACCACGATGGACGGGGTTTCGTCGGGCAGTTCGTCGGCATTGGCCCTGCTGTCCGCCACCAACGCTCAGGCCGCAGGCTCGGCGAGCGCGTCCGCTGCTACCACCACGCTCCGAGGGGGGGCGGGAGTCAGCGCCGGCACATCTACCGCAGCGGCCGAAGGCGGGATCTCCTGGGCGTCGTTTGCCAATGAGACGGACGCGGCGATCGCGGTGCACGGCCTTACCCTGTCGGCGGCCGGGATTGCGACGTCTACCGCATCTTCGCAAGTCGCGGTCTACACCAGCAGTGGGGTTGCTTCCTCCGAAATCGACCTCCTGGAAAAACGCAATTCGGTTGGCCAGGCGGCCGGCGTTTCAGGGGCCTCTGCCGTCGGGGTGCTCGAGGAAATCCTGACGTCGTCCGGGACTGCTGCGGATTCTGCGTTGGCGGTGACTCGGGCCGCAAACGTATCCTCCGGCGCCGCAGTCAGCGAGCTGCAGGTTCTGCACCACCGGTACATCGTCGGTCGGGCCGTCGGGGCGAGCAGCGTCATTGCGCAGGCCGTAGGGGGCGCCAACGGGGTAGGGGAGTCCGTCAGTCAGTCGACTGCGTCCTGGTCAGGCAGGGCCGCCATCCTCGCCGCGGCCGCAGCGGATGGTGCGGCGATCGCGTCGGGGGCCCTGGACGGGCTCGCGCGTTCTGTCGCTCATGCCGCCGGCGCGGGGACTGGGTCCGCCGTGCGCCGCGGAAAGCAGGTGGAGATACTGGTCTCGTCGGGCGAGGCCGAGGAGTCGATGCAGTTTCCGCTGCCCTCGGTCTACCCGGTGTTCTGGTCGAACACGATCGCGGCTTCCGGGGCGACCTGGGACGGCCTTCCGTTCAACAGCATGATCGAGGTCGACGGGGTCATGTACGCCGCCGGCGCATCCGGACTGTTCAAGCTCAATGACCAAGGGAGCGATGCGGGGTCAGACGTTCCTTCCATGGTGGAGTGGGACCTGGTCGACATCAATCGCTCCGACTACAAGCAGCGCACCCGGTCGATCTATATCAATGCGGTTGCCGAGGGCCCGTTCATAGTCAAGGTCGAGAACAAGCAGGGAGCGTTCAGCTACCAGACGCAGATGGCATCAACGTCCAAGACGGTCAATCATCGAGCGCCCATCGGTCGAGGCATCACTTCACGCGCCATGCGATTGACGCTGCAGCAGACCCGGTATTGCTCCGTGAGCGACATCAACCTCGTCCGCGGCGACACAACACGAAGGATCTGACATGGCTTACGACTCCAGTATCCCAAGCGCAATCGTCATCGGGAACTCGGTACGCGATTCTCCGATCGACCCGATCGTTCCTCAGTTCCTGGAAGACAGCAGCACCCTGGTCGAGGAGTTCCTGCAGCTCAACAAGACTTTCGCGAACACCGCCTTCGCGGCTGCTCAGAGCGCGATCGCGAGCCTGTCTGCGGGAGCTTTCCCGAGCAACCTACCCGATCCTCCGGATCCCGTAGACGTCCTTTCAACCGCTTTTTTTGGCACAGGCCTGAACTTCGGTCAGGCGCCGGCTGTGCATACCCTGGAACAGTCATCCATCGCTCCGTTTTCGCCGGCCACCATCGTCATCGACGATCTCGCCGACGAGATCCTGCCCTATGTTCCGATCATTACCGGGGTCTCAATCCCGGATGCTCCCGTGGCCCAAACGGTCACGATGCCGACGGTACCGACGGTCACGACCGACTTCAACGTGCCGGATGCACCGGCTTCGACCTACGGCACGGCTCCTGCCCTCGTCTCCTACGAGCTTCCGATCTACGTTCCGCCGGTTCTTCCGCTGTTCAATGAGGCGGCCCCGACCTTCGATACCACTCCCCCGAGTCCGTACATCCAGTGGGTCGAGCCGGTGTATTCGAGCGACATCCAGGACCAGATCAAGATCGTGCTCGGGGAAATGCTGGACGGCGGCACGGGCTTGCCCGAGCCCGTCGAGCGGGCGATATGGCAGCGCGGCCGCGAACGCGAAGACGACAGGAGCGACCAGGAAGTCGCCGCCGCAATGTCGCAGTGGACGACGCGGGGATTCAGTCACCCGCCGGGACAACTGAACAACCAGATCATCGTCCTTCGCGACATGACCGGACGCAAGGTCAACGAGCTGTCGCGCGAGGTAATGACGAAGCAGGCCGACCTCGAGCAGAAGAACAGGCAATTCGCAGTCCAGTACGGGATCGACTACGAGCGTGTCTTCACGGCGGTTTTCCTGGCTGTGGTCGACCGGAACTTCCAGATCGCCAAGTTCACCGTCGAGAGCCAGATCCAGCTCTACAACATGATGGTGACGTCTTTCAACGTTGAGCAACAGATCTTCGCGCAGAAGATTCTGCTCTACAAGGCGCAGTTGGACGCCGCGCTCTATGACATCAAGGCATTCGAGGCCGAGGTCAGTGCGTACAAGGCCGGAGCCGAAATGAACGTCGCGATGACGCAGGCCTATGCGGAGCAGGTAAAGGCCTACTCCCATGAGGTCGACGCCTACAGCTCCTTGGTCAAAGCGGAGACGGAAAAGGCGAACCTGCAGCGGATCACGGTCGAGCTCTACAAGGCCCAGGTCGAGGGTGTGGTCGCGCAGATTCAGGCGCAGCGCGAAGTGTTCCTGGCCTACGATTCCAAGATCAAAGGCGAGACCTCCAAGGTCCAGCTCGAGGAAGCCAACTCCCGGGCCTACACCGCGCAAGTGCAGGCGATCGGCGAAAAGGCGATGATCATCGTGAAACAGGCGGACGCGAATATCTCGCGCGACCGGCTGAATCTCGACTGGAACATCGCCAATATGCAGCGGATCACGACCCTCAACGGTCAGCAGGTATCCCTGGCGCAGACCGAGCTCGCCGCGTTCGAGGCAGTGAACAGGAAAGCCGAGACCAAATACCGCGCCGAACTTGAGGGCGAGCGGGCAACCCTGCAGACGCAAATCGAACTGGGCAAACTGCAGATCGCCAAGTACGAGGTCCTGTCATCGCAGTGGAAGACGAAGGTGCAGGAGATCATTCAGATGGCGGAAATCAACGCGGCGTCGCTGCGTTCCGCGGGCCAGATCGCGGGCACGATGGCGGCCGGCGCGATGGCAGCCTCGCACGTGAGCGCAGGACTGTCGGCAACCGGAACTGCAACGCAACACAGCTCGCGCGCCGTCTCGGACGAGACCAAGCACAGCGAGGTCTACAACAGCAACTACGACGTCCGTCACAATTACGAGCACAAGGTCTAGGAGAACACCATGGGAATCCAAATTGGCGGCGTCGAGGAACCATGGGCGCCCGGAACCAACCCGCGCTCTGACGCGAAGTCGAACATCCTGGATGCTGCCGATGCCTTTGCGAATGCGCAAGGATTCGGTCCAAACTGGAAGGGGCCTTCGGTAGCCGTATCCCCTCCTGAGGAGCGCGCGGCCGCGCCCCAGGGTCCATATCGGGGCCCACTCGGAGTGATTGGTGGCCCTATCGTTGATGCGGCCCGCGCCGTCGGCGGCGCAGTGGCGAATGCTGGAATTCCCGGGAACCCGATTTCAGGGATGTTTTCGTCCGCCCCACCCGTTTACGACAACTCTGTGGCGCGTGGCGCAGGAACGCTTCAAGGTTCAGCGGCTTCTCCTGCGGCGACCGCCCCTGCTGTAGGCAGGTATCCAAGCGAGGGAAGTAACGCGATACGTGGCTACCAAGGGACTCCGGCTGCGGCGACTCCAACCGGAATCGCTGCCGGGTCGACGATGCCTGCCCCCATGGTGGGCGGGGGGCCGATCGCGGGATCGGCCGGCCAAACGGACCAGATGGTCGCGATCCGCAACGAGCTCGCGCAACGCCGCGCCGCCGAGGACATGGGCCAGCAGCAGAAGATCCAGGCGATGCAGGCCAATGCCAACTGGGCATCGGATTGGACGGCGCAGCGGGACGCGGCAAGCAATGCGCGCGCGGCCAATTTCGATGCAAAGAACGCTGCCACGGACCTTGCTGGAAACATCGGAGGATCGCGCGGCAGCCTCGAACCGGCGGCCAGGGAAATGGCATTGATAGCCAATGCAGCAAACAACCGACTAGCAACGGCCGACGCCAACCTGCAGAAATCCCAAGCAGGACTTGCCGGCACTCCGCGGAACTACATCGACGAGTTCGGCAAGCTGCAGACCGCTGATAAGGAGCGCATGAACGCTCAGTCCCTCCAGACCACTGCGGGTGCGCGCGTGACGGAGGCCAATGCGCGGGCGACGGAAGCTGGAGCGAAGGCCGAGCTCGAGCGAGCCCAAGCGATCGGCATTACTCTAAACAACGACCAGCACAAGAAGATTCTCGACTTGTCCTCCAAGATGTTCACCGGGACACCAGAGGAGGCGGCGAAAGCCGAACGGTCTATCAGGACCTTGCTCGGGAAAAACGCGGACCGGTACGAAATCAAGCCGCTTGGTGGTGGTAGCGTTGTCAACGCCTCGGGGTTCCCCGAAGTGCAGCCACAAACCTTGGCCATCGTCGATAAGGAGACCGGTCAAGCGGTGGAGTTCAAGGCCGGGGGTGGTGCAGCAAAAGGCCCGCCGGCCAGTGCAGATCGAATTTCTGAACTCAAGAAAAACGACACCCCGCAGATGCGGGCCTACTTCGACCAAGCCTACGGCGCCGGCGCGGCCGCTCGAGCCCTGGGGAAATAGATGGCCGAACTCGCAAACGTCGAGCTCAACCCGTTCACGGAAGCGGATCTCCGGGATGCTGCCGACAAGGCGTACAAGGCCGCCCCGGAGAATCCGTTCGTTCGGGCCGACAAGGCGGCCTCGGTCGGCGTCCAGCTCGACACCGAGGCGCCTGTCGGTGAGCCTGGATTTATGGGCGGCCTCAAGGCATTTGGCCCACGTCTCGCCGGAGCTGTTACTCAAGATGCGCCAGAACAACTGGGTCAGGCGGCGACGTTTTTCAACCAGCCGGAGCTCGGTGGTCGACTGGCGAAGTTTGCGGAAGAACAGAAGGCCGCCCGTCCGGAATGGAAAACGTCTCAAGTCGCGCAGATTGCCAGCGCAGAAGATCCTCTTTCGGTCCGTGGTGGCGTTGAAGCTGCGGCGCAGAATCTTCCGTTTTCCGGAGGAGCGCAGATCGCTGGCGCCGTTGTCGGGGGAGTCGTAGGAGGGGGGTTGGGCTTGCTGGCCGGAGGGGTTGGGGCAGGCCCTGGAGCCTTGTTGGGCGCAAGAGCCGGCGCCACCATTGCGTCGCTCGCGGCTCTGCCAATTTTTTACGGTTCACAAGGTCAGCAATCAAAGGAGGCATCGAAAGAGGGGTTGTTGAAGTCTGGTGTTCCGGAAGCCGAGGCGGAGCGGCAATCCAATATTGCAGGACACTTGTCTGGTGGAGTGGAGGCGGGATTTGAGTTGGTCGGAGACATCCCGTTCCTTGGCGGAATATGGGGGAAACTAGGAAAGCCGGTCAAGGGTATGTTGGTGAAGTCCTTGCTTGGCAATGTTGGCGCGAAAGCCGCAAAAACATTTGCCAAAATAGAGGCCGCGGAAATAGGCACGGAAATGGTCCAGCAAGCCCTCGAGGACCAAATCGAGAAGGAATATGGATCTCAGGGTCCCGGGGCCACCTGGAAGTCGACGCTCTCCGTTGTTGTCCCAACAGCCTTGATGTCGCTTGTCCCTGGTGGTCTCTCTGCCGCATACACTTTCCGCACGAACTTCCAGGTCAAGAAGGCGCTCAACGATACCGAGGTAGATCCAGAGCAGCGCGCAGCCGCAGCATCGATGGTGTTCCATTCGATCAAAGGGCGGGATCCACTTACTGCCCATGCCTTTGATGTGTACGCGGCCAACCAGATCGGCACCATTGATCCTAATACCGGGAAAGCCGTTGCTCCAAAGCCTATTGAGATAAGGTCCGATCTGGATTACCTGAAAGACCTAAAGTCGTATCTGGACAATCCGGATACGTCGCTGGTCGATCCAACCTTGCCTGTGAAACCGCTGTCCGAGCGCATGGGCCTGCGCTCCGATGCCGGTCCGATCGAGGCCGCCGCCGCCACGGCAGCGGATACAGGGGCAGCAACGGAAGTGAACGCCGGTCGCGCCCAGGAAGCCGCGGCCGCGCAGCAACCGGCGACCGCGACTGGACCGATCTCCCAGGCCATCGTCCACAACCCCGAGGAAGGGTTCGCTCCAGAGGACGCGGCCGAGCGCAAAACTGCGATGGAATTGCAGACGGGATTGCTTCACAACATCGTCCCGCACCCACTGCAAAGCCAGAAGTTCGCGGTCCAGCCGACGACCAACCCGGCCCCACCCAACGCCGAAGCAGTGAAGGTGGCTACCAAGGAAGCCGAAGCCCAACAGAAGACCGCTTGGGCCGATCTGGACAAGCGGATCAGCACATTCAAGGATGAGGCGAAGGGCCTCGAGCAGAAGGCCAAGGAAACGAAAGGCGAGGGCGAGCCCCAGTTGCCGCGGATCTGGAAGTCGTTGACGGTGGTCTCGGACAAGTATTGGGACTCCAACAAGGCCACGGCCGCGGTCAAGGCAGCCCTGGAAGAAAAGCGTCCTGACGTCGCGCTCGCGATCGCTGAACGGGCAAAACGGGAAGCCGACAAGGCCGCAGCAGAAACGACGTCGTACAAAGAAGGCGATCGACTGTATCTGGCGGCACAGAAAGTATTGCGGGAAAAGATTGCCAAGGCCAGCAAGGTCGCGGACAAGCTGGCCGCGATGGCGAATCTGCAGCCAACGCCTGCACAAGTTGTTCGCGATATGTCCCTGCAAGCGCAACGCGACGCCGGATGGGATACAAATTGGCCGTTCATTCCAGCCGATTTGATGAACGCTGACTTCCGCAAGCTGATAGCCGATGACCCAACGCTGTCGGCGGACGAGAAGAAGCGGATCTTCGATGCAGCAGCCAAACTAGGAGTCGGAAATGCCATACAAGTCCCAAGCGCAAGCGGGGTACTTCCATACGCACCAAAAGGAACTGGAGAAGCAGGGAGTGTCGGTGGCGGAGTGGGACAAGGCGTCCAAGGGCCTCAAGCTGCCGGCCCGAGCCAAGCCAGCGTCCAAGCCGCCCCGCCAGTTGTCGGACCGAGCCAAAACGTCCAAGGTAATCCGCCAAATGTCCCGGGACCGGAAGCGGCAGGCCAAAGGGAAGTAGGCGGCAAGTACGCGGACTTCCTTGGCTCAGTCATCAAACGCTGGACCGCAGAAGCCAAAGGCCAAGACATTCTTGATGGCATGGAGGAAAGCGGCATTTCCCCCGTCGATGTTGCTAGGCAGTTCTGGAGCAAGACGTACTTCAATATGCCGGCCGAGGTACAGAACCGATTCCGGGCCATGTTGAAGGAACATTCCGGAGGACGGTCGACCGACCTTTCGGAAGCTGACAACCTTGATCTGCCAAACAAGGCAGATGAACTTGAAGGGGGCGAACGCGGATTTGTCGCCTTGATGAAGGAGGCGAACGATCGATTCGCTCAAACGGGACAGCAGGAATCGGCGCAACCCGTTAAGGTATTCCCACCAGCAAAACAGGAAGCCGCCAAGGCCGAGCCACTAGACCAACTGGTAGAACACGACGTCTACGAAGTCGATGACGCCGGCAAGATGACCGGTAATGTGGTGCGCGCCAAGGTTCCTGCTCGCCAAGCCCTGGCCGACATCGACGAGCGCCACGAGTTCGCCAAAGCCATGCTGGAATGCC
>Ga0315273_10009157_pt1 | contig 12534 bp, 8 predicted proteins | sample YL17G02_0_MG_FD_205753 | JGI IMG/M metagenome (GOLD analysis project Ga0315273, IMG submission 205753) | Sediment microbial communities from Yellowstone Lake, YNP, Wyoming, USA - YL17G02_0 | ecosystem: Environmental > Aquatic > Freshwater > Lake > Sediment | place: USA: Wyoming | collected... | reverse complement strand
CGCGGTCTGCCGCGGTCCTGTGCCTGGCCGCTCCTCGACGGGGTGCTCGACCCCGACTGCGTCGTGGCCAGCCACAGGACCTTGCATCCCACGGTCATCTCGCATTCTCGCGACGCGGTTCATGAATAGTCCGGGCTAGCGCGCGGGCCCGGGCGCGTCCGGCCCCGCGCCCGCGCCGCTACGACGCCGCGCTGCTGTGGTCGTGGACCACGCGCCAGCCCGCGTCGGGGAACCAGCGCAGCCAGAGCGTGAACAGCCCGCGCGGCTCGCCGTCCTTCAACTTGAGGTTCCAACCGCCGAGCACCAGCGCCTGGCCCCGCGCCGGCAGCGTCACGTCGTGAAGGTCGAAGACGAGTGTGCCCATCTCGCGCCCTTCGGACTGGTAGCGCTTCCGGTAGCGGTCGAGGGTCACCTGCCAGCCGTGGGAGACGCTCCCGCCCGAGTAGAACGTGAGCGAGTCCGACTTCCAGTAGCCCTTCATGAAGCCCTCGAGGTCGCCGCGGTTCCAGGCGGCCACCTGCGCGTCGAGCAGGCGCCGCACGGCCGCCGGGTCCTGGTCCTCGGGGACGACGCAGACCGTGGGTGCGAACGCGGACGGCACCGGCGCCACCAGGGCGCGCAGGAGGGAATCGTCCGGACTGGTGGCTCCGGCCGCCTGCAGCGGCCCGGCCGGGGCCACCGCGAGGGCCAGCGCGATGAGGACGAGCGGCACGTGGGTCGGTCGGGACTTCATCGGTCTCCTCCGGGTTCGGGCACGGCCCGCGCGCGGCTCCGCGATCCGCGGCCCCCGCGGTCCGGCACGGGCGGGGCGCACCACGCGTCCATGTCTATGGCGTCATCGCTCCAAGGTAGAGGGCGTTGAAGAGCAGCCGGTACGTGCCCACCATCTGGGCGCGGTGCTGGACCCGCGGGCCGAAGAGCACGACGTGGCCGCTGCCCAGGTCCACCTCGACCACCGCGGCCCGTCCCGTCATGAGCTCCGCGCCCTGGGCCCAGCCGCTTGCGACCACCTGGTCCTCGTAGCTCGGATAGCGCGCCACCACGACGCGCCCGCTGCCGGAGCCCGGCACCGAGGTCGCGAACACCGGCCCGCCGGTGCAGAAGGCCACGCACTGCTCCGGCAGGCCGAAGCCCAGCGGGAGCGTGTTCTCCACCCGCAGGTTGACCAGCGCGCCGGGCACCGAGAACTCGGCCGGCTTCAGCTTCGCCGTCACGTCGCGCACCGGGAGGTTGAACTCCTCGATCGGGAGCGCCGACGACGCGGACAGGCACACCAGGGTGCCGCCCTGCTCCACGAACTCCTTCAGGCCGGCGACACCCTCCTTGCCGATGCCGCCGGCGTAGGGCGGGGGCAGCGGTTCCTGATAGGCCGGCCCGTCCTCGGGCTTGCGCCGGCCCTCCACGATGATGTCCTTCGGCAGGTTCGGCAGCACGATCACGTCGAAGCGCGCGCGCAGCTTCCGCGTCTTCACTGCGGCGTTGTCGAGGCTCGTGTAGCGGAAACCGTTCTGCTCGAGCACGAGCCGGGTCCAGCCCTCGTCCTCGGAGGCGACCCAGGGCTTGTAGAGCCCGAGGCGCGGGCTGCGCAGCGTCCCGAGCTGGATCGCGGGCCGGGCGGCGAGGCCGAAGAGGTCCACCTCCGGCTCGTAACCCGCGGCGTGCGCCTCGGGGAGGGCCTCCGCCGGGACCAGGAAGGTCCCGGGCGGGAACGCCAGGGTGTCCGCGGTGAACGGCTGCATCGCCCATTCCACCTTGACGCCTCTCGCCAGCAGCCGGTTCACGAACGGCACCGCCGCGCTGGACGCGGCCGGGACCGCCCAGCAGGCGCCCGCCTGGCCGTGCGCCCGCCCCATCGGCCACGGCGCGCCGTCGAGCACCGGGAGCTTCGCCTCGAACGCTCCGTCCGTGCGGGTGCAGTTCACGCCCATCATGAGGGGCAGGGTCCAGGCCGTGACGTCGTAGGGGCGGTAGATGTCCTTCGCGTCCGGGCTCTGGCGCACCTCCGGGTAGCGCTGGCGCTCCATCATCTCGAGCAGGAAGGGCCGGTAGGGCTGGGCCGCGAGGAAGACCACGCTGCCCTTCGGGAAGCGCCGCCCCTCGGAGGTCACGAAGTCCTCGGCCGCCTGTCGCGCCTCGAGCCCGTTCTCGCGCAGGATCTCGATCATGCGCTGCGCGGCCGCGGGGTCGCGCTGGTCCGGCCGGATGATGTAGGCATACGGTGGCTCGCTGCGGCCGCGCGCGGTGGCCTCGAGGCCCATCTCGTAGCCGGCGCGCAGGATCTCGGCGCGGCGGCGCGAGCAGGTCTCGAGCAGGCTGTTCGATGCGATCAGCTCGTAGTCCACGATGTCCCGCAGGCGCCACCTTCCGCCGGGCCAGGGGTTCGGGAAGTTGGCCTGGGCGCGGTAGTCGGGCAGCCCCTTGGCCCCGCCCGAGAGCTCGTTCGGGTCCACGGACACGGGCGTGGCCACGCGGCACGACGCCACCTCGGTCAGCAGGCCGATCACGTTCTTCAGGCAGGCCGTGTTCTTCGTGCCCCCCGGCCAGTAGGCGTCGAACAGGTAGGAGTGGATGACCCCGCGCTTGCGCGCCTGCTCGAGCCGCAGCGCCATGTCGGTGCCCATGAGGTCCGTGAGCCGCCATTGCAGCGGATGCACGAGCGGCGTCACCGGGTCCGCGTAGGGCGGCACGAAGATGCGCGGCGCCGTCTGGCCCATCTGGTGCTCGTCCAGGTAGACCTGCGGGAACCAGGTGTGGTGGAGCACGCCGTTCAGGAGCTTCGTCTCGGCGAGATTCAGCATGAACCAGTCGCGGTTGTCGTCGTGCCCGGCGTAGGGGTGGTAGAGCCACGGCATGCGCCCGCCCTCGAACGGCGTGCCGAGGTACTTGCGGTACCAGTCCACCACCAGGTCCGTGCCATCGGGGTTCAGCGAGGGCACCAGCAGCAGGATCACGTCGTCGAGCTGCCGGCGGACGTCCGGATCCTCGCTGGTGGCGAGGTCCCAGGCCCACTCCATGGACATCTGGCTCGCGCCGATCTCGGTGGAGTGGATGCTGCACGTGACGAGGAGGATGACCTTGCCCTCGGAGATGAGCCGTTCCGCCTCCTCCGGCGGGAGCCCGCGCGGGTCCGCGAGCTGGCGGGCGAGACTGCGCCAGCGCTCCTGCCCGCGCAGGTTCGCCGGGCTCGAGATCACCGCCATCACCAGCGGCCGCCCGAGCGTCGTGCGGCCGAGGGTGTCCAGGGCGACGCGGTCCGAGGCGCGGTCCAGCGCCTCGAAGTAGCGGTTGATCTGGCCGTAGTCGGCGACCTTGCGGTCGGCGCCCACCGGGAAGCCCAGGAAGGACTCGGGCGTGATCTCGCGAGCGCCCGCCGGGGGCGCCGGGGCCGGCGACACCGGGGAGGCGGGCGAGGCCGGGGCGGATGAGAAGAACAGCGCGAGCACGAGCAGGGCCAGGCGCGATCGAGCGGGCATCGGTCATTCCTCCAGGGTCCGTAAGGGTGCGCGAGAATGTGCGCCCGGCGCCGTCGCATGGCAAACGGCATCGGGGGCTTGACTCCTGCGGGCGCGGCGGGTTCTCATCCGCGCTGGCCCTGTCCCCCGGGAGGAATCCGCGATGCCCGTCAAGCCGCAGAGTCTCGAGAACCACGTCCGCTTCGTGCCCCTGTACCACCTGTTGCTGACGCTGTTGCTGCTGGTGAACCTGGGCTTCTGGGTGCGCGTCTCGTTCCTGGGCTTCACCGGCCTGCGCCTGGCCGGGCTGTGCGTCGCGCTGGCGCTCTTCCTGCTCTTCTTCTACGCCCGCCAGTTCGCGGTCACCGTGCAGGACCGCGTCATCCGCCTCGAGATGCGGCTGCGCATGGAGCGCCTGCTGCCGGCCGACCTGGCGGGCCGCTTTGGCGAGTTCGAGCCGCAGCAGCTCGTGGCCCTGCGTTTCGCGGGCGACGGCGAGCTGCCCGACCTGGCGCGGCGGGTGCTGGCCGGAGAGCTCCGGACGAATCCCCAGATCAAGAAGCAGATCAAGGACTGGCAGGCCGACTGGCTCCGGGCCTGAGGTCCGCTCCCGCGGCCACCGACACCGTCCGGGCCGCCCGCCCGGCGTTTCCGACGAGAGGTCCGACATGAACGGCCGCCTGCCGCTCCCCGCGTCCGCCACGCTCTTCGAGCCCCTCGCGCTGCGCTCCGTGACGCTGCGGAACCGCATCGCGCTCTCGCCCATGGCCCAGTACTCCGCCGAGGACGGCATGGCGAACGACTGGCACTTCGTCCACTACGCCAGCCGTGCCGCGGGCGGCCTGGGCGCGGTCGTCGTCGAGGTGACGGCCGTCTCTCCCGAGGGGCGCATCTGCCCCGGGGAGCTGGGCCTGTGGAAGGACGAGCAGGTCGGCCAGCTCGCCCGCCTCGCCGCCCTGATCGCAACGCAGGGTGCGGTGCCGGGCATCCAGATCGGGCATGCGGGCCGCAAGGCCTGCACGGCGCGGCCGTGGGAGGGGGGCGGCGCCGTGCCGCTCGACCGCGGTGGTTGGATTCCGCTCGGCCCGGGTGAGGAGCCGTTCGGTCCCGCGTACCACGCGCCCCGGGCCCTGACGAGCGCGGAGCTCGAGGCGATGCCCGGGGTCTTCGCCGCGGCGGCGCTCCGCGCGCACCGCGCCGGCTTCCGGCTGCTCGAGCTCCACGCCGCGCACGGCTACCTCATCCACCAATTCCTCTCGCCGCTCGTGAACCGGCGCACCGACGGCCACGGCGGCCGGTTCGAGAACCGCACGCGCCTGGCGCTCGAGGTCACGCGCGCGGTGCGCGCCGCATGGCCTGCGGACCTGCCGCTGTGGGCTCGCATCTCGGCGACCGACTGGGCCGCGGGTGGCTGGGACGTGGACGAGGCCGTACGGCTCGCGGGCCTGCTGCGGGACGAGGGCGTGGACCTCGTGGACTCCTCGAGCGGCGGGGTCGTGGCGCACCAGCGGGTCCCCGGCGCGCCCGGCTTCCAGGTGCCCTTCGCCGACCGGATCCGGCGCGAGGCGGGCGTGCGCACCGGCGCGGTGGGACTCATCACCGAGCCCGCGCAGGCCGACGCCATCCTGCGCGCGGGGCAGGCGGACGTCGTGCTGCTCGGCCGCGTGATGCTGCGCGATCCCTACTGGCCGCTGCACGCCGCGCTCGCGCTGGGCGTCGAGGGGCCGTGGCCGGTGCAGTACCTGAGGGGGAACCCGGGGAGCGCGTGACCCGGGCGCGTCACGCCCCGAGGGCGTCGCAGACCCTGCGGAAGTGGTGGCCGTAGATCGCCAGCGTGACCGCCGTCTGGAACAGGGCGGGCCGGCGGAACGACGTCCACAGGAGCAGCCCCCAGTAGTGGAAGCGCTCGCGGCCGATGACTCCCAGCCGAAGGTTGGCGTAGGCCAGTGCCCAGGCGTCCCGCCAGTCGAGCGAGAGCTTCACCTTCGGCGGGTGGTACTCGCGCAGGAACGTCCGCACGCGCCGGTAGTAGGAGTCCGGCGCGTAGATGCGGCGCAGGATGCTCCGGTAGCCCTCGCGCAGCGTCTCGATGCTCATGCGCGGGACGAAGTTCGTCGTGCCGTCCACGTTGTCGCCGGTGGTCTCCCCGAGCAGCCGGCCCTCCCGCTTCATCCGCTCGTAGAGCCGGGTGGCGGGTGGCGCGTTGAGCAGGCCGACCATCGCGGTGACGATGCCGCTCCGCTGGATGAACTCCACCTGGCGCTGGAACGTGGCCGGTGTGTCGCTGTCGAAGCCGACGATGAACCCGCCCTGCACCTGCAGGCCCGCCCGCTGGATGCGCTTGACGTCGGCGACCATGTCGCGGCCGCGGTTCTGGCGCTTGTCGCACTCCATGAGGCTGGCGTCGTCGGTGGTCTCGATGCCGATGAACACGGTCTCGAATCCCGCCTCGACCATCATGCGCATCAGCCGGTCGTCGTCGGCGAGGTTGATGGAGGCCTCGGTGAAGAACGTGATGCCGCGTTTGCCCTTGCGCCAGGCGATCAGCGCGGGCAGCAGCGACTCCTTGAGGAAGCGCTTGTTGCCGATGAAATTGTCGTCCACGAAGAACACCGGGCTGCGCCAGCCGAGCCGGTAGAGGCCGTCCAGCTCGGCGATGATCTGCTCCGGCGTCTTGATGCGCGGCTGATGGCCGAACATCGCGGTGACGTTGCAGAAGTCGCAGTCGTACGGGCAGCCGCGCGAGAACTGGATGCTCATCGAGGCGTAGCGCCCGCGGTCCGCCAGCTCCCAGCGCGGCGCGGGGGTGCGACGGAGGTCGGGATGCTCGGTCGACGTGTAGACGCGCTGGGCGCACCCGCGCTCGAGGTCGCGCAGGAACGGGCCGAGCGTCACCTCGGCCTCGTTCAGCACGAAGTGGTCCACCTCGGGGAACCGCTCGTGCTCGGCGCTGAAGAGCGGCCCGCCGGCGACGACGGTCTTGCCCGCGGCGCGGCAGCGCGCGAGGAGGGCCCGGGCGGAGTCCCGCTGGGCGATCATCGCGCTCACGAAGACGATGTCCGCCCACGCCAGGTCCTTCGCCGTGAGCCGGCGCACGTTCACGTCCACGAGCCGCTTGCCCCAGGCTTCCGGCAGCATCGCGGCCACGGTCAGCAGCCCGAGCGGCGGGAGCGAGGCGCGCTTGAGGATGAACTTGAGCGCGTGTTTGAGGCTCCAGAAGGTGTCGGGAAACTCCGGGTAGAGGAGCAGGACGTTCATGACCCCCCACCCTACGCCTGCCGGCGCCGGAAGCCCAGCGGGACCGCGGCGATCGAGGGTGCGCGCGGGGTTGGCGGCGCCCGGTGTGGACCTGTTGCGGGGTCCGCTCCGGGCGCGTAGGCTGCTGGCGCAGGGTCGCATCCGTTCTTCGGGTGGGCGCGGCCTGATGTGCGCGCCGCCGCTCTTGCGAGGAGTCGCCATGCCCGATCGCTCTCCTGAGGATTCGCGCAGCGGGGATGAGCTCGTCGCGCAGCGCGCGTTCCTGCGCCAGGTCATCGACCTGAACCCCTCCTTCATCTTCGCCAAGGACCGCGCGGGTCGCTTCACGCTCGTGAACCAGGCCGTGGCGGAGAACTACGGCACCACGGTCGAAGATCTGGTCGGTAAGACCGACGCCGATTTCAACTCCAGCCCCGAGCAGGTGGAGCACTTCCGGCGCGACGACCTCGAGGTGATGGACACGCGGCGCGAGAAGGTCATCCCCGAGGAGGTCATCACCGACGCCTCCGGCCGGCAGCGCCACCTGCACACCATCAAGCGGCCGATCGTCGGTCCGGACGGGGTGGCGAACCAGGTGCTGGGCGTGGCCATCGACATCACGGCGCGCAAGCGGCTGGAGGAGCAGCTCGCGCAGGCCCAGAAGATGGAGGCCGTCGGCCGCCTGGCGGGCGGCGTGGCCCACGACTTCAACAACCTGCTCACGGTCATCCTCGGCTCGGTCGAGCTGTTGCTCGATGGGCTGGAGCCCGGGCACCCGGTGCAGCCGAATGCGGAGGAGATCCGCAAGGCCGCCGAGCGCGCCGCGATGCTGACCCGGCAACTGCTTGCCTTCAGCCGCAAGCAGATCCTCGAGCCGAGCGTGCTGGACCTCAACCGCGTCGTCCTGGACGGCACCCGCATGCTGCGCCACCTGATCAGCGAGGACATCGAGTTGGTCACCCTCGCCGAGGCTCACGGCGCGAGCGTGAAGGCCGACCCGACGCAGCTCACCCAGGTGATCCTCAACCTGGCGATCAACGCCCGCGACGCGATGCCCCACGGCGGCACCCTTGCCATCCGCACCGTCAACACCTCGTTCGACGAGGCCTACGTGGCCACGCACCCCGGCGTCGCGCCGGGGGACTACGTGACGATCGCGGTGAGCGACACCGGGCACGGGATCCCCCCCGAGGTGCTCCCGCACATCTTCGAACCGTTCTTCACCACCAAGCCCCCGGGGCTCGGCACCGGGCTCGGCCTGGCGACCTCGTACGGGATCGTCGAGCAGAGCGGCGGCCACATCACGCTGGAGAGCGAGCCCGGCCGCGGGACGACGTTCTTCGTTCATTTGCCCTGCGTGGGGGACGGGGACGGGGAGTCGGGTTCGCGGGCAGCCGGGCCGCGCGGCGGGCAGGAGACCATCCTGCTCGTGGAGGACGAGGAGATGGTCCGGGCCGTGGCCTCGAGCAGCCTGCGGGCGAAGGGATTCCGGGTGCTCGAAGCCGCGAACGGGCAGGAGGCCCTGGCCGTGGCTGAAGCCCACCGCGGCCCCATCCATCTGCTCGTCACCGACGTGGTCTTGCCGCAGATGGGAGGCGTGGAGCTGGCCGCGCGCCTGGTACGCACTCGGCCGGACACCCGGGTGCTCTACACCTCCGGGTACACCCAGGAACCGGTGGTGCTCCAGCGTGCCAGCGGGGGTGAGGGTACGTTCCTGCCCAAGCCCTACGTGGGTGAGACGCTCACGCGCCGGGTTCGGGAGCTGCTGGACGGTCCGGCCCGGTAGGGTGGATCCGCCGAATCCGCTGCGACCGCCGGGTCTCCCGGCTCATCCAAACACCCGCTGACTCCGCCGTCCGTCCGGGCCACCCCGGAGGAGACCCGTCATGTCCTTCCTGCTACCGTCCGCAAGCCGCCGTCGCGCGCGCGTCGCGTGTGCGCTGATCCCCATCCTCCTGGCCGTCGCTGCGGGCCCGTCGTGGCCGGCGGCCGCGCCTGGCAAAGGACGAAGAGCCATGAACGAGCATCGCACCGAGACCGCGACCCTCGCCGGAGGCTGCTTTTGGTGTCTCGAGGCCGTGTTCGAGCGGCTGAAGGGCGTCGAGCGCGTCGTGTCGGGATACTCCGGCGGCAGTGTGCCGGATGCCACCTACGAGCAGGTCTGTTCCGGCACGACGGGCCACGCCGAGTGCGTGCAGGTCACGTTCGACCCGGCGGTGCTCCCGTACCGCGACCTGCTCCGCATCTTCTTCGCCTTCCACGATCCGACGACGCCGAACCGCCAGGGCCCCGACGTGGGCACGCAATACCGCTCGGCCATCTTCTGGCACGATCCCGGGCAGAAGGCCACCGCCGAACAGCTGATCGCGGAGCTCGCGAAGAGCAGGGTCTTCGATGCGCCCATCGTGACCGAGGTCGCGCCCTTCACCGTCCTGCATGCGGCCGAGGGCTACCACCAGGGCTACTACGACCAGAATCGGAACCAGCCCTACTGCCGCGTGGTGATCTCCCCCAAGGTGGCGAAGCTGAGGAGGCTCTATGCGGACCGGCTGAAGGAGCCGAAGTGAGGGGACTCCGGGGCCCGGTGCCGCGCGGCTGGACTCCGCGCGCTGGCCGCGCGCTGGCCGCCGTCCTCCTGCTCGTGGCGCTCGCTGCCGGACGGGCCCGCGCCCACGACGACGCGGGCCATGCTCGCCCGGACGCCCTGGCCGGGCGCCTCCTGCCCTCGCAGCCTGCCCCGCAGCGCGCCGCCGCCGCTCCCGACCGCTACTACATCGCCAACGACGACCACACCGACTACATGTGGGCGGGGGGCGAGCTCGCCTACCGGCAGGCGTTCCTCCGCATGCTCGACTACTACATGACCCAGGCCGAGAACACCGCCGGCAATCCGGCCGACGCGCAGGGGCGCTTCAACTGCGACGGCAGCCTCTGGGTATGGGAGTACGAGCACCAGCGCACACCCGCCCAGTTCCAGCGCCTGGTCGCCCACCTGCGCGACGGCACCATCACGATGCCGCTCAACACGCTGGTCCAGCTCTACGGGGCCATGCCGGCCGAGGCGGTGCTGCGCTCCTTCTACTACGCCGGCCGCCTCGAGCGGCGCGAGGGCCTGCGCTTCCCGCTGGTGGTGCCGATGGAGAACCAGACCCTGCCGGGCGGTGTCGCCTCGCTGTGGGCGGGCTCGGGGGCGCTCTACTCGTGGAAGGGGATCTGCGACTGCGCCACGCCCATCGACGCCACGAATCGCCCGCGCGACATCTACCGCTTCACCGGCCCCGACGGGCAGTCGGTGCTGATGAAGTGGAACGGCTTCTTCGACAGCCGCAGCCTGGGCGGCTACGCCGAGGCGCGGGACCCCGCCGCCGCGGTGGACCGGATGCAGCACGATCCCGCCTTCCTGGCCCGCTGGCCCTGGTCGGTGGCGGCGGCCTTCGGCTACGGCTGGGACGACCTGCAGACCACCACGGACGCGTTCGTCCAGGCCTCGCTGCAGCTGTCCGACGCCTCGCGGCGGGTGATCGTCTCGAACGAGGTGGACTTCTTCCGCGACTTCGAGGCGACGCACGGCGCGAGCCTCGGATCCTACGGCGCGTCCTTCGGCAACGACTGGGAGCTGCTCACGGCCTCGATGGGGGAGGTGACGGCCGCGGTGAAGCGCGGCGTCGAGCAGCTCCGCACCGCCGAGGCGCTCGCCACCGTCGCGTCGCTCCACGACGCCACCTTCATGACCGGCCGCACCGCGGCCCGGGACAGCGCGATGATGGCCTGCGGTCTCTACTACGAGCACTCGTGGGGCCCCGGTCCGGGCGTGAGCGAGGCGCAGCGCTCCGCCTGGCAGCGTCGCATCCAGCAGACCCTCACGCGCTATGTGGACCGGTTGCAGGCGGACGGGCTGGCGCGGCTCGGCACGCTGGTCGCGCAGCCGCCCGGTGTCGAGCGCCACGTGGTCTTCAATCCGCTGTCGTGGACGCGCACCGACGCGGCCGACCTCGCCGTCTCGATGCCCTCCCCGGTGCACGTGGTGGACGTCGCCAGTGGCGGGGAGGTGCCGAGCCAGGAGGTTGCCGTGGACGGCCAGGCGCGCGTCCGGATCCTCGCGCGCGACGTGCCGCCGGTGGGCTACCGCGCCTACGAGGTGCGGCCCGGCGCGGGTGGTGCGTTCCCGGCGTCCGCGAGCGTGAGCCTGCCGGTCGTCGACAACGCCTACTATCGTGTCACGCTCGGCGGACACGGACAGCTGACGGGCCTGGTGGACCACAAGGACGGGGACCGCGAGCTGGCGGGCGCGGGCGGCCTCCACGATCTCGGCACGGGCGCGGGTACCATCACGCTCGAGAGCGCCGGGCCGGTCTCCACCACGCTGCGCGTCGTGGCCGGCGGCACCCCGTCCCACGAGACGCGCGTCACGCTCTACGCGAGCGGCGTCGATCGCGTGGACCTCGAAGGCCGCGTCACCGAGAACTTCGGCGGCGAGGAGGCCTACGCCTACGACTTCAGCCTGCCGGGGATGACCATGAGACACGAAGAGGTGGGCATGATCGCCCGGGTGGCTCGCCTCGCCGACGGCGGCGACTACGCGAACGAGGACACGCGCACCGACTTCCTGACCCTCAACCACTTCGTCGACCTCTCGCAGGCGGGGCGGGGCGTGACGCTCTCCGCCTGGGACAGCCCGTTCTTCCAGGCCGGTAACAGCACGACCACCTTCCTCGACCGCTCGACCCCCGTCGTGCGCTGCGTGGTCGGGATGCCGGGCAACGGCGCCCCGACCATGACCGGCCAGAACGGGGACAGCTTCTTCCTCGACCGCTTCGCGCTCCGCACGCACGGCGCCTACGACCCGGCCGCGGCCATGCGCTTCGCGCTCGAGCACCAGAATCCGCTGGTGGCGACGCGCGCGACGGGCGACGCCGCCGCGCCGCTGCCCGCCGGCGGCTGGTCGCTCGTCACGATCGACTCGCCGGACGCGCTGTTGTGGGCGCTCAAGCCGGCGGAGGAGGGGGCCGCGCAGGGCGGCGTGATCGCGCGCGTGTGGAACCTGGCCGAGACGCCGCGCATCGTGGCGCTCGCGCTGCCGAACCGCGGCATCGGCTCCCCGCGCCACGTCACCCACATCGAGACCGACCTGCGCGCCGCGGCGCTGGTCGGCGGCGCGCTCGTGGACACGCTCCAGCGGCAGCAGCTGCGCACCTACCGGCTCTTCCCCGCGGGCCGCGACACCACCCAGCCCGGCGGCGCGGGCCCCGGGCTCGCGCTGGCCGCGTTCCCGAATCCACTCGGGCGGCAGGCGTCCGCGACCATCGCCTACACGCTGCCCGGAGCCGGCCCCGCGCGGCTCACGCTCTATGACGTGACCGGTGCCGCCGTGGCCACCCTGGCCGAAGGCCAGCAGGGCGCGGGCACGCACCTGGCGACCTGGTCGGGACGGCGGGACGGTGGCGCGGAGGCGGGCCCCGGCGTGTATTTTGTGAGGATCGAGGCCGCGGGGCGGACGCGCGCGCTCAAGCTGGTGAAGCTGCGCTAGTACGACCACGTTTCGCAGAAGACGCCGGGGGGCGAGGAGCCCCCCGGCGTCTTCTGCAAATCACGGTCTTCCGAGTGCGACCTACATCTTGCGACGGCTGCGGCGGTCGCCGGCGTTGATCTTCTTGCGCCGGCCATGGTCGCCCCCATCCGTCGCGCCGCCCACCACCCGGGCGGCCGGGATGCGGACGGACGACGCGACGCCCCGGTGCGGCCCCGAAGAGCGGCCGGTGCCGTGGGCATGCGAGGCGCGCGAGTGCCCGCCGCGATCGGACGGCTCCACCACCGACCGGCGCTTGTAGTCGAAGCCGTCGAGCAT
>Ga0315273_10009156_pt1 | contig 12534 bp, 10 predicted proteins | sample YL17G02_0_MG_FD_205753 | JGI IMG/M metagenome (GOLD analysis project Ga0315273, IMG submission 205753) | Sediment microbial communities from Yellowstone Lake, YNP, Wyoming, USA - YL17G02_0 | ecosystem: Environmental > Aquatic > Freshwater > Lake > Sediment | place: USA: Wyoming | collected... | reverse complement strand
GGTTCGATACTTCCATACTTCGACATACCTTTACAACACTCCCACCCCGATATTTTGAAAAAAATGGGAAGGGGCGGAGATGGAGAGAAATATCTCCAGCTTCTATCCAAAATCAGAGCCGCTATTCCCTCCGCGGTGATACGCTCGAGCTTCATCGCCGGATTCCCGGGGGAGACAGATAAGACTATCGAACATCTCGGAAATTTCCTTTCCGCAGCGCGTATTGACAACGTCGGGATTTTTGCATATTCGCATGAGGAGGGCACTACGTCATTTGACGAACTCAAAGATGAAATATCGCCCCGAATAAAAACAGGATGGCAAAAAAAGCTGATGAAGCAGCAAAGCCGGATTTCGAAAGAAATAATGTCCAAATATAAAGGCAAAAGCCTTGATGTCATTATTGACGGAGAGCATCCGGAAAGCGAATACCTGTTGTCCGGCAGATTTTATGGACAGGCGCCGGAGATTGACGGAGGCGTGATAATCACGGAAGGGACGGCAAATGCCGGCGAGATCGTTAAGATCAAGATCTCACGCACATGGGAATATGACCTTGCGGGAAAAATAGTTTAGCATTTGGGATGTCGCGCCCGAAAGAAATTCACCTGTTTCGGATTTCGTTCAAGATTCTTTCAGCCAGCATCAATGCGGAAGCGGCGGCATCGCCATTCACTCCATGGCTCGGTTCACCCTTGACCGCGGAGAAGAAATCGAGAAGCTCCATTTGAAGTGAATCGGCATTTGCAGACTCAGGTTTTGAGACCTTCAACGTCTTTTTACCGCCCTCGTTTACTACATCCGTGATGGATGAAGACCTGTTGAGAAAATCCATGGAGAAATATCTGTCCTTTTCGAAGACCCGGAGTTTTCTGAATTTGTTCGGGCTCACACGGCTTGCCGTGATATTTGCCACTGATCTGTTCTCGAATTCGAGCCTTGCCTGCGCTATATCAAACCTATCAGAAAGAACATTCATTCCAACCGCTTTCAGATCGGTGACCGGCGATTTGACGAGATCGAGAACCAGGTCAATGTCGTGAATCATCATATCTAAAATTACGTCCGAGTCTTTGATCCTCTCCGGGAACGGACTAATTCTTCGAGCCTCGATAAAGAGGGGTTCTTTTATGGAGGAACGGACCGACAGCCATGCGGGGTTAAATCTTTCGATATGCCCGACCTTTAGAATAACATTGTTGTCCTTTGCCAGATGGACAAGTTTTTCAGCCTCAGACGAAGTGGATGTGATCGGCTTTTCGATAAATGTATGGATGTGATTCGAAATGAAAAATGATCCAACTTTATAATGCAATGAAGTCGGAGTGACAATTACAACCGCATCCACAAGACCGGCTACATCCTGGTATTTTTCATAATATTTCGTGGAAAGCTTCTCGGCGATTTCCTGTCCCCTGACGGAATCATAATCAACTATTGCAACAAGTTCCGTACCATCCAGGCCGCTGACGATGCGGGCATGGTTCTGTCCGAATGCTCCCACTCCGATCACTGCTGCTCTTATGACTTTTTCCATATCATATCTCGCCGCTCACTCCCCAAAATACGATTCCATTTTCATCAGCGATTTTCGTCATTTCCGAAAGATTAATGATTATAGTTGCCCCTGCCTCGACAGCCAGGGCGGCAGCTTTAATTTCAACAAGATTTTTTATCGTCCGAGGCCCGACTACCGGCATATCGAATCTGGAATCCTGCTTCGGTTTGGCAGCTTTCACAAGAACCGCGCCGCGCGGACAGAGGGTTTTAGAGCGTTTAATAAGCTCATCCGTCCCCTCGATCGCCTCTACGGCGACAACAGCCCTGTCCTTTACCAGAACGGCCTGACCGATATCAAGCTCGCCGATCTTTTTCGCAAGTTCCCACCCGAACCTTATATCCGCTGAAATCTTTTCATCCGGTTTAACCTTGCCTATAATCCCATTCGGCGCAAGGTAATCTTTAAGATACTCCGTCGTATCAATGAACTTCAAGCCGTTTTCCTCGAAGACTTTTATAAATGCTTCAAGAAGCGTATTGGCTTTGTGATCTTTAAGCGCTGTATAGACTTTGTATAATTCCCGGTCGAAATTGATGTTTTCAAATATTCTGCGATGATCCACCCGCCCGACCATTAGACATTCATTGGCACCTTCATGTTTAAAAATCTCGATTGCGCTGGCGATGTTGCCGATTTTCAGCCAGTGAACATTTTCAAAGAAAGCGCCGAGCTGTTCATCAGCTTCGTTCTCGATGGCGATAATTACAGGTTTGATCCCTTTGTCCAGGGCGGATCTAATCGTAACTTCCGCCAGATCCGTGCCCCCGCATATTATGCCGATGGATTTGCCTGAATTTTCGCTCATTTCCTGTCCCTGTCAACTACCATGCTGGTCTGAACAGCTTCGGTTACAAGTTTATCGCCGACGAAGGCTTTTGCTTCCAATCGGCCGACTTTGCCCTGAAACCTTGTAATGTCCACTTCCATCCGCAAAACATCACCGGGTAAAACGGGTCCTCTGAACTTGATTTTGTCCATTCCCAAAAAGTAAACAAGTTTTTTCTCAATCTCCGGAATGCTGTCGAAAAGAATAACTGCTCCGACCTGCGCCATGGCCTCGAGAATCAACACGCCGGGCATTATCGGATTGCCGGGAAAATGCCCCTGAAAAAACTGCTCGTTGATCGTTACGTTCTTATATCCGACAGCTTTTTTGCCCTCTTCGACTATCTCCACCTTATCCACCAAAAGGAATGGATAACGATGGGGCAATAGATTCATGATCTGGCTTATATCAATAGTTCTACTCATCACTACCTCCTGGAACTTGATTTCTATTCTGACTCATTACGCCGCCCATCCTCAACAGGCAGCAGGGATTCAAGTTTTTTTATTTTCTTCGCCATCTCCGGCAGTTTCATCAACAAAGACGATACTTTCAGCCATTGCTTGTGATCGAATGCCGGATACCCGGTCCAGACCTGGCCGGCAGGCATATCACGCGTTATGATCGAATGTGTGCCAATGACGGAGTTGTCTCCAATCGTAATATGATCTATTACTCCGGAACTTCCAGCTATCAACACATTCCTGCCGATAACCGTGCTGCCTGCAATCCCCGAACAAGCGACGATTATTGTGCTGTCGCCGATCCTGCAATTATGGGCTATATGGACTTGATTATCGGTCTTTACATTGTTGCCGATAACCGTCTCGCCGAAGGTTGCCCTGTCAATAGTGTTGTTGGCGCCGATCTCGCAATCGTCCCCAACGACCACTCTGCCAACCTGCGGAATTTTTACGTTTTTGATGCCGTCTTTTACAAATCCGAAACCGTCTGAGCCGATGACGGTCCCCGAATGGATAATGCAATTCTCTCCTATGATGCATTCGCGGTAAATCGAGCAGCAGGCATAGATAACAGTTCCCTTGCCGATCCTGACATTATCCCCGATATAAACATTGGGAAATATGACCACTTCATCCGCTACTTCGCATCCGTTTCCGATATAGACGAAAGGATGGATCGCTGTTTTTTTGCTTACTAAAGCCCCTTTGGAAACAAAGGCCGAAGGGTGAACGCCGAAAAAATCATACTGCTGCATGGAAAGCAATGCCTGGATCCTGGCGAACGCCAAGCGTGGATTGTTATGGAAGATAAGATTTCTTCCTTCGAGCGCCTCAAGGTTCCATTCAGGATTGACGATAAAAGCTCCCGCTTCCGAGTTAACGGCGTTTTCAATCTGCCTGCGGTCAGCGACAAAAGTGAGGTTTTCGTATGATGCGGTTTGAATGTCCTTGACGGATATAAACTCCTTCCCGCTGTCGCCTTTATATTTTAAATCCAACTGATTGCAAATATTGCTTAATTTCATCCGACTATCCCGAATTTTAACCAATAACCGTGGATATTAAAACATCGTCCCCATTGAAAAAAGAAAGTCTGAACTCTTTTCGTTATACTGGGGACTCAGGTTGAAAGCAAAAATCAGCCTCATCGGAACATTGAAGACAGGAAGGAAAAGCCTGGCCTCAACACCGGCAGTCTTTCTGAGATTGGACAAATCGAAATCCTGGCTTTCAGAATAAGCGTTTCCGGCATCCAAAAACAGAATCAGACGCATCTCGTCGGTAACGATGAACTGCCATTCGAAGTTGAAGAGAGCCATTTTTGTTCCGCCTGTCGGAGTCCCGTTTTTGTTATATTCTCCTCCCACCGAGCGTATCTGCAACCCTCGGAGCGATCTGTCACCTCCGAGGAAGAACCTCTCGATTACCGGTATTTTGGCGTCATTCAGGGATTCAATCCATCCAACCGTCCCCCTGAATCCAAATACATTTCTCGGGAAGGGATCCACGTACCCGATGAGTTCAAGAGTTCCTTTGAGAAAATCCAGATTTCCGCCGAGTATGCTCCCGCCATATTCTAATGAAGCTGTTCCCTTAAAGCCGTTATGAGGGAACAATGGGTGATCAACAGTGTCAACCTTAAAGGAATTGGTAAGGGAACCGATTTTCACTTCTCCATCGGGATAAAGATACTGAGAATATTGATATGAGGAGTAATAATAATAGTAATAATAATAATCGTAGTAGTCATATTGCGATTTCTCTTCATCAGTGATTTCAGGGAAACTTATATTTACCACCTGGTAACTGTAAGTGATATAGCCACTCATAAAGGGGCTGATGGGATATGACAAGTTTAAATCTCCACCCACTCTCTTGTCTACATACCCTGGGTATTCCCAATCACGGACGAAGATGGAAGCTCCAAGACCAAGTCTCTGGCCGAGAAACCAGGGGTCGTAATAGCTAAATGAAAAACTATTCGTTCTTTTTCCGAACTGTCCCGATATGCCGAAAGTATTACCGGCCCCGAAAAGATTCTTGGTCTCAAAAGAGAAGGTTCCGGAAAATCCTTCCAATTCGCTGTAGGCAACACCGAAATTGATATTCGTTGAACCTCGTTCCTGCACTTTAAGAGCAATATCAACGTCTTTGGATTCTTCTTTGACCTGTGGATTGATGTCAATCTCGGTTTCGAAGTATCCAAGCTGGCGAATGCGATTCACACTCAGCTCGAGAAGCTTGTTATCGAAAACATCGCTTTCGTTGATCAACATCTGCCTGCGTATAACTTCGTCATTTGTCGAGGAATTTCCGGAAATGTTGATTCTGTTGATATAATAAATGTCATTCTCTTTAATCTTCAGATTGAGGTCCACGGTCAAATCATCAGGGTTCTTCTTCCTTTCATCCACAAGAGAAAGCATGACATAACCGCGACGGCCATATTGGCGCTTTAAAAACTCCAGCCAATCTTTAACTTTTGCATGGTTGTAAATATCGCCTTTCTTCATCGGCAAAGCGGAAAGGATCATGTCAATTTCAAATTCCTTATTGCCTTCCACGGTGATATCGCGCAGCCGATACTGTTTTCCTTCATCAATTGGAATTGTAAAATTAAATCGCGGAACCTTGTTCTTGCTGAAGAGAACTGCGGTTTCCAGAGAGACCATTTCAGGATCCCTGAACTCCACGTCCAGATAACCGGATTTCCAGTACAAGTCTCTGATGTTTTGCATATCTTTGGAGAGTTTCATTTCATTGTAGACGTCTTTTTGACTTAGAAAAGAAAACGCGCTGTGGTTTCCGAGCTCCTCCATTACATCTCTAATCTGCCAATCCGAAAATGACTTGTTTCCGGTGAATCTTATTTCTTCCACCAGGATGCTGGCTCCTTCCTGAACCTTGAAAATTACATCAACTCTTCCGTTTCCTGCATCCTTGAATTCCTGATCAACCATTCCCGCTTTTAAGCCGTTCATTGTCAGCGATTGGAGGATAATCTGCTTCATAGTCGCGAGCTTGCCCATATCGAGATATGTCCCCTTCTTGATGGAGATTTCCATCTTTTCCGCAAACTCGAATATTTCCGAGGCGTTGACCTTTTGCAAACCTGTAATATCCACACTGTTTACAATTTTCTGTTCCTCAACCTCTATGATGATTATTTTCCCCTCAAGTCCATCTTTGGACTTAATGACAATGTTAGAAAAGAAACCTGTGTTCCATAACGCTTGAAAATCGTTTTTCAAAGTGCGTTCATTGAAGAGATCGCCCTCGCGCGTTTCTATGTAATAGATTATTGTATCGGTCGTAATCCGATTATTTCCACGCACTTCGATGCGTTCAATATATTTATCCTCATCTGTGGTGCTGCTTTCTTCCTGCGCAAATATCGACAGCGCCAGCAGGACAATCATTAGAAGCATTATAGTAATTCTTTTAGTCATCTACGCATTCTCCATTTTTAAATAACTGAAACCGCCACTGTTTCCTTGACAAGTATTAGTTCATTATCGGAAGCACCGATAAGGATTGCGTCACCGTTCCTTATCTCATCGGATAGAATCTTATCGCTGATCATATCTTCGACATATTTTTGTATAACCCTCCTGAGAGGCCTTGCGCCGTATTTTTTATCTTTTTCCCATGCCTTGTTCGCCATCCATTCATAAGCTTCATCAGTACAGGTGATCAGAAGGTTGAGCGACCTTAAATGATTATTCAGCTCATCCACCATCAGCTTGGCAATGGATTTTAAATCACTGGAATTCAATGATCTAAATACGATTATATCATCGAGCCTGTTCAGGAATTCCGGGTTGAAGGTTTTTTTCACTTCTTCCATTACCATATTTTGCATATCCTTGAAAACCTGATTCTCGTTCTGCTCGATGAAACCGACCACCTGTTGATTATTAATATACCTCGCTCCGATGTTTGATGTCATCACGATAACGGTATTCCTGAAATCCACTACGGAACCTACGGAATCGGTCAATTGACCGTCCTCGAGGACTTGCAGCAGGATATTGAACAGGTTAGGATGCGCCTTTTCAATCTCGTCGAGAAGGATGACGGAATACGGGTTCAGTCTGATCCTGTCCGTTAACTGCGCACCTTCATCGAAACCAACATAACCGGGAGGAGAACCGATCAGTTTTGAAACGGAATGTTGTTCTGAAAATTCTGACATATCGAAGCGCACAAGTTTCTTCTCGTTTCCGAATAAATGAATGCAAATCTGCTTAGCGAGTTCCGTTTTCCCCACGCCCGTAGGACCCAGGAAAATAAACGATCCGACCGGTCTTTTCGGGTCCTTGATGCCGATTCGCGAACGGCGTATCGCCCTTGCAAGCATATTGATCGCCTCGTCCTGTCCTACTATCCTTGTTGCGAGAATCTCGTCCAGGTTCTTCAATTTATCTTTTTCTTCCTGGCTTACGACTGTAATCGGAATACCGGTCCAATCGGATATAACCTGCTCCATATCATCGCGGGTAACGATCGAGTCGTCTCTCTTAAAGACACCCGTTCCGCTCTTATAGTCCCGCATTTTCTCCCGTAAGGCCTGTTCGCGCTCCCGGAAAATCGTCGCGGACTTGATATCCTTGTTTTCAAGCGCCTCCCGGATCTTGTCGGAGTACTCGTCAATTCTCTTTTCGATTTCCTTCACTTTTTTTGCGTCCGGCAATGAACGGAGCTTCACCCGCGAACCTGCTTCATCAAGTACATCAATCGCTTTATCCGGTAGATAACGGTCGGGTATATACCGGCTGGAGTGCATCACGGCATATCTGCATGCCTCGTCAGTATAGTTCACGTTGTGAAATTGCTCGTATCTTTCCTTTATCCCAATAATGATGCGGATCGCTTCCTCGTTATCGGGTGGGTCCAGGATTATCGCTTGGAACCTTCTTTCGAGCGCCCGATCTTTTTCTATAAACTTCCTGTATTCTTTAGGCGTCGTAGCTCCGATGCACTTGATCTCTCCGCGTGAAAGAGCAGGCTTCAATATACCTGCCGCGTCGAGCGAACCTTCAGCCGAACCCGCTCCGATCAACGTATGCAGTTCGTCTATGAAAATTATTATCTCGTCCGACGTGGATAGATCTTTTATAATTGCTTTAAGCCTTTCCTCGAACTGACCGCGGTATTTCGTCCCAGCAACGATCGAAGACAGGTCGAGCGATAATATCCTTTTATCAAGAAGGAATGACGGCACATCCCCGTTGACGATTTTCTGAGCCAACCCTTCCACTATCGCCGTCTTTCCCACTCCCGGCTCGCCGATCAGCACAGGGTTGTTCTTGGTCCTGCGGCAAAGAGTCTGAACAACTCGTCTCAATTCCCTCTCCCTGCCGATGAGCGGATCCAGAAGGTTATCCGCGGCGAGAGCCGTCAGGTCTCGGCTGAATTCATAAACAATCGAATTCCGTTTCTTTGTCTTTGCTTTATCCTTCTTTGCATACAGGATGCCGAGCTCATTGTGGATATAATCATATGTCAGACCCATCTCCCTCAGCTGCTCTTGAAGGTTCAAATCTTCCTCCTGCAGCAATGCCAGTAGAATATGCTCGGGCCCGACGAACTTGCTTTCCAGTTGTTCCGCTTCATGGTGTGCCAGCACGAGGACTCTTTTCGATGTGCTTGAAAGCGGAAGATCGGCTTTAGCAGGAGACGAAGCCAGGATTTCCTTCTTGTTTTTATAAACGATCCGTCTGATCTCTTTGATATCTATATTGAGACCGCCTATAAGCCTGCTTATTATGCCCTGATTTTCCCTCAACAAACCGAGAAGAAGATGCTCGATCTCTATTGTCGCGCTGCCCATCTGCGAAGCCTCATAACGGGCAAAAAACAGGATACGACGCGCCTTTTCGTTGTATTTTTCGAACATTGTCTTATCTACTCCGCCTGATTATCAAGCTTTCCCTTCCTTAGGGTGTATATTTTATCACACATTTCAGCGATTTCAGAATTATGCGTAGCCACAATCGTTATACGTTTTTCCTCGCCATGTAAATCCTTCAATAATTTGAAAACCTCGATGCCGGTCCTGGGATCCAGATTCCCCGTCGGTTCGTCCGCCAATAAAAGCCTCGGCGATACGGCGAGCGCTCTTGCCGCGGCCACCCTCTGCTGTTCGCCGCCGGACATCTTTGCCGGAAAATGTTCCGCTCTTTTCTTTAGACCCACCCTTGTGAGCAATCTCATCGCCTTTTCCCGGGCTTCCGGCTTCGAGTATCCAGCGATAAAAAGAGGCATCATTACATTTTCAAGAGCCGTAAATTCCGGCAAAAGGTGGAAAAATTGGAATATGAACCCCACCTTCCGGTTCCTGAAATTGTCCAATCTCCCGCCGTTCAACCTGTTGACCTGCTTTCCGCCGAAAATGACCGTTCCGGAATCAGCTGTTTCGATGGAGCCGATGATATGAAGAAGGGTTGTTTTTCCGACGCCGGATTCGCCTTTGATGGCGACCATTTCACCCGCTTCGGCTTTGAGATCAAGCCCGTTAAGGACGGTAATCGTTTTATCACCTGACATATATGTCTTTTTTATTTTTTTCAGAACAAGGTCTTCTCTTTCTTCTCTATTCATTTCTGAGATTCTCCGCGGGATTCATCCTTGAAGCCCTGTAAGATGGATATAATGTCGCAAGCAGGCTGATTGAAAGCGCCAAAATGACCACCCACAGGCAGTCATCGAATTCGACCTTGAACCTTACAAACTTGATGGGATAGACGCTTGGATCGAGCTGAATGAGCTGGAAATGATCCAGTACAAGGGATATCCCTATTCCGAGGATCAAACCGAGCATCGTTCCGATCAAGCCGATTATCAATCCCTGTAATATGAAAGTGAGCATAATGCCCCGCCTGTCCGCCCCCATCGCCCGAAGGACTCCGATGCTCTTCCTCTTTTCGACGACGAGTACGACGAGGGTGGAAATGATGTTCAACGAAGCTACCAATACTATTAACCCCAATGTCATGAATAAGATAAGTTTTTCGAGCTTCAGAGCCGAATAGAAACTCTTGTTGATGGAAGCCCAATCGTACGCCATAATCCTGTCCGAATACCGCTTGTTTATTTCCTTTGCCACATCAGCCGCTTCATCAACATTGCTGACGCTTGCCTGAATCACATTAACTCTTCCCGGCATGTTAAAGAGCTTCTGCGCCTTCGTCCGAGAGATATAACACCATGACTCCTCGGACTGCCACATGCCGGTTTGAAACGTCCCGGCAACTTTAAAATGCCTGGGGACCGGGATCATACCTATCGGCGAGAGCGCGCCACCGGCAGTCACCACTTTTACAAGATCCCCATTCTTTATATGCAGCTTGCGTGCCAAGCCCGCCGCAAGCAGAATCCAATTCTCATCATTAAGCAGTCTTCGGTCTACCTTCGAGTCTTCTATAATATTGTTAATTTTGCAGATCTCGTTTATTTCGACACCATATATAAAAGCCGCTGTAAAGGAACTCTGCTTGCTCTTAATAAGCCCCCAGCCGAAAACCACGCCGGCTGTCGCTTTAATCCTGGGGACTGATTCTATTTCCTTTTGAAGTTGTCCGTAATCGGGAATACCTTCGGTATAAAAAGTATCATATATTAATAGATGAGCGCTGTTGCTTACAATCTTTTCCACTATTGCCTTGTGGGTTCCGGTTGTAAGCGCCTGAGCCACGACGAGAGAGGTTACACCGACTGCAGTGCCTATTATGCTGATGAGTGTCAACACCGAGATGAATGCCTCGCGTCTTTTAAATTTTAGATATCTTAGAGCTATAAAAGTTTGATATCGCACGGGTCTCTCTTTATTTTATATAACCGAAAAAATTATACGTGTTGAATACTCAAATACAAGCGCAACCAACCTGTCATAAAAACAATTATACCCCTCAGTCGGGACTCGTCAGCCTGAATTGTTCTGGTTTTTCGAGGATCAGGTCCGCATTCGACAAGATCACAGGAGTTACATCCGTAATGTTACCGATATCGCCGATGAGCCCAGCCGCTTCCTTTCCAGCGAAGATCAGAGGAATCCTGTTCTCCGAATGCGTTTTCAGCGTTACATCCTCCAGGTTGCCATGATCGCTTACGATGATCATCAGGTCATTCGTATGATCTAGATTGTCCCAGATAGCATTGATGAAGCAGTCAAGGACGCGAACCTGCTCGACAGCCCTGGTCATATCTCCCCGATGGCCGATGACATCGCTGATAAAATACTCGAAGAGCGTGAAATCATAATCTCGGGTAATCGAAGCAAGAACAACCCCCGCTTCTTCAACCGTTCTCGGTGTAACCCAGTACCCGTTTTCAACCAGCCAGCTGTTGGTCAAATCCATGAAAACAGCTCCGCCATTTTCCAGATCATCGAAATTCCTGATCCTTACCGAACAGGCTTCAGCCATCGCCGTCGTCGCAGACACGCGGCTGATTTTCCGCGTAAAATATGGCGGAGTAAACGCGTTTGCAAAAACAACCCGATACCCCTTTCCCTCAAGCGATACCATTATGGATTCCTTCCGGAGAAGTTCCTTCAATTGCCTGTTCGGGAAACCGGAAAGATGCCGGCCAAGCAGCGCGGTCGTATTGACACCGGTAAACAATGCGGTCTGACCGGTTGCGCTCTGCGGAATGCCTGGGAAATCCATTCTGCAGTCAATCGCCTTCAGGAATCCGTTTTTCAAATTCGGATGAGGTCGCATCCGGGAATCGGCATCTTCCAAAAAAAGAGGGAAAATTTGGGAAACCGCCCTGGAAAACGGATTGATCTGCGGATCGTTTTTGCCTACACCGATGCCGTCAACAAAGATCATCAGAATTGACATGAATTTTCCATTTTCCGTCTAATAAATAGACGAACAAAATGATGAACGCGAGGATATAGCAGCCTGTTCATTCAAATCGGAGCAAATCGGTGATTGAATTACTTCTTTTTTCCCAGCAAGCCAATCCCCTTCATAAGCGCGATCAAAATAACGGAACCGACGAATCCTGATAGCACCGTGTTCAAGATTACTTCGGTGAAAAATTTAGGCAATCCCAATTGCCTCCACAACCATCCGCCCAGAAATGCTCCGAGAATTCCGATTACAACGGTTATAATTCCCCTTGTCTTTTTTAAAGTTCCCATAAACAATGACGCGAGCCAACCGATTAGGGCGCCCAGCACAATCCAGATAACAATTTCATAGAGATCCATATTTCCTCCAAAATAATGACAACTTCCATTATATATCAACCCTTTGAGGTTACAATTCCGAACGAATTACTGAAACCAACCTATAAGGAATCATCTGTTTCCGATAATTAAGAAAAAAAACATCTCACCGATAATCTCTAATTGACTTTTCATATAACAGATTATACAAGTTTCCATATAAGATTATGAAAAAAACTGCTTTTATACTGATTACGATATTCGCGGTTGCATTGATCGTATTCATTCTTGCCGAGATTACCGCCAGATTGATCTGGAATGGCAAACCGCCTGTTCCGGCCGAGGCGAGCAAGTATCCGTATCATCCGGATGCCGACAACTCGGTAAGTTATGTCCTGCTCCCGGACTTCGCATATGAAAACGGCTTTATCCTGACTGATAAAAACGGTTTCAGGATAGACCGCGGGACAACCGTAAAGAAACCGGAAGGAACATACAGAATCGT
>Ga0315273_10009155_pt1 | contig 12535 bp, 9 predicted proteins | sample YL17G02_0_MG_FD_205753 | JGI IMG/M metagenome (GOLD analysis project Ga0315273, IMG submission 205753) | Sediment microbial communities from Yellowstone Lake, YNP, Wyoming, USA - YL17G02_0 | ecosystem: Environmental > Aquatic > Freshwater > Lake > Sediment | place: USA: Wyoming | collected... | reverse complement strand
GAGGTAGTAGTCGCCTTCCGCCAACCCCGTCACCTCGAGCTCCTGAAGTGGCGTCGACTGGTGATAAGAGTCGCCCCACCCGACTGCAAGGCCTTGGAAGTCGCCGTTGCATTGGAAGTAGCTGCGCGGCATCTGCTTCTTCTCATTTCCGGTCACGCCGGTGAATACGACGTCGACGAAACAGAAGGTGATCTTCACGCCCGTCGCGATCTCTTTCCCGGTCAGCGGATCGCCCGTCTTGATCTTGAAGGCCGCGACGGCGGACTGGTGCCAGTGGTTGTGCTCGGGGTGGAAGAAGGCCACGCCGGCCGGATGGGTGAGCGCGACGTTCCCGTTGGCGTCGAGGATCTCCTGCGTCGCCACCGTGCACTGGTCGTAATGGATGCCGTCGATGTCGCATGGGTAGATCTGGCCGCCGCCGCGGATCTGGAGGTTGCCCGGCCCGATGTTGATGTGCGTCGTCGTGAACCGGAGCCACTCGCGCTGGTGGTCGTTCTGGATTCCGAGGTGGTCGGGCAGCGCCTCGATCACGTCGGGGTAGAGCGGTGGCGGCGACGAGGCGCTCGAGCTCGACGCGAGCGCGAACGTAAGCGCTAGCGCGAGCAGCGCTAGCGCGCAGAACGCCATGGATGGGCGGGTCATGTGTCGCCTCCTCGATTTGGGAGTGCTTTGCGGCCGCTGACCCTATCAGCGCCCGTTGTAACGCTCGATCGCCCGGAACACGGCCTCGGCGCCGAAGCGAACGGCGTCGGCGGGAACGCGCTCATCGGCGGCGTGAGCCAGCGTCGTCGCGGGGAAGCCTGCCGGAAGCTTGAGCGGGAGAAAGCCGTAGGTCTGGATGCCGATCGGCGACAGATGGCGCGCGTCGGTCACGGCCGGAAGGAGCATCGGAATCGGCACGCCGTCCGGATCGAGCTCGCGCAGTACCGCGGCGAGATCGTCGAAGAACGTGAGGTCAGCATCAGCGGGGCCCTCGTCGTGGCGAAGCACCTCGAGCTCGACGTCGTCGCCGACGATCGCGTGCAGCTCCGCAAGCAGGTCGTCGGGGCGAAAGCCGGGGAGCAGCCGCCCGTCGATCTCGACCTCGATTGCGCTCGGAATGACGTTGACGGCCGTACCGCCTCGCACGATGGTCGCGTTCGCCGTATTGCGCAACACGCCCTCGAGCGCCCGGCCCTGGTCGCCCATCAGCCGCAGCGCCGTATCGCACGTTCGCGGATTGAGCAGCCGGCGAAGCACGAATCCCTTGGCCGCTGGTAGCGCTGCGGCCATCGCCTCGACCATCTGCCGCGCCAACGGCGTGATGTGGACGGGCGTTCGCTTCGTGTCGAGCGCGCGAAGCATCCGGCCCAGCCGCGCCATCGCACCGCCACGCATCGGGCGCGCCGCGTGTCCCCCAGGCCCGCGCACGGTTGCCTTCATGTGGCACATGCGCTTCTCGGCGACCTGGATCGGGTAGAAGCGCTGTCCGGCCACCTCGTAGCTGATCCCGCCGACCTCGCCGAGCGCGTGGCGGGCGCCGCCGAATGCCTCGGGATGCTGCTCGGCGAGGTACTTCGCGCCGAAGTCCCCACCATGCTCCTCGTCGGCGAGCACGGCGAGCACGACCCCGCCTGGAGGAACGGCGCCTTCCGTCTTCGTGCGCAGGAACGCGGAGACCATCATCGCCACGCCAGACTTCATGTCGAGGGCGCCGCGGCCCCACACGACGCCGTCCACGAGCTCGGCCGCGAACGGTGGATGCGTCCATTGCTGGCCGGCCGTCGGCACGACGTCGACGTGCCCGTAGAGGAGGAGTGGCGATCCCGATGCGGCGCCATCGAGCCGCGCGACGAGGTTCGGCCGCGCCGGCTCCCGCGCGTAGAGCTCGCACGCGACACCCTCCGCCTCGAGCAGGCTCTGAACGTGCTCCACGCAGGCGCGCTCGTTGCCGGGGGGGTTCGTCGTGTCGAAGCGAATCAGCTCCCGAAGGAGCTCGACCGGATCAGGAATCATTGTCGGGACTCTAGTCAGGCACGCGCGAAGCGTTCGGTCGCGTCCAGGAGCGAGTTCTTCATCGTGTCGCTGCCCGTGTGCCCCGAGTCGGCGATCACGATCAATTGCGCGTCCGGCCAGCCTCGGGCCAGCTCCCACGCCGTTGTCAGCGGCGATCCCATGTCGAGCCGGCCGTGTATCAGCACACCCGGAATGCCAGCGAGCCGATCTGCGTCGCGGAGCAGCGCTCCCTCTTCGAGCCAGGCTGCGTGAGAGAAGTAGTGCGCGCAGATGCGGACCAACGCGACCTGAGCGTCCGGCGGCCGTGAGCTGTAGGCGTTAGGGGTCCCCTGCGGCTCCGCTGAGATCACCGCGTCTTCCCACGCCACCCAGTCGGCTGTGGCCTTTGAGCGGACGTCGGCGTCGGGAGACTCCATCAGTCGCGCGTACGCCGCGACAAGATCGCCTCCGCGCTCGGCCTCGGGAACGCCGGCTCGGAACCGTTCCCACTCCTCCGGGAAGAAGCGGCCCACGCCGCGGTAGAGCCAGTCGATCTCCGACCGCCGGGTCATGGTGACGCTGGGGATGACGATCTCCGACACGCGCTCCGGATGCCGCTCGGCGTAGGCAAGGATCAGCGTCGATCCCCAGGAGCCCCCATACAGGAGCCACCGCTCGATGCCGAGGTGCTCGCGGAGACGCTCCATGTCGGCAAGCAGGTGCTCGGTGGTGTTCACGCTCATGTCGGTCGCCGGGTCGCTCGCCTGCGGCGTGCTCCGCCCGCAGCCACGTTGGTCGAAGAGCACGACTCGGTAGAGATCGGGGTTGAAGTAGCGCCGGCTGCCCGTGCCGCAACCGGATCCGGGCCCACCGTGGACGACCAGCGCGGGCTTGCCGTGCGGATCGCCGCAGGCCTCCCAATGAACGAGGTTGCCGTCGCCCACGTCGAGCATTCCGTGGTCGTACGGCTCGATCGGCGGATACGGCTCAGGCATGGAGCGTGTCGATCGGGCTCGGCTAGTCGAGCCGGGCGAGCGCGTCGAGCAGGCGATCGACCTCGGCGTGGGTGTTGTAGTGGACGAAGCCGGCACGCACGCCGCCGCCTGACTGGTCGAGCCCGAGCCGCCGGAGGACCTCGAGCGCGTAGTAGTTGCCGTCCCAGACCGCGATGCCCTGTTTACCTAGGCGCTGGCCGACGACGCTCGGCGCGAGCCCTCGGACGTTGAACATGAACGTCGGCACGCGCCCCTCCATCGTCCGTCGCCCGTACAGCGTCACGGTCTCCGGCAACCCGTCCAGGAACCGCTGGCCGAGGGATCGCTCATGGGCCTGGATGGCGTCCCAGCCGATCGACTCGAGGTAGGACACGGCAGCGACGAGGCCCGCGTAGAGCTCGAACGGCTGCGTCCCCGTCTCGAAACGGTGGCCGAGCGGCTCGTCCGACTGTGGGCGCACCTTGTACGGCCGCCACGTCTCGAGCAGCTCCCGGCGTCCGTAGGCGAGACCGAGATGCGGTCCGAAGAACTTGTACGGCGAGCAGACGAGGACGTCCACGCCCCACGCCGCGGCGTCAGTCGGCAGGTGCGGAGCCGAGTGCACGGCGTCGGCCCAGGCGATCGCCCCGACACCATGCGCCAGTTCGACGATCCGGCCGACGTCGGTCAGCGTCCCCACCGCATTCGAGGCCACCGGAAACGCGACGACCCGCGTCTTCGTGGAGAGAAGTCGTTTGAGGCTCGCGAGGTCGACGTCGCAGTCGCGGGTGATCTCGGCGAACCGCACGGCGAGGCCACGATCATGGGCGAGTTCGAGCCACGGCGCCACGTTGCCGTCGTGGTCGAGACCCGTGACGACGATCTCGTCTCCCTGCTCGAACGTGCGACCGACCGTGCGCGAGAGGGCAAACGAGAGCGACGTCATGTTCGCGCCGAAGATCACCTCGTCGGCCGCGCAGCCAAGAAAGCGGGCTGCGGAGACCCGGGCCGTGTCGACCAAGGCGACGGTTCGCCGGCTCGTCTCGAACGGGCCGCCGAGGTTGGCGTTCGACGTGCGGAAGTAGCTCGAGATGGCCTCGATCACCTCGTCGGGCACCTGGGTCCCTCCCGGGCCGTCGAAGAGGACAAGATCGCGATCGAGCGCGCGGTACCGTGCGCGCACCGCTTCTACGTCGAACGCAATGGTCGCCACGGCGCGAAACCCTACCGGCGTCGTCCGGTCCAGGGTCTACCGTGGCCCGGCATGGAGGAGCGGCTGCGGCCGTTGACAGAGCAGGAGTGCTACGCCCGCCTGTATGGGGAACGCAATCCGCTCGTTACCGTCATCTCGTCCGATAGCGGACCTCCTCCGTGGCCGGTCGTATCGGCCGACCACCTGCGGCAGGCGTTCCTTGACCGTCTGGACCAGCGTGACCCCACGGACGAGGTCGAGGAGGCGGCGTAGATGGCTCCGAGAATGTGCACGGCGTTTCGACCCACCCGTGCGCGCGCCGTGTCGTCGTCGGCGGTGTGGGCGTTGCGCCTCCGCTCGTGCGGGCGCCGACGGCACGTGGTGAGTTGCACGGCGCTCTCGTTCTCGAGCGCGAGGCCAGCCCGCTGCCGGCCACGCTCAGCCGGCCGGCGCTGAACGGCGTCCCCGACATCCTCGCTGCCGGTCTACGGGCCGTGTTCTGCGGAATCAACCCCGGGCGCGCTTCGGCGGCGGCAGGCGCGCATTTCGGCAACCCCCGCAACGACTTCTGGCGGTTGCTGGCGGACGCTGGCTTCACACCTCGGTTGTTCGTGCCCGACGAGCAACTCCAGCTGCTCGACCACGGCTACGGGTTGACGAACGCCGCCCGCCGGACGACCCGAGGCTCCAGCGAGCTCCGCCGAGCCGACTTCGACGGTACGGCCGAGCGGCTGGCGGGCATCGCGCAGGAGCTGAATCCGCTCGTGATCGCCTTCGTGGGCAAGGCCGGGTACGAGGGGACATACCGCGACCGGCCGGCGCTCGGGCTCCAGGAGCGGCGCGTCGGCGACACGCTCATGTTCGTGCTGCCGTCGACGTCACCCGCGAACGCTGCCGTCCCGTACGAGGAGCGGCTCCGCTGGTTCGTCGCGCTGCGCGAGCTGCTCGAGCCGGGAGAGCGCTGCTAGCCCCGCCAGCGGTTCGTGATCGGCATCCTGCGGTCGCGGCCGAAGGCCTTCGGCCGCAGCTTGACTCCGGGCGGAGCCTGACGGCGCTTGTATTCGGCGCGGTCGACGAGCGCAACGACGCGCGCGACGATCTCGGCGTCGAAGCCGTCCTCGATCAACTCCTCTCGTGACCGGTCGAGCTCGACGTACGCCTCGAGCACGAGATCGAGCTGCGCATACGGGGGCAATGTGTCCTGGTCACGCTGCTCCGGTGCGAGCTCGGCGCTGGGCGTCCGTTCGATGATCGAGGCCTGGATCAGCTCGCGTGCAGCCCGCTCGTTCAGACGGCGCGCCAGCCGCCAGACGTCGGTCTTGTAGACGTCCTTGAGCAGCGCGAAGCCGCCCGCCATGTCGCCGTACAGCGTCGCGTAACCGACCGAGAGCTCCGACTTGTTCCCCGTTGCGAGGACGAGCCAGCCGAGCTTGTTCGAAAGCGCCATCAGCATCGTTCCCCGGACGCGCGCCTGGACGTTCTCCTCGGCGGTGTCGCGTTCGAGCCCGGCAAAGCTCGGCGCCAGCGCTTCCTCGAACGTTGCGACGACGGGATCGATCGGCAGCTCGCGGAAGTCGACGCCAAGCGACTTCCCCAGCTGCCGAGCGTCTGCACGCGTCGCTTCCGACGAAAAACGTGACGGCATCGAAACGCAGTGGACGCGCTCGGCACCCAGCGCCTCGACGGCGAGCGCGGCAGTCAGTGCCGAGTCGATGCCACCGGACAGGCCGATGACCACATCGTGGAAGCCGTTCTTCTCGACGTAGTCCCGCAGGCCGAGCTCGAGGGCGAGCCGCATCTGGTCGAGGCCGTCGAGCGCGGGGGCGATCGCCGTAGCACCCGGCTCCGTCCCGATGTCGACGACGAGCAGCGCCTCTTCGAACCCGGGCGCCCGTGCGACGAGCTCGCCCCGGTTGTCGACGACGAACGAGTGTCCGTCGAAGACGAGCTCATCCTGGCCGCCGACGGCGTTGCAGAAGACGACGAAGCAGCTGTTGGCGCGTGCCCGCTCGGCGAACATCGACTCTCGCTCGCGGTCTTTGCCGATGTGGAACGGCGATGCCGAGAGATTGATGAACACCGAGGCACCGGCCTTCGCGCTCTCCGTGGCCGGCGGGCCCGGCTGCCAGAGGTCCTCACAGACGGTCAGCCCGACGAGTGTCTCGTCGATCCGGAGCAGGCCCGGCTCGTTCCCGGAGCGGAAATACCGCTGCTCGTCGAAGACGCCGTAGTTGGGCAGCAACCGCTTGTGATAGACCGATTGCACCTGACCATCCGCGCAGACGGCGCATGCGTTGTAGAGACCATCGTCGACGTACGGGACGCCGACGAGGGCGACGATCTTCTTCGCCGCCCGCGCGATCTCGCACGCGGCTTGTTCGGCCGCGCGGACGAAGGCCGGTCGGAGCAGGAGATCCTCGGGCGGATAGCCGGTGACTGCGAGTTCCGGAAAGACGACGAGGTCGGCGCCCGCGGCTCGCGCCTCGTCGATTCGGGCGACGATGAGCTCTCGGTTGCCGTCGAGGTCGCCGACGACCGTGTTGATCTGGGCCAGTGCCACCCGCATAGGTTTTCGCCTCTCAGTCTATAACCCGGTGGCGATGCCGGCGAGCGCCTCCGGATTCTCGACCGACGACATGTCGCCGGGATCCTCACCAACTGCAATGGCGCGCACCGCGCGCCGCACGATCTTGGCCGACCGGGTCTTCGGGAGGGCAGGCACGAACAGCACGCGTTCGGGCGCGAACGCCTTGCCGAGGTCGGCGGCGACGAGATCTCGCACCTCCTCCTCGGAGGCTTCGCCGCCGGGAATCAGCACGCAGAACACCCAGGCCACCTCGCCCTTGACGGCGTGCGGGATGCCGACCGCAGCCGCCTCGGCGACGGCAGGATGGGAGACGGCGGCGGATTCGAGCTCGGCCGGGCCGATCCGCTTGCCCGCGATGTTGAGCGTGTCGTCGGAACGGCCGTGCAGGTACCAGTACCCGTCTTCGTCCACCGACGCCCAGTCCCCGTGGGTCCAGATGCCCGGAAAGCGGCGCCAGTACGTGTCGAGATAGCGGCCGTCGTCGTGCCAGAAGCCGCGCGTCATGCCCGGGAAAGGCTGACGACAGACGAGCTCGCCCACCCCGCCGGTCTCGACGAGCGAGTTCCCGCCTTCGTCGACGACGTCCATCGCCATCCCCAGGGCCGGTCCGCCGAGCGAGCACTCCTTGATCGGGCTCGCCGGCGTCGGGGAGAGAAAGCACGCGCCCACCTCGGTTCCCCCTGAGCAATTGATGATCGGGCACCGGCCGCCGCCGACGGTCTCGGCGAGCCAGCGATACGGATCCGGATTCCACGGCTCCCCGGTGGTCACGAAGATCCGCAGCGAGGAGAGGTCGTTGCCCGGGTCACCGTGGGGGATCAGCGCCCGGACGAGCGTGGGAGAGCAGCCGAGGATCGTGACGTGCTCCTCCTCGATGAGCTTCCAGAGGCGATCGGGTGGCCAGTCGGGCGCGCCTTCGGCGTAGACGATCGTCGCGCCCATTGCGCCGCCGCCGACGACCGTCCACGGCCCCATGATCCAGCCCATGTCGGTGGCGAAGTGGAGCACGTCGCCCGGCCGCGCGTCGGCCTGGTAGCAAACCTCGCGCGCGATCGACACGAGGAAGCCGCCCTGGACATGCAGCACGCCTTTCGGCTTGCCCGTCGTTCCGGACGTGTACGTCAAGAGGTATGGATGCTCGGCGTCGACCGGGAGTGGTGGGAGGTCGCCGGGACAGCCCGCGATGAGCTCGTCCCAGGGTGCGAGCACGACGTGTTCGAGTGACGGCGCATCCCGTCGTGCCTCCTCGAGGATCGCTCGCATCGGGATCTCGCGGCCGCGGCGCAGCGAGCTCTCGACGGTGATCGCAACCTTCGCTTCGGAGTCCTGAAGGCGCTGTGCGACGGCCGGTGCCGCGAAGCCGGAGAAGATCGGCACCTGCACGGCGCCGACGTGCGCGCACGCATGTGACGCGATCGCGACCTCGGCGGACATCGGCAGGTAGATGGCGACGCGGTCGCCCGGCTCGACGCCCAGCGTCACGAGCGCCTCGGCGAGCCGCGTCACCTGCGTCGACATCTCGGCGAACGTAAGCTCCCGCCGGCCTCCGTCCTCGCCGCGAGAGACGGCGGCGGTGTCGTGGGGGCGTTCGGCGGCCCACCGGTGGACGCAGTTCCAGGCGATGTTGAGCTTGCCGCCGACGAACCACGTCGCCCATTCCGGTCCTCGCGACGTGTCGACGACGTGCTGCCACGGCTCGAAGAACTCGATGCCCGTGTCCTCGACGGCCGCGGCCCAGAACCACTCCGGGTCGTCGATCGAGCGCTGCACGAGCGCGCGGTAGTCGTCGAAACCGTGCCGCCGCATGAGCCGGACCACGTTGGCCCGCTCGAGCGTCGCCTCGTCTGGTGTCCACACGATCTCCGGCATGCGCCAAATCTAGTGTGTCTAGCCGTTTGACGAGCAAAGCTAGCGCGCGCTAACTTAGTGCTGACTAACTTGTTGTCGCTCGAAGATACTCCGTGAAAGCCCGCATCCTCGCCGTCGCGCTCGCGCCCGAGAACCGCAAGTGGTGGACGCTGTTCGCACTCACGTTCTCACTGTTCGTGATCATGCTCGACAACACAGTCGTCAACGTCGCCCTGCCGTCGATCCAGCGCGACTTCGACATTTCCGCCACCGACTTGTCGGAGCTCGAGTGGGTCGTGAACGCGTACGTCCTCGTGTTCGCGGCGCTGATGCTCACAGGAGGCAAGCTGGCCGACTACTTCGGTCGCCGGCGCGTCTTCCTCACTGGCCTCGCCATCTTCGGATTGTCGTCACTTGCTTGCGGGCTCGCCCCTGACGCGGGCTGGCTGATCGCCGCACGCGCGGTCCAGGGGGCCGGAGCGGCGCTGATGATGCCGGCGACGCTGTCGATCATCACGGCCACCTTTCCCGCACGGGAGCGAGGGGCGGCCATCGGGATCTGGGCGGGCGTCGCTGCCATGGCGCTTGCCATCGGGCCGCTGATCGGGGGGTTGATCACGGAGCACGTGGCGTGGAACTGGATCTTCTTCCTCAACGTCCCGGTCGCCGCCGTCGGCCTCGTCGTCGGCAGGATCGTCATTCGCGAGTCGAAGGACACGTCAGAGGACCAACGGCTCGACGTGCCGGGTCTCGTCACGTCCGGGCTCGCGCTCTTCGCGCTCACGTTTGCTCTCATCGAGGCGAACCGATATGGCTGGACCTCCGCGCTGATCCTCGGGCTGCTCGCGTTCGCAGCGGCCGGCTTCGCTGCCTTCGTCCTGCTGGAGCGCCACCAGCGCGCCCCGATGCTCGACCTCTCCCTGTTTCGCAGCAGCACGTTCGCCGGGGCGAACGTCGTCGCCCTGCTCGTCGGCGTGGCGATGTTCGGGGTGTTCTTCTTCCTCTCGCTGTACATGCAGAACGTGCTGGGCTATTCACCCGTGCGGGCGGGCGCGAGCTTCCTGCCCATGACGATCCTCATCATCATCGTCGCCCCCATCGCGGGCCGGGTCTCCGACCGCGTTGGCTCGCGGTGGCTGATCGCGACGGGCATGAGCCTCGTGGCCGGCGCGCTCGTCATCTTCTCGCAGCTGGCTGTTGCGTCGAGCTGGTGGCAGCTCCTGCCGGGGATGCTCATCGGCGGCTTCGGTATGGCCATCACGATGACCCCCGTCACGGCCGCCGCAGTCGGCGCGGTGCCGGTGGAGAAGGCGGGAGTCGGCTCGGGTGTACTGAACACTTCTCGCCAGGTCGGGCTCGCGCTCGGTATCGCGATGATGGGAGCGATCGTGAGCGCGACGCAGGCAGACGCGCTCGCCGGTGGCGCGAATCCCCAGGCGGCGTTCGTCGCCGGCCTCAACGACGCGATGCTTGTTGGCGCGGGGGTCGCCCTGAGCGCAGCGCTTGTCGGTGCGCTCACGATCCGCCGACACCGCCACCTGCAGCCAGAGGAGGCACTGGAGGCGGCGGCATGACACGGGTGCGGGCGCGGCTGGCGGCGGACGAGCGCCGGGCCGCTCTGGTGGATGCCGCGCTTCAGGTGTTCTCTGCCCGGAGCTACAGGGGCGCGACGACTGCCGAGATCGCGCGCGAGGCCGGTGTCACCGAGCCGATCCTCTATCGCCACTTCGGATCGAAACGAGATCTCTTTCTCGCCTGCCTGGACGAGGTCTGGTTGCGGCTGCGCGAGGCCGTGGAGGACGAGATCGCCGGCGAGCCCGACCCGTCGAGCTGGGTACTCGCTGTTCCGCGTGCCATGGCGTCGCTACGCCGCCGGCGGCTGGCACCGACCCAGCTCTGGCTCCAGGCGCTCAGTGAAGCCACCGAGGACGCGGAGATCCGGCGCCACTTCCGGCGCCATCTTCGCGAGATGCACGACTACGTGGCCGACATTCTCCGCCGAGCTCAGGCAGCGGGAGGTATTCGTGCGGAGCGCGATGTTGATGCCGAGGCATGGATCGGCCTGGGTCTCGGCCTGCTGCGCTCGGTGCAGGATCGCTTCGGGGGACTGCTCGGCGAGGAGGAGATCAAGGCGATCTCCACCGCCCGCGTGCGCTGGCTGACGGGCGCCGACTAAAGAGCCTCTAACACACCGATCACGCTCACTGCCTCATCGTGTTTAGAGGCTCGTACCATCCCCAGATACGCGAAACCCCCGGCTGCGGCTACCGGGGGTTCGCCGACACGTGCTCGCCACCTGCGCGGCAACTTCCATAGAGCCCGACCCTGCGGCTCGGCCGGTCTTTGCGGACGTCGCGCGGTTGTGTGACGCGCCCCTCGCTTTCGCTCGCTGCGGGCTAGCTTTGCAAGGTGGCACGACCATAACGGACATGGCCGAAACTGTCAAGTAGTCAAGTCAAGCGTTCTGCGCTACAGTAACTTCACTTCGATGGCGAGTAGGAAACGAAGTGAGCAGCGGGAACACGGGGCCGTGTCGGTCTCGAAGCCGGTGGGCTCGCCCGAAGTCGCTGAAGGTCTCGGCCCGCGCGTGCGAACACTGCGCGGCGCGGCCGGTCTCACACAGACCCAGCTCGCCGCGGGGCGCTTCAGCAAGGAGTACCTCAGTCAGATCGAACGGGGCAAGACCCGCCCGACGGTCGAAACGGTCACGTGGCTCGCCGAGCGACTCGGCGTCGACACGACGCTGCTCCTGACCGGTGTCTCCGCCACCGAGCGAAGCCGCTGGGAGGCGACACTCGCCCGGGCGGCGGCGCTGAACGAGCAGTACCGCTATGCGGAAGCCGTACCGGAGTTCGCACGGGTTCGCACCGCTGCTCAGGCCGCCGGGGCGAAGGAGCTCGAGCTCCGCGCTGTTACGGGCGAAGGGTGGGCGCGGATGCAGGAGGGTGAGCTGAAAGCGGCGGTGGCGTTGCTCTCGGAGGCACGCTCGCTCGCCGAAGATGCGCGCTTCTCCGATATCGAGCGCGCCGACGCGCTCTTCCGTCTCGGCGCGTGCCGCTACCAGCTTTCGAGCGTCCCCACCGCTGTCGGGCTCTTGGACGCGGCGCTCGAGCTCGCCGACAGGTCGGAGCTTCCGAGCGACCTGTTGCGGGCACAGATCTTCCGCTGGCGATCCCGGTGCCATCGCCGGCAGCGTGACTGGGAGGCCGCACGGGAGGACGTCGAGCGAGCGCTCGAGCTCGTCGAGGGGCTGAATGACCGGCGCGCCGCCGCTCAGGTCTACTTCCAGGCGTCGCTCGTTGCCGAGCGGGAGGGCCACTGGGTGCTCGCGCGCTCGTACGCCGAGCGCGCTCGCGCCTACTACGAGGAGCTGGCCGACCGCGAGAACGTCGGGCGCCTGTTGAACAACCTCGGCGGTCTCACGTACCTGCTCGGCCGTCCAGACGACGCGATCGCCTACCTCAAGGACTCGCTCCGCGTCCTGCTCGACGAGGGCGTCGACGAGGAGGCCGCGCACGTGATCTCGTCGCTCGCCGAGGTGTATCTCGGCACCGGACGACCGGTCGATGCCGAGACCCAGGCTCGCAGGGCGCTCGAGCTGCTCGGCGATCGAACCGACTTCCTCGCCGAGATCGGGACGGCCCAGCTGACGTTGGGACGGGCGCTTCTGGAGCAAGACAGGCTGAACGAGGCTCAGGAAACCCTCGCCGCCGCCGATAGCAGCTTCGAGCAGCTTTCTTCGACCAGCCACCGTGCGGCCGCATGGGTCGCTCTCGGAGACGTCGCCGCAAAGCGCGACGACGACCGTGAAGCGGCCCGGCTCTACCGGCGGGCAGCCGAGACGCTGCAGGACTTCCGCTTCTAGCTCCATTGAAAGGAGGTAGCGTTGTGAGCAAGGCACAGACGCTCTTCTGGCTTTCGATGGCAGTGCTGGCCTTCGCCCCACTCAGCATGGCGATC